>JAAUYK010085888.1_pt1 | contig 26305 bp, 37 predicted proteins | sample 7278021 | NCBI WGS metagenome assembly JAAUYK01 (sample SAMN14350223, study PRJNA611818) | marine sediment metagenome | isolation source: surface marine sediment (1.8m) | place: French Polynesia: Moorea | collected 2018-08
ATCAACCTCATCTGCAAATAGCTTAAATAGCTCAATAATTGCCCTGGTATTATATACAGACATTTTACTGTATGAGATTGATTTAACTCCATCCTTACCGGTGTTAACAACCTTTGGGAACAGATTTTCTAGTTGCTGCGCGATATACCCAACATCGCGCCCTTTCATATACCTATCGAAAACCTTACTAATTTTTTTCCAGCTAAATTCTACAGTTTTTACTTCTAAAATTTTTGGCAGCACGTTCTTAATTTTACTTATATCTTTTTTAAGCCTGGCATCAGAAGTAAGGTGAAAATCATTTGCGAATAAAGGTTTATTAAAGTAAAAATCCGCTCTATCAGTATATATATGACCATGCGATGAATTTTTGGGACCAACATCAATATATCCATAATTAGTCCTATTTCTAATCGAATTGCTTGACCCCTCTTGTAACCTGGTATTTATATTATTAAACCGAATATCACTTTTGAAAGTATTATACCCCTCAAATGTGTTATTTCCTTTTAAATAGGCATATTCCGGATGTGCTTCGGGACCATTGCGACCACTTATCATATTATGATGACTTGCCACTGAATTACTTGAAGCGGCCGCCCCTCCTGAGCTGGTTGATTTTGTTTGATTAGTTGAATTAATTTGCTGCACAGCATAATTAAAATTAACATCAACTGTTGATATTTTTAGCAACCTTAATTGCACCCACCCTGTTTTAAAACTTTTCTCTATATCGAGTATTTTATATGTTTTACTATCAAGCTCAAGCTTATTCAACAAGCTTATTGTGTCTTCAGGGTCGTAAACTGTCAGTTTCAACACCCGTGAATTACCTGCAAAGCGGTTAAAATAAGACTGCAATATTAAATGCTGAATAGGTTTACTTTCTGAAACCCCACTTCTAGACCATTCATCTGTAAGGTAATCAAGGTTATCTCTGTAAGTAATTGCCGAAGCATTTGTATCAATATCAGAATCTCCAATTTTCGTTTTTACCTTTTTTTGTGGAACAGTATACTCCCCTATATATCCCTTATAAACAGTATCATACAATAGGTTTCTCACTTCCTTTCCATTATTTACATAGGCAGTTTTTAACCAGTTCAATAAAAAGCTAATACTTGCAGCTTGCCCAGAAGGTGCAGCTTCAAAACCAATCCTAAAATTATAGAGGGCACCATCTTCAATTTCAAAAATCTCGGATGCCGGGCTTTCATATACTGTTCTGCCTAACCAACCAATTTCTTGCCCATAGTCTTTTTCGCTCCAATCTGATGATGTTGTTCTTTTAACCTGAACAAAGGGCCTTATTTTAGATGGCAATGATGTATAACTCCAAGTAGAAGTATTAAAAACCAGAAATAAAAACCGTATAAAGGAATTACCATAAGTATTTGATAACAGGTAGCTTTTTACAGAGGTAAATAATGCAGTAGAATTAGCTGGCCACACAATACTGTATGAGCCATAAGAATTATTTGCCGTTATAGAAGTAACACCCGACCTAGACCAAAGCGTAGTATTATCAAGTTTCTTTAAATCATCTGTAGTAAAAGGTTCGCCAAAATCTTTGTTTTGCTGTATCAATTCAATTGAACGCAATGGCGATTTTCGGCTGTACTCCGATTCTAGTTTAAACTTATAGTTGTCAATATTAACAATTATATCCGGTGCAGTTGGTGTATATGGATATGCTGGTTCCGATTCGCTAAGATATTCAAATACACCACAATCATCATCGGAGGCATTTGTAATTAATACACTTGAAACAATAAATTGAGGCGATCGATTATAACTTGAATACCCTGTATTGTAATCTTCATATCTTTTTAAGGGTTGAAATACATTGCAAAAAAACACCTTGCAAAGATTATCAAGCACCTCGTAACATGTATCTTGCTCAAGTACACCATTTCTAATTTTGACAAACACACGAGGGTCGATATAAACTTTCCTTAATATACTCCGCAATGGATTTTGTGCCTCTGCATTAGCTTCCTCTAAATCGGTAACAACCATAAAAAACTGAGCACTTTGTATTTTACCAATAATATGCCCAATGATATTAACAGGTTGCATTCGGTCCTCAACAAAAGCACCCGAAGGGGTTGAAAATGGTATATGCTTTAACCTTGCCAGATAACAGGTTGCTGTAATTGTTAATATGCTAATCCTATCAAAATACCCTCTTGATGTTTCGGAGGGTAATATAAAACCAGCCCAACTTTCGTTTTCGTAATACACCCAATCAGAAACAGCACCCGAAGGCATAGCAATTCTATCATCAATAATAGCTAGTCTGTAGTCGAAATCATCGCCTTGTGTAAGCTGGTCAAACACATCATAATCGCTTGATTGAACCACAAATGAAAATTTAACTTCTGCTCCTTGGATTTCACTGCCATTTTGCTCACTATGGCTGTAAATTAATGGTTCATCTGATAAATTTATAATTTCAGTAGCTGCCCCGTTGTAATCTTTTTTTCTGATTTCAACCCTGTAAGTACGGGTGCGAGTGTGGTTTTTAAACCGCGCATAATATAATATGTCTCCAAAACTTACGCCCATTAGCTTACTAGTCCTTTCCTAATTTTAGTTTGTTCCAATAAAAAAAGTAAATCGTTGCCTGAAACACGAGCTGTTAAAGTTGAATTTTTGCCACTACCACTTGACCCACTATTTAACATTCTAAATAAACTGGATTGTTGCCCCTGGTTTAAAACCATTTCGCCCCCGTTTGCCAAAATTGGAACTCTATCGCCTACTGTTGAATTACCGGGCACAATACCCCCGCCTGCAAACTTAGGCCCACCTTTATTAACTAAAGACCTAATGGCCGATGTAACAGCAATTAAAGCAGCACCTGCAGCAATAGCGGTTGCGGGATTTAGCATTAGTTTTTTTAAGACAATTGCAGAGGTACCAAGGGCAATCATTTGTTTACCCAGGTTTGCCCCAAAATCGAGCACAATATTCAATACACCAGTAAACATTTTTTCCAATGCCCCCTTGCCCGATGCCATAGCCTCACCAATACCCGAGGCAATTGCACCTATACTATCACTAAGCATGCCTTGAAATTCTTCGGTAAAATTTATAGCCCTTTCGCGCATTGGGGCAACCACTTGCCAAAATTCTTCCTCTTGCTCTTGTATTTCATCTGTTGGGAAAAACTCTGTTTCTTCGTCGGAAATTTCTGCTTTAAACTTAATGGGTTTAATAAGGGCCTGTTTTATTTTTTCTCCCAAATCTTTTGCCTCTTTAATTGCTCCGGCCGAACCACCCTTAAAAGCTAAATCGCCAACTGTTAAATAATCGGCGCTACCTTGCATAATATTCTTAACACCGTCTTTTAGGTTTTCTCCAATATCATTTCCAAGCTCTTTTGTAAGCTTTACAGTATTTTGAACATTTTTAAGCATTATTTCGTTTAAACCTTTCCCGAAATCTTTGCCCCAATTTCTTGGGTTGAAAGTGTAAGCTAGCAGCTTTCCAACAGTTTTTAAGCTATCCCAAATACCTTTAAAAAATGCTTTAATTACACTCCAAACTGCACCGAAAGTTCCTTTAATGCTTTCAATCATTAACCGAAATGCGGCACTTTCGTTATATAAATCAACCCAGCCATTGTAAGTGTCAACAATAAAGCGGGTTGCACTATCCCAAAGTTCAATAAACCAGGTGCGGATATCTTCAAGCACAGGGCTAATTTTTACTAATGCATCGTTTAACAGGGTGCCTATTTTGGCTTTCATATTATCCCACCGGGCACCCCAACGAGCTGTAATAGTTGCTGATGTTTCAATAATGCCACCGCTTTCGGCAATTTTTTTATTCATGATATTGATTGCAGCCGAAGAAATATCGCCTGTTTTTTTCATTTCCTGCTTAAGCTCTTTTGCGCTTAAGCCAAGGTTATCGAGTATTGGCAAACTACCTCGTGCTAAACCAGTGGTTATGCTCTCTGCCATGTAATCAACACTTTCGCCCATTTTTTGAGCCTGCATAGTGGCAAATTGCATCATGGTAGCCATTTGGTCAATAGGTATATTAAACTCATTGGCCTTTACAGCCTGTTTCATTAATTCTAATTCAGAAACAGTGCCTTTTGTTGCTGCTTTTAGCTCGTTTAGTAAAGCAGGGTTATTTAGCTCATCAAATGCGGCTTTTACACCCGCCAACTCGCCACCCATTCTCATTGCATCGCCGGCAAATTGAATAAGCTCGCGCCCCACTGCTGCAATAGCACCCACAACAAAAGCCCCTTTTATTGTGCTGCCAATACTTTTAACACCCTTTTGAAACTTATTTAGCTGTCCGCTTGCTTTTTTAAGGTCTTTGCGCAGCTCAGCCATATCGGCGTTAAGCTTAAGTGTTAATTCATTGACTGTTTTGCTTCCCATAACTTTTTATTCATTTCGGCTATTTCTGCCCATTCTTCTTGGGTTGGAATATGTACTTCAAATTTATCCCAAGGAAAAGGCATAAATTTTCGCAGGTCGTTACTTGCGTGTTTTTGCATGTGTGGTTTTAATAAGTAAAATGTTTGCAAGCGCATCATTTCCAAACTTGCCCTTTCTTGCTGCCCTAGCTGTTTGTCATAATCGGCAAGGGCCTGGTAAAACTCAACAGGGCATAGTTTATAAAATTGGGCAGGCATTAACCCAAACCTGCTAAGGGCCATGCCTGCCAACTCATTAAAACCTAGTTCTTTTTTTCGGTTGCCTGCACCTCATCGCTTTCACCTGGTTCGGCAACTTCACCCCTCATTTGCTTAAAAAACTCGGGGAGCATTTTTACAAACTTGCCCAGGTTGGCATCAAGAATAAAATCAACCTTTTCGCGCTCAATATTAAAATCTTTATCTTCGGCTTCATGACCAGCTTTAAGCCCATAGAACAATAAAGGTTCAAGTACTTCAAGCAGTTCATCGTTTTCAATTTCTTTTCCTGATAACAGACTTTTATCTGTTTCTTCTTTTACCATTTTTAATGCATAGAATGATATGCGTACAGGTAACTCTTGTTTTTTGTAAGTAATGTATTTAATCATTGGTTTGAGATATTTAGCAAGGCAAAAGCTTTAGCCTATCCATTTTACATAGCTTCAGCTTTTACCTCATCGGTTTATACTACCGGTGCATCATCAAGGGCGCCGGTTCCTTCAAATTCTGCACTAAATGTCATTTTATCATTAACAGTGCCTGTTTCGGCATAGCTAACTAAAAATGCATCGCCTGTTTTAGTGCTATCGCCCGAAATGCCAGAAGAAATCAATAGGGTTGCAGGTGTATCATCGTCGATAATTGAAGCCAAAAGGTCCTCGCTGCCAATTTCATTAGCATCAGGTGTACCATAGGTAACCAGCCCATTAACCGAGACCTTCCATTCTTTCATATCAACCAGCTTTTCTTTCCAACCTTGGGCACTTAAGGTTGTAATATCAATAACTTCTTTATTAATACTGATTTCAAAATCAGTTGCATAACCAACGGTATCGCCATTTCTTGAAATGCTTATAAATTTTGTTAATCTTGCGTTTAGTGGCATCGTATTTTGTTTTTATGGTTTATAAAATATGTTGTAGTTTACAATCTCTGTATAAATATCTTTTTCACCATCAGCACCATCGCTTGTACCTTGGTTAATTACATCTAAAATGGAAGCATCAGAATAATTAACCAGGTAATTATTAAGCACTGATAAAATGTTTTCGCGTTCTTCGGTGTCGGGGCTAATTATTGCCAGTTCAACGTTGTAATTTTCTAAAACCGCTTTTTTGCTAATTACATCAACTGATTCAAGCAGCTCAATACTATACACTATATGTGCATCATTCAAACTAAAATTGTCTGGCAGGTTTTGGTAAAATATGCCTCCATCAACCAAACTATTTAAGTTTGCATCAGCATTAATTGCTGTATTAAAATCGGCTTTAAAACTCATCTGCTAACTTTTCTGGCAAGCCTGTCTAACCTGCGCTTTACCTGTTTACTAAATTCTTTTCTGAAATATTCAGTTATTGGGCCAATGCTGCTTTCAATTTGCCTTGTTATAAATGGTCGCTTGGGCATTATACCCCTGTATGCTTTCTTTTTTCGCGTTTTACGTGCTTTTGTTCCAAACTCCAAAAAACGATAATGAAAATATTTGCTACTTACCCCACCCTGAACACCAGTCATGCGTTTATCAATGGTACTTTGTTTTTTATCCTGCACCAATGTAAAGGGTTTTCCTTTTCGCTGCCTACCGCTTTTGCTAGGATAATACTTGTTTGCTGCTTTTAATTTTTTAATTAATGTTCTGTTAAGTGCCGTGCGGTTAATTGATTTAACTAGCTTAACCTGCTGCTGAGCAGTTAAGTGCTTAAACATTTTGCGTGTTTCGGCCATTCCTTCAATATGTATTCCTGGCTTTGTCATTTAAACCTCATCCCATTTAATGCACTTTAATCTAAGGCCATCTTTTCGGCCAATTTTTTCTATATGAAGTATTTTATAATATTCATCTTCGTAATAAATGCGACATTTCATATTAACCCGGTTATCCCAACGTATTGAAAACTCTGTATTGGTAAAAGTTACAGCCCCTTGCTCAAAATCAGTATCACCACGCCTATAAACTACACTTGCGAAAGTGTATTTTAGTAAGTGGTAGGTTTCAATTGGTGTACCTACACTGTTTTTGGCTGTTGTTTCAATTTCAAGCCTTACGTATTCGGTTAACCTGGCTGCGTTCATTATGAATATTCAAAATGCTTAATTCGCTGTGCTACATAAAAATTTAACAGGTTTTCAAATGCATTGTTTTTATAAACACCTGCTTGTCCTAATTGGTACGAACTTCCTTCGTGGTCGTACAAATCGGCAATTTTTATTAAAATGGCCTGCTTAATTGGTGGTGGCAGGTTATTGGCATTAAAACCTGAAGCAAACACAAGTGTTATTTGCTGCTCGGCACTTATTACCTCATTAAGTGTGATAATAAAATCGCTATCGTTGTATTTAACCTTGTAGGCCAAATTATTGCTATCGGTATCTTGCAGGCTGGTTATACCCGAAGCATGGCCTGCACCAATTTCAATAGTATTGCCTGTAAAATCATCAATTACCAAAGTATTAACTGTTGCTGCAATATCTTTATCAATATAGTTTTCGGCATAGCCAATTGCTGCTTTTATAAGCTCAGTAATATTATTATCCTTTTCTGTAAAATCGATATCGAGGCGCAAATGATCCTTTGCCTGCTCAAGGGTAATGATATCGTATGTTTTTGTTTTGGCAATCATAACATGTTACTTAGCAGTTTTAGAAAGTAGTAAGCTTTATACTTACTACTTTTCACTTATAACATTTTACTTAATTAAGCATCTGCATTTCTAAGAGATGCAAAATGTTCTTGGTTGTGAATATCTGTATCAAATAAGCCGTTTGCAGTAATTTCAATTTCTCCTTCATTTTTAGATGAATAAGGGTCGACAATAACCTCAACACCTCCCCATCGACCAACAGCTGCTCCAGGGAAGTATCCATAAATAAGATCGAAATTAGCATTAGCTTGCCCTCCATTTGATGCAGCCAAAGCAGCTGTTGCAAATGCCGGAAATGCATTAACCTCTTTACCTTCCCAAACAAATTTTCCTGTATCGGTACCTTTGTCCTGCGCTTTTAATTTAGCCTTTTGAGCCCTACTCATCACATAAGCCATTCCGCTAAACTGCTCCTCAATAGCCGCCTCAAGATTTAGAATATGCTGCCATGTTACAGCACCTAAAGTTGCAGCCGAAATTTCATGCCCACTCAATATTTTGGCACCAGCAGCAATTTTATCGAATAAATCAATCTGAACTCCACGGAAAATAGCATCAATAAACTCTTGCCATATTCTTTGTTGAACCTTTGGGTTTGTTTGGCTTAATAACTCAATTGTAAATGCATCAGTTGCCCCAATTCTACGAGGTGTAAGTGTATTCTTTTGTAAATTGGTTCCAGCATCGCCAACAGGTGCTTTTTCACCTACAAAACTTGCTGTTAATTGCCCCATTCTTGGCAGTGGGAAATTACCGGTTAAACCCTCATAAAAAGTTACACCAAGTGTATTCATTATATTGGGTGTTGGTACTACAGAAAGCAAATCACTACCTGTTGTTTTAATTGGTGGTGCCCCATCAGTAGTGCCAATTTCAGCACGTTTTGAGAAATCAGACGAAGGCAATACAATAGCCCCCGGCTTTGGTTTAACCCCTCCACTGCTTCGGGTCCACTCATCAACACCTTCTTGATGCATTTCTGCTTCGGCACCCGAAAGATTTCCACCATTAGCACGAGTAGATATAGCTTTAAACAAGTCAAAGTTTTCCTCTAGCTTTTGCTCGGGGGTTTTTACATTATTTCTTGCCATGCGCTTTTGAATTTCGAGCTGTTTTTCAAGCTGTTCAATTTCTGTATCCATTTCCTGCACCTTGGCATAATCCTTATCAAACTGGGTTTGTTCTTCTTCGGTAAAGCTTCGCTTTTCAGTTTCGGCAAGTTCTGTCATTGCATTTAATGCCTCTAATAAGCGGGCTCGCTCTTGCTTTAAATCGTTAAGTTTTTTCATTTTTTCAACTTTAAAAGTGATAGTTTACGTTTACGGCTTTCCATTTCAATGTTGGGTACCTGGGTGCCGTCATTGTCATCGGCACCCAAAGTACCTTCTTTATGGTCAACGGAATCTGGAAAGGCGATTTTATAATTTCGGACGGCAACATCGGTGTTGCTGTAAGCTGCGAAAGTTACAGGTGCCACTTCTTTAAGGTCGCTGATTTTCTTTATAGTGCGCAACTTGGTTCCGTCCTCTAATTCTGACCAGTCCTCATCATCAGGGCTTACTTTAAATGTAAATGAACTTTCGAAAGTATCGCCACGTTTAATGCTTTCGTATAAATCCTGTGCATAACTAATGTTAGGCACCTCATCAATTTTATATTTTAAACCTCGCTCATCAATTTCAAGCTTTAAGGTGCCCGAAAGGGTGCGGGCAATTACTTTTTCGTAATTATGGTTTGTGGTCATAATTACATCAAGCTTATTGCGTGCAAGTACCTCATCAAGGGCACCCGGAAGGATACGTTCAACAAATTCGCCATCAAACCAATCCCAAATCATTCGGCTATTATGGTTAAACAACAAGGCATAACCTTCAATTGATTTTTGGCCGTTTTCGTTTTCGAAAGCACGATGCTCTGTTTTCATTGAGCGGGGCTCGTAAGTTGTATTTAATTGCTTTTTCTTGCTCATGATGTTATTTATCTTCTGGTTTCTTGTCTGTTGCAATGTGGTTCATTGGTACATAGTATTTTTCGCCTTCGAGGTGCGTTGGCAGGTTTTCGATACGTGCCACAGTATTTGCATTAATTGCACCCATGCGCCAAAGTTTTTCGTAACCTTCCATGCGGGTTTTATGGTCGGTTTCAATCATTGCTTTTAAATTAAACTCAATGCTTTTGGTTTGACGTTCATTGGTGCTTAATAATTTTGCTTCAAGCTCTTGCCGGTACATTCTTGCAATTGGGCTAATGGTATCGGCCTTAAAACCAATGCTCATTTGCTCTACATTGTTGTATTTGCTTGTTTCGGTATTGCCTACCATGTGTGCCGGTACGCCAAACGATGCTGATATTTGATTAGCGTTAAATTTTATGGTTTCGATAAACTGCGCATCTTTGTAGTTCATTGATAATTCTTGTATTTCGGTATTTGGTGGCAGGGGTATTATAGTACCGGCATTACCAGGGCCTGCATATTCCTTTTTAAATTTCGCAACCGCTTCAAGCATTTTGTTCTGGTTTGCCCCACTTACAGTACTTTTAATAGCCTTGCCGCTGGCTGCATTGTTTTGGTAGTAACTATCAATTGTTTTTAATGCTTTGTGGGTTGAGCTTAAATTATAATACAGGGCCTCAATTGGAGTAATGCCCCAAATTCCATCAAGGGTAAGCATTTTAAAATGCAGCATATCACTTGCAGGAATGGCCTGTAATGCCCCGTTTTCTAATTCGATAAAATAATACAGCTCGTTATCAACCACATTGTAAGCTATAACCGCCGAAGGCTTAACCACTCTTAAACGATTCGGAAAAGCATTTTTATCCCTGTCAATTAAGGCAAAGGCATTGCCTTTTAAATTTCGGTTTACCTCAAGGGTTTGAATAAAGTTAAATGAAGTGGTATAGTTGTTTGGGCTGCTGTGCAGTAAATTGTAAAGCGGGTTTGTTTTGTCTTTTACTTTACCCTGGCCATCCAAATTTACTAACATATCAAGTGGTAATTTTGCCAGTGTTTTACCTAAAATATCAATACAGGTAAAAACAGTTGATACACCTAATGGTCTTGAACTATCATAACTATTTGAGTGGCCTGTTAATATAGGTATCCTGTTCTCAACATAGTGCTTTATAGTTGTAAAAAACGCTTTTATTTTACTAAACATTTGGTCGACAGATTTGTAAAAAACAATCAACTATAAAGACACACCCCGATTTAATTTTTTGAGAAATTTCGCTGGCAGTTATCAACAGTATTTTTTAAACGGTTTGGTAATATTTATAATATTGTGTAATATTATGTATTATTAAAAAACTGATCTTATGTTAAAAACCTGTTTAATTACTTTACTAGTGTACCTTATGGGCACTTTTGCACCTGCACAGCCTGTTGTTAATAACTTTAACACTATCGATGGCGAAGTTTATTGGCTTAAAATTTATGAAACCCAAATGAGTTTTGATGAGCTTTTTGAAGCTGTTAAAAACTCAGGAAAATTTCAAGAATTAAGTAAAAGTAAAAACCTAATTTCCGGGCAATACAATAATTTCCTCCCTGATTATCAAGGAGCTGGCTACAAAAACATAAATACAGCCATGTATATTAGTACTGGAAAATTTTATGCTATTGTTACCATAAACTACAAACAAGGTAAGTACAGGGTAACTGTTAAGAACATTCGGCTTGAGGCCAACATTGCCAACATGCAATCAAACGATAGGCTCGAAACTTACGCCATAAAAAACAGAACCTTTAGAAAAAGCTTTATTAAAAGTGATAGCAAAATTTTTGACTATTCGTTTAGTAAGACTTTTAGTTTTAAGGTTGCTGAAAGTGGGGAGTGGTAGTAATTAGCTTTATGATTTAATACCTTTATAGTATATTAGTAGTTCTGAAATAGAAGACTTAGAAGGCAGGCCACTATTCCAAAAGGCTTATAAAATCAATACAAAATTTGTTTCAAGATGAGAATATCCAGAACAGAGTAAGTGTATCTAATAAGAATAAAAAAATTTTTTTTGGTCTACTTTACTATCCTTACTAGCAAAGTTTACAGAAATCACCAAAGATGTTATTGAATTGAAAAAAGCTTTTCAGGACGAGACTAAATAACCAATGCCTTTGAGTAATGCTCGCTTAGATTTTGCCGTTAGGGAAAGTCTAAGCGAACGGCGGGCTTCGAAGGTGTTAAAAATTGGTGTGCGAAAGCACAGCATTTTTTAGCGGCTTCGATTGGCAATTTACTCTTTTGGCATCCTGCAAGGGTGGCTAAAGTGTAAATGCCATGTAGCCCGCCGTTCTGGCCCGTTAATTAATTACATGCATTATTATACCACTGGAAAAAACAGTCTTCTATGGTGTGGCCACTTACAAGGTGTTGATTTTGCATTAAAAAATCAACAAAATCCATCAGCTCGTTTTCTGAAAGATAGCGCCCTTTTGTATATTTCATATAACTCCAGCTATGCCGGAACTCTTTTGCCTGATTAAGGATCTCATTATATAACTCGCTATTATTATCCCTCAAACTCATCAATAAATGCTTTACAAGCTTTAAGACCCAACTCTTTATTAAACCATACAATTTGTCTTGTGCTACTTTCAATAACAGCAACCGGTGTAATGTTTTTGCTTTTTTCGCGCTCTAATAATAAATCAATGGCTTCTTTTTCAGTAGCGCAATCGTGCAACCCCCTGCCACCTGGGCTATTATAATATGCGATATATGCTGTGCTTGTTATTGTCATTTATGCTTTTATAGTTAAAACCATGTATTTTGTACTATTCAAACAACTACTCATCCATAATGGGCTTAATTTCGTCAAAATTAAAGACTTAGTTTACCAATTGCAAATGAATTAACGAAAGCAACAGTTCTATTACTTACTTTAACAATTTTGATATTGGGTCTTGCTAAAATGATAACCTCAGAGGTACTAGGCACTTTACTTGGTGGCATTTCGGCTTATGTTTTGAATAGGACTATAAATAAATAATACTAGCGTGATATGTATTGAGTGTAAAAATCTCAATACATATCATTTTAGTTTTTTAGATAAGCGTCCAAATTCAAACCCTCTGTATCAAGGTTTTCAGCTATCCATCCACCCATTGCCATTGCCAAAGAGACCACACCATCAACACTATCGAGGCTTTTATTTTTAACTATTTTAATAATGCCATTACCATCAATATAAAGCACCACGTTGCGAAAATTCCAACGCAAAACAGGGTTTTGCCCCAGGGCAATGTTATTATCGTAAATTTGTTTTTCTAAAAATTTTAGTGGAAAATTAAACTGCATGGCGGTTTGCTTAAATGGTTTGCAATCAATACCCATTTCTTCAATATTGGGTACAAGCAGGGCCGAGTTAAAAGGGTCGTAACTCATTGAAACTATTTCGTAAACGCTTGCAAGGTTTCGAATAAACTGTATTAAAAAATCATAATCAAGGGTTTTAGTTTGCATTTCAATTATATAGCCTGCTTCAATCCAGGGGGCTAAATCAATGCCCCCTTTGCGCAAGCGTTTATCGGGGTTGTTGGGCAAAAAGAAAAATGTAAGGGCTTTAAAGCGTGGTACCTCATCAATTTCGAAAAGCAAAACAAGGCTGGCAAGGTCGCGGGTGCTGCTTAAATCTATGCCGACATAACATTTACAACCTTTTAAATCAGGCAACGGATTATTATATACCTGGTTTAGTTGGGTTTCATCAATCCATGCCTCGCTGGTTTCAACAAACAGGTTCAGGTTTTTGGTTTTAAAATTGGCCTTGCTCGATGGACGAATTTTTGTTTGATTATATTCAATCATTAACTTATCAATACTAAACAACGAACCCAGGGCAGGGTTTGATTTTATCCAGCATTTGGGGTTGTGCCAGTCGTCATTATCATCGAGGGTGTAAAGCAGGCAAAAAAACGAATCATCGGTAAACTCGCCCCTAAGAATTGTTTTGCTGTTTTCAACCAAATCATTAGCTAAAGAATCAAGTGTAAAACCTGCAGTTGTAATTAATGAAATCAAGGGGTTTTCGCGCTCCATTATGCCCGATTTTATTACATTAAAAAGGCTGTCATCGGGGTAGGCATGCACCTCATCAAGTATTGCACTGTGGGGGTTGTAGCCATCAATAGTATCGGCTTTGCTTGCCAGGGTTTTCATAATGCCGGTTGAAGTACCTTTATCGTACCTTAATTCGTAGCGGTGGCGCTTTACATGCTTTACCAGGGCTTTAGAGTTTTTAACTATGTTTTTCGCATATTGCAGGGCAATGGCTGCCTGCTCGCGGGTACTGGCAAGTAAAAGACACTGTGGGTCAATTTCTTTATCGGCAACCAAAAAATAGATATTAAGTGCCGTTGCAAATACGGTTTTGCCATTTTTTCGGGCAATAAACAAAAAAAAGTAATTAAAACGACGCAGCCTGCTTTTTTTCCAGTAAAACAAAAACAGGTTTTGCACAATAAAAGCCTGGTAGGGTTCAAACTCAAATTGTCTGTAGGCACTTCCTTTTTTTACTGATAGTAATGAAAAGAACTTATAAACGCGGTCAACCATTTGTTGGTCTTTTATTAGGTCTTTTCGTTTTAAATCAGATTTATAGCGTTTTACAGCAAGCTTAACCCATTTGTTGGCAACAATTGAACCATCAAGCACACCATTGATATAACTTTGGGCTTTTTGTTTTTGACAGGCGATATAATTTACTTTTGTTTTTGCCATATGCCACCCTTTATTTTGTCTCTGTGCTCCTAATCCAAAAAAAGATTCGCGAACCCGCACGTAAAACCTTCTTCCTAAAATTATGTTTAATCAAATTCATTTAACGGGTTTTCTTCTTCAGGCTCTACCAGTTTAAGCTTAATGCGTTCTTGTGGAGTTAAGCCAAGTAATTTTAAAATGCTATCAATATCATTGCTTGTTTTCTTTTCAAGCTCAACATTTTGCCTAAAGTTACGCGCTTGCAAAATGGCTACTTTTATGTCATCGTTAAAATTACCTTTTATGTAGTTATCAATCTGTTTTTGCAGATAACTAATTAAACGTTCTTTAAAAATCAAGCGGTCAATTAAATTATGGTCTAACTCCTGGTAATTATCTTTGCTTTTTAAATATTCAATAATAGCCTGCTTTGTTTTTTTTTGAACAACCTGCTTTTTGGTTTTTAAGCCCTTTAAGCCTTTATTCCAGGGTGTGTGGCCTTTTTTAAACTTAGTCATATGGTTTTGTTTTGGTTATTAAAAATCTGATTCTCACTATGTAAAAATTGTATTACTTTAAAAATTTCATGTACTATCTGTGGAACTATCGCATTTCCATATCCCTGGATTGATTCTTTCCGCCACTTAGGAAAGGTAATTCCGTCCAATCTGGTGGATAACCCATCATTTCTGCTACAAACGGGGATTGAGTTGGCCATTCGCTCCAGGAACTATCCCATTTTCTATTGCATCCATCAAACTGTTTGTCATTGGGTTTCGACCCTTTTTCATTGTTTGCCTGCTTGCCCCTTTGAAATCTGAGGCTTTTGGCGTTGGCAGAAGCCCCAAGCCTAAAAAATGGTTTAAGCTCATTGCGTGAAAGCCATTTTTTGTAAGTCTCGAATCTTTCCTCAAATTCTTCGGTGCCCCCGAATCCATTGCGCAAGGAGTAGGCAATAAACCAGATTCTCTCTCTTTTATGGGGTGCGTCTTTGCTGCAAGCTGGAAGTATAACCGGGCATACCTGGTACCCTTCATTTTCCAGATCAGTTTGCACCTGGTTGAATACCAGCCCCCCATTCCAATTAATAAGGCCATAAACGTTTTCGCCCACGATGTAGCCTGGTTGAATTTCTCGAATTGCCCTAAGCATTTCAGGCCAGAGGTGGCGGTTATCATCTTTGCCAAGCCTTTTTCCGGCAATGCTATAGGGTTGGCATGGAAATCCGCCGGTAAGTACATCGATTTTACTTTCCCAAAATCTAAAGTCAGTTGTTTTGATATCATTGTATAATACTGCTTTTGGCCAGTAGTATTTTAAAATCCGCTGGCAAAATTTATTTATTTCGCATTGCATTAAATTTTTCCATCCTATCCATTCGGCTGCTAAATCAAAACCACCTATACCACTAAACAAGCTGCCATGCGTTAATATTTTTTTTGTTTCTAGCATATTTAACCTAAATGCATTGCCTCACCCCTCAAACCCTCCATAGTGGCACTAAGCAAGGTAAATATTTTATAACCCCCGTTATAATATTTTCGAACATATTGGCAATGCATTTAATGTTGTATTTTATTTTCAAATATTTCTAAAGTGTTACGCAAAAAATCTGCAATAACAACCTTTTGCACAGGTTCTAAATCTTGCTTTTCGTTTAAAAAGATATGGTTAAGCAAGTGCGCAACTACAGCAAAACGTTGTACCAATGGTTGCCGATTAATGTCATCAATAATATCTTTTACAGGCAATTGTATTTTTATTTCGCCTTTAGGCTGTATTATTACTTCCATTTTTTAAGCTCTTTTCAATCGATTTATAAATTGTATTGGCTATTATTTCAACTGCCAATTGCTGGGCTTCGCAGTCTTCGGCGTCTTCAAATTCAAGCCCACAGGCTTTTACTAGTAGTTGCAGACAGGTAGCAGCATCATCTATGTAGGGCACTATTTTTTTAGCATCAAAACTAACCTGGTAGCATTCTTGCACCTCATCATTTAATGAATTAAGATGTTCATCAAGCTGTTTTTCGCGTGCCTGGTCTTGGGGTGTATTTCCGTATATATTCATTTCAACTGATATTTTCGGTTATACTTTTTCACTTTAATGGTAGCCTTTGCTGGCAATGGATCTATTAAAACATAGTTGTTTTGATAGTTGTACAATTTGCCAAGCAAAACCTCAATACGGCTGCGCTTGTAATAACCTGCAACATTTTGGCAAATGTCAAAGTTCTTTTCAAGCGAATCGATAATTATGTTTAAATCTGCCTGGTCTATTGTTATCATTTCATTATCAATTTAAATAACAGGTAGAATGGCTTTATGGCAAACATTAGCACCACACCTACTACCCAAATAATTATTGCTATAAGTTTCATGATGGTTTTCATTAGTTTGGTTTTATTCTTTTATTACTTCTTCTTTGACAATCATGCCCTGTTCGGTTTCGTAACTTAAAATCTCACCAAGCAATTTGTTTATCCTTTCTAACTCATCAAACGTTATTTCTTTTTTTGCCTTTAATGCAAAAAATTCTTTTTTCTTTTCGTAATATTCATGATGTTTCATAAGGGCATTTCATTTATTAGTGAAAATTCGTTTTTGTATTTCTCTAAAAGAGAGGCAAGGCAATGGTTTTCATCAATCAACCTATCAAAAGCAGTATAAATTAGCTGTACATTAGTAAGGCGCATATTGGGTCCCAATTCTGTTTTTCGGCTCTTACTACTACGCCTAACATCCATGTGGGCAAATCTTGCATGTATATCGTGCCTGCGCTCATTTGTGTTTACCTCACTTAAATCGATAACACCAAGCATAGCAAGTACCTTGCATGTGTAGGCTGGTAAACCAATATGCGAAAGCTCGCCGGTGTTTTTATATTTTTCAAACACACCAACCAATTCTTTCACCCATTGGTGGCGAATCTTGACTTTTTGGTCTTCTGTTAGCTTGTTTTCAATTTGCTTTTTAACAGGGTTTTCAATTTGTTTGTATTGAACAAAAGCTCTTACAACCTTAAGCAAATCGGGTATGTTAAAATTTCTGATTTTATTATCGGGTGCAAAACCGGGGCGTGCCAAATAGCGGTCTAAATAACCAAGGGCATTAGCCTCAAATGCCAGGTGCAATTGCTCAAATGTTAGATGCCCAAAATGTTTTTTTACAATATTGGCAAAGTGTGCAATAAATTCGGGATCGGGCTCGCCAATATGGTAAGCCAACCGAATAGCTTCAAGCAGTTTACTTACTTCGGCAAACAAGGTTTCTTTTTGTACATAGGTTGCTATTTCCATGGTTTATTTATTTGCGTATTTTTCATCATAAATTTGCATTGCTTTTTCTACTGCATTGGGGTTTGTACTACTTTCGGCTTGTTTTAGATTTAAAAACACCGATATGTATTTAACCCCGTCGTCGTTTTTCTTGCGCAGCTTGGAAAGACTCAAAAACTGTTGTTGCCAAAAATTATCATTCCGGCCCTGCTCAACAGCCCTTGTAATTTCATCCTGTGAAAAATTATCGAGCCGTACAAGCTTGTCTATCGTATCAACCCATAACCACTTTTCACTTTCTGTTAATTTTTCAATAATGTTTTCAGGAAAATGAGGTAAGAGGGTGGCGGTGAAATATTTAATTTCATCGCTATATTTCTTCTTATTTATTTTTTTACTTTCCTTTACTTTACTTTCCTTTACTTTACTTTCCTTTACTTTACTTGCATTGCCTTTGCATATGCTTTCGTTTTGCGTTTGCATATCCTGCTGTAATGCGTGTGCATTAATTTGCTCATTATCAGCTTTTTTATTCCACCTTTTTTGAGCTAGTGCTTTCATTTTTTCGCGTTTTTCTTTAAGTGGTAGCATTCTTTTTAAAAGTGACGGGCTAAAAAAAATCATGTCATCATCAACCACAAAAAGCCCAAAATCCTGAACCACAGCTACATATTTCTTTTCTGTTGAGTTATAGCGCATTGCGAGTGCTTTAAGTATTAATAGGTGACTTTTGTATCCGGGTTGCTCGCGTAAATGTTCAATTATTGTCCAGTAAATGCCATAGCCTTCTAAACCCTCGCCGGCTATCAGCATCATTATTTTAGGGTCGTTAGTTGCATTGCTATCATGTGGGAAAAAGTAGGCATCTTTCATTGTCCACGTTTTAATCGCTGTAATGTGTTGGTTTACTGCTTTGTTTTTTAGTAGTTTCAATTACTAAAAGCTCAGCATTTCCTTTTAATAAAAGCTTTTCTAACTGTTGCCTTGCCTGCTTTCCATCCATATCGAAAATGCGGGTTAGTCGTAAATCTGATAAATCAAGCAAGCTTTCAACGTTTATTAATAAATTGTACATGGTGTTATTATTTAGTTTTAAAAACTTGATTGTGATTTGGGCAGGGCCAGTAACAACCAAAGCCCTACCGCACCAACTAACCTAAATATTCACCAGCATAAAGAAACACCCGTCTCAATATGCTCATAGCCACTTTCCAATTCATGGCTCAATACCTCCATTCGAAAGATCTGACATTTTGTGAATTAAAACTTTCATATCTTTTGTAATTAGCTAGTTAATATTTGTTTGCATTCTGAAAATTTAGCCATTATGGTATCTCTGCCTAAAAGCTTATAAGCAGCAACACGGTGGCGGCCATCGCGAACACGCCACCCGTTTGCTACTTTTTGAACATGTATAGGGGGTACCTGCCCACCTGATAAAATGAAAAACATTAAATCACGTACAGATGGGTTTAATGGCAACTTATCAGTTACAAGGCTTTCAACTTTTATTTGCTCAATTTTTCGCATGGTTTGTTTAGTTTATAGCGGGCTTTTTGCGCAACCACCTTCTGGTACCCGCTTTGAGCATAGCATATCTTAAAACAAGGTATTTAACACTCCTGGACGTTTCAGAAGGTGTTTAATTGCACGTTCAGTTTTAGTATTTGGGGCATTACCACCCTGCTCAATAAATCTTTCGGTGCATTTACAGGCATAACAGTACTTGTGGTTTTTTCCTGATTTAATTTTGTTACCACACAGGCAACGATTCTTTTTAAAATTCAATTTTAACTTGCTCATGGTTTTGTATTATTTAGTTTGAGAATTGCATTTCTTTTATGCTTAGCAGGTTTTCCAGGTCGTACGAAACCTCAAATGCCTTTTTAAAATTTTCGTACATTTTAACAGCAGTTTGCAAGTGCAAATAGTGTTCACAACTATTGATTGTTTTTTCAAGCTTAAGCTTGGCACAAATACGTGCCTCTATGCGTTGCATTTTGCGCGATAGTTTGATTAGTTGCTTAGTGGTCATAACTTTAAGTTTTAAATTTTAAGTTGGTTAGCTCTATATCATATTTGCTTAAAAAGTCAATAAAATCGGTTCGCATGCAATACCAGGTCGAGGTTTTGCCAGCTTTTCCTTTTTTTTGCCATCGAACATACTTGCGCGATTTTTCAAAAACAGACACCCCATAGTTTTTAATCACTTCGGGGCCCGTAATAATTTCAGGTACTAAACCGGCCTCAATTAGCATTTCATGCAAAAGCTCTTTATTAATTTGCCTGATTAGTTTAGCCAGTTGCTCGTAGGTTAAATCAAGGTTATGCATTTTGTGGCTTTAATAGTTTACAATTTGTAATTGTGTGATATTTTAATCCTGCACCGGTTATTAGGTTTCCTTCAAAACCTACTACCACAGCAGGCAGTATATTTAGCTCGGTAGCCTTTGGTTCGTTATTGGCTTTTTTTTGCTTGTATTTTCTTAGCGATTTTTCGCGGGCAAGGTCTTTGGTATAATTAGCACCCCCAATTGTATAGAGGTCCTTTTTTATTTTAAGCTGTTGCTTTGGAGTAAGCAAACATCTTATTTGATAAACCTTGGTAAATTTATTCTCTTTATAGTTTACAGCAACTGGGTAGTTTTCTGATATCAAATAGTCAGTTAACTCGACCAACTTTATACCCAGGCAATTGTTTATGCTAATACACATTATATTGTTTGAGCTTTTTTGATAGATAGAAACTTTCATCACTTGACATTGTTAGACATTTGTTTTACATTTGTACAAAATAGCAGGGCTGCTATGCATACAACAGGTGCCTAATAGGCAAATGCTGGGCATTTAGCTTATGCTATGTTTCAGAATGCTTGCTCAAGAAGTTTTGGTCGACGGAATTGAGCGAGCGTTTTTTTAAATCTAATTTTTTATTATCTTAGGTCATCGATATTAATACTTAAAAAGTTAGCAAATTTGGCCCGGTGCCTTTTTGGTATATTATCACGAAGCACCCAGGCATAAAATACAAGCTCGGTAATATTGAAAAGGTTTAACATTTGGTTTTTAAATTCTTTTTTTTGGGCTTTGCCGAGCGAATGGTAATAGGTGTTTAAACTGAACTTTTTTTTCATTTTACTTGTATATTTTCAATACAAATATACATTAAAAATTGTAATATTCAAGTAAATATGTAATAAATACGTAAATAAATTGTAAAAAACTAGAAAGTGGCTATTAATGACAGGGTTAAAGTAATCCGCAACAGACTAAAATTAAAGCAGGCAGAATTTGCTGTCAAGCTAAATATTAAGCAACAACTTGTAAGTGATATTGAAACCGGCAGGGTTAATATTAAGCCAAACATTCTGAAAACCTTGTTTTACGATTTAAATGTTGATATTCACTGGTTGTTATTTAATGAAGGAAACCCATTTCGTGATGAAAGTTTAACCCCACCAACAGAAAACATAGCTGATTGTGAAAACTGTAAACACCATATTAAAAGAATTAATGAGTTAAAACTAGAAAAAGAAGAACTACAAAAAAAGCTTATAAAACTGTATGATTCGATAATCGAAAAGCAAGACTTTATCGACAAGAACCTAAATACTAACCATGGATAATTCTAACCGTTTTATCAAAATAACCCACCAATATTTTGAAACGTTAATATAATTACTATTTTTGTATCTATTGCTTGCTTTCTGCTCATCTAAAAATGCTTTTGAAAAAGGAGGGATTAAGATGGATTTACGAAAGGAGATGCACGATGTTGTAAAGGAACAGAATATCGGTAATAAAGATTTAGAAAATATTTTCAAAATTCCGTTTACAGAAATAGAAGGCTTTCTTTCTGGCAAAATCGAATTAACAGTAAGTTTTCTGGTAAAGTTTTGCGAATATTTTCAATGCAGCCTACCCCTTAGCAGCTTAACATACATTAGCTATAACGATGTAGAGCTTACCCGATTAATGGACGAAAATGCATGGTTAAGAAACAGGCTAATTGAACTACAAGAGCGAATAATTTACCATAACTCAAAAAATCCAAGCGAAGCCATGCTTATTCCACAAAGTGAGCCATACGAAGAAATGAAACGCGAATTACCGTATTTACTAAAAGAGTTTAATTTAAAGAATAATAAAGACATAAAACAATGGGTTAAGGAGTGTTTAAAAAACTACGATTAAACACAACCCAGGAAGGATTAAATGGGCAAATAATTCTATTAGGCGTATAGACATTTTATTGATTTTGTTTTTATATTATTTATCTAAAAGCAAATCAATGATTTGGCGATGTTTCACAAGCTTCACACTTGGGTCTTTTTTTTATGCCAACTAACATTCGTTTATTTTCGCATTATCGGAAATGTAAAAAATATTTTCCAACATCATTTATAAAGGTAGTTTTATTCACAGTGTTAGTTCACCTGCTATTTAGAATGATTCTATACACAGGTATAGGTTCTATTTTGTAGTTTTGGATAATGAAAAAATAAACGAATGTTTAAGTAGAAACATTCGTTTATACAAATGTTACAAGCCATTTAAATGAACATACTGCAAAATTTCATACCATGAATAAAGAAGAAATACTTTTACAGAAACTTGAAGAAACTAAAAACAGCCTAAGTACAGACAGATTGGATATGTCTTTTGGTGAAATAATGAGCATGTATGAAAGGGATGAAATCATAATTGACCCAATTTTTCAAAGATTATTTCGATGGACAGAGTATCAACAAACTAGATTTATAGAATCACTTTTGTTGGGTATTCCTATCCCACCAATATTTGTAGCAGAAGATAAAGATGGTCGTTGGGAACTAGTTGATGGTTTACAAAGAATTTCAACAGTCTTTTCATTTTTTGGACTATTAGATAAACTTTCTGATAAAAACAATTGGATTTTAAAACATGGAGAACTTATACCTGAACTTGATAATTTTGGGTGTAAAGACTTACCTCTAAAATTACAGTTAAATATTAAAAGAGCCGTTTGTAGAATTGAGATTGTGAAGTGGAATAGTAAATATGATATGCGATATGAGCTTTTTAATCGCCTAAATACAGGTGGGGCAAGGTTAACTGACCAAGAAATCAGAAATTGCATTTTTAGAGGAGTCTCAAGTGATTTTAATGTTTTTCTAAGTTCTGAAGCGAAACAACAGAAATTTATTGGACTAGTTGGACCAACTGAGAAACAAGTAGAAGAATTATATCTTGATGAACTTGTTTTAAGATTTTGTTCTTTATATAAAAATGCTGAAAATATCAAGGAAAACATTTCTGAACATATGACCTCTTTTATGAAAGATATTGTTTCTAAACCAGAAAAAGCTGATGAGTTCAAAGAGATGTTTAATCGAACTCTTGATCTACTTAAACCGATTGGTAAAGAAGTTTTTAGAGGTTCAAACAATGTGTTGTCAACAAGTCTTTATGATGGTGTCACTATTGGAGTTGCCCAAAATATCGAAAAATATGAGGCGAAAGATACACCTTATCTAGTAAATAAAATTAATGAACTAAAAGTTGACGAAGACTTTAGGAAAGCATCAGGTTCTGCAGCAAATAGTAAGACTAGAATTCAAAAACGATTACAAGTTGCAAATGAGTTATTTGAAAGAGAATAAACATGGAAATGCTTATTTCAGAAATACAAGAGGACATAAACTGGAGAATTTCAGAGATTTCTAACATAAAGACGATCCCTTTAAGATATCGCATATTAGAATCTCATAAAGAAACATTGATTTTATATTCCATTCCGTCTTTATATTCAATTTGGGAAGGATTTGTTAAAAATGCATTTCAATTATTAACTTCTTTCTTGAACAAACTTGGAATTCAACCAAATCAAGTTCATATCAACATACTTACTCATGCAATTGAAAATGAGTGCAATCTAGGTAACGAACGAAAACATTTTGAAAAGAAAATTGGTTTAGTAGAATCTACGATCAATATTTATGATTCTATCCTAAATATTAAACAAGGAATCCCTACAGAATCGAACGTTAACCATAAGGTTATTAATAAAATACTTGAGAGATTTAACATTAAAAGCCTTGATGAAAAGTATGAAAAACCATTAAATAGACTTTTGCTATTTAGAAATAAAATTGCACATGGTGAGAATTCGATTAAAGTAACCAAACAGGATGTTGATGATTTTTCGTTGTTGATTGAGGACTTAATGTATGATTTATTATTGTTAATTGAAGAATATTTGAAAAAAGAAGAATATAAAAAAACGGCTTGTAATCGAGTAAGCGGCTGACGGCTAATAGGCCGCCAGTGCACTTCTCACACCACTTAGCGTACGGGTCTCGTACTAAGCGGTTCGTTTAACCCTGGGGAAATCTTTGTGTAAATTTATTCAGAACTTACAGGTGTGGGCACTGCTACCCATGCAGGGCACACACAATGTATAAATTTAATGCTGCAAATCAGGTAAATCAAACGGTGTGTAAGTTATTTGCCCCGCCAATTTTATTTCCTTACGGAAAGAAAATTAGCTATATTGTGTAAGAAAATAAAATTGGCTATGTGCATATTGATAAGATATTCTTTCAAATACGCACTAAACTTATACCAACATTGTAAGCCATTAAAATAAAAACAATATGGAAAGAATACTTAAAAAGAACAGAAAACAAATCTTAGGAAAAGAGTTTTTTCTATCAGATGAAAATTCATTGACTGCTAAGTTCAACTATGAAAAAGGTATATCATATTTTGATGAAATCCTACAAGATAAAAGTCAAAAGGAATTTAAAGCTGCATTGCATTTATATGCTCGTAAGGAAGGGGTTGAAATACAATTGGCAAAATTGTTTAAAGGTTTTTCCATAGGATTTACTTTTAACGAAATACAAAAAATAGTATTCTTTGATATAGAACAACCTAAAATTGACATACTTTTGAAAAATGAAACTATTAAGCTATCTTTTGATAAAGAAGATTTTCGGGAAGTAATGGATTTCTTTTATAAACACCTATACTCTTTTATAGAGGTTAACAGCACAGAATTATCAAAATTTAAGGCTCGCTATCCTTTTCTGAAAGATTATAAGAAAAAATTTTATTGTGCAAGAATTGGTAGATTAGATTATTTCTTATGGAGATCAATAGTTGGTATTTTAGGTAACCTAATTAGCTTTTCTATGGAGAATATTTGGGTCTTATTGATAATTATATTGACCGTTGCTGGACTCAACCTTTGTGCTGCTTCACTAAGATTTCAAGACTTAAATAAAAAACCAGTAAATGCTTTTCAATTGTTAATTCCCATTTACAACATTTACATTCAAATTATATTATTGTTTACGAAAGGTGATGAAGGTCGAAATGAATATGGAGTGAATCCTTCATTTTCTCAGGAATACTTTTAATACGGAATAACGGCTTACAATCGAGTAAGCGGCTGACGGCTAAAAGGCCGCCAGTGCACTTCTCACACCACTTAGCGTACGGGTCTCGTACTAAGCGGTTCGTTTAACCTGGGGAAATCTTTGTGTAAAGTTCCAGTGGGCACTGCTACCCATGCAGGGCACACACACGTGGTATATTCCACCACCCTGCTGGATGGCAATAACATATCAACATACGTTCAATCCAAAGGATTTTCATCATTTTATAATGCTCAACACACGAATTAACTCTAATTAATTGCAGATATAACATTTTGATTTGCCAAATCAACCTTGTTTAAATCAAAATCGATATAAACATCAGTAACGGTATCGTTTCCGTGCCCTAGGGCATGGGCAATAATGTCTTTGCTAATCCCAAGGCTACTTGCAATAGTTGCCCAACTATGCCGGGCATAATAGCTGGTAACAGGTTCGTTAATTTCTGCAGCCTTAACGGCAGACCTTAAATATTTACTTACTGCCTTTTTTAAATTATCTGGGTTTGCATACATATCGGCAAAATTTAACAGAAAGTTTTTGCCTTTGTATTTTTTTATAAGCTTTTTTGCCTGGGGTAGCACTTTTATATTGTAAATACGGCCGGTTTTTGCACGGCGGTATAAAATTCGGCCTGCTTTAAGTTCTTTTAAATAATAAAGGTCTATTATATTCATGCCTATTAGATAGAACGATAAAAAAAAGAAATCCCTGGCCCAGGCATTTTTACCCTCTAATTTAACATTTCTGAAATGCTTTAATTGCTCTACTGTAAGGTTTCGCTTAACAGTTTTCTCATGCTTAATTTTAAAACGCCTAAAAGGATAGGTTTCAAGGCCAATAATTTCTTCATCAATAGCCCGGTTAAAAATTGCCCTCATATTTCGTAAATGGATAGCTATTGCATTTGTTTTTAACCCTTTTACCTTAAGATATGTTTCAAAGCGGTTTAAAAAATCAAAGTTTATATTACTAAAATAGATATATTTAACACCAACAAATTCAGCAAGAATATTATAAGAACTTTGATATATTTTACTGGTGCGTTTTTGTCCTGCTTGATGCAACTGCTTAATATACTTTTGCATCATTTCAAAAAAGTTTACATATTCTTTACTTTCATTATTTAAATAGTTTATCAAATCGTCAATTGCAAAACTACTAATTACGCTGCCAAGTTCAGCTAGTTTATCTCTGTAGCTTAAAATAGTCCTAATTAGTTCATCATTTAAATCCTCGTAATTAGGTTCACTTTTTTTAATTTTTCCTGTGGTAATATCAAAATTATCCGGATTAATATAAAATGTTGTAGCAATAAACCTGGCTTTTCGGTTATGAGTTATACGAATTTTAATATTAACCAAGCCCTGCTTGTTTTCAGCGCCCTTTTTTATTATAGCTTTAAATGTGGCCATTTATTTTAAATTTGGACAACTATTGGACAACTATTGGACAACAAATATATGAAAATACAGGTAAATATTACAATTTATTGGCTGGCATAAAAAATAAAAAAGTCCGCTAAACCTTATATTTAGCGGACTTTTCAGTTGTCGGGGTGAGAGGATTTGAACCTCCGACCCCACGCCCCCCAGACG
>JAAUYK010035323.1_pt1 | contig 26298 bp, 18 predicted proteins | sample 7278021 | NCBI WGS metagenome assembly JAAUYK01 (sample SAMN14350223, study PRJNA611818) | marine sediment metagenome | isolation source: surface marine sediment (1.8m) | place: French Polynesia: Moorea | collected 2018-08
TCCTTGAGGAAGGAGCCCCGCATGATGCTGTTGGTCATCTTCGAGTCCATGTCCTTCACGCCGCGCCACTGCATGCAGTAGTGGTCGGCCTCCATCACGATGGCGAGGCCGTCGGGCTGCATCTTGTCCTGCAGGAGCTCGGCGAGCTGGGCAATGGCCTCCTCCTGGATCTGCGGCCGGGTCATCACCCACTCGACGAGACGGGCGTACTTCGACAGTCCGATGAGTGCCGAGTGCTCGTTCGGCATCACGCCGACCCAGGTGCGACCGATGATCGGGCACAGGTGGTGCGAGCACGCGCTGCGGACCGTGACCGGCCCGATGATCATGAGCTCGCTCAGGCGCCCCACGTTCGGGAACTCGGTCACCGGGGGCTGGTGCCGATAGCGGCCCCCGAAGACCTCCTTCAGGTACATCTTGGCCACCCGCCGCGCGGTATCGATGGTGTTGTGATCGCTCTCCGTGTCGATCACCAGCGCGCGGAGCACCTCCACCATCTTCAGCTCGACCTCGCGCTGAAGGTCATCGAGCTCGCCGGCCTCGATGTGCTCGGCGATGTTGTCGTTCGCGTGGAAGCGGGCGCCCGCCTTCCGGATCCGCTCCCGGATCCGGTCGGCGACCGGGGTCCTGGCGTCCACGATCGCGGTGCCGTCCTCCGTGCGGCGCTCCGCGAGGTCGGTCTCGCTCGCCATCGGCCTGCTCTTTCTCCCCCGTGACCCGACCAGTCTATCAGGTCGCCGCCCGGGATCAGCCCGTGGGCGGAGCCGAGCTCGGGTCCATGAGCTTCAGGACCTCCGGCAGGATCCTGCGCATGCTGATCGCCTTGACGATCTCGAGCCCCTTTCCGCCCTCCCGGGCGATCGGGACGTGGCGGATCTTGCGCTCCATCATCAGCTCGAGGATCTCGAGCACGCTGGCGCTCTCCGGAAGCCAGAACACCTCGTACGAGGCATAGCGCTCGATCGGGTCGTCCCAGAGGTCTTCTCGGTGCACGATCATCCGAGGCGCCACGCGAAGGGTGAGGTCCTGCTCCGAGAGCATCGCGGCCAGCGCGCCCTCCCGGGTGACGGCCACGTTGCCGACGCTCCTCTTCTTGACGAGCATCTTGCCCAGAACCTGCTTGACCGTCTCGCTCTCCTCCGCGCTCACCAGCGGGTTGGTCTCGACGTCCGCCTGGTTGATGGCGGCGAGCGCGTGTCGGTCCTCGTCGCTCATCGCGTCGTGGGCGCACTTCATCCAGATCTCGAGCCGCGCCAGCCCCACCGGGATCCCGGTGTCGTCGTAGGGCGGATCGGCCCGCTGGATGAAGGGGACGTGCCGGAAGCCGCGCGCCTGCATCAGGCGCCCGACGTCGAAGAAGGAGTCGTCCAGCGTGAGGGTCTCGGGGTGGGTGCGCATGTAGTCGTGCACCTGCGCGTCCGCGTCGCCCTCGATCGGTCGCTCGGCGAGCTTCCGGAGAACGTCTCGACTGGTGTAGACGCCCTGGAGCTTGCCGGAGGCAGCGTGTGTGACGAGCAGGCAGGCGACCCGGTCGCGCTGAAAACGATCGAAGACGGTGCGGAAGGGCTGGTTGGATCGAAGCGGCGAGAGGAAGGCCGGCTCGAACACCTTCCGGACGGGCTCGTGGCTGATGGAGCTCAGGCTCATGGTCTCCTCCCTCCGGTCTCAGGGCCTGGGGCGACGCGTGGCGCAGTAGATCATCTTCTCCCGGGACATCGTGTCGATGTCGTCCAAGGAGTAGCCCGCCTCGAGCAGCAGCTCTTCCGTGTGCTGCCCGTGGGCCATCGCGGGCGCAGGGTCGAACTCGGCCCCGTCGAAGTTCGCGATCAGCATCTCCTGGCCGTCGGAGGCCATCATCGGCGCGATCATGTTCCGGTCTCGCAGGAGCTGATCGTCGGCGACGTCTTCGAGGTGCACGTGCTGCTGGGCGGGGATCTTCCCGACCAGCTCGACCACCTCGTCCGGCGTCATCTGCCTGGTGCGCCCCTCGATGGATTCGCAGATCTCGTCCCGGTGGTGGAACATCTCCCAGGAGTCCGTGCAGAACTTGGCCAGCTCGTCCGCGCCGAGGACCTTGCCGAGCGCCTTCGAGGCGGCGGTCGTCACCGCACCGAGCACCACGTACTGCGGGACCGCCTCGCCCCCGCCATCCCCTCCCGGCGGGTTCTCGAGGGGCTTGCACTCGAAGTTCCCGAAGCTCGGGACGAACCAGTGCCGGTCGTGCGGCTGTCGATCGACGCCGCTCGCACCCATCATCTCCACAAAGCGCGGGGTCCAGGCCGTCGTGCCCATGTACCCCTGGCCCTCGACGGCGACTCCCAGCAGGGTCACCTGGTAGTTGAGGCCGATACCCGTCTTCTCGGCGATCCGGATGCCGGTGGAGACGTAGAGGGCCGCCCTGCATGCCGCCCAGTGGTCGATCACCGAGGGGCCACCGAGGTTCGGGATCCCGTCCTGCGCGCGCTGATAGGTGTAGCCCGCGCGGGCAACCGCGGTGTGGTGCAGTCCGAGCCGATCGGTTCCGTCGTAGCTGCAGTTCACGGCGACAGTGCGCGAGTCGATGCTCTGGAGGTGCTCGTAGGACAGACCGAACTTGTCCTGCAGCGACTCGGCCAGGTTGGTGACCCGGGCGTCGAACTTCTTCTCCCGGGCGATGCGGCGTATCACCGAGATGGCGGTGTCGCTCTCGAAGTCGAGCGCGAGGGTCCGCCAGCTCACCTTCGAGCCGGGGATGTCGGCGCCGTAGTTGGTCGCCTCGTTGATGAGACTCGCCCGCCTGGGCTGCCCCTGCTCGTCCTCGAAGGGCAGGATCAGGCGAGACCCGTCCACCTGGCGGACGTTCTCGATCTCGATGCCGCTGTGGAGCGTGCGCTCGAGGTTGACCTTGACGCGACCCTTGAAGACGTGTGTGCCCACGAGGAGCACGAGCCCCGCCGTGTAGTTCTGGATGGCCTCCAGGGCCATCGCCTGTCGGATGTTCATGCCCGCTCCTCGAGCCGAGTGCCCGTCGACGCCCGCACGTCCGTGCACGATGCGGCACCCGGATCAGGGGCTGCACGCGTGCGAGTCGTCTCCGGGCCGTCAGGCAGCATTGACGGCGCCATGTTAACGCGCCTCGACACGTCGCGTGTGCCGTGTCGTACCGCGCCCATACTCTATTACGACCCGAGCCCGCCCCGAGCCCCGAGGCCGAGGCACCGAGGCAGGGTCGAGTCGCGAGGCCTCCCCACGGGGGCACGCGACCCACTCCCCTCCGGTGCCGCGGGTCGCGCTCGACCCGCAGGACGCCGGAGGCGGAGCGAGGGGGCCGCGCCCCGGGTACGCCCCTTGCGCGCGCCTGTGTACCGCGCTCAGATCCGAGCCATGGGACGGCCGACGTGACCGAGGCGGGTCGGATCGACGCGACTGTCGTGCTCCCCACGCACCATCGCAGCGGTCCGCTGCGACGGACGCTCGCGTCCCTGGCACCCCACCTGATTCGCAATGGTCTTCCGGTTCTGCTCGGCGAGAACGGCGGATGCCTGGCCGAGACCCGGAAGGTGGTGGAGGAGATCGAGCGCCTCTACACCGGCGTGCGGATCGAGCTCCTCGATCTGACCGCGGAGGCCCCGGGACCGCCGTCGATCTCGAAGCTGCTCCGCGTCGTCGACCTCCTCTACGCGCGCGTCGAGACCCGGTACATCTTCCACTGCGAGGACGACTGGCTGTTCTCGCCAGTCGAGTTCCTGACGGCATCGAACGCAATCCTCGATGCGTACCCGGACATCACGATCGTGCGCCTGACCGGCGACGAGGTGGCCCCCTACCCGGACTGCAGCATGGCGAGAGAGGTCGCAGCGAGCAGCGGCGATCCACCGGTCCGATTCCACTACTCCCGCTACGGCGGAGCGGGCGGGGCATTCGGTGCCTTCACCCTCAACCCCGGCCTTCGCCGCCGGTCGGACTACCTGGAGAGCTTTCGACCCTACTCGCAGTTCGCGAGCGAGACCGAAGTGGCACGTCATGCGCAGCGTCTCGGCCACCGGGAGGCGATCCTCGAGCGGGCTTTCGCGCGCCACATCGGACGCGGCGAGTTCCACTCGGAGATACACGGCCACGAGCAACGATCCAAGGCTCCAGCGCCGGGCTCGACCGGCCGTTGCTGGATCCCGCCCGTGGTCCAGCGCGGGACGGCCTCGGGGGTTGCCGCTTCCCCGGCGAGTGCGCTGGACGCGACGAGCAGTCGGGGCGTCTACCACTTCTACGACGTGGATCTCGAGCTCGGACGAACGTCGCCGATCCTCCATTTCTTCAGCCGAAGCGGATCCCTTCCGAGGGAGCTGGCCGGGGACTCGGCTAGCAAGGTCTGGGTCGACTTCGAGGTCGCAGACGTCTCGGCGCGCCCCACCCTGGATGCGGAGGCGGATGCAATCGGGGGTCGCACGCAACACCCGGTCTATCTCTTCCTGCCCCTGGCGAACCCGGCTCACTGCCTGGAGGACATCCTCTTCTCGATCGCGCTCGAGCTCGAGAGCGGATGGAGCCCGGGCCAGCCGCCGCTCTACCGCAGTTTCGTGCAGGGGATCGCCGGACCTCCGCGCGAAGCCAGCACCGACTGGGGGCTCTACGCGCACCAGGGCGTTGGCGTCGTCGCTCAGGAGGGAGAGCTCCTCGCCGACGATCGGACACCCGGGCGGCGGCTGCGCTTGCGGCACCTGGTCGTCCCCAAGTACATGCGACACCGCTTCGCCCACGACTGGCGGCGACCGGCGCGTGGCCCACGCCGCCACGGCTACATCGATCGCAAGGCCGACATGTACCCGCTCGAGGCGCTCGTCGAGCTCCAACGGCGGCTCTTCGCCGGCTGCCTCGGCGAGAAGGTCGTTCCAGGGCCGAGTGATCCGAGCGCCCGCCGGATTCTGCTCCACGACCGCGGCGAGGCGACGTGTCGGCGCTGGTCGAACGGGCGTGCGGTGGCCCGCTGGATCGAGGAACGCTGGGGAGACCGAATCGGCGGAATCGACTTCGTCTCGGAGGACTACGCCGGTCTGTCGCCGAAGCAGCAGGCCGGGCTCTTCCGCGCCGCCGACATCGTGATCGCACCACACGGCGCGGCGCTCGCCAACCTGATCTACTGCCGCCCGGGCACCGTCGTCCTCGAGCTCGGCTGGCAGAGCGAGGATCCGGGCTGGTACCGGTTCGTCACCCGACTGGGCATGGAGCACCACATCGTGCGTCCTCCCGGCTTGAGCAAGCGAGGGACGGAGTCCTTCGATGCCCCCGTCGAGCTCCTCGCCGACGTCCTGGACGGCGTGACGACGCGAAGCCGACCACGGACTCGACCCAAGCGGCGATCCCAGACCTGACAATCCGGGCGCCACGGGCTCTCCTCGGCGTTTCCTCGGCCGCGTGGTTTCGGCATCCTCCCCCGGTGACGCGGTGCGGATCCCCGCAGGCCGCGCATGCGACCCGTCGAGGAACCACCGCTGGACGCCAACGAAAGAGGCGCTTCAGCGCGTCACAAAGTGCCAGAGGCCGCTCATGTTCATGGAGCACGCTCTCCAGGGCGCGCTTCGGAAGTCCGTCGTCGAGAACGGCCCGGTTCCAGAGCCTGGAATGCAAGCAGGCGCTAGCGTAGGCGAGGCGCGCTTCGAGGTCCCGGAACGCTCGAGCACTCGAAGGTCTGGTCGATGATCTTCCCCTATCACAGGGTGATCCTTCTCCACCCCGGCAAGACCGCGGGGACCGCGCTCGAGGCGGCCTTCGGCTACACGAACGCCACCCACCCGCCGGACCGCCTCGACTACCGGGTCTTCAAGGGTTGGGACCCGCACGCGCAGCTCTTCCTGCAACACGCCCCCTCCCGCTTCATGGTGGAGCGTATCCCCGAGGCGACCTGGAATGCCTCCCTGAGGATCGCGACGATCCGGAATCCCTTCGATCGCCTGCTCTCGGTGTACTGCTTCCAGCTGGAGCGCCACCAGCGCTGGTACGGCGACTTCGACCGCTTCGTTGCGGCCCTGCCCCGGCTGCTGCGCGAGCGCAAGCCGGGCTTCGACCTGCACCTGGCGCCGCAGCTGGAGCACACCCACCTCGACGGCCAGCGGGTCGTCGAGCGGCTGCTCCGCTTCGAGCAGATCGAGGCCGACTACGCGTCGCTGCGAGAGTGCGTGCCGGACGGCCCGCCGCTCCCACCCGTGCTCGCGCGCGTCAACAGCGCACCGGGAAAGCGCGAGCGCCGGGCCCCGGCCGAGGAGTACACGCGCGCGTCGGTCCGCATCGTGCACGATCTCTACGGGGCGGACTTCGAGGAGCTGGGCTACCCCCTCGAGCCGCCGGACGAGCCCGAGTCGGTGCGCCTGGCGGGCGACTCGCCGGACGAGTCCTCGGGAACGCCCGCGACGGGATCGAGGGCCCGAGAGCGCGCCACCCGGGTCTCGCTCTGGCTTCCATCCGGAGAGAGGCTCGAGCTCTCGGAAGCCGTCCCGAGCCTCGCGGTCCTCAAGCAGCGCATCGAGGCGGCTACGCACTTCCCTGCCGGCTGCCAGGAGTTGCGCTGCGAGGGGGTGTCGCTGCGCGCGCTGCCTGCCTGTGACGCGGTGGAGCTGGATCTCGTGCTGCGCATCGGCAGCTATGCGATCGCGTCGCCGCGCGTCTCGGCCGATCTCGACGACGAGGTCTTCCATCCCGCCGCCGCCATCGAACGCAGCCGCGACATCGAGACGTTCAAGGCGCTCTGCCGCCGCGTCCGCTTCAGCGACGACCGACCGCTGAGGAACACGATCGACCTGAGCGATCCCACACGGCGCGCGAACGAGCGCCTCGATCCCTACCGCCGGCACGCAGACGCGCGTCGCGGCCGGCTCCGCGAGCTTCGGGAGCGTCTCGAGCCGGGCGCGCTCCTGGCCATGACCTGCAACGCGCCCTACGCGACGCTGCTCGAGAACTGGCACGCGTCGTGCCTCAGCAACGACATCGACGTGCGCTCGCGGACCGTCCTGTTTCCGATGGACCGGGAGGCCGACGCCGTCGGTCGGGCTCTCGGCTACGCGACCTTCTTCGACCCGGACTCCTACGGCATCTACGAGAGCCGTTCCGACGTGGCGTTCGGGGATCGACAGTGGCTGGACTGCCTGTTCATGAAGAACGCCGTGATGGGTGACATGCTGGCTGCGGGCTTCGACGTGCTGTTCCAGGACGTGGACATGGTCTGGCGGCGCGACCCGCTTCCCTTGCTCTCCAAGAAGGCCGACCGCGAGCGCTGGGACTTCATGTTCCAGAGGACGGGGCCCAATGCGAAGTTCCAGCCCACCTTCTTCAACAGCGGCTTCGTCTTCGCACGCAGCAACGAGTTCTCCCGGCACGCGTGGGAGCAGGTGCTCGAGAATCAGCTCTACGTCTACCTCTTCAAGAGCCAGCAGGCGCCGCTGAACGTGCTGATGGGCGTCTACCGGGAGCGGGGCCTGCGGGTCTGCGGTCTTCCGCCGGAGGGGTTCGTCAACGGCCACCAGCTCCCCTCGGAACCTCCGGAGGGTCCGCTTCACCCCCAGGCCTACGTGATCCACTTCAACTGGACGGCCGACCTCGCCGCCAAGCTGGATCGGCTGCGCCGGCTCGGGGTCTGGTACCTCGAAGACCCCGAGCCGGGGGCCGAGGCGCCGCGGCGCTCCGCTGCGGAGGGCGAGACGCCCTGGACTTCTTGACGACGTGATGGAGTCCCTTGCCGGAGCCGACGCTGCTCGAGTGTGCGGAGCGCGTGCAGCGGGGAGGCCAGGTCGTGATCGGCTTCGCCACGCACGACTACCGGGAGCTCGCGCTCAACCGGCTCGTATCGCTGGATCGGGTGGGCGTCCGTCAGGCGATGCTGGTGAGCCTGGACCCGGAGATCCACGCGGCGTTCGAGGAGCGGGGCCTGCCGATGGTGTGCGCGCCTTGTCCACGCGGCACCCTGAATCGTGTACAGCTCGCCCATCGCGTTTCCGCGCGGAGGATACCCGATCGGATATCCTCCCGCGGATGGACCACCGGGACGAGGAGCCGAGCGATCGCGAGATCGCCGAGGAGATCGCGCGCATCCGGCGCCGGATCGCCTTGCTGGAGGGAGACGCGCCTCCGGAGCAAGTGGCACCCGAGGCGCCGGACCGGGGCGCGTCGCCAGCTGCGGCGGCCGAGATGCGTATTCAGCCCATGCCACTCGCGAACCGCGACCAGCGCGAGTACTTCCTCTTCTACGACCTCTTCGTTCACGCCGACCGCACGAAGCTCACCGCGGTGGCCCCCTACTACGGGGAGGACTTCGACTTCGCCGCTCACGGCGTGGACCCGGATCGCGTCGAGCTCGAGCTGGACGGCGAGCGCATCCGGGGCCGGCGCGTCCCGTACGGGCTGGACGGCTGGGAGCCGAGCATCCTCTGGGACTTCGAGCACCCCGGGCTCGCCGAGCGCATCACGACGATGCCCGAGCTGCCGGTGCGCATCGTCGCGGGAGACGCGGCGAGCCAGTTCTGGCTCGACACCGCCGCGCCGCCCGCCCGCGAGCTCTCGATGGCGCTCTGCGTGCGGGACGAGAACCGCTGGCTGCCGCTCTATCTCGACTACTACCTCGGCGTGCTGGGCCTCGAGCACGTCTACGTCTACGACAACGGCACGCGCGACCGGCAGGCCCTGCGCTCGCTACTCGCCCCCTACGCGGCCCGCGGCCAGGTGACCCTGATCCCCTGGAGCTTCGCCTGGCGCAACCGCAAGGACCGCAAGCAGATCGGGCAGCCGCCGCAGGAGACCCATACTCTCGCCCGCTTCGGGCGCGACCGCTGGATCGGCTTCTTCGACGTCGACGAGTTCCTGCACGTGCCCGGCAACGATCTGCGGGGCCTGCTCGCCCCGTTCGACCCCGAGGAGGTCGGCGCAGTCGGCTTCAAGATGCTCTGGGCGATGTACAAGGGCGAGCGCACCTTCGAGGACATCGCGAACCCGCTGGTGGAGATGGTCTACGCCCGCGAGGACGAGTACTGGCAGAAGCGCTGGAAGCTCTTCGTCTCGCCCCGGCTCGTCCGCTTCATGCGCTTCCACTGGATCCAGGAGGACCGCGAGACCGTGCACCTCCCGGAGGTCCGCTACTACCACTACTTCCTGCGCGACTTCCGCTTCGAGGAGGGCAAGGGGGAAGAGAAGCTCGGCGCGAAGGCGCTGCGCGACGAGACGCTGCGCCGGGTCTGGGAGGACCACGTCGCCAGCCGGCCCCGCACCGCTTCCTCCCCGCTCGTGGCGCACGTGGAGGAGAGCCTCGCGCGGGCGCGACGTGGCGAGTCGAAGCTCTCCGCCGAGGTGTTGGCCCTTCCCGGCATGATCGGCGACCCCACCCGTCACCTCTACAGCAACCTGGCGGCGCGCGAGGGCACGCGCCTGCTCGAGATCGGCGCCTGGAGGGGCGCGTCCACCTGCGCGTTCGTGTTCGGGAACGACATCGACGCCACCGTGATCGACGACTGGAGCGGATTCGGGAACTTCCGCGACCAGTGCGTCGCGAACCTCGAGCGCTTTCGCGGGCGCTCCCGGGTGCGCGTGATCGAGCAGGACTGCTTCGAGGTCGACCCGGGCGAGCTCGGGCGCTACGACCTCTACCTCTACGACGGCGGCCACCACGAGGACCAGCACTACCGCGCGATCGTCGCCTTCCACCCGTACCTGGACGACGAGGCCGTGGTGCTCGTCGACGACTGGAACTGGCGCCCCGTGCGCAACGGCACCGAGCGCGCGCTCGCCGAGATCCCCTTCGAGATCCTGCTGCGCCACGAGATCACCGCTCCCGAGTCGCCTCGGGAGGAAGACGGCAAGATCGTCCAGGACCCCCGCAGCTGGTGGAACGGGCTGGCCTGCTTCGTCCTGCGGCGGCGCTGAGGCTCCTGCCGGGCCGAGCGGCTCGGAAGACGTCGCCGCCCGCCGCCGTCAGAATCCGAACTCGTCCCGGTAGGTCCGGTAGATCCAGTCCTCGGCGCAGTGATAGTCGCGGGCGACGCGCTCGAAGTTCTCGCGCACCGCATCGAGCCGCGCGACGTAGAGCTCCTCGCAGAGCGCGTCGAAGTCGAAGCTCCCGTCGGGGTCGATGAACAGGATCCCGTTCGCGTCGAAGTGCTCCGCGATGTCGGGAGCCCCCAGGTAGATCGGGATCGTCCCCGTCGCGAAGCAATCCAGCAGCTTCTCCGTGAAGTAGGTGCGGTAGGAGCCGTTCTCGATCGCCACCGAGAAGCGGTAGTCGGCGAGCCCGAGCTCCTTGCGGGGCAGGTGGTGGAAGGTGTTGCCGAACAGATCGAAGCGCTCCCGGTAGCGCTCGATGAAGGCGAGCCGGGCCCGGTGTCCCGCCGACATGCGCTTGCTGGAGCTGATCGCCGAGACCAGCTTCGTCTTCGGGGGCACCCCGAGCTCCCGGATCCAGGTGCCGTTCACGGGGCACCAGCGGAAGCGCGGATCCAGGGCGAGCAGCTCCCGGTCGTGGGTGAAGACCGCCTCGAAGGGCGCGAGGACGCGCTCGGGGGCCCCGGCGACCCGCTGGTAGAGCCGGGGGCGGATGCTCCTCGACTCGAGCAGCCAGCCGAAGCGGCGTCCAGCGGGATCGGGCGGCGGGTCGAGGAGATGGAAGTCCAGATGGAAGGTCACGTCGGCTTCGCCCCGGAAGCACCACTCGATCTCCCTGGGGAGCTTCCCGTGCGTGCCGCAGCGGCCCGTGTGGCCGCCGGAGGTGTGGCGGAAGTTGTCCCCGACGAGGTTCCAGCGGGCCGGGGGGCTCACGTCGGCGTCGGCCTCGTGAGCTTCGGCGAAGTCCAGGGCACCGGCGTCGCGAGCTCGAAGAGCAGGATGTCGTTCTGGCCCGGCCCCAGCTCGTCCACCACGCGAAGCGGCTCCCAGTGCCCCGTCGCGCCCAGCACCTGGATCTCGATCCGGCGGGCGAAGTGGAGCTCGCCCTGCTCGACCCACACGCGGTTCACCGGGAGGCCGCGGGTCTCGCGCAGGCCCAGGTAGTAGCGGCCCTCGGCGTCGGCCCGCCCGCCCCAGTAGGCGACGTCGTCGTGAAACGCGTTGGCTGCCCCGTACTGGGACGGGTCCTCCGGGATGGCGTGCCCGGACGAGAAGGGACGGCCCTGCTCCGCCTTCGCGTCGCGCAGGAAGCGCAAACGGCGCACGTCCCAGGCGAAGCCGCTCTCGGTGGCGTCCGCGAAGATCCTCCATCCCTGCGCCCCGTGGCCCGCCTCGCAGCGGTACAGGATCGTCTGCCCGACGAGCGCAGGGTCGGTCGGGGCGACGTGGGCCGTTCGCCAGTCCGCTCCATCGTGGCTCGACTGCAGCACCACGAGCCGAGCGCCGTGCGGGCCGTCGCGCTGGGTCAGCGTGATCTTGTCGGGGACGGCGGGTCGATCCAGCTCGATGCCGAGGTACAGGCAGGGGACGCAGCCCTCGCGGGCCTCCTCGCGGCCGCCCCAGAACTCCCGTCCGGCCCGGAAGGCGTTCGCCCGCACGTAGCCGGGCCCCGCGTGGCCCGAGTCGAAGTCGCGGACGATCGACACACCTGCCGGTAGCCGGAAGGCGAGCTCCTCCACGTCCCAGACGCCGCGCCGGGCGTCCGTCTTCCAGGCCAGCAGGCGCCAGAAGCGGGCGGGCTCGAGCCGATCGAGACGGCGGGGCTTCTCCCCGGCCGCCCGATGGATCCAGGTCGCGTACTCGCGGGCCACGCTGCCCTCGGGGAGGTGATCGAAGACGAACGGCTGGCGCTCCAGCACCTCGATCGGGCTAGCCGCCCACCAGTCCTGCTTGTCGAAGTGGCTCGATTTCTGGGCGTCCCGGAGGCCCGCCATGTGGATGATCGTGCCGGGGCTGCTGGAGCTGGCGCCGCTGAACAGGAACTCCAGCTCCGGGTGGATGACGGTCTCGCAGCCCTCCAGCCACAGGTTCCAGAGGTACGCCCACATCCCCGCGGTCCAGACCTGCAGGTAGTCCCTCGGCTCCTTAGACAGCCCGAGACCGCCCAGGTAGGCGTGGAAGAACTGCCAGAGCGCGATCGAGTCGCGGTAGACCTTGGCCCAGTAGGGGCGTCCGACGCCCTGCAGCAGGTACTGGGCACCGCCCGAGCCCGCCTCGTTCTTGCGGACCCGCTCGACGTCGATTCCCACGATCTCGCACATCCGCTGGATCAGCTCGTTCGGCGGCACCTCCGGATTCTCGGCCTCGATCTTGCGGCACTGGCCTTCGAGGTGTTCGAAGCCGATGTAGTCGCGTGTGTCGCTCAGCAGGCACGCGCGCGGGTGCTCGCGCAGCATGCGATCGAAGTCGGGCACGCGCCGGAACACGATGTCGCAGTCCTGGAAGAAGGTGGGCTCTCCTTCCCAGCCGGGCGACTCGTCGAGAGCCTTCCCGATGAGATGGGGCTGGATGGAGGCCGGGTAGGCGCGACCCGCCTCGTCGCGCGTGTCTTCGTAGACGCGGATGTCCGTGTCTCGGAAGCGCTCCCGCAGGCGCTGGAGCGCCGGGGACGGCGGCCGACCCGGCTCCGTCCCGAACAGCGCCACGCAGTGCCGAGGAGGAATCCCCAGTGCCAGGAAGTTCTCGAGATAGACGTGGGTCTGCCAGACGAAATGGAGCTCGTCGGGCTGGGCGGAGACGAAGCGGATCCGGTCCTTCTGCATGCCCGTGGATTCGAAGGAGGGTCTCGAGGCCTCGGTCTAGGCCTGCCCGGGCTCGAGCATGCCGGCCTCTTCGAGCGCGCGCACGCCGGCCTTCACGTCGTCCAGGATCTCGCCGCCTCCCACGTCGAAGCGCGTGGCGAGCTCCCGCGCGATGGCCTCGATCGAGCGCTCGCCGTCGCACAGCTCCCAGATCGCCTCGGCGCTGAAGTTGAGCACGTAGGGCTGCTCGCCACCGGGCGCCAGCAGCTCCGTCTCCTCCGCCTGGCGTCGCTGGGTCACGCCCTCGCGCCGTCGGGGATGGCGGCGGGTGGCGTCGCCGCGTCGTTCGACGAACTCGTTGACGAGCGCCAGCAGGTCCCGCCCGTAGTCCTCCCGCGCGAGCTCGGGATCCGGGGCGCGCTCCCACGGCCGGTAGGTGCCCTTCGACCAGATCTTCTTGCCGTCGCGGTCGTGGATCGCCTGGCAGTAGTGGATGAGCGGGGCGTTCTTCACCCGGTCGGGGGGCCAGTTGGTGCAGATGCCGAGCGTGCCGAGCTCGTGGCGGACGCCGTACTCGGCGCTGGCCATCACGAAGCCGAACATGTCGCTCTCCCACATCTTGCCGCCCTCGTGGTTGCGGGCGTGGTCGCGGACCGCGGCCGTGAGCTCGAGCCAGCGGAGTGCGATCTTCTGCATGTCCCGGCTGTGGATCAGGTTCGGAATCATCACCGGGTCGCCCACCGGCGCGTCGTTCACGCAGTAGGGGCGCACCTTGGCGAAGCGCTCTCCGAAGCCGAAGGGAGGCTCGTCTCTCATCTGCCAGTCGATCCAGTGCTGCCCCACCGCCTTGCCGGGCGCCACCTCGCGCTCGACGCGCTGCCGGAACACGCAGTCCGGGTCCAGCAGCAGCAGCGTCCCGTAGGGACGCTCGCGGTAGATCCACTCGAGCAGGGAGGAGGGCTTGTTGTAGGGCGCGAAGTCGTCGCCGCTCACGGGGTGGAACTGCCAGTTCCGCGTCGCCACCACGCGCGCGTGCTCGTGCTCGGGGAGCGAGCTCGGGTCGTCGGTCGAGACCAGCCGGATCAGCTCGCCCGGTTGCCCGACCTTCTTCCAGGAGTACTCGAGCAGCTCGGACTGCCACTGCATGTAGGGGCTGTCGCTGGTGCTGAAGACCGTGTAGATCAAGACGCCCTCCCGTCGCGCCTCACCCTCCCGTCGCTCGCCTCAGGGGCGATGTGCGCGCTCTCGTAGCGCATCAGCTCCCCCGGCTGGAGGTCCAGATCGTGCGACAGGCCGGCGAGGGTACCGGCTCCAGGCAGTCCCCGACCACCGGGGCTCCGTAGCTCCGCGGCGATCCGGGAGTCTCACCCCGGCTTCGATGGTACCGTGCCGCGGTCTGCCCCATTCGGTCTGGTCCGTCCTCGGTCCGTCTGTTCCTCGGTCTGGTTCTGGGAGTGCCGATGCCTGAGTCCGACGAGACCCGCAAGGAGCTGTTGGAGGAGCTGCGCAGCGTCCGGCGCCGCCTCGAGCAGCTCGAGAAGCAGCGTTCGGAGGCGGCCACGACAGGCCCCCCTGCGGGCCCGACCCGGCGTGAGACCCCCAAGCCTGCCTGGGTGTCGCCCATCATCCTCCCGCTCGGGCCGCCCGCCCGGGCCCGGACGAAGCGCACCGGCTCGTCCCCCTGACGTGGGGGCCCGGCGCTGGCGCGGTTCAGGTGGGCCTCGCCGCGTCCCTCGCGCGCGGCTACGCGGAGGCGTCGGGGTCTTCCAGGGAGGGCAGCGCCCTGCGCTCGGGGTTGTCGGCGTAGAACTCCTCGATCGGGACGCAGCGCTCCCAGTCGGCTTCGCAGTGGATCGTCACCGGGTCCGGCGGGCGTCCCGTGTAGACGTCCGGGTGGGCGCGCTTGTTGGCGAAGTCGAAGCCGCTGTAGATCTCGTAGTCGCGCAGGGTGCGCTCGCTGCCGAGCCCGTAGCGGCCGAGGCTCTCCGGGTCGTCGCTGTAGAGGAGCCTGCGCAGCTTCTCGTAGGCGACGGCGTTCTTCGCGTTCACGACCTCCTTGCCCTGCTCCCAGTGCCGACGCGGCGGGCCGTGGCGGTGCAGCATGTGCCAGACCAGGATCTCGGTCGGCACGAAGAGGTCGTAGCCCGAGGTGAAGGAGCGGACGGTCAGGTTCAGCTCCTCGCCCCAGTAGTAGTGGTCCGGATCCTGCGGGACCTCCTCGTTCCAGCGCCCGTGGGTGAAGGCGAAGTTGCCGGTGATGAAGCGGACGTGCGCCGGCAGCGTCGGGTTCGGGGGGCCGTAGTCGACCCACGGGGCCCAGCCCTGGCCCTCGGTCCAGTGGTTCACCCGGCTGGTCGGAACTCCCTTCGCGGTGTCGCGGTGGAGGCGCCCCTCGTCGTCCCGCCAGAAGAGCGGGGAGTTGCAGGTGAGCAGCGGCTTCGCGCTCGGCAGGGCCTCCAGCATCTCGATCAGGCGCACGTCCCAGTGCTCCTCGAACTTCATGTGCGAGTCGATCTGCAGGGTGTACTCCTCGCCCTCCCAGAAGCGTTGGGCGATGCTCCGAGCCCAGGTGCCCCCCTCGCTCTCGGCGATCGTGTACTCTGCGAAGCGGAAGCGCGGATCGCTGCGGAAGGCGTTCAGGGGAACGGGGTCGTCCGGGTCCCCCTGCCAGCAGATGCCGAAGCGCAGGTCGCCGGGCCACCGGGCGCAGTCCAGGCAGTCGCGTAGCGTGCGGGGCAGCTCCGGGTCCGTGTACGATGCGATCGAGACGAAGATCATCGGGAGGTGCTTCTCCCCACTGCTCGGGGGGGTAGGATCTCGCGGAGGCTATCACGCTGGACCATCCGGACACGAACGTCGATGAGGGCCACCTGGGCGGCTACATCCGCAGCCGGCACGCGGCCCGCCCCACCGTCTCCCGCTACGAGCACGGCGACCCCGCCACCTGGAATCCAAGCCTGTGGAGCTGGGTGGTCGAGGCGCTCGAAGTCCGCTCGGTGCTCGACGTGGGCTGCGGAGAGGGGCACGCGGCGGCCTTCTTCCGCGACCTCGGCTGCCGGGTGCGGGGAGTGGACGGGAGCCTTCAGGCGCATCGGGACAGTCTCGTCCCGGATGCGCACGTCGTGCACGACTTCACGAAGGGGGCCTACTTCCCGGGCGAGGACTACGATCTGGTCTGGAGCTGCGAGTTCGTGGAGCACGTCGAGGAACGCTACTGCGGGCACTTCCTCGAGACCTTCCGGGCCAGCCGGCGCTGGCTGATGATCACCCACGCGACGCCCGACCAGGTCGGCTACCACCACGTGAACCTCCAGCACCGCGAGTACTGGATCGACAAGATCGAGGCCGTCGGCTTCCGCTACCACGACGTCCTCACCGGGGTGTCGCGTCGGGTCTCCCACGGCCACTACGAGCGACAAGGCTTGCTCTTCGCGCGCGCCTGAGGGACGCTCGCGCCCGGGCGATGCGCTACCTCCACTTCCCTCTGTACTGCCGTGGCGGCAGCGGCTTCAGCAACCTGGTGATGTCGTTCGAGCTGGGGGTGGTGGCCTCGTTCCTCCTCGACCGCGCGCTCGTGATCGAGGGCAACGTCACGCCTCCGGCGAACGTCGTGAAGTACCCCGGGTCCCGGGTCACCAACCGTCACCGCGCCAGGGTCACCGACCTGCTGCACCTCCCCGTGCCCTGGATCGAGGCCGAGCGGGTCGACTACGACGCGAGCCAGGCAGCCGTCCTCTCGCAGGGCAACCCGGCGTCGGCCGTCTTCGTCTGGCCGCCGGACCGCGACCTCGACACCGACGACTTCCGGTACTTCGCGCGGGACCGCAAGCGGACCGTCGCCGAGGGACCCGAGCAGCGCAGGGCCCCGGTGGTCCGGCTCTTCCCGAGTACCCCCGAGGGCCACGAGATGGCCAACCTCGGCTTCTACTCGTACTTCTTCTACCTCGACCCGCCCACGCGACGCGTGGTCGAGAACCTGCTGCACGAGATGAAGCCGCAGGCGCCGTACGCGGAGCTCGCCGCGAAGGTGAGCCGAGACCTCGGCTGCTTCAACGCCGTCCACGCCCGACGCGGGGACTTCAAGCAGACCTTCGGCACCACGACGCGCGACCGCAATCCCGAGGAGATGATCCGGGTGCTCGATCAGAGCTTCGGTCGCGACGAGCTGCTGGTGATCCTCACCGACGAGCGCGACGACTCCTTCTTCCGGGAAGTGACCGCGTGCTTCCGGAAGTCGCTCTTCATCGACCACCACATCCTGGAGCACTACGCGGAGGAGTTCTTCGAGCTGCCGCTCCACGACAGCATCGCGCTGGCCTACCTCTCCCAGCTCGTCGCGGCCGAAGCACAGGACTTCGTCGGCACCATGACGAGCACCTACACCTCTCTCGTGCAGCGCTTCCGCGGCAACCGCGGCCGGCCGGAGCGCTTCAAGTTCCTGTGGAACGAGCTCCCGGATCCGGGCGTCGTGGTCGACCAGCGCGGCAGCCACCCGCCGAGCGACTGTGTGCCGCTGCACCCGGACGGGAGCCTGGTGGAGGAGGGGGACGGCCCCTACACGTGGAACCGGGTCAACCCGCGCATCAATCCCGCCTGGCAGCGCGAGTGGCCGGAGAGCTTCTTGTCGCCCGAGACGGGCTCGGATAGCGTGTTCGCCGCGCTCCGGGCCGGATTCCATGCGCGTCGGGAGGCGGAGGCGGCCGTCGAGCGAGCGACGGCGCCGGCCCGTGCAGACACGGACAGCAACGTGGCGACCCTGGAGCGCCCCCGGCAGCGGGACCTGCGAGAGCAGCGGAGCCAGACCCAAGTGAGCGATCCGACTCCCACGTCGACCCTCGTCGAGGTGAGCGTCCACCTCATCGGGGGCCGGAGCTTCCGGACCCGGCTGTCGGCCGACTCCGAGGTCCTGGTCGAGCTCTTCCAGGCTCTCGCCGCCGGCACCGCGGGGGCTCCGCCCTCCGAGCCGCGTCTGCTCCAGGTACCGATCGACGGAGGACAGGCGGCATACTCGTTCCCGAGTGGCCAGCTCCAGGCCCTCGAGACCTGCCCTCCCGTACTGATCGACGCCATGGTCACGCAGCCGCAGGAGGCGGCCGCGGCGCCAGCGCAGCGCGAGGCCGCCGAGCAGCCGCAGCCGGCCGAGCGGCCGCATCCGGCCGAGCAGCCGCAGCCCGCGGCGGAGCCCGAGGCGACCGAGGCGAAGGCTCCCGAGGCGCCCAAGCCGAAGCGGCGCGGTGCGCCCGTCGTGCGCGAGCCCGCGACCCGCAAACGCCGGGTCGCGCCGCCGCAGGACTTCGATCCGCTTCCCTTCGTGCAGGTCACCGACTTCCTGACACCCGACGAGCAGCGCCTGCTGCTCGAGCGGGCGCTCGCGGCTCGCGAGGACTTCTTGCCGGTGGACGGCACCGCCTACGCGGTGGCGCGTGCCTTCGAGACGAGCCTCGCGGAGCGCATCGCCCGGCGCCTGCGGCTGCTGTTGGGGAACGTCCTGCCCGAGTTCGACGTGAAGAACCGGAGCGTCGCGCCGGAGGCCCTTCGCCTCTCGGCCCACCGGCATGGCGACGTACTGGCCGGGTCGGACGCCCGGGAGGCCGCCAAGGGTCCGGATGAGATCACCTGCATCTACTTCTTCCACAAGGAGCCGCGCCCTCACTCCGGCGGGGAGGTCCGCCTCCGTAAGGGGGAGTTCCTCCACGTGGTCGAGCCGCGCAACAACGCGGTGATGATCCATCCGACGTCGGCGCTCGAGGAGGTGCTCGAGCTTCGCGTTCCCACGGGCGAGTTCGAGGACAGCCGCTTCCAGGTGAGCGTTCGGATCTGAGCGGGCCGACGCGCCGCGTCGAGCTCCGGCGCAGGCGCTATGGCCCCTCCGTGATCTCGATGTCGTCGATCGAGTGCTCGAGCATCAGCGTCACCTGCTCCTTCGTGTGCCGCCAGTGCTTCATGCCCTCGTAGCGCCGGATCTCGTAGTCGACCCGCGTGAAGCCGAGATCTTCCCCGGCTGGGAAGGCGTGGGTGAAGTTCGGATCGAAGCCGCGCGCGTAGCGCGGGACGTGGAGCCGGGCGAGGCGCGTGCTCAACATGGCGGCCGCGACGGCGAAGGTCCCTCCCGAGAGCGCCAGATGTCTGGCGTGTCGCAGCGTGTGGAAGTCGGACTCGAGGTCCTCCGAGAGGATGCGCACGTGGGGCCAGCGCCGCTCGATCTCGCCCACGACGGGATTGGGTCCCCCCTGGTGGAACCGGGTCTGCGTGACCAGCACCACGTCGCGGTAGCCCGAGTCTTCGATGAGCCGCTGGTACCAGCTGAGGGGGGGCTGCCCGTACTTCGGGTTCGAGCCGTCGGGCTGGAAGATGTCCCCCGAGCGGACGTGGATCGCCAGCGTGTCGTCGCCGAGCGGCTCGTGGCGGGCGTCTGGGTCGAAGAGCGGCTTCACGTACTCCTGCATGTTGAAGTAGCGGAAGCGGAAGCTCAGCATGCGGGTGGCTTCGTTGCCGTGGATGAAGGGCCCGAGCTGCTCGATCTTCGCGGGGTCGTAGGAGCGGCGCTTGGTGGAGAAGTCGAACGCCAGGGCCTTGTCATTCAGCGTGTGGAAGGCCATCGACCTGGGGATGACGAGGGTGGCCTCCTGGATCCGCGCGTAGAGGATCGCGTGATTGATGCGGAACAGCTGGTTGCCGATGCCGCCCCCCGGGCTCGGCGGCAGCACCATCAGCATCGCGTGGCCTCCGTAGTGTCGAGGGCGCGCCCGACGATCTCGACCACGTCGGCGACGTCGACGACCATCCGGCGGGTCTGGAAGCCGAAGTTCTCGGGCTCGCTGGTCCAGTACTCCAGGCCGCAGCCCTCGGCCATGCCCCAGAACACCGGGCGAGGTTGCTCTCCCTCCCGGTAGCGTCGGTAGAGCGGCAGGAACTCGACGACGTGGGTGCCCGGGCGGGCGAAGATCATGTTCGCGAAGGCGCCGCCGTGGGGGCCGACGATGACGCGGGCCCGCGCGAAGAGCCCGCGATCGCAGTCGGGACCCTCGGAGCGGAACACCTCGAGTCGGTACTTCGTACCGGCGAGCCGCGCCCGCAGCGCCTCGAGCAGCGCATCGCGGTTCCCGACGCTCCGGATGATGTCCTGTGGGTAGCGGTCCAGGTACAGGACGAGATCCTGCTCGCCCGGCTCGAGCGCGCCGAGCCGGCGCCGGATCGGCAGCAGCGTGTTCCGGGCGTAGACGCCGTAGGAGTCGATCGTCGGGTCGTACTGCGGGAAGTACACCTGATCCGCGTGGATCACGAAGCCCTCTTCGGAGTTCTTCGGCTTCTGCACCACGCGGTCGCGCAGCCCGAGCGCCTTCCAGAACCACCGGGCCGCCGCGGCGCCGTCGTCGTGACTCACGATCTTCACGTGCTCGAAGCCGGGCGACTCGAGCAGGTCGATCACCATGGCGAGCTTCGGCAGCCCGGCCATGAGGAAGAGCTGGAAGGCCTCGCCCCCCCAGGCTCCGATCGAGACCGCGGCGTCCAGGTGGCGGACCTCCCGCGTGCGCGCGTAGAGCTCCCAGCTCCTGCCCAGCCAGCGGCGCCCGAGCCCGAAGTAGCGGTCGTCGTCGAAGACCACGTTGTCGCCGATGAAGGCGTCCTCCAGGTGCAGGAGAAAGGCCCGCTCGAGCTGCGGATACCAGGGCCAGTGGACGTGCTCGGGGTCGGTGGCGCGCGGTCGCCGGAGACGCGTGCGCACCGGGGTGTGGGTGACGAGGTGTCGGGGTACCTCGGCGAGGCGCGCCACGTTGCGCTTGGGCCGGGAGACCACGCGCTCGAGGAGCCGCTTCGGATCGGGGGCGCGGCCCGCGGGCTTCGGAGGATCGAGCCGCCAGGGGGCCCACGGGAGCAGGTCTTCCGCGTCGCGTGCGAGGGGCGTCGGTCGCACGTCCGGCACGCTCCAGGCCCGGCGGCGGCCGAAGGCGCGCTCGTACAGCGCGACGTCGTCCCGGTAAAGGCTGCGGATGCGCTCGCGCAGCCGCGCTCCGAGGTCTTCCTTCCGGATCACGTGGCGCGAATAGCCGTAGTCGCGTTCGCGCCCCTCGCGGGAGCGCCGCTTCGGCAGCTCCGGGACGCGCCCCATGCCGAGGCGCTCGTAGACTTTCTCGAGGTCCTCGCTGAGTCGCTCGACGCGGCCCACGAAGTCGAGCTCGATGCATTCGAGATGGCACCACTGGTCCTCGACGTGGGGATCCCAGCGCCGATCTCCCAGCTCGTCCAGGAAGACCTCGAAGCGCGCCAGGCCCTCCGGCAGCGCGAGGAAGTGCTTGTTCGGGAACTCGCGCCAGCCCGCCTCCTGGGCGAGGGATACCTCCTGATAGGCGGAGAGCAGCCGGGAGACCGGGTCGCGCAGGAACGCGAACGCGAAGTAGTCGGGGAACTCGCTGAGGGGCGGGAGCACCCCGTAGAAGCGCCCGCCGTAGCGCTCCTGCTGGAACTCCTTGGACAGGGTGCTCGAGGCGTTCTTCGGCACGTGAATCCAGACGAACCGGAACCTGTCGCTGACGACGCCCGTGGCCAATCACGTCTCCTTGTGCGTCTCCTCGCGCGTCTCCCGGTCGCCTGGAGTCGCCGCCCCCCGGTTTCGAGGCCCCTGCGAGACCGTATCATCGCCGACTCGCTCCCGGGAGGACCGTGCCTCCGATGCTCGACGCCTACGTCCTCAGCCAGTTCGAGCAGCAGAATCGTCGCCGCGAGCGGAGCTTCGTGCTCCATCTCGGCGACCGCGGCTTCTACGCCGAGGTGACGACCGTCCATCGCGCCATGGCGTATGCCCTGGCGAACGGGATCGAGCTCCTGATCGACTCGAGCGAGTTCGCGTACGCGTTCGAGCACGGCTGGAGCGACTACTTCCTGCCGATCTGCCGCGAGTACGAGCCCGACCTGGAGCCCCTCGGTCTGCCCGAGCGCTACGCGGCGGTGCACGCGCGGCGGGGCGACAAGGTCGGCACCGAGGACCACTTCTACCCGACCGAGCCCTACCTCGGGCGCGTGCCGGACCTCGAACGGAGCGAGGCGCTCTTCGTCATGAGCGACGACTACGCCTTCGTCGAGGAGGTCGAGGCCAGCCTACGGCGCCGGGGGCTCCCGGCGCGCGTCCACACGCTGTGCTCCGCGGAGAGCAGGGGCTTCGACATCTGGAAGGTCAGGCGCGGCGAGCGCTACTTCGACGGCGGGTCGGAGGGGGCGCCTCTCGATCGGCGCTACGTGTTCGAGGAGACGGCTCGGCTCCTGGCCGAGACCGTGATCGCAGCCCGCGCCGAGAGCTTCGTGTCCACCCACGGCTCGAACGTGGGCACGGTGATTCGCTGGCTTCACCCCGACCCCACGCGGTGCCCGCAGCTCGATCGCGCCGATCTGTCCGGGCCGCGGGTCGCTCAGCCCTGACGCGGCGCTCCGTCACGGCCGCCTCGGAGCTCCGGCAGGACCCGGCGGAGCACCGCCAGCACGTCCTCGGGGTCGACCTCGATGTCCCTCGCGTCGAAGCCGAAGCGCTTCGGGGTCACGGTCCAGTAGTCGAGTCCGGCCGCCTGGGAGAGGCCCCAGTACATGGGCCGCGCGTCCTCACCGAGGCGTGGCAGGTCGTAGCTCGGGATGAACTCGATCACGTGGGTCCCGGGCTGGGCGAAGACGAGGTTCCCGAAGGCGCCCCCGTGCGGCCCGAGGATCACGCGCGCGCGCCGTACGAGATCCCGGTCGCGATCGAGGTCTCCCCGGCGAAGCGAGACCTCGAGGCGGAGTCCGGAGCCCGAGAGCGCGCTCTCGATCCGGGCGAGCAGCCCCCGCTCGTCCGCGACCGTCCGTCCGGACGACCCCCTCGAGAGATAGAGCACGCGATCGCGCGGCACCGGATCCAGCACGCCCAGGCGAAGCTGGACCGGGCGCAGCACGTCTCGCGGGTAGACGCCTTCCACGCCGAGGCTCGGCTCGAAGTCGAGGTAGAGCACGTGGTTGGCGTGGATCACGAAGCCCTCTCGGGCGCTCCTGGGCTTCTGGACGATGCGATCGGAGAGCCCGAGGGCCTGCCAGAACCAGCTGGCCGCGCGGGCCCCGTCGGCGTGGGAGACGATCTGGACGTGGCGCAGCTCCGGGAGCTCCAACAGGTCGATCACGGCCCCGAGCCTCGGTAGCGCATCCACGGCGAAGTGCTGGAAGGCTTCGCCGCCCCAGGCGGCGATGGAGATCCCGGCGTCGATCCGCCGCACCTGGTCCACGCCGGAGTAGGCCCAGCTTCCCCGGAGCCACCAGCGATCGAAGTCGTAGTAGCGGTCGGCGTCGAAGACCACGTTGTCGCCGAAGAAGCCGCCGGGCAGGTGGAGCAGGAAGGCGGTCTCGAGCTGCCCGTACCACGACGCGCCGGCGTGCCCGGGATCCAGACTGCGCGGTGGCACCAGGCGCGATCTCACCGGCGCGACGGAGACGCGTCCTGCCGGTGCGTCCGTGATACGGCCCACGCTCTGCCGCTTGCGTTGCGTCACGGCCTCGAGAAGTGTGCGGTGCTCGAGGGGGGTGGGCTCTCCGCGCGGGATGCGCGGGGGCGGCCAGGGCTCGAAGGCAGCCCGCTGCGCCCCGAGCGTCGCCAGCCTGCGTTCCATCAGCCGGGTGTCGAGCGCGAGCTCGCGCTCGCACTTGTCGTCGTCGCTCACGGCCGCTCTCGTCCCGGTCTTCTATTCCGGGAACTCATGGCCCAGCAGCTCGATGTCGCGAGCGACGATCTCCGCGACCAGCCGGCGGGTCTCCGGATCGCAGTAGGCGCGGTAGTCGCGCTCCCGGGCGCCTCGCCTGTCGTGCCGGAGCGGTCAAGGGTGTTCTCGATCGAGGTGCCGGCGTTCTTCGGAAGCCGCAGCCACAGCCTCGGGCGCTCCATCTCAGGCGTCCTTCAAGTAGCGCCGGTAGAGCAGATCGTCCGAGGACTCGAGCCGGCTCACGAGCTCGAGGTTGCGCCGGATGGCGGGCAGCATGCTCTCGTAGCGCTCTTCGCCGAGCTCGCTCGGGTCGAAGTCCTCCGTCAGCCACAGGATGCCCCGCTCGTCGAAGAGCTCGCCGATCGCCGCCGGGCCCCAGTAGATCGGTACGGTTCCCGTGGCAAAGCAGTCGGTGAGCTTCTCGCTGTAGTAGAGGTCCGTGCGACAGTTCTCCATCGCCACCGAGAAGCGGTAGGGGAGCAGGCCCTCGCTCTTGTCCGGATGCGCGCCGGGTCCACCGAGGCGCGGACTCCCGCAGGCGCCTCCGAACAGGTCCAGCCGGCCCTCGAGGCGCGCCGCGTAGGCCTGTCGGATCTCGTGGCCCCGGACCAGCTGCTTCGTCGAGGCGAACATGGAGCACATCCTGGTCTTGGGGTGCAGGCCGTACTGCGCTTCCGGGATCCAGGGCAGGTTGCTTCCCGCCGGGTGGTAGCGAATGCGCGGGTCGAGCCGACACAGCGAGCGATCGCTGGTGAGGAGCACCTCGTAGGCTCGCAGCACCTTCTCGAGGTTCTGCTTCACGATCAGCCCGACGCGCTGCCACGTGTAGATCGCCGGGGACTCGGCCAGCCAGGCGATCTTGCGCCCCGGAAGCTCGAGCCCCTTGACGATGCCCCCATCCATGCAGACCGTGACCGGGTTGGTGGCCTCGTGTCGTTGGTTCGTCCAGCGGAACAGGCGGGGCAGGCGGTCGGAGTTGGAGGAGAAGCGCAGAAGGAACGGAGCTCCGAAGCCGAACACGCGATCCATGCTTCGGGGGGTCCTCCCTGGGGACGAACACGGTAGCTCGGCTGCCATGGGTCGTCTCTCCAGCGTCTCGCGGTCTCGCTCTTCCCGCAGCTCTAGGCCTGCTGGCGGAACCACGCGACCGTGCGCTCGATCGCCTCGGACTCCGAGTAGACGGGCGCGTAGCCGAGGTCGCGTCGGGCCTTGTCGCCCACGAAGGTATGGTCGTGGCCGATGAAGCGGACGCTCGAGCGGGTGAGGATGGGGGTGAAGCGGAAGAAGGGCCGACCCGCAAACGCGACGCCCTCGAGAAGCGCGCCGAGAGCGAACATCAGCGGATAGGGGATGCTGCGGGACCTCGGCGGGAGCGAGTGGCCGAGCGCGTTCAGGATGGGCTCCATGAAGTCGAAGAAGTTGACGGTCGGCGAGTCGTCCGTGACGAAGTAGACCTCGCCGGCGATGGGGCTCTCGGGATCGAGGATCGCCTGGGCGGCGAGGACGTGCGCGTGCGCCACGTTGCCGACGTAGACGTGCTCGAACGCGGCGCGCCCGCTGCCGATGCGGAACGGCAGCTTGCCCTCCTTCACGATGCGCAGGACGTTCGCGACGTGGTACGGGTCGCCCTCGCCGTACATCCCGCAGGGCCGCAGCACGCAGGTGCGGAGCTCCGGTGCGTTGGCCCGCACCACCGCCTGCTCGGCCGCCGCCTTGGTGCGAGCGTACTCGTTGGCGAAGACGGGCGGATAGGGACGGGTCTCGTCCGCCAGCACGACGGGCTGCGTGCCGCAGATCGCATCCATCGAGCTCGTGTAGACGAGGCCGCGCACGCCGCTCTCGCGGCAGGCGCGCAGCACGTTCTCGGTCCCGCCCACGTTCACCGCCGCGATCTGCTCGGGCGTCGCGTGCCCCCAGTCGATCATGGAGGCCGCGTGCACGACGACGTCCACGTCGCGGCACGCGTCCCGCACCTCGTCGGCGTCGCGGACGTCCCCCACCCGCGAGGCCGCACCGGGGAAGGCGTCGGGGTCGAGCTCGGAGAGGTCGAGGACGCGCACCTCCGCGGGCTTCAGCGCGGCGATCTCGCGCAGGATCGCGCGGCCGAGAAAGCCGGCGCCGCCGGTCACGAGCACGCGCAGCCCGGGCTCTCCGCTCGTCATCGCGGCCCCGGCTCCTCTCCGGTCGGCAGGTCCACGCCGGTGAGCCGCACGCTCTCGCGCCAGAGCCCCTCGGAGAGCGCGGCGTCCGGGTTGCTCAGCGGGCGCTCGCGCCGCCTGCGCGAGCGCCAGTAACCGCCGCTCGAAGTCCCGAGCGCGGGATCCGTGGCGACGAGGAGCGCCGTGCGGGCGGCCTTCGCCGCGCTCGGGAACAGATACCGGATCATGGGCTTCGCGAGGGAGTACAGGATGCCCGGGTTGTTGGCGGCGATGTTGGAGGCCACCGGCCCCGGGTCGACGGCGTTCACGCTGATGCCGCTCCCCTCGATGCGTCGCGCGAGCTCGAGGGTGAAGTAGACGGTGGCGAGCTTCGAGCGGGCGTAGGACTGGGCCACCGAGTAGCCGCGCTCGAGCTGGAGATCCTCGAGGTCGAGCCTGGCGATCTTGTGGCTGTCCGAGGAGATGTTGACGATGCGCGCCGGGGCGGACGCCTTCAGGCGATCCAGCAGCCGCAGGGTGAGCTGGAACATCGCCAGGTAGTTGACGGCGAAGACCTGCTCGAGACCCTCGGCGTTCACCTGGCGGTGGAGGTTCACGAGTCCGGCGTTGTTCACGAGAACGTGCAGGGGACGCCCGCTCGTGAGGTACGCGTCGGCGGCGCGGTCGATCTCGGTCCGGCTCGACAGGTCGCAGAGCAGGATCTCGGGCTTGCGGCCCGTCGCCTCGGTGATCGCGCGCTGCACGACCTGGCACTTCTGCGGGCTGCGGCCGAGCAGCACGACCTCGGCGCCGGCA
>JAAUYK010028080.1_pt1 | contig 26238 bp, 26 predicted proteins | sample 7278021 | NCBI WGS metagenome assembly JAAUYK01 (sample SAMN14350223, study PRJNA611818) | marine sediment metagenome | isolation source: surface marine sediment (1.8m) | place: French Polynesia: Moorea | collected 2018-08
ATTTTGCCCGAGGCGGGCATTCTTAGCGCAAGGGAGCAAGCAGGCTTGGTTTCGGTAAAGGGAACGAGGCCTTACAAAGAACAACGAATGGGGGAAGTGGCATGAAAGCAACAATCACGGATATACGAGGCGTGGGGCCGAGCACGGCACGCGCTCTCGAGGCGCAGGGGCTCGGGACCGTCGACGCCTTGGCGACGGCGGAGGTCGGCAAGGTATGCGCCGTTCAGGGATTCGCCGAGGCCCGGGCCGTCGAGGTGATCGCCGCAGCCGCTGCCTTGCTGGCAGCCGCTGAGCGGCCTGAAGCGAAGGAGAGCTCGGACGAACCCTCGCCGGCTGAAGAGCAAGCGCCGGAGTCGAAAGAAGAGAAAAGCGAAAAGAAGAAGAAAAAAGACAAGAAAGCGAAAAAGAAAAAAGATAAGAGAAAAAAGAAAGATAAGAAGAAAAAGAAGTAGCGAGCTTTACCCCTCTTGTTGGAGACCCCAGAAGATCTATTGTTCCCGGCGACCCATCGCCTGGGACTGGGGCGATCGTTCCGGTCATTCCGTCGCAGCCTGCACAGCCCGCAGACTATTGCGACCGCTGGACGCCGCGGGACGATTGCCGCAAACTTCGCTGGACGCCAAGCCGGGCCAGAGCAATTCCGCGATCTTCTCGTTGCCATGCACAAAAGACCGAGCCTGCACCTCGTTCCCGTCGAGGAGCTTCAGTGCATCAAGGGCGTGACGTTTCCGGCGAGCTTGAAATTTCGCCAGTTGCTGGTGACCGGTCCGCCCGGCTCCGGAAAGTCGAGGCTTATCGGGAAAGTGGGGGGCTGGCCGGAGGAGGGCTACATAGACCTCACGCTGAAGAACTGGTGGCGAGCCCAATCACTGACATTTCGGCCCAGAGAGGTTCATCTGGGTTTTCCCTTTGTCGGCCACGACGATGCGCTCACGGTTTTCGACAAGGAGTGGCTGGACGCGCAACCGCCTCCGAAGCTCGATCTGGACCGAATCATTCTGCCCCCCGCAAAGAGTCACTTCCTGGCCGTGAAGTGGCGTCGCCGCTTCGTGTTCGAATTCCTGCTTCCGCCGCCCGAAGAGATCCTGAAGTGGCGCCTCGACCGGTCTCGTCGGGAGGTTCACCCGGTCGACCAAGGGGTTACGCTCGAGCAGGTTGAACGGCAGGTCGCCGTTTACCTCGAGGCCGCACTCTACTTCCAGCGCTCGGGCATGTTGACCTATGTCAGGGACGGATTTGATGGAGCGCCCAAGAATATCGTCGAACCCAGTCAGCCGGCTACGGAGTGTGACGAGGCCAGGCATTGGGGAATCTCACTCAAGCCTGAGAATGGGTCCTAGGGCACAATGCTGGAGAAGCTTCTCGGCTATTTCTCGAAAGGCGAGGAGAGCGCCGCCCTGGTGCCGGGACCCGAGCCTATCCGCGTTACCAAGCCGGTTCGGATCGCCCTGGGTAGTGGACCGATAGAGCTTGTCCTCGGAAAGAAGAAACTCCACCTCCGGCCCGAAATCGGTGTTGCTGCCGAACAGAAATCGCGGACCGGGGATTGGATTCTGGTGGATCCCGAGCGGTTCTACACCGAGATCGCCGGCTTTGAACGCCTTCGGTCCGGCGACAAGATTCTGGTCGGCCGCGCCAACGAGCGCTTGGACAAGATCTTCGATTTCCCAAAGAGCGTCGCCAAACGTCATCTGACCTTGGAAAACGAGGAGGGGCAAATCACCATAAAGCCCTTGGACGGAGAAACGGTGACCTCTGTCTCCGCTGTCGAGGAGAAATACGAGATCGGCCGCCTCAAAGACCTCAATCTGAAGAACCTGAAGCTCCTGCGGGAGATCTTCGGCGGACCGATCGCGCTGCTGCCGCCGGAGGAGGCGCTGGCCACGCTCGAGCAGGCGATCAAGATCTTCCGCGACGAGCCCTTTCGGCCGAAGGACTCACGCGGGCGGCCCGGCGGCCTCTTGGAGCTTCCGGACAAGCTTGCCCCCGTAATCGTGGGCGATCTCCATGCGGAGGTCGACAATCTCCTCAAGATCTTGAGCGTTGGACGCTACCTGGACGGCTTGGTGAGCGGCGAGGCCATGCTGATCCTTCTCGGCGATACGGTTCACACCCAGGACCTCGATGCCCTGGATGAGATGGACTCGTCGCTCCTGATGTTGGATCTGATCTTCAAGCTCAAGATTCGCTTTCCGACGCGCGTGTTCTGGCTGCGCGGAAACCACGAGTCGCTGGACGACAGCGTCGGCAAGATCGGGGTGCCCCAGGGGCTTCTCCTGCATCAGAAGGCGCAGGCGCGCCGGGGCGAGACCTATGTCGAGCGGCTCGCAGAGTTTTTCGAACTCCTACCCTATGTGATCAAGGCCGATGACTACCTGGCGGTCCACGCCGGGCCGGCGCGTTCAGGCGGCACCCGGCAGGAGTGCATCGACATCTGCGATCATCCGCAGTTGGCCTGGCAGCTTACCTGGAACCGTCTGCAGCGCCCGAGCCGCCCGGCGGGCTATACCAAGCAGGACGTCAAGGCCTTCAGAGCCAAGCTGGGGGCGGAGAAGGGCTTGCCGCTGATCGTCTCCCACACGCCCCTGTCCTCGGAAGGTACGGTCTGGATCAATGCCGGGGACATCAAGAACCACCATGTGGTCTACAGCGCCAACCGGGACAGTTTGGCCCTATTCATCCGCGTCGGCCGAGAAATGGTTCCCCTCGAGTATCCGGCCGAGCCTCTTCTGGAGTTCGCAAACCGCATGGAAGCCGCTGACACGGCGACCCAGGCCGGGATGCCCCTTCTAAAACAGCTTCACCGGGTTTGATCGAATCGCCAGGGCGATCCTTCAAACCCGGTGAACCTGCTCTGCTCTTGTTACCGAGAGCGAAGTAACGCGTTCGATCGGGATCAGGGTGGTGACCCCGATTGAACGCGATCCGCACTAGGTAAAGATCCCTTTCAGGGTGAAGAAGAACAGCGCCGACAGCACGCCGCCGATCGGCAGGGTGACGATCCAGGACACCACGATCCCGCCGATGACGCGAAGATCGAGCGCGCCGATGCCGCGTGCCAAGCCGACGCCCATCACAGCGCCGACGGCGATGTGGGTGGTCGATACCGGCATGCCTGTGCGCGAGGCCAGAACCACGGTTGCAGCGGCGGCCATGGTCGCGCTGAAGCCGCGAGTCGGGGTCAGTTCGGTGATCTTCGTGCCGATGGTCCGCATGACCCGGTAGCCGAAGGTCGCGAGGCCGAGCACGATGCCGAAGCCGCCGAGCAGCAGGATCCAAATCGGCAGCTCGGACTTCTGCGCGACCTCCCCGCCCGATTGGACCAGGCCATAGACGGCGGCGAGCGGTCCGACGCCATTGGCGACGTCGTTCGAGCCGTGAGCAAAGGCCATACCGCAGGCGGTGAAGAGCATCATCGGCACGAAGACCTTCTCCACGCTGGCGAAGTGGTAGTCCATATCGGCCGCTCTATCGACCTTGACCCGATTGATCATGGCCGCGCCTATTCCCGCGATTACGAGACCGATAATCACGGAGATCAGGAAGCTCATGGGCACCGTGAGCTCAAGATCGAGATGCTTGAGGCCCTTGAACATGGTCACCAGGGAGATGATGAATCCGACCAGAAAGACGTAAACCGGCCCCCACCTCTTGGCGCTCCGGAAGGGATTGTCGGTATTCAGAATGAGGTGCCGGATCGAAATCATCAGGATGAAGGCGATGGTGCCGCCGAGGACGGGTGAAACCACCCAGCTGGCGACGATCTGCCCGATCTTGTCCCACTTCACCGCGTCGATGCCGATGCCGGCAATGGCGAATCCCACCACCGCGCCGACGATCGAGTGGGTCGTCGAGACCGGCCAGCCGCGGGTCGAGGCGACCATCAGCCAGACGGCGGCCGCGAGCAGCGCCCCCAGCATGCCGAAAACCAGGATCTCCGGGTTGTTGACGATCGGACTGGGATCAATGATCCCCTTCCGGATCGTCGCGGTGACGTGACCGCCGGCAAGAGCCGCGCCGGCAAATTCGAAGATGGCGGCGATGATGATCGCCGTCGTGACCGTTATCGCCCCCGATCCGACCGACGTTCCCATGACGTTAGCCACGTCGTTGGCGCCGATGCCCCAAGTCATGTAGAGGCCAAAGACTACGGCAAGGCCGATCAGTAGAGTGCCGTGCTGGGCAATGATATCCATGAATGAGTCCTCCCCTTCCGCTGCCTGCGGTTTAGCGCGCGAGTAGCAGGCGCAACCGATTCCCGACCTTCTCGGCGTAGTCCGCCAGATCGCCGATCCATTGAATGAGCTCGTACCAGAACATGACCGACACCGGCTTCATCTCGTCTTCCTGGGCGAAGAGGCGGCGGACGAGTTCCGTACCCATGTGGTCCGTATCGGTCTCGATCTTGTTCAGTTCGGTCACCATCTCGGCCACCTTGTCCGATTCGCGACCACGGAATCCTGTCTCCACCAGTTCGTCCAACTCGCCGATGATCTTGACCGCCTGGTCGCAGGCATCGACGCAGCGGCGGGTCAGGGCGAGCAGCGGATCTTTCAGATTGTCCGGCACCTCCATCGGCCGTTCGAACAAGAGCCCGGCGATGTCTTGGGCGGTGTCCGCAATGGAGTCCTGCATGTCCAGGACCTCCAGCAGATCGCGCCGGTCGACCGGCAGGAGGAGGCTCTTGGGCAGATGCGCTCTTAGGTCGTTCTTGATCTTGTCCGCTTCTCCTTCGAGTTGAAAGATGCGGTCCTTGGTGGCGGTGACCTTTTCCTGGTCGCCGGCGGCCAAGGCCTCGAACAGATCCGGCACCTGCGCGGCGCACTGCGTCGCGACCGCTATGTGCTCCTGCATTGGCTTGAAGGGCGAGCGTCCGAACAGGCTGGTTAAGGTGGATTTTGTGACCATGGCGCTTCCCCCTTTGCGCAGTGATGACCGGTCCCCGAACTCGCCTTCTTGCCGACTTTGCGATCCCAGGCGGGCTGCGGTCTGTTCAAGGTTCCAAGACAGAAACTTTGATAAACCCCGCGTTTTCCTCTCGCTCAGTGGACAAGATGCGAGATTTGCTCGCTATTTTGCAGCTGTTTCAGAAAGTCTCTTTGACATACATCAAACTAAGTCATTACAAGCGCGCTTCGCTGGCAGGCGCGGCTTGCGGCTTCGCCGCCGAAGCCTGGGGCTCGAGAGGGGTTCCGCGTGCGCGTCCGGCGCCAAGATGGTCAGAGTTGATCGACCGCGGTCTGGCGCGCAGGCATAGCGAGCCCTGTTCTGGATCAAGGACAGATGCGGACCGCGCCGGCTAGTAAACCGACCGTGCCAGTCACTAAAGACGAAGGATCGACCCCATGCCTCGCAACATCGTTGCCCTCGTTGACCCTGATGACGAGGTCTCCCGGCGTAAGGCGCTGCCGACGGCGATCGACCATGCCAAACAGACCGGCGCGCGGCTCTACGTTCTGACCGTCGTGCCCGATGGCATGTACAGGATGACGGCGGTCGCGCAGGTCATCCCCGAGGACTATGAACAGAAGCTGACCGACGAGGCGGAAGAACGGCTGGCGGCGATCATTCGGGACCAAGCGGTGGAAGGACTCGATGTGCAGCCGGTCGTTCGTCTCGGCAGCGTCTACAAGGAGGCGCTGACCTTCGCGCGCGACGTCACCGCCGGTCTGATCGTCATGGGCGCCCACAAGCCAGGGATGTCGGACTACCTCTTGGGCTCCAACGCATCACAGATCGTGAGTCATGCCAAATGTTCGGTGTGGGTCATCCGCGATTGAAGGACTGCTTCGTTCACGTTGAGTCGGAAGTCGTGCTCTAGAAACTCAAGTGTGGGATGTACCAACCGGCGAGGCGGATCCCGCTCCGATCCCGTCAGGAAGCCGTTGGAAGATTGCGCGCCTTCATCGAGTCCTTCCACCACCGGATCAGCCCGGCCTTGTGATCGGCGATTGCGTTCACCGACTCCGCCATAAGGTCAACTTCGTCTCGGCTGCCGGGCCGCGTCGCGATCCGCTCGGTGGGATCCTCGTCGGCCAGGCGTCCGAGCAAGCCCATCATGCGGCGCAAAGGTCGCGTGATCCGGCGGGTGATCGCCACGGCGAAGAACACGCCTAGCGCCGTCGCGGCCAGCACGATCCAGAGCATGTATCTCTCACTGGCCTCCGATGAAGCCTCGATCTTCGCCGTCATCTCGGCCTCCAATCGATCGGCTGCCTCGACTTTGCTGTTCACGATCGGTGTTATCTGCCTAACCGCTTCGTGCATCTCGCTCGACAGCCGGTCGATCCGGTCGTTCTGGTCAACCAGCGCCAGGAAGTCCCGGCGGTATTGGTCCAGCAGGACCGTCAGCCTGGCTTTGTCCTCTTGCGCGATGTCGGAGCCTTCGACCTGTTCGGCGATGCGCTGCCATTCACGCAGCGCCATCTCGACGTACTGCTTGTCGTGCCTGAGCAGGTAGTCCTTTTCGCGCCGTCGGAGCTGCAGGATGTTGCTCTCCATGCCGGGGATGTAATGCGCCCGCAGGATTGCTTCGATCCGGTGCGCGGCCTCCCGGAACGGTCCCTTGCCCCCCTGGATGTCCTCCTGCGCCAGGACCCTTTGGCTGTAATCTTCGAAGCTCTGCTCATAGGCGCCGAGCTCTCCGAGGAGAGAGGCCCTGGTGTCCGGCGCCAGCTCCGAGTCTTCGACGTTCTGCCGGAGCCCTCCGAGGAGAGTAAAGACCTGGTTGCGGTAGGCCTCTTCGCGTCTCAGGCCGAGGTCCTTTTCTCTCCGGCGCACCTGAAGCAGCTGCAGGTAAGGGCTGCTGACCTTGAACTCTCCGGCCAGGTCCTCCAGCTCGTGGACCGCATCGCGGAAGGCGCCCTGAAGGCCGGCGTTGTGATCCAGCCCCTTCCTGCGCCACGCCTCGGCGATCGCCTCGAAGCGCTGACGATAGATCCCGATCAGCGTCGCAAACTCCTCGGCGACCAGGGCGGCTTCCTCGTCGATTTGGCCCAATTCCGCCGTCAACGCGAGGACAGCGTCGACACGGTCCGAGACCTCCGCGGCGAAGGCTTCCTCGCGATGCAGAAGGAAGTTCTTCTCCGCGCGACGGGCTTCCAGAATGCCGGCCTGGATCTCGAGCAGGAGGTCCTTTCTCGCATCATGGATCTCGATCAGCCCGCGATAATCCGTGAGCGAGCGATTCAGCGTGCCGTGGTACTGCCAGATCACTGCAAGAAAGAGCAAGCCGACCAGACCGAAGCTGAGTGCGATCTTCTCGCCGATGCGCAACTTGCTGAGTAAATATGCCATCGTCTCACCCTTAGATGGAACCTAGGGACGCCAAGCACCCTCCGGACCTCGGCCGGCCCCGCGATCAGGGGAAAACTGCGTCGGACCGCGCGTTTTCGACTCCTACCGGCACCCTCGTTCACCGACAACTCCGCCGGGACATCCGTAATGCTTCGGCAATATCGCCCGGCTGTCGCTGATATAGGTCAATCTTTTCGGAGGCCCGAGGTGCCTAGAACAGATCGCGATCGAATGGAATCCGCTCTACATCCTCGGTTTTAGAGCAGATTCACCGGGTTTGATGGATCGCCTCCGGCGATTTGATCCAACCCGGATCCGCCCTAGACGACGCTGATCCGCCACTTCGGCCTCTGTCCCGACGGCGGATCGAATCTCAGAACCAATCCGCTTTGAACGGATATCCGCCGGTCCATGGCAATGCCGATGTGCTGGCAAATGATCCGAAAAACGCCGGAGTGCGTGACGAAGAGCACCGGCGACGGGCCTGGGACCGATTCGATGGCCTGGACAATGCGTCGTGTGAATTCCTCCAGAGACTCCGCGCCTTCGGGGTTGGGCGAGGACGGCCGCTGGTCCTTGGGCATCCCTTCGTATCCGCCCCAGTCGCGCTCCATCAGGCCCGGCAAGGGATAGACCGGAACCCGCGTCAGCACGGAAACGACAAAGGCCGTTCGCCACGCGCGCTTGAGCGGGCTCGAGTAGATCGATCCGAGCTTTACTCCGGAGAGGCTTTGCGCCGCCCCTTCGGCCATTTTTCGGCCCACTGCGTTCAGTTCGGTTTCGCTCTGGCCCTGGAGGATGCCGTCCCGGCTCTCGCGCGTCTCGCCGTGGCGCAGCACGTAGAACGGCGTGGTGCCGAACTCGAAATCGCTATCAGCCAAGCCGGGTGCCTCCGCTGGTCACTGGACGACGGCGATGAAGATGCCGGCAAAGATCGCCGAGGTGATAATGCCGCTGATACTGGCGCCCAGCGCGTGCGGCAAGACGACGGCATCTGGGGTTACTTCGGCCACGCATTTCTGGGCCACCTTGGCCGTCGTCGGCAGGCAGCTGACTCCCGCGATCCCGATCACCGGGTTGAAGCGCCGCCCCGTCGCGAAGTAGAGAACGTACCCGCCGATCAATCCGCCGATCCCGGAAATGGTCAGCGCCAGGATCCCGAGCAGCAGAAGGATCAGGACATCGGGATTCAGGATCGTACTGGCCTCGCAGAGCACGCCCAACAGGAGGCCGAGAAAGAACGTCGCGCCGTAGAGCAGAGGGCCGCTGAACAGCTCGGCGTAGCGGGTCAGTCCGCTCTCGCGAACCACGACCCCGACGAAGAGCGACAAGAACAGCGGGGCCGCCACCGGGAACAGCAAGCAGAGTGCCGCGAGCGCAACGACGCAGAACAGGATCTTTTCACCCGCCGTCACCTCCCGCACCTTCTCCACCGGCATCTTCATGCCCCGGATGTGCCGCGGCACCAGCAGCTTGATCAGGTAGGGATAGCCCCCGTAGGTCAAGCCCAGATAGAGGTAGGCGACTACGGTGATGGGCACGAAGAGCTCTTCGGAGAGAATCAGCGCGGTGAAGAGAATCATCGGGCCGTCGGCGCCGCCGATCGTCGCGACCGCGGCGGAATCGGCGACCGAGAGGCCCATGGCGTGGGCCAGGGGGAAGACCGCGACCGTGCCGAGTTCGGCGCAGAGCGCGATGAACATGCTCTGGAACGGCCTGGCCATCACGTAGCCGACGTCGAGCAGGGCGCCGATGCCCATGAACACGAGGCAGGCGATCAGGCCGTTGGAAAAGGTCAGGGTATAGACCGGCTGCAGCCAGTCGATCTGCAGGACCGTCACCAGTTGTTCGACGTCCGTGACCAGAGGGTCGACGAAGAGATTGCCCGGTCTGCCGTCCCCGAGGAACAGAACGCCGGCGTTGACGCTGGTCATGCCGAGCCCCATGGGGATCATCAGAAGGGCTTCCAGGACGCCCTTGCGGCCGAGGTAGATCAAGAGCATGCCGAGTGCGATGAGAAAGAGACGCATGACCAGGACCTCGGGCTCGGCCGCCTTGAGGGTGGCGAGGCCCTGGAAGATGTCGAGAAGGTCGATGTTTTCCACGGCGCGGCGAGCCGATGCTAGACGATGGTCAGGAGCAACTGGCCGGCTTCCACCGGGTCGCCGGGCGCGACGGCGACGGCATCCACCGTTCCGGCCCGACCGGCGGTGATGACGGTCTTGGTCTTCATCGACTCGAGGCTGACGACCTGCATGCCATCGGTGACCTCGTCTCCCGGGGCGACATCGACCGAGATCACGACGCCGGCCATGGGGCTGGTCACGTCGCCCGGACCGGCAGCCGAGGCGGTCGGGGCCGGCGGCTCCGCGGCCGGGAGGGTTTCGGCAGCGACCGGCGCCGCCGTCATGGTGCCGCGGTCGGGGTAGAGGGTGCCGGGACCGGTTTCGACCTCCTCGACGACGACGTCGTAGGGATGGCCGTCGACACTGATCTTGAAACGTCTTCGCATGCTCTTGTTCCCCTCGGCTCTCCGCGACCGCGCCGCCGGCTTCAGCGCTTCGGCTGGCGCACGATGGCGTGGGAGGTCTGGTGAATCATCCGTCCCTCGGCCGTCCACACGGCGCCGCGGCCCGGATCCTCGATGTGGATGATGTGATGCTCTCCGATCATTGCCGCGGCGGCGGCCGAGATGGCGGCGACATGCTCCGGGGGCACAGCCGGGCCCGGCACGGCGGCGGGATCGGCAGCAGCCTCCGATCTCGGCGACCGCCGCAGCAGCGGCAGGGCGTGCACGATGCCCTTGATCAGCAGCGCCACCGCGAAGGAGATCGCGATCGCGATGCCATAGATCCCGGCCGATAGCGGTATCAGGTCGTTCATGCCGGAACAGAATCTCTAGAGTGGTGAATTGCCATGCTTCTTGGGCGGGCGAAGCTCGCGCTTGGTAAGCGCCTTGCGCAGCGCCAGGGCAAGCATCCAGCGCGTTTCCGAGGGATCGATCACGTCGGTGATGTAGCCGTGGGACGCGGAAAGATAGGGCGAGGCAAACTCGGCGCGATAGGCGGCGGCGAGCTGGGCGGCCTTGGCTTTCGGGTCCTCGGCTTCCTTGAGCTCCTTGCGGTGGAGGATCTTCACCGCGCCCTCCGCGCCCATCACGGCTATTTCGGCGCTCGGCCAGGCGTAGACGAAGTCCGCGCCCAGCTCGAGGGCGCACATGGCGAGGTAGGACCCGCCGTAGGCCTTGCGCAGGATCACCGTAAGCTTGGGCACCGTCGCGGCGGCATAGGAGTAAAGCATCTTGGCGCCGTGGCGGATGATGCCGCCGCGTTCCTGCTCGACACCCGGCAGGAAGCCCGGCACGTCGACCAGCGTGACCAGGGGGATGTTGAAGACGTTGCAGAAGCGAACGAACCGCGAGCCCTTGTCGGAGGCGTCGATGTCGAGTGCGCCGGCCTTGACCATCGGCTGGTTGGCGACGAGCCCCACCACCATGCCCTCGATGCGTCCGAAACCGACGATCAGATTGCGCGCCCAGCCGGCATGAATCTCCAGGAACCGGCCCGGATCGACCAGGCGGTCGATCACCGCGCGCACGTCGAGAGGTTCGGCGGGATCTGCGGGCAGGAGCTGTCCCATGCCTTCGTCGGGGGTGAGCTGCATGTCGACCGTCGGGCGGTGCGGCGGATCCTCGGCGTTGTTCGAGGGCAGGTAGCCGAGCAGCTCGCGGGCCAGCGCGACGGCGTGCCGGTCGTCCTTGGCGACCAGGTGCACGTTGCCGCTCACGGTCGCGTGGACCGCGGCGCCGCCGATTTCGTCCATGGTGGTCTCGCGCCCGGTGACCGCCTTGATGACCTCGGGCCCGGTGATGAACATGTGGGCCTGCTTCTCGATCATGATGATGAAGTCCATCAGGGCCGGCGAATAGGCGGCGCCGCCCGCGCAGGGGCCCGCGATGATCGCGATCTGAGGCACCACGCCGGAAAGCAGCACGTTGTTGTAGAACACCCGGCCATAGCCCGAGAGCGCGTCGACCCCCTCCTGAATGCGGGCGCCGCCGGAATCCTTGAAGGCGATTAAGGGCGCGCCGATCTTCTTGGCGAAGCGCATCACCTCGACGATCTTCATGGCGTGGGCCTTGCCGAGGGTGCCGGCCGCCACCGTGAAATCCTGGCTGACCACGGCGACCGGGCGTCCGTCGACATAGCCGGTTCCGACGATCACGCCGTCGGCGGCGAGAGCCTTCTCGTCCTGTCCGAAGCGATAGCCGGCCTGGTGCACATGAGCGCCGGATTCCTGAAAGGTGTGGGGCTGGCAAAGCGCCTCGATCCGCTCGCGCGCCGCGAGCAGACCCTTGTCGCGGCGCGCCATCAGCTTATCCGTTCCGCCGCCGGCACGGAGCCTTTGACGCCGCTCTAGCAATTCCTCGGCAAGACGCCGTGTGAGAGTCATGGCGCTTCACCCCTGTCTAGCTGCTGGGACTTCCCCCCAGGCCAAGCATTCGCTTCGCTGCGTCGGGGGGCATTGATCTTGATCAAGAATTGTGCGGCGGCGGCGCGAAGTCGGACGCAAGTCGGTTGTCTGACGTGCTGTTCCTTGCCAATGTTTCGGCCGCCTACCCGAATGGCGGGTTAAACCCGGGAGATCGGCATATGGAGCGACGCCCGAGCTGGCACTACGTTCAATCGGCTGTCGTGCCTTTTCGTCGGCAAGGCGACGGCTTCGAGGTTTTGCTCATAACGTCACGCAAGGGAACTCACTGGGTTCTGCCGAAAGGAATCGTCGAGCCCGGCATGACCGCCGCGGATTCCGCGGCGAAGGAAGCCTGGGAAGAGGCGGGTATCGAGGGCAATGTCATCGCCCAGAGCCTCGGCTGGTATAGCTACGACAAGTGGCACGGCACCTGCGCGGTCGAGGTCTTTCCCATGGAGGTCACGACCGAACTGACGGATTGGCCCGAAGCCGAAACCCGGCGCAGAGAGTGGCTTTCCCTCAATCAGGCGGCTGAGCGACTGGACCACGAGCACCTGCGAGCGATTCTCGGCAGCTTGCCCGATGCCCTGGATTCCGGGGTCTAATCCGACTTCGGCTCAAAACGACCCGAACAGGCTCGCCAGGGTGATCAGCACGACGAGCGCGACCATGGGCGCGGCGATGGCGACCATGAAGATGTCGCCGTAGGCCCCAGGTGAAGGCGCCGTGCGCCCCGCCGCCCTGGAGGCCGAGATCGAGCCTGGTGACCTTGCCCTTCTTCCGCCCCATCTTCCCCTCCTCTGGCGACGCCCATCGCGTTCTCCGGCAGGGTAGGGCAATCGATGCGCTATTCAACCGCGAAGTCGCGGCGGCCGAGCGATAAATTGCTGAAGTATATCAGTTTAATGACACTGCATGGCGGCCCCTCACCCCCAATTCGGGGCAACTGCCGAAGTAAAGGGGGTCTCTAGCAGGCCGGCGGCAGGGGGAGGCCGTTGGGCAGGGCCGGCGGGTCGGCCGGGTCTGCGCAGGTCTCGCCGATCTGGTCCGCGGTCAAGCCCCGGACGCCGGTCAGGTCGGCGCCGCTCAGGGTCGCGCCCGACAGCAGGGCGCCGCCCAAGCGGGCCCGGGCGAGCCGGGCGCCGGTCAGGTTGGTCCCGGTCAGCAGCGCGTCGGTAAGGTCGGCGCCGCTGAGATCGGCCCTGGTCAGGTTGGTGCGCGAGAGCGAGGACTGCCGGAGGTCGGCGCCCTGCAGGTCCGCTTCCATCATCTTGCTGCTCTGGAAGGTCGCGCGGTAGAGGCTCGCGCCGTTCAGGACGATCCCCTGGAGGTAGCGGGTCGACATGTCGATCTCGCGCAGGTTGGCGCCCGACTCGTGCAACGACTGCAGGGCCTCGACCTGGCCCACGTTGTGGAACAGCTCCTCGCGGGTGTTGTAGAGCAGGGTCCAGGCCCGGGTCATGCGCGCCTGGCGGCGGTCGTGGTACTCGTCCTGGACGTAGGCAGCGCCGACCAGGGCGATCACCATGGTGACCGCCGCGGTCAGGGCCTGGACCGAGACCAGCGCGACCTCGAAGGTGCTGTGCTGCTGCTTTATGGCGATCGGCGGGCGAGCGGGCCGCCCGTCAGGCGCCGGCGGCCGCGGCGCGGGCCGCTTCTCGGCAGCCGTTTGCGCCGCTTGGGCCGGCGGTACCGGCCTTTCCGCGCCAGGCTTGTCGGTTTCGCTCATATCCCATCCGCTGCGGTTTCGGGGCCCCGCGGTCCCGGGTGCCATCGAGGCACGAAGCCTCTAAAATTCCGCTAAAATCCTCAGCAATCCGGCTGTTGCCGCACGGCCTTCGGTGCCATCATCGGACGCTTCTGCCAGAACCGGCGACGAGGAAACGAGATGGGAAATTCGGCTGACCGGCGCGGTCCCCTGGCGAGACGCGCGGCGGCCTTGCCGGGGGCGATCGCGCTGCTCCTGTCCCTGGCGCTGGCCCAGGCCGCGGGCGCCCAGGGCCTCGTGACCTTCGAGACCGGCCCCCTGGCCATCGAGACCGCCGACGGGGCGCGGCACGACTTCATTGTCGAGCTGGCCAAGACGCCGGAGCAGATGGCCCAGGGCCTGATGTTCCGGCGCAAGCTGGCGCGCGACGCCGGAATGCTCTTCCTCTACCGGCCGCCGCGCCAGGCCGCCATGTGGATGAAGAACACCTTGATTCCGCTCGACATGGTCTTCATCGGTCAGGACGGCCGGATCGTGAAACTGGTCGAGCGCACGGTGCCCCATTCGCTCAAGGCCGTGGCCTCGGACGGCCCGGTGGCCGCGGTGCTCGAGCTCAACGGCGGCACGGTCTCACGCCTCGGGATCGCGCCCGGCGACCGGGTGGTGCACGACGCTCTGGAATAAGGTCAGGACGGCGCCCGGCCGCCGGTGCGGGATGATTTGAGGCCGTTCAGGCCTCTTGTCAGTTCGCTCTCGCGCGCCATTCCCAGGGCGGATCGAACTTGCTGCCCCAGAGGCCGCGCCCGGCCTCCTGGGCCTCTTTCTCGTGATCGCTGTAGTAGAAGGCCTCGTCGCGGTAGGCCAGCGCCTGGCCGAGGCGCACCATCTCGCCGTTCACGTCCCGGCCGTCGACCTTGCAGATCGCCGGCAGCCAGCCGTCCTCGGGCTCGCCGCGCTGCTCGCAGACCACGCTGCCGGAGTTGATGAAGAGCTGCTCGAGCTGCGACTTGGCCTGGCGGCCGCAGGCGTAGTTCTTGCCGGCCCGGCTGCAGACCTGGCCGAGCTCCGGCGCGTCGATGCCGTAGAGATGCATGGCCTGGCCGTCGAGCATCAAACGGTCGCCGTCGACGATCTGGACGTTGTCGGGCACGGTTGGCGGCCGGTCCATCTGGTTCTCCAGCTGATACCAGGCCACGTGGGCGACGATCAGCAGCACCAGCACGCCGGCGATACGCCAATAGTACTTAGGATCCATGTTCCCACTCATGCGAGAAAAGCGACGGGGCGGGATCCTAGCTCGGCGATCCTTTATGGCCGGTGAACCCGGTTTAACCAGGGTTTTACGCGGTGCCGATAGGTTGAATGCCTCCGGAACCCTATCCGTGCCGCGGGATGGCCGCGCGCCAAGCCGGGTATGCCAGGATGGCCCAGGAACAGCCCGAGACAAAGCATAAGGACGTCAAGCTGCCGCTGAAGCTGCGCCTCAAGGCGTGGTGGGACGGCGACGAGCTGGTCGTGCGGCGCAAGCAGGCCGAAGCCGCCGGGACGCCGGGAGCGGAGGGGCCGGAAGCCGAGGAGGAAGGCGAGAGGCTGCCGCTCTGGACGCCGGAACGCATCGCGCTCGCCCAGGAAGTCTGGGGCGAGGGGGCCTGCGGCCCCACCGACGCCGAGGCCATTATCCGGCTGATCAAGCCGGCCGGGCTCAATCCCGCCATGCGCATGCTCGACCTGGGGGCTGGTCTGGGCGGATCGACCCGGATCGTGGCCAAGCACTTCGGCGCCTGGGCGACCGGGCTGGAGGCGGATCCCGATCTGGCCGCCGCCGGCGCGGAGATCTCGCGCCAGTCGGACCTGTCGAAGAAGGCGGTCATCGAGACCTTCGATCCGGGCGCTCTGGAGCCCGCCGAGCAGCCCTACAACTGCGTCTTCTCCAAGGAGTTCCTGTTCTGCGTCGAGGACAAGCGCGCGATGCTGGAAGCCATCAAGTCCCTGGTGAAGGAGCCGGGGCATTTGATCTTCACCGACTACGTGCTTCCGGACCCCGGCAAGAGATCGCCGGCGCTCGAGGCCTGGATCAAGGCTGAGCCGGTGCGGCCCCATCCCTGGGCCGCGGAGGACTATGTCGCGGCGCTGCAGGAGCTGGAGTTCGATGTCCGGGTGGCCGAAGACTTCACCGCCACGGTCAAGGGCCAGATCACGGCGGCCTGGAGCGCCTACATGACGGCGATGGAGGCGGCCAATCCCTGCGGCGCGGCGCCGCCGGCCCTGGCCTTCGAGGTCGGGCTCTGGATGCGGCGCGCCGAGCTCCTGGAGTCGGGAGACCTCCAGGTCTGCCGCTTCCACGCCATGCGGAAAGAGGATCCGCTGCTGGAAGGGGGCGATTCCGAGGCCTGATCCGGGCCTACTCGGAGACGGGATCGAGCGATTGACAGGCCGCCCGGGCGCGCCTATCTTCCCGCGTCCTTGAACGGGCAGGCGCCGGATAAGCCGGAAACGAGCCGCCCCAAAGTCGGAAAACGGTGCGATGAAGGTCGTCAATTCACTCAAGACCGCCAAGCGGCGCGAGAAGAGCTGCCGGGTCGTGCGCCGCAAGGGCCGGGTCTACGTGATCAACAAGAAGAACCCCCGGTTCAAGGCGCGCCAAGGCTAAGAAGGCGCCGCTTCAGCGCGCTTGCCCCCAGCCAGAGAAGCCGCCGCCGCGCCGTCGCGCGCGGACAGGCATGCCTGCGCGCGCCCGCGCATTGACCGCGCGGGTGCCTGAACCCATAGTGGATGGGCTCCCTGCCGGACGCCTTTCTCGGGCGCGTCGGTCGCGGGAGGCCCCGGGGCCGCTGGCCCCGGCACGAAGCAGGCGGGAGGAGAGAGGGCGGCCATGCAGATGCCCGAGCCGGACCAGGAAGTGCTCGCGCGGCGCGCGGCGATCGCCGGCGCCCTCCGGGGGATCGTTTCCGGCGAAGGCGTGATCGACGACCCCCGTGCCCTGACGGTCTACGAGACCGACGGGCTGACCGCCTACAAGCAGCGGCCGCTGATCGTGGTGCTGCCCGAGACCACGGAGCAGGTCAGCGAGGTCCTCAAGTACTGCCACCGGGAGGGCGTCAAGGTCGTGCCACGGGGCGCCGGGACCGGCCTGTCGGGCGGCGCGCTGCCCCTGGCCGACGGGGTCCTGCTCGGCATGGCCAAGTTCAACCGCATCCTGGAGATCGACGTGCCGAACCGGGCCGTCGTGGCCCAGCCGGGCGTCACCAACCTGGGCATCACGCAGGCGGTCGAGGCCGAGGGCTTCTACTACGCGCCCGACCCTTCCAGCCAGATCGCCTGCACCATCGGCGGCAACGTCGCGGAGAACTCGGGCGGGGTCCACTGCCTCAAGTACGGCGTCACAACCAACAACCTGCTGGGGCTCGAGATGGTGACCATGGACGGCACCGTGGTGCGCTTGGGTGGGAAGCACCTCGACGCGGAGGGCTACGACCTGCTCGGCCTGATGACCGGCTCCGAGGGTCTGCTGGGCGTGGTCACCGAAGTGACGGTTCGCATCCTGAAAAGGCCGGAAACCGCGCGCGCCCTGCTGCTCGGCTTCCCGACCAGCGAGGCTGGCGGCGACTGCGTGGCGGCGATCATCGCCGCTGGGATCATCCCCGGCGGCATGGAGATGATGGACAAGCCCGCGGTCAACGCCGCCGAGGACTTCGTGCAGGCCGGCTACCCGCGCGACGTGGAGGCCCTGCTGATCGTCGAGCTGGACGGCCCCGAGACCGAGGTCGACGAGCTGATCGGCCGGGTCCAGGCGATCGCCCGGGACAAGGGCGCGGTGACCAGCCGGATCTCCGAGAGCGAGGAGGAACGGCTCAGGTTCTGGGCCGGCCGCAAGGCGGCCTTCCCGGCGGTCGGGCGCATCTCGCCCGACTACTACTGCATGGACGGCACGATTCCGCGCAACCAGCTGCCCCGCGTCCTCAAGGCCATGCGCGAGATGAGCGAGCGCCACGGCCTGGCCGTGGCCAATGTTTTCCACGCCGGCGACGGCAACCTCCACCCGCTGATCATGTACGATGCCAACAACCCCGGCGAGCTGGAGCGCGCCGAGGATTTCGGCTCCGACATCCTGAAGCTCTGCGTCGAGGTCGGCGGCGTCCTGACTGGCGAGCACGGCGTCGGGGTCGAGAAGCGGGACCTCATGGGGACGATGTTCACCGAGGAAGACCTGAAGCAGCAGCAGCGGGTCAAGTGCGCTTTCGATCCCGACGCGCTGCTCAATCCCGGCAAGCTCTTTCCCCAGCTGCACCGCTGCGCCGAGCTCGGCCGCATGCACATCCACCGCGGCCAGCTGCCCTTCCCCGACCTGCCGCGGTTCTAGCGGGATGGCGGCGCCTGGAGGAAACATTTCTCGCTTGTCATTGCCGGGCTCGACCCGGCAATCCAGGGGCGGCCGGCACCGAACCCACGCGCCCTCACCCGGCTCCGCTCCGCTTCGCCACCCTCTCCCAGGGGGAGAGGGTTAGGTGGCGGACGTATTCAGGCCGGAGACCGACCGGCAGGTCGCCGAGGCGGTGGCTTGGGCCGCGGCCGAGGAGGTGCCGCTGGAGGTGCACGGCCGGGGCAGCAAGCGGTCGCTCGGCCGGCCGGTCCAGGCGAGCCACGGCCTCGACCTCTCGGCGCTGAGCGGGATCGCGCTCTATGAGCCCGAGGAGCTGGTGCTCTCGGCCGGCGCCGGCACGCCCATGGCCGAGATCGAGTCCGCGCTGGCCGAGAAGGACCAGGCGCTCGCCTTCGAGCCCGCCGACCTCGGCCCGCTGCTCGGCGGCGAGGCGGGCGCCGGGACGATCGGCGGCGTGCTCGCCTGCAACCTGGCGGGCCCCCGCCGTATCAAGGCGGGCGCGGCGCGCGACCATTTCCTCGGGGCCGAAGCGATCTCGGGCCGGGGCGAGCTCTTCAAGTCGGGCGGGCGCGTGGTCAAGAACGTCACTGGCTACGATCTCTGCAAGCTGCTCGCCGGCTCCTACGGCACCCTGGCGGCCATGACCCAGGTGACGGTCAAGGTGCTGCCGGTGCCCGAGAAGACCCGCACGGTCCTGGTCCTGGGCCTGGACGAGCAGGCCGGGCTGACGGCCATGACCCGGGCCCTGGCCTCATCCCACGAGGTCTCCGGGGCGGCCCACCTGCCCGCGGCCCTGGTCCTGGAATCCGAAGTCTCCTACGTGCGCGACGCCGGCGCCGGCGTGACCGCCCTCAGGATCGAGGGCCCGGCCGCCTCGGTCGCCTACCGCTGCGAGTCCCTGCGCAAGAGCTTGTCGGACCTGGGCCCTACGGAGGAGCTGCACGGCCACAACTCGGCGCAGTTCTGGGCCGAGATCCGCGACGTCCGGCCGTTCCTCAGCCGCCCCGACTTTTTCGTCTGGCGGCTGTCGGTACCGCCGCAGGACGGCCCGGCCGTGGTCGGCCGGATCGCGCCGCGCGGCGACAGCTTCCATTTCTACGACTGGGGCGGCGGCCTGATCTGGCTCGCGGTCGCGCCGAGTCCCGATGCCCCTGGCTCCGACGCCCAGCACCCGGCCGTGCGCGACGCGCTCGCGCCCTGCGGCGGCCACGCCACCCTGGTCCGCGCGCCCGACGCGACGCGGGCCTCGATTCCGGTGTTCCAGCCCCAGGAGCCCGGCCTCGCGGCGCTGACCCGGCGGGTCAAGGAGAGCTTCGATCCCAAGGGCGTGCTCAATCCGGGGCGCATGGTGGCGGGAGGCTGAGGCCATGCAGACTAACTTCACCCTGGCCCAGCTGGCCGATCCCGATACCGCGGCGTCCGAGAAGATCCTGCGCACCTGCGTGCACTGCGGCTTCTGCACGGCGACCTGCCCGACCTACGTGCTGCTCGGCGACGAGCTCGACTCGCCGCGCGGCCGGATCTACCTGATCAAGGAAATGCTGGAGAACGACCAGCCGGCCGAGCCCGAGGTGGCGCGGCATCTGGACCGCTGCCTGTCCTGCCTCTCCTGCATGACGACCTGCCCCTCGGGCGTGCACTACATGCACCTGATCGACCACGGCCGGCGCCGGGTCCAAGAGACCTACCGGCGCCCGCTGATGGACCTTCTGCTGCGCCGGGTCCTGGCCTGGTCCGTGCCGCGGCCGGCGCTGTTCCGGCTCTCGCTCGCCGCCGCCTGGTTCGGCCGCCCCTTCGCCGGCCTCTTTCCCGGACGTCTCGGGGCCATGCTCGGCCTGGCGCCAAAAAGCCTGCCGTCGCCCAGCCCGGTCGACCGGCCCCAGGTCTTCCCAGCGGAGGGGCCGAGGCGCGCCCGGGTCGCGCTGATGACCGGCTGCGCCCAGCAGGTCTTGGCGCCCCAGATCAACGAGGCGACGGTCCGGGTCCTGACCCGCCACGGGGTCGAGGTGGTGGTGGCGCGGGGCGCCGGCTGCTGCGGCTCCCTGACCCACCACCTGGGCATGGAGGGTCCGGCCCTGGACTCGGCCCGGGCCAACGTCGCCGCCTGGTCGCGCGAACTCGAGGGCGAAGGTCTCGACGCCGTCGTCATCAACGCCTCGGGCTGCGGCACCACGGTCAAGGACTACGGCTTCATGCTGCGCGAGGACCCGGCCTGGGCCGGGCCGGCGGCCCGCATCTCGGGCTTGACCAAGGACGTCAGCGAGTTCCTCTCCGGCCTTGGCCTCCAGCCGTCGAAGAGCCTGCCGCCGCTCGCCGTCGCCTATCACTCGGCCTGCTCCATGCAGCACGGCCAAAAGATCACCGAGGAGCCCAAGGCCTTGCTGCGCAAAGCCGGCTTCCAGGTGCTGACCCCGCCGGAAGGCCACCTCTGTTGCGGCTCGGCGGGGGTGTACAACATCCTCCAGCCGGAAATCGCCGGCCGCCTCAAGGCGCGCAAGGTGGCCAACATCGAGAGCACGCGGCCGGACCTGGTCGCGACCGGCAACATCGGCTGCCAGGTGCAGATCGCGGGCGGCACGGCGCTTCCGGTCGTGCATACGGTGGAGCTGCTCGACTGGGCGACCGGCGGGCCGGCCCCGGCCGCCCTGAGCGGACTCGCGCCCGCCACGCCGAAGGCGGAAGCCGCCGAGTAGCGGGCTCAGCCCCCCACCAGCCCCGTCAGCGCCTTGCTCTGGGTCTCCACTCCGCGGTCCCAGACCATCTGCTTCCAGTCGTCCTCGTCCTGGTAGAAGGCGGCGCGGATCTGCTCCTTGATGGCGCGGCCCTTGGCCGAAGCCGGGTCGCCGTGGACGTGCAGCCAGTTGTCGGCCCGGAGCGCCAGGCGGACCTCGGGCGAGGGCAGGGTACCGTACTCGAGCGCGATCGCGGTCAGCGCGGCGCCCTTAGGCAGGACGCTCTCCATGCCCATGACGTTGAACCCGAAGAGCTCGACCGACGAGGACGTGCCCAGGTAGGGCGAGGTGATGTCTCCGTCGTACCAGTCGCCGGCCCGGTCCAGGCCGCCGGACCCGGGCTCGTGAATGCAGATCCGCTCGCCGTGGCCGTAGGGGCCGAGGCCGGTGTGGTAGTCGATCACGGCGACCTCCCGGGCCGCCGCGAGCGCGTGCCGGAACAGATCGAGCAGCAGCCGATGGGACCAGGTCGGCGCGTGGCCGCCGAAGAAGATTCCTTCGGCGTGGCCGTACTGCCCGCCGGTCATCGCCTTTTGCAGGGCGCGCGGGCCGTGGGCCTCGGCGTAGGCGTCGAGCGTCGCCTGGGTCTCGGCGATCACCGCGTCGTTCCATTCCTCGGGGCAGATCGCCTCCTGCAGCGCCGCGTAGCCCTCGTTGACCGGGTAGGGCGCGCCGTGGTCGACGAAGTTGCGGTTGAGATCGACGTTGTCCTCGGTCACCCGGCGCAGCCAGGCGAAGCCGTGGGGGTTGATCGCGTGGATCTGCAGCAGCGCCGTGTCGGCCGGCATCTCTTCGTAGAGGCCGCTATCCAGCCAGCCAACCTGGACGCCGGAACCGCAGAACCCCTCGGCGCCATGGGTGGCCGAAAGGGTCACGAGGACGGCGCGGGCGTCGCGCGGGCCGAGCCAGGCGGCGTCGGTGAAGAGGGCTTCGCCCGCCGGCCCGGGCGCGGGACAGCGGTGGCTCCGAACCGACGCGCCGGCCCGCTCGCAGGCGCCGAGGAAGGCCGCGCGGGCCGTGCCGTAGTCGGCCGAGAAATAGGACGCCGCGCTCATGCCGTCGGGCGGGTCGCGGTCACGGCTGCAGCGCCTGGGCCTTCTCGCCCAGGGCGTCGAGCCAGTTCTCCAGGTTGACCGGGTTGGGCCCCTCGGTCAGCGGGTTGTTGAAAACCTCCCGCTTGTCGAGCGCGCCGCGGCCGATCACGTGCCAGCGGATCGACCGCGTTCGGTAGTCCGGTTCCGGCCAGATCAGGAAGTCGAAGCGCGAGTCGCCGAATGCGACCCGCTGGAAGCCGGGCGCATAGGTCTCGACCACCTTCACCTCGTCGAACAGGCCGCCGCGCGCCAGCGCGGAGGCGAGCGCGCGGCTTTGCCTGGATACCTGGTCGACGAAGACCGGTAGCTCGACCTGGAGGGGACTGGCACCGATCTCGAAGCGTTCCTTCTGCCAGGTGTCGTGCAGCAGCACCGGGTCGTCGAGGATCGCGGCGGGCGTGCCGTGCAGGTAGAGAATCCGCTGCAGCTTGCGGCGCAGCAGCGGGTCGTCGTAGAGCTGGTAGAGCCGCACGTCGCCCAGCGACTGCGCCTCCTCGACCGCCTGCTGCTGCGCGCCGGCCCTCTGCGCCAGCACATCCTCGCGCAGCACCAGGACCATGGCCCGGGTCCCGTCGTCGGCGTCGGAGATCGCGCGCCGCGAGTCCGGCTGGACTGCCTCCTGATCGGTGCTGCAGGCCCCGAGCGCCAGCGCGGCCACCACGGCCAGGGCGATGAGGCCGGGCCCCGTGCCCGCTTGTTCGCGTCGCGTCGACGTCGCGGCCATCTCTGCCTGTCCCTCCTGTCCGACACGTCTGGGATGTAGTCTAGCCCGTATTTCTCGGACTCTCCATGGTCTGCGCGGCGCTGTGCTGCCGACAGGGCAGGCTTTCACGGGCCGGGCGGTTCCGGCATACTCCCGGCCATGATCTGGATGCGCGCCTTCGTGCTGGCTCTGACCCTTCTGATCGCCAACGCTGCGGCGCGGGCAGACCAGAGCGACGTGCGCCTGGATATACTTTTCCAGAAGCTCCAGGACGTCGCCGACCCCGAGGACGCCGGCGCCCTGGAACAAGAGATTTGGCGGATCTGGTCGGAGCATGACGACCCCGCGGTCGTCCTTCTGATGCAGCAGGGCCGGGGCGCCATGGGCCGCCGCGACTACGCCTCGGCGCTGCGGTCCTTCGACCAGGTCGTCGCACTCCAACCCGAGTTCGCCGAGGGCTGGAACGCCCGGGCGACGCTGTTCTATTTCATGGGGCGGTACGAAGCCTCTCTCGCCGACATCGCGGAGACATTGGCCCGCGAGCCGCGGCATTTCGGCGCCCTCTCGGGCCGCGGGCTGGTCTACGTCGCCCTCGAGGAGTGGGATCTGGCGCTCGAGTCCTTCGAGGCCGCGCTGGCGGTGAACCCGCACATGCCCGGCGCGAAGCAGAACGCCGAGGCGATCCGGCGGGACCTCAAGGAACGGGACATCTAGCAGGCAGCTGGAGAAGTGCCTCGCTGGCACCATCACCCTTCGACAAGCTCAGGGTGAGGGCGAGGTGTATCCAGAACATACCCTCATCCTGAGCTCGTCGAAGGGTGACCGTGATCAAGGGCTTGGATTAATCCAGCGGCCTTCTAGCAGCGCTCATGCGGGCGAACACCCGAAGCCTCTCACTCCTTGATGCGGGCGATCCGCAGGAGGTTGGTAGTGCCCGGGGTGCCGAAGGGCATGCCGGCGGTGACCACGAGCCTGGCGCCCGGGCCGGCGAAGCCTTCCTTGACCGCGAGGCGCCGCGCCTTGTCGGCCATCTCGGTGGTGGTCTTGACGTCCTCGGTATGCACGCAGTGCGCGCCCCAGAGCAGGGCGAGCCGCCGCGCCGTCTCGACGTTGTTGGTCAGCACGATGATCGGCGCCACGGGCCGCTCGCGCGCGGCGCGCAGGGCGGTCGAGCCGGACATGGTGTAGCTGACGATCGCGGCCGCATCGATCGTGCCGGCTACCTGGGCCGCCGCGGCCGAGATGGCGTCGGCCGCCGTGGCCTCGGGCTCCGAGTGCAGCGCGTGGAGAATGCGCCGGTAGGAGCGGTCCTGCTCGGTGCTGGCGATGATCCGATCCATCATCGCCACAGCCTCCACGGGGTGCTCGCCGATCGCGGTCTCGGCCGAGAGCATGACGCAATCGGCCCCGTCGTAGACCGCCGTGGCCACGTCGGAGGCCTCGGCCCGGGTCGGCGCCGGCGAGGCGATCATTGATTCGAGCATCTGGGTCGCCACCACAACGGGCTTCCCGGCCAGGCGGCAGGCGCGGATCATGTCCTTCTGCAGGCCCGGTACGTCCTCGGGCGGCAGTTCGACGCCGAGGTCGCCGCGCGCGACCATGACGGCGTCGGACATCGCCACCAGCTGGTCCAGGCAGGAGATCGCGGCCGGCTTCTCGATCTTGATCATGACCGGCGCGCGCCCGGCGATCAGCGCCTTGGCCTCTTCCAGATCCTCCGGACGCTGGACGAAGGAGAGCGCGACCCAGTCGACGCCGAGCCCCAGGCCGAACTCGAGGTCGGAGCGGTCCTTCTCGGTCAGCGGAGAAATCGGCAGGATGACGCCGGGCAGGTTGACCCCCTTGCGGTCGCGCAGCCTGCCGCCCGCCAGCACGATGGTGTCGGCGAAGTCCTTGCCGCACTTCTCCACCTGCAGCCGCAGCTTGCCGTCGTCGACCAGGAGGATCGTTCCGGGCTCGAGGGCGGCGAAAATCTCCGGGTGGGGCAGGGGCGCGCGCAGGCGGTCGCCCTGTAGCATCTCGAGGTCGAAGCGGAAGGGCTGGCCGGCCACCAGGTCGGTCTCGCCGCCGTCGATCTTGCCGATGCGCAGTTTTGGCCCCTGCAGGTCGAGCACTATGCCGATGGGCCGGCCGGCTTCCTTTTCCAAGGCGCGGATAGACGCGACGCGGGCTTCGTGATCGGCCCGCTCGCCGTGGCTGAAGTTCAGGCGGAAGACGTCCGCGCCGGCCTCGAACAGGGCCTTGATGGCGCTGGCATCGGAGGTCGCCGGCCCGAGGGTGGCGATGATCTTGGCTTTTCTCTGGCGTCGCATGGGCGGCGAGCTTAGCTGGGTTTGGGTCGGCTGACAGACAAAAAAAGCGGCAAGGTTGGACGGCGTTTCAGGCCGGTTCGTCGAGGCCCGTGATCAAGATGGCGCGGAAATCGTTGACGTTGGTGCGCGTCGGGCCGGTGACCACCAGGTCTCCCAGGGCGTGGAAGGCGCCGTAGGCGTCGTTGTCCGCGAGCATCGCCTTGAGGTCGAGCCCCAGGTCGGCCGCGCGGGCGATGGTCTGGGGCCCCATCACGGCGCCGGCGTTATCCTCGACCCCGTCGATGCCGTCGGTGTCGCAGGCGATCGCGTGGATCCCCGGATGGCCGTCGAGCGCCAGCGTGAGGGCCAGCAGGAACTCGGCGTTGCGCCCGCCCCGCCCGCTGCCGCGCAGGGTCACCGTGGTCTCGCCGCCGGATAACAGCACGCAAGGTGGCGCTGCGGGCTGCCCGTGGCGCGCGGCCTGCCGGGCGATGCCCGCCAGGACCCGGGCGACCTCGCGCGCCTCGCCTTCGATGGCGTCGCCCAGGATCACGGGCTTCAGGCCGAGCGACCGCACGGTGGCGGCGGCGGCCTCTAGCGAGTCCTGAGGCCGCGAGATCAGCTCGGCCTCGGCCGCCGCCAGTCGCGGGTCGCCGGGCTTCGGCGTCTCCTCCGCCGCGGCGGCCAGGTAGGCGGCGGCGGCGTTGGGCGGCTCGATGCCGTACTTGTCGAGGATCGCGGCCGCGTCGGCGAAGGTGGTCGGGTCGGCGACCGTTGGGCCCGAGCCGATCACCGCCAGGTCGTCGCCGGGCACGTCGGAGATCGCCAGGGTCACGACCCGGGCCGGCGCCGCGGCGGCCGCCAGCCGCCCGCCCTTGATCGCAGAGAGGTGCTTGCGCAGGCAGTTCATCTCGGTAATGTCGGCGCCCGACCGCAGCAGGGCGCGGTTGACCGCCTGCTTGTCCGCCAGGTCCAGCCCGGGCGCGGGCAGGGAGAGCAGGGCCGAGGCGCCGCCCGAGATCAGGCAGAGCACCAGGTCGTCCGCGGTCAGATCCTGGACGCTTTGCAGGATCCGCGCCGCCGCCTCCTGGCCCGCCGCGTCGGGCACCGGGTGGGCCGCCTCGACCACCTCGATCCGCCGGCAGTCCGCGCCGTGGCCGTAGCGCGTGACCACGAGGCCTTCGAGGGGCCCTTGCCAATTGTCCTCCACCGCCTTGGCCATGGCGGCCGCGGCCTTGCCGGCGCCGACCACGAGGGTGCGTCCGGACGGCGGCGCCGGCAGGTGGGGCGGCACGGCCCGCGCCGGATCGGCCGCGCCGAGGGCGGCGTCGAACAGGGCGCGGAGCAGGTTGCGGGGCGCGTGCATAGTCATCTCGGCGTCTCTCGGTTCAGCCGCGGGTGAGTCTCGCGCAGGCGGAGCCCGGCGCCAAGCCCGAAGAGAAGAAAGAGGGTAAGGGCGCTGAAGGCCCAGCGGTAGGCCTCCGGCGAATAGACCCGGGCGCCCGCCGCTGAGGCGCCGTCCCACTGCAGGTCGAGCAGCCAGCCGATCAGCGGCTGGAA
>JAAUYK010175443.1_pt1 | contig 26172 bp, 18 predicted proteins | sample 7278021 | NCBI WGS metagenome assembly JAAUYK01 (sample SAMN14350223, study PRJNA611818) | marine sediment metagenome | isolation source: surface marine sediment (1.8m) | place: French Polynesia: Moorea | collected 2018-08
ATTCCGCCTCTGGAGGCCGCCGCCGGCTCTCTGGCCGCCTTCGATCCGCTCACGAAGTCGGGCGAATCGCTGTAACCTCAGCGACAAATGCGCCCAATCAACAGAAACTAGGCTAGGCGCCGAAGCGCCGGTCTGTTGTAGCTGGGACCCTGAGGGTCCGGCCCTCGCTAGAAGGCCGACCCCCAGTTGCCCCTCCAGTCGCTCCACTGTGCCGAAGCCCGGTAGACGCCGTAGAACTTCATGTCGAAGGTGTCGGCGTCCTTGGCGCTCGGCATGTCGAGGCCCACGGCCGGGTTCAGCTCGTTGGACTGGTTGGTGCCGGTCTTCAGGTTGGTGTGGTTGGTGGCGAAGAGGGGGACGACCGCGCCCTCCAGGCCAGCGTAGGTGGCGCCGGACCCGGCGATCTCACCGTCTGTGTTGAGCTGGACCGGCTCGCCGACGTCGAAGGTTTCGCTGGCGTTCATGGGGCCATACTCGATGTGAGTGTGACCGCCCAGCGGCGACTTGAACGGCATGATGTCACGCAGGTCTTGTTCGTTCTCTTCACGAGCAACGTGTTCGGGGGAGTTCAGCAACATGACGTCCTCGTAGAAGGACTCGGTGCTGCCCAGCGGGATGGGGTCCAAGTCGCAGGCTTCGCCGTCGTGGACCTGCTGCTGGTAGACCGACATCTGGGTTCGTCGGGCATCACTGGACGCCAACCCCGGCGGCGCGCGGCGAGGAGGTCGCGCGGATCGACCCCCCCCACTGGCATACCAGACCCCTCTGGGGGTTGGCAATGTTGAGCCCTTCGAAGGGGCCCCGGTGGCAGCCCACGACGTCGACGTAGAAGCCGTCCAGGGACTGGCAGTTGGCGTTCCCCTCGAGGTTGATGGGCTCCAGCCACTCTCGGTCGAAGTGTTCCCGGGATGGGGCCTGATCCCCCCCGCACCGCTGCTTGACATAGTCATCGGTCCTCGAGCCGAAAACGGGGCCAGAAATTCCGCCGCTGGGATCGCTCGTTGGAAATGGCAACGCACGAGGAGTTCTCGATCGCCACGAACGTCCAGGTCTGCTTCTGCGACCCACGGAGCCCATGGCAGCGCGGACCCAACGAGAGCACCAACCGCCTCCTCCGCCAGTGCTTCCCGAAAGGCACGGACCTGTCCACCTGTTCACAAGCGGACCTGAACCGCACGGCTCGTCAGCTGAACCAGCGACCGCGAAAAATGCTGGACTTCTGTTCCCTAGCAGAAGTGTTCGGTCAGAGCGTTGCGTCGACCGGTTGAGCGCAAGGCGGCCGCGGAACTTTCGGACCGATTCGCGCAGGGTTGATGTCCCAGATGTCGAAATCGCCGATACCAGGGGGGGTGACGTATCGAGGAGGTGGTACCGTTGGGAGACACCACGGACTTCAATGATCGCTGGCGGTGAATCGACGAGGACATGCTGGTGCGCTCTCAGGAGTTGACGGCCGAAGAGCGAACCGGCTTCGTCAACCTTCCCCTCGATCGCTTGGCGGACCACGACTTTGAAGGCCCAACGCAGTGAATCATCGAGGCAGGCTCGCTTTGTTCGTCGCACTCGTCGACGTTGCGGCGTGTAGCCAAGGAGCACAGGAGGTAGCAGAGAGTGGGTCATACACGTTCGATCTCACGAGCCGGGCTGCACTCGGCGGAGTTGATTGGCTCAGCGACAAGTCGTTTGGGACATCGTTCTTCGCGGACGAGGACATGCCCTACCTCGAGATGAAGCTTGCCTCGAGATGAAGCTGGCCGGCGGTCGACGTTTCGAGAGACGAGTGGACGTTCTGTTCATGAGCAAGAGCGATGGGATCGTCGCGATCAACGTTCACCTGCCTCGAACGACTGTGAAGGATGTCTACGCAGTGGCGAACGAGATTCTTCGGGAGTGGAATCGTCCTCAAGTCGTCCTCAAGCCGTCGTCAAGCCGTCCTCAAGCCGTCGTCAATCCGAACTGGACGAATGGTACGCAAAGGCAAGATCGGACAGGTGGCATCTACTTGAACAACGAGGTTGGACGCGAACCGCTGATGTCGCCCGCTGATGTCGCCCGGCACCGAGCCTGTTCCTTTCAGCGCGTACTTGTCATGGGAGGGATTCATCGGACGTGCCAGGAACGCAGCCCGTGCTTCCCGTGCCTCAGCCCACGAAGAGTCGAATGCGCGCCGGCGCGCGCCCTGCAAGCTCACTCCGCGCGCGCTCCGCTGGCTTCCTCGTCGGGGCTCCGGCCGCGCCGCGCCGTGGCCTGATAGGCCACCACGCAACGGGCCCATACGGGCCACTCGTCGCGCCAACTCAGCTCCGCGTCCTCGCTTCCCAGCCCCGCGAGCCACTCCTGGCGCCAGCGCGAGTTCTCTTCCTCGACTCGGAGCGCGTCCGAGCCCTTCCCGGCCTCCTGGCGCTTCTGCGCCTCGGCTTCCGCGGTCTGCAGGCGCTTGCGCGCCTCGCGAATGCGTTCGTCCCACAGCACCGTGGGAGCCGTGTTCCACTCCTCGGGGATCACGTGCGCGTGCGCGTCCTTTGGAATGTCGCCTTCCTCGAAGGAGCGCGACCGCCAGAGGAGACCCACCAGCCAATCGAGCAGCATCACCAGGCTGGCGACGAAGGCGAGCACGACGGCCTCGCTCTTCACCGACTCCGCGTGCTCCTGGAGCGCTGCGAAGAGAGCCATGTCCAGGGTCGCCTCGCTTTGCAGCAGCTCGTTGACATGGGACAGATAGTGATAGGTCTCATAGAAGAACCATCCGCAGCCGACGATGGCGACCATGCGAAGAGCGCCTTCGACCCGGCTCTTGTACACGGCATTCCAGACGGCCTCTTCCGCGTACCCCGATCGCACTCGGCGCACCTCGCGCAGGTAATCATCGACGAGCATGCGCACCGCGCCGATCCGCCACACCACCAGGGCCGCGATCACGGCGATGAGGCCGAGCATCTGCGTGAGACCGAGATCCACCTCCTGGAAGAGACGCTCGTTCATGGCCGCGCGTCCTCGCTCAGCCACCTCTCCAGCGCAGCGCGCCAGCTCTTCGGGAGCCTCTCCCCGATGCGCGACTCCTTCTTCTCGAGCCCGGCCAACTCCTCGAGGGCCCAGAGCAGGGTGAGTCGTTCCATGCTGCTGAGCCGGCTGGCCGGATGCTTCGAGCGCAGGAAGGAGATCGGCTGACGGCGCAGCCGGTCGAGCGCCTCCTCGATGCCGTCGCCTCGAAGCCCGTTCGCGCGCAGCGCGAGTCGAAGCTGGCTGCGGGGTGATTCGCCGAGTGGGAGACCGCGCAGCCGGAAGGCCTCCTCGTGCAGGCGGGACTCGTCATCGACGTCGGGGGCAGCCGAGCCCCCCTTCTCGGCCCTGGCGGAGGCTCTCGTTGATCTGGGCACCGGACCCACCTCGGGCTCGCTGTCCCTCTTGAGCCGTAGCTCGAGGTCCGCCCCCTTGGGCGCTTCGTCGCTGTCGCCGTCGACCACGACCAGGATCGTCCATGGCAGCAGCTTGCGCAGGAGCAGGTAGAGGCGATCGCCGGTATCCGGCTCTGCGAAGCGAATCGATGCTGCCTCGTCGAGCAACAGCACGCGCGGCACGGACATGATGGCCAACACGAGATCGAACAAGCGCGGGTCCACTTCGATCGAGTGGCCCCGCGTGTCCTTGGGAATGAACCCGCGCTCCACGAGCGTGTCACTCAGGTTGTCGAGCGCGGCCTCGTTGAAGAGGCCCGGTCGGTGGTAGCGGATCAGCGACCAGGCGTCGGAGAGCGGAATATCGCCTCCGAGCAGGCACGGCTCCTGCGGCACGTGCTGCACCCCGGCCACGAAGCGCGCGGCAGGGTCGCACGGGAGCAGCGTCTGGTCTCCCAGCGCGACCTTGCCCGTCACGTAGGGGACCGTGCCGGCAATCGCGTGCAGCAGGGTGGTCCGCCCCACGCCCTCGTCGCCCACGACGGCGAGAGTCTTGCCCGGGGGACAGGTGAAGTCCACGCGACGGGTTCGGTCGTATCCCAGCACCTCGTCGTCGCGGTGCCAGGAAGCGGTCAGGTTACGCACGCTCAAGCTGCTCACTTCGGTTCCTCGGGAGTCGAGCCCTACCGGCTACGCGCAGCAGAAGCACCAGGCCAATGAGCGCGTCTACGAGAGTGAGCTCGTTCGGGTCGCAGGGAAGCCCCACGAGACGCTCAAGCACGCCGAACTCGCGAAGCCAGACGGTCCCGGCGATCAGGATCAGCAGCCCGATTCGGCCCACGTCTCGGCGTAGGAGCCCGAACAGCGCCGTGGTAACGACGACCGAGAAGAGCTCGAACCCGTAGAGTCGCGGGGGGGCCGCGGCGGTGGAGCCGGGGGGGAGCAGGTAGGCACCCGTCACGGTGCCCGCTGCCAGCGCCAGGAAGGCGGCGTAGGCGAGCGTGAGCGGCGCGACGGGGAGCCCGGAGCGCAGGCCCATGCGGGGGTTCGCCAATCCCATGGCGAGAGCGCGCATGCGCGCGGGTCCACCGAAGAGGGGGCCCAGGGCGAGCAGCCCCACGATCGCGCTGCCCGCAATCGCCAGGAAGGTCGGGTACTGCAGCGAGATCACGTTCTGCACCTTCCCCGGGGTCGTCGTCACCAGTCCCAGCAAGGCAATGAGGAGCGCGAGATCGAGGACGAGCTGATGCTCGCTCCGCAGCGAGCGAAGGATCCACAGGTAGCAGGCCCACGCGGCTACGGCGGCGAGCGCCACGATGGCGAAGGCGAAGAGCAGTGGCCCGCTGCCGCCAGGCCAGAGCTCGAGCACGAGGACGGCGAAGGCCGGCAAGGCGAAGGACCAGGCCGACAGGAAACGCGCCGAGAGCCAGGTCACCGTGGCCAGCACGTAGATCAGGAGCGTCTTGCGAAGCACCGCCTCCGGGAACACGGCCCGGAAGGCCTCGTGCTCACGCAGTTGCCAGAAGAGGACGCCGATCGCCAGGCAGCCGACGACCACGATCCCGAAGACGACGGCGGGCTGCGACAACACCCGCGGGAGGTCCTCGAGGTGCCCCTTGTGCTTGAGCCACTCCGGAGAACGCTTGATTGCACTCGCGAGCCACGCGTGCGCGCGCGGAATGCCCGCCCTGTGCAGCGCGGCGCGGGGGGCGTCCAGCACGAACTTCCGCGGCGCCGCGCGCACCCCGACGACGAGCAGGAGCGCCAGGACGAAGAAAGGCCATACCTCGATCGTGTCGACGGCGAGGACGGCCGACACGATGGCATTGCTGAAGCCCACCGCAAAGCCCAGGAGGGCGGCGCGCACCGGGACGGCCGCGGTCACCATCACGACGAGGAGGGGCGCCAGGGCCAGGTAGCCTCCGAGGCGGAGTTCGCCCTTGTGAACGTTCCCGCTCGCGAAGCCCAGGACCAGGAGCAAGAGCACCTGCACCCCGATGATCGCCCCGAGACGCCACGCCGACCAGGGATCGCGCGCTTCGAGACGTCGACGGATCACGAGCCGACTCCACATCGCGCTCGATTGGATCCAGCGCACGACGAGCACGGCGCCAGCGGCAAGGGCCAGCAGCACGAGCGCTGCATCTCCGACGTCGCCGTCGAAGTGCTCGGGCGGGCGCTGTTCGCCCAACGCCGCGCGCATGGCTGACACGCCGATCGCCGCCGCGGAGAGTGACACGAACGCGAAGCGGCTCGGTGGTCGAGCCAGGCTTTCTCGCAGCACGACGGGCGCCAGGGCCTGCACGAGGCCCATCCCGAGGATCAGCAGGCAAAGACCTGTCTGCAGCACGGGCTGAAGCTCAGGCTGATCTACGAGCTCCAGCTCGAAATCGGGATCGATCACGAAGACGCCCAACCAGAAGCCCGAGATCACCCACACGCCTGCTGCCACGTCGAAGAAGCGGAACTCCCGGGCGCCCAGGCACAGCAGAGCCGCAATGGCCGCCACGAGCCCACCCTCCGCCAACGGCAGCGCGATTCCGGGGTTCACCGCTCCGAGCCCCTGCCTGCCTGTGCGAGGCGGATGAAACGGCCATTGCGTACCGTCAGCAGCTCGTAGGCTCCTTCGCGAGGCCCGCTGTGGTCCTCCGCGGTGAATCGGAAGGTCCCGGTGACCCCCACCATGGGCGGCTCGAACACCCCCTCGTCTGCCGGCTGGGAGGCGTCCGTCCGCTCGGAAGGCACCACTCGTTCCAGTCGTTGCCTCACCAGCTCTCGAGCACTCTCGATGTCGGTCGCGTTCTGGGACAGGTTCGCCTCCTCTACGGCGTAGGCCAGCATCACGTAGGCGTCGCGCGCGATGGCACCGAACTGGGAGGGCGCTCCGCCCACCCGCTCCTTCCAGAAGCGCTGGAAGCGCAGGACGGTTTCGTCCGCGCGGCTACGGTCGGCGTCGAGGGATTCGCTCGCCAGAACCACGGGCGAGCCTATGACGATGGTTCCCTCGGCGTCGTAGCCGGCATTCTCGATGAAATCGCTCGTGGCCGAGGCCAGTGTCAGGTAGATCGAGCCGTCGAAGCCCTCCCGGCGCAGTGCGGTCACCATCTCGTCACCACCGCTGGTTGACCAGATCACCACCGCTTCGTCCGCGCACCCCTTCTGGCACTCCAGCTTTGCCATCAGCTCCGCGATCTGCTTTTCGGCCCCTTGCTCCTCGAATGGCTTCAGAGGGAAGCACTTTCCGGATCGGGATCCGGATTTCGGGCAGCGATCTGCGTCTCCATGCGTGGCCCCATGATCCTTCCACCAATCCACGAGCGCGGCGGCTCCCTCCCTCCCGAACTCGTCCTGGGAGTGCACCACGGCGCCCAGATCCTTCCCGCTACGGCGGATCTGCGTGCCGATGGGACGAGCCGCGTTTCCGGTGTCGGGAGCGAACTTGAAGACCCAGCGTCGCAGTTCTCCGTCCCCGTCCCCGTCGCGGACGATTCGCCGGCTCGTGGCAAGGCTCAGCAGAGGAATTCTCTTCCGCTCCGCGAATTTGGCGAGCTCGATCGCCGGAGTCGAACCCGTAGGGCCGATGACGGCGAGCAGGTGTCGGTCGTTGGCGACTCGGCGCTCGAGCTTCGTCAGTGCCTTCTCGGCATCTCCCGCGGTCTCGACGAACTGCAGCTCGAAATCCGGGCGGACGTGATCGTGTCGCTCGTAGTCGTTCTGGAGCGCCTCGAGGGCATCCTTCTCGGGCTTTCCTGCGAACTGCGTCTTGCCGGTGGTGTCGAGCAGCACGAGCACGGTCCACTCGGTGCCGGGGCCTCCTGTGCAAGAGGACAGCGCGAGCAGCAAGGCGCCGAACGCAAGACCGCCGAGGCAGAGCCGCCCGCCGTTCATGCAGAACCGCCTTCCACGCGGTGTGTGCCTGCCTGTTCGCATCGCGAGCCGGATGTCCGTCTTCGGCGCGCGCAGCACGTCCGCCCCGGATCGTCGGCTGCGGAACGGAGACCTCCGCCGCAGATCGGCTCTCTCGTCGCCGATGGATCCGTCATCCAGACCGAGCGCCTTGTGTCGCTCCGACTGACAATCGGGCTCCGCAAGGACCACGTCCGCGACATCACGGGGATTCAGCTCCCACCCTTCGCGACCGTCTTCGCCCATGAACTTCTCACGGACAGGCCTGAAGAGATTACGCACTCGAGCGTCAGCGGTGTCAAGCGCGAAGAAGGCGACACGCCGCGTTTCGAACTCGGAGCTTTATGGGGGCGCGACCGGGAGTTTTACCCGAGGCGAGAGCGGGGCGGCGCGCTCGGCGCGTGGATCAGTTGCCGAACGACGTTCCGGGCCGACTCAGCATCTTCTCGACCTCGCCGACGTGGCGTATCTCGTCGCTGATCATGCGCCGCGCATACCCCGGGATGGGGGCCTGATCCCCCCGCACCGCTGCTTGACATAGTGGAGTTATCGGACCTCGAGCCGAAAACGGGGCTTGAGATTCCGATCCGCTCGAGAAGATCGCGGATCTCCAGGTGCAAGAGGCCATCGAGGGTGTATTCAGGAAGTTTCGCAAGCTCGGGTCGGCTCGACAGACCACGCTGTGGTACCGCGATCAGAAGATTCCGGTCGCGCAACTTCGACGCGGACGGGGTGGGAAGGAGATTCTGTGGCAGCTGTCGGGAGGCCATCGACTCAATCAGATGCTCAAGAATCCGTGCTAGGGCGGTGCGCTGGTCTACGGTCGAACGGCGGCGAGGACGGTCGTGGAAGAAGGTCGCGCGCGAACGGCGGGGCGGCAGAGAAAGCACTGCGAGGAGTGGAAGACCTTTCTGGTGAACAACCACTCGGGATACATTTCCTGGGACGAGTATCTCGAGAACCAGAGGATCTTGGAGGCCAATGCGGTGGTCCGAGAAGGAACGGGTCCCGGTGCGGCCCGAGAAGGTTCGGCGCTGCTCGCCGGGTTGCTGCGATGCGGGCGCTGTGGTCGCAGGCTGGCGGTCGCCTACAGCGGCAAGAACGGTCGGGTTCCGCGCTATGTCTGCCAGGGCGGACGGGTGGATCGGGGCTCGTCGTCGTGTCTTTCCCTGGGGGCGCTACGAGTCGATGGGGCGGTTGTCGATCAGGTGCTCGAGGCCGTGGCGCCGGAGGGGGTGCAGGCGGCCCAGGACGCCCTGGAAGGCGACTTGAGGCAACACGACCAGAAGCGCCGCTCGGTAGAGCTGGCGCTCGAGAAGGCTCGCTACGAGGCGACCCGAGCACAGCGGCAATACGATGCGGTCGACCCCGACAACCGGTTGGTCGCGAGCGAGCTCGAGTCGCGCTGGAACGCGAAGCTGGCGGAGGTGACAGAGCTGGAGGGGCGGCTCGTCGAGGTGGAGCAAGAGACCACGGAGCTGACCGATGAACAGAGGGCTCGATTGCCCGAGCTGGGAGCCGACCTCCGTTCGTTGTGGGGTCATCCGTCCGCTTCGAACGAGTTGAAGGAGCGCATCCTCCGCAGCGTGCTTCACGAGATTGTGATCGACAACCGAGAGGAGCCTCCTGAGCATGTACTGCAACTCCACTGGCAGGGGGGCGTCCATACCGAGCTTCGGGTCGCTCGCAACGTCTCAGGAAAGCACCGGCGGGCGGCAGATCGCGATGTCAGAGAGCTGATCTGCGAGCTGTCGAAGGTGTGTTCCGATGCGACGATCGCCGCCACGTTGAATCGCCTGGGGTGTCGAACGGGAACGGGCAAGACGTGGCGAGTCCACAGCATCTGGAACCTGCGGCACTACCATCGGCTGCACAACTATCGCAACCAGAGGCAATGGCTGACGGTCGCCGAAGCCGCTACGGAGCTGGATGTGAGCGTCACGGTGGTTCGGCGGTTGATCAAGCAGCGCACCTTACCGGCCACGCAGGTTGTGGAGCAGACTCCGTGGATCATCGAGCGTGAGTCCCTGTCCCCCGAACCGGTCCAGGCGGAGGTCCGGGCCCTCCAAGCGGGCCGCAAACTACCGCGGACCCATCCCGGGCAGGCCGAACCCCTCTGAAAACAAAGCACTCTTTGGAAGGTGGAGGCCTATGTCCATACATTCCGAAGCAGATGGATTCCACCCGGCTTGTCGATCCTGGCGCGCTGCTTGGCCCGACCGAAGGCGTGCTTCAACGCGGCGGCACACAGAGGCCCCCGGCCCCTCGGAGAGGGGAAGAGGAACTCGCCCGGCCGCTCGCGGCGCCAGTACGTCCTGAGCTCTTCGAGCAGACGAGGCGACAGGAGGGTGAAGCGATCCTTGGCGCCCTTGCCTCGCTCGACCCGGATCACCATGCGATCGGAGTCGATGTCGCGGGTCCGAACGTTGACGATCTCATTGACTCGGAGGCCCGCCGAGTAGGCGATCAGGAAGATCATCCTGTGCTTGCCAAAGCGAGTGCAGGACAACAGCTGCGCGACTTCCTCTCGGCTGAGCACGTGAGGGAGCTTCGAGGGCTTGCGCGCAATCGGGATCTCGAAGCCCCTGGCAGACCGGCCGAGTGTCTGGTGGTAGAAGAACCGCAAGGCCACGGCTGCCACATTGCAGGTGCTGGTGGAGCGGCTGGCGTCCTGGTGGAGATGGAGCAGGTAGGCTTTGACCTCGCGCTTCGAGATCTGATCGGGTGAACGACCGTAGTGCCGGGCCAGATGCGTAACAGCCTGCAGGTAAGCGCGCTGCGTGTTCGGGGCGAGCCCTCGCAAGACCATCTCGTCGATCATCTGCTTGCGGAGCTTCGTCATGGGGGACCTCCTTGACCGCACGGAAGCGGCCTCTTGGGCGCGTGATGGCGCACGTGGAGGTCCTAGGATGGAGGATCGAGAGAACGGGGTCGGGCAAGCCCCAACGCGCCGGCAGGGCCCGCCAATCTGCCACGCGGCGCCCCGCACGGCTCCCCTGCCGCGTCAGCGGCTTCGTTCAGTGCCCGAAGTGTCAACTTCCCTCTGGGGATGCCCCTGCGCGGGTACTTCGCGCGCCGCAAGCATCTGCTCGTCGCGGGCACAGACCTGGGCGTGAACCCGCTTTCGCTGAGTCCGGCCAACTGGCCGCAGAGCCAGACCGGCATGGGCTCGGTCCCGCACAGCCTCGAGACGTGGCAGCGCTTCTGGGGGCTATAGGCTGGCTCCAACGGCGAGCTCGGGCTGAGCGAGCGCGGAACCGAGGCCTGAGCTCAGGGCTTCCGACAGGCTCCCGTCGCGATATCGAACCACGGTGTCGGATTGCAAGTTGTGTCGTAGACCATCAGGTGCGGTCGAACAGTGCCGGACCCGTCGCAATCCCCAGTCGCATCGTTGCAGTCCGTTTCGACGAAGAGATCGGCGCCCGTCTCGGACACGAGCCCAGGGACCGGCTCGTCGGTCCCGGACTCCCACTGGAACGGAACCTGAACGAGCGCGTTGCCGGTACTGGCGATCCGTGTCGGCGTTCCATCCGGCGTGTCGAGCGACCAACTTCCCCCAGGCGAATGGACGAACGATTCGCCGCGGGCGCTGATCCCGAACACGTCGAAGGACACGCCCGCTGTAGACGCGCCCGCCAACTCCATGTGACTCCCATGAAGATGCAGCTGACTGCGCTTGATCGGATCGGTGCCAGTGATCTGAACTCCCGTCATTTGGGTGGTATTGATCTGATTCGGGGCCAGGACGCGAACTGCCGTCCCGAAGAGCCGGACATCGGAACTGAGATTGACAGCGAGCCCGATCAGCCGATGGAGGCCGGTGCCCGGTCTCTGCGCAGCATCGACGATGATCTCCCCACCGTAAAACCAGGTCTCGGCGCACGCGGCCCAGTAGCCGACCGCGATCTCGAACCCGCCGAGCGCGATCGAGCGGCTGTCGTAGAAGTAGTGAACGCTGGGCGGCGCGGTTGACGTGCAGTGATCCAGCCAGCCCGCCACGTAGAAGATGTCGACGTCGTCCGCGACCATGTCGACGCTGTACCAGTTGGCACTCCCGCCGTTGACCCAGCGGACTCCGTAGGAGCCGCCCTTCGCGGAGAGGTCATGGACCTGTAGGTCGTCACAATCCGCGGCCAGGAAGCCGACGTTCACGCCCCGGAGGATCGTGTGCTCACGGCCGCGTCCTCTGAGGGTGATGCCGCCGAAGCTCTCTCCGAGCGTATTGCCGGGACAGATGAAGGGCCCCCAGGTCCCCTCACCGATGTCGATCACGATCGGAGAGGTCGGATGCGGCTTCCTCACGTCCCACAGCCACGCGCCGTTCGTCTCCGGTGACGGATGCGCTGGGACGTAGGGTTGCGTCAGCTCCTCCGTTCCCGCGAGCGCAGCCATCGACGTGAAGCAGTTCTGAATTCCGGTGCAATCGGCCCTCAGGTAGACGAGGGACGGCATCAGGAGATCGTCGAGCGACTCGAGGGCCTTTTGAGCGTCCGCTCCGACGATGAACGACATCTGGGTGTCGTCGACCGTCACGTCGGAGGCGGCCTGCGCTTCACTGCGGGCAGGCAGGAACAGCAAAACCTGAACGAGGGCGAAAGTGTACGTGACCGCGAGTTGCCATCTGGTCATACAGCCGCTCCACTCTCCCGTTGATGTTATGCTCAACACATCATCCAGTCAACGCTAGGCCAGCGCTGGTCCCGCCGAGCCGGATCGGCCTGGCATCACACGACCGTCACAATCGACTGCGCCCCCGAATGATGGACCACAAGTTGGAGTCGACTCCGGCCTCCCTGCCCCGCCGGAGATCGAGACCTTTGACGGCTCGACTAACAACGCTAGGGTTCCTACCGCACGGGCAACCAGGTTGAACACGGCCATCTTGCGCCGACGAGCCCCATCAGACACGGAGCGAATGCAAGAGCGCAAAGGGAGTGCTTATGCTGACCGGCCCCGCTCGGCACTGTTTCCGGACACTCGCGATCCTCGCAGCGCTCGCCCCAGCGACCTCGCTGCGCGCCGACCCCACTCACAGCGCGGACTCGATTACAGTCGACGACACCGCCTTCTCGGTTCTCCAAGGCACCGATGTGCAGGCTGCACTCGAATCTGCCGACAGCGAGCTCGCGGCCGGCCCAACCCCACCCAACGCGGACGTCGTCTATTTGAGGAAGGACTGCACCACCGGACTGACGAACTGCTTCAGCTCGATGGCGGCCCTCGCTGGTAGCGAAGGGACCGGGGCGCCCGTGCACCCATCGCCGGAGACGAACGGGTCGTGGCTGTGGGACACCAGGCAGCCGACACCGAGCTCGCCGGTCTTGGTCGTCGTCGGACCCGGCTCTTGGACGTCCTTCGTGTGCCCGGACCGCACCGGCGGACCGCCCTTCGGCGGCGTGACCCTACGCGGCTCGGGGCGAGAGACGACATCGTTGCACGGAACCACTGCTGGCTTCGATGCGAGCAACTGTTTTTCGCTCGATGTGAACGACATGACGATCAGTGGGCAGAGCCAGGGAGTCCGCTGGACCGGTGAAGGCTCCGCCTTCTGGCACGATGTCGATATCCGGACGGATCCAACCGGAGCCCTGGCAGCCTGGAAGGACGGATGCAGTGCAAGCGATACGCTCAGCGAGCACTCGTTCTTCAGCTCTCGAATCATCGCGGATGGAGCAGGCGCGCAGGCCTCCTTCGGGCTCCAGCTGACCGCATTCGAGTCGAGCTGCTCGCGAAGCTCGTTCTTCGGCGGCGAGTTGAGAGCGGCCGGCGATCCGACCGTTGGCTTCCAGCGCGTCGTCGACCTGTCCAACGGCGCGGAGCTCCGTGTCGCGGGTACCGCAATTCGCGGACTGGGTGCCGACCGGACACCAGCCTTCTCCGGGATCTGGGGCGTACTGGCGAGCGGCAACCACGCGACTCGGACGACTCGGTTCGAGCTCATCGGCGGGATCGTCTCGCTGTTCGCCTCACACGCAAGCGGAGGGACAGCAAGCGTCGCCGGCGCGAGCCTGTCGGGCAGGGTCGAATTCTCGGCTCCGGCAAGCGCGTGGGTCGTCAGGGCACCAGACGGCGCATCGTACAGGGTCGCTACGGACGCCGGCGGCCCCGCGACGCCGGTCGTCGCTAGTCCGTTTCTCTGGCAGTCGGGAACGGACGAGCCCGAGTCTGGCCTGCTATCGGAAACGGGCCGCGACCTATTCGTCGAAACCGACTGCAACGGCACGACGGAAGAGTGCAACTGCAGCGAGCCGGGCATCGATTGCTCGGGCGACCCGGTGCATCCGCACCTCATGGTCTACGACTCGAGCTGCTCGCCAACTCCCTGGTTCGATCTTGTCACGCGCGCTTGCCGCAATACCGGCCCGTGAGCCGAGAGCCGAGGTCTCCAACGCCTCGGTCGTGAGCGATCGAGGCCCAGCTCGATGCCGATGCCACGGCCGATCCGGTCCGGCCCGTCTTGGGGGGGGTGGGTAGCCTTCGTCCCCCCGGGCAGTTGACCGAGATCCGCTTATCGGCTGTGCCGAAGGCGCAGCGCTTCCCTCCTATGTCCCGCGTCCTTGGAGCGCGTAGACGCGCTCGCCCCTCGAGAGGCCGAGTGGCATGGCGCGGATCCACACCATGCGCTCCGGCGGGACGAGCTCGGCGACCTCGAGCGGGAAGGCGGGCCCGGGCTCGCCTTCGTGTACACCGTGACCCGCGCTTCAAGTATAAGAAGGCTCTGTCGACTTCACGCACGAAGCCCTCGGCCTGTTGGTCAGCAGGCGGTACCGTTCCCCTTGGTGAGCATTCGGTAGCCGGGAGGGACAGAACGAGGATCGTGCCTTGAACGCACCCGAGTTCCGGGAAGCGCTTACCTCGGGTCTTGGGCGGGCGATCCTCTACGCCCGAGAGCAAGACGTGGAAGCCTTCCGCGACACGATCCTGGAAGCCTGCCTCCATTGCTGGGCCATCGATCCGCAGTCCGAGGGCACTCGCGCGGGCTACATGCTCGACCTCGTAGAGGAGCTGCCCGATCCGCAGTTCTTTACCGACAAGGTCCTGCAATCTCTCAACGGCTGCGGCGATGACTGGGATGCAGTCCAGAGGTTCGTCTTCGCCTCCTACCTCGCCATGGACGGCAATGAGCGCGCGCGAGCTGCGATGTACGAGCACTATGCCCCCGGCCCAAGGCTAGGCGAAGAGATGGCGGTGCGGTTCGTGGAGCTGGACGGCCTGGAGGGGGCGCTGTTTGCGGCGGACAAGCTGGGCCGTATGTTGCTCGACGATCCGGAGGAGCCCGACATTGGTGGGTTTCCGTCCGTTGCCGACGAGATCCTGGGGCCGGAGGAGTTCAGCAGAGCGCTGCAGAGGGCCGGCAAGGAGAATCCGCACATCGAGAGGTACCGTCTTGCCGTCGAGGCGTCCAAGAGAGCCATCGGTGAGCGGCTTACCGGAAGACAAGAGCTTGAACGCCTCACGTACCAAGAGCTACGGCGTGTGTTCGGGAGGCGCGGTCCCGTCGAATTCAGGCGGTGGGGTAGGCACGCCAGCGTCGACGAGCTGGAGCTGGCCGCCCGAGATCTGCGCGTCGCTCGATCACCTGAGGAACAGAGGCAGCTCCTCTCGATCTTCGCGGAAAGAGTCTACCCGCTCGCGATCGATGACCTGATCGCGCTCGCGGCGGACGACGAGGCGGCGGTCGCGCTGGCTGCCGTAGCAGCCCTCAGCAACATCGCGAGCCCCCAGGTTCGGCGGCTCGCGTTTGAGCTCGTAGATGGCAACCGGCCCGGCCGACAGCGCGCAATCTCGCTGCTGATCAAGAACTCACGGCGGGGTGATCACGAGGTGGTGCTCTCGTGGTTCCAACGCGAGAAGGAGCGAGACGCCATTCATCGGATGAAGATCGATTTGACACGTTTCTGGGAATGCCATCCGGATGCGATGACCGAGACCTCCATGCTGCTCTGGATCTACGAGCGCGTGCCGTGCTCGGAATGCCGATTCTATACGGTGCAACGCCTCATCGAGCTGGATGCGCTTCCCGAGGTGATCCGCGCAGAGTGCGCGTTCGACGCAAATGAGGACACGCGCAGAACCGTGAGCGACGATCCGACTCGGCACGAGCCTTGAGAAGCCAGCCTGGCGTATCCCACAAACCCTTCGCCACGCGCAACTCGTCCAGGCCGGTCTCGCAGGCCGAGCTCGGTGCCGGGGAGTGGTACGCAGGTCAGCTCGCCGAGATCCCGCGAGCGACGCGAGTCGGCCGGAGGAGCCTTTCCCGTCGCGGCGAGCCGGACGCCTGTCTCCTCCGCATTCCTCCGCGTCGGAATCGGGAGCTGTGACGACGAGGTGAGGTGCCCCGGGCGGCTACGGGTAGAGCGGTCGCACACCCGATCAACGACTACCCACACGGCGGTTCGTAGGACACAGCCCGCACGCTCCCTTCGAGCCGGTCTTCGTGATCGAGCACAGGCGCTGTGCGTCGCCGCTCTGGCGCACCGACGGCACGAGACCCGCGTACGCGGCCAGGGCCTTCGCGTTCGGGAAGCGCTGCACGTCCCCCACCCAGGCGTAGATCGTCGTGGCCGTGAGCGCGCCGACGCCCGGGAGCGTCTGCAGCCGGCCGATGGCTTCGATCGCCCGGGCTCACTCCCGGATTTCCGCCTCGGCCTCGCGCAGCTCGAGCGAGAGCGCGCGCTCCTGGCGCTGGCACAGCTCCAGCAGATCGCCGAGATGGCCGTCCACCCCCTGCGGCGAGGCCAAGAGCTCGTCCAGCACCGTTTTCAGATAGTGACCTCCGGTCCGTACCTTGTAGCCCGGGGCGCGCAGGGCGCAGCGTGCCCGGTACCGACAGCGGTTGCGATCCGTCTGGATCATGCGCCGCCGCGTGAGCAGGGCCCGCGCGATCCAGTAGGCGTCCCGTCGGTCGGTCTTCTTGCGCGAGGAGGCGATCATCCGCAGCGGGTGCGCGTTGAACGAGAGGATCTTCGCGCCCGCTCCCGACACGGCGTCGTGCACCAGGTAGGCCATCGTCCCGACCTCCTGCCCTACGCGCAGCGATTCCCGCCCCGAGAGCCCCTTCACCAGCTCCCCCAGGGCTGGAACCGTCGTCTCGACCTTCCCTCGGGCCCGGATCTCCCCGTCCTCGCCCAGCAAGCACCACACGCTTGCCTGGCTGTGCACGTCGATGGCAAGATATTGCACGGTCCCCTCCGTTCGGGTCGAGCATCCACACCGGCTCGACCGGTGACATTGGACCCGGGCCGCGAGGCCCGAGGCCGTCGTTGAGTTCCCGAACGAGGAACGTATGCCGGCTCGCGGAGGAGGGGACCCTCCCGCGCTCGATGGCTGACACGGCAGCCATCATGGCATCTATCCGCGAGCGATGTGCGCGAGCTGATGTTGGCAATGAGGCGACCGCGCCTCATTCAGCGAGGGGGCTCTGGACCCATGCGATCGCCTTGGCGATGGTCTTGTCGGTCTCCCCGAGACGCTCCGCGATGACCCTGTCGCTCATTCCAGGCTCGCGAAGCTGCAGGGCTCTCCGAGCGATTCGCTGGTAGACCGGGGGTTCGGCGGCATTGAGCAACGCCACTGCCAATGACGCCGCCCCTGCGGTTCGAATACTTTGCGTCCCGGTCCACCACTGCAAGGATGGGGTGGGGGGCCTCTCGCTCTCCGGGCAGGAACGGCCCATGGCGAAGCCTCGAGGAGTGACCTTCCTCAGCCCCGAGGCTGGTCGTAGTCGAAGAAGGACTGGAAGAGCAGGCGCCCCAGCAGGAACAGGTAGGCGGTGCCCACCATGGCCGACAGGGCGCGGTTCCAGGCGGGGTCGCAGTAGCCGAGTGGCAAGATCGCGATGAGGGGTGCTCCCGCGAGCGGCAGCCAGGCCCACCGCCTCTCCTCGAAGAAGTGCCGCACCCGGCAGCTGGAGGTCGTGAGGATCGCGATCAGCACCAGGGCCGCCAGGATCCCGCCGCCGGCCAGCCGGACCCAGGCGCGGTTCGGACAGACGACGCGACAGACCGCCTGGCGGAGCGTCGCGGTGGCGCTCGACCAGGCGTCTTCCGCTGCGTGGGATGCGAACGTGCTCAACAGCGCGCTCTTGAGCCCCTCGAGATCGGTGGGGTCGCCGTCGGGTCCGGGGTTGCGGGGGACCGGCCAGAAGCCGGCGCCGGCGAAGCGGTCCTCGAAGTAGACGAGGTCGTGGACGAGCTTCCGGCGCTCGCCGCCCCGATATCCGGTGGGCGGGATCACCGGGATGATCCGGTCCAGCGCGGTCGCGCGCTCCGACCCGTGTAGCTGCGCGTCGATGCGCCGAAACAGCTCCTTCCTTGCGGAAGTCGTCGGGCGCTCCAGTGGCACGAGCACGAGCGAGACCTCGTCCAGGATGAGGTCGCCGAGCTCCTGGATCCAGAACGTCGCCGACGCGAACGGCAGCATCAGGTGGATCGGCACCGTCTCTCCGAGCTCGGCGCGCACCGCTGCGACGAAGCGTCGAAGGTTCACGCGGTACGAGGGGGTGTAGGCCGCGAAGGCGAGGGTCACGCCGTCGGGCTGACGGGAGAACAGCCCGCCGCCCCTGCGCAGCGCGGTGAAGGTCTCGGCGATGCCCTTCGCCTGCTCCCCGATCTCGTCGCTCGTCCACTCCCTCAGGCCCGTCACCTGGAAGATCAGGTCCACCCCGGTGTCGTAGCGGTGTGCCGTGGCGATCGCCCGACCCGCCTTGCTCCGCTGCATCGAAGAGACCGGGGCCGGGTAGGAGATCCGGCTCAGGATGCTGAAGTCGAGCAGCCAGGGCTCCGCCACCGTGCCCGCCCAGGCCGGGACGAAGCCGTACGCCACCGTCTCCCGCTCTCGGCCGGGGACACCGAGGAAGTCCTGGGAGCAGCCGCACCCATCGCTCTCGATCGCGGGCGGCTGCACATCGGGGGGGCGTCTCGGGCGGCGCGAGATGCTCACCAGGTCTCGGACGGACTCGAAGATTGGCGTGCCCTTCCTGGCGTTCTTGCATTGCTCGAGCGTCTTCTTCGCACAGAGGATGCTGCGAAGAGCCGCCTCGAAGAGGCGCCCGCTGGGGAAGGGGACGCCCGTCAAGGGCGACAGCATGTCCAGATGATCCGGATCGACGTCGTCGAGAGTGGGCTCCTCCTGGGCGCCAGCGGGGTTTCCCGGAGAAGGGGCCTTCGCATCCGGCTGCGCCGCATCGGACGACCGGGTCTCCGCCGCCGCGTCGGCATGCTGGTCTCCTGCGTCCGGTCGGCCCGCGTCGTCGTCCGACCCGGCCTCGTCGGCGCTCGGCAGCACGTAGTAGAACTGGGCGTCGTACTCGTCGTAGTCGGCCAGGACGTTCAGGATCTCGACGACGCCCTTTTCTCCCAGCTGCTTCTTTGCCCACGCACCCGGCCCAGCCTCTTCCTTCTTGATAAAGGCCTTTGCCTGCTGCTCCGCCCAGTCCTGGAAGTCCTTGCTCTCGAGGGTCTGCTGCCAGTAGGGATACGCGACCATGAGTCGGGCGTACTGGATCGCGTCGAGCGCCTTCACATCGCTCTTGGCTCTCGCCTTCTTGTAGGCGTTGCACAGCGGCTCGAGCAGGCAGCGCGAGACCCCGCCCAGCACCCCGTCCGCGAGCGCGTCCGGATACGTCGAACAGGTCCGGTCCTGGACCGTGGTCAGCTCCAGGAAGAGCTGGAGAACCCGCACCGCATTCCTGGAGGGCGGGACCCAGCCCTCCTTCAGGGCATCCTGGCAGCTGATCTGCGCCGCTCTCGCAAGCGCATCCTCACCATCCTCGCCGGCGTAGGCGGTCGCGGAACCCAGGAGCAGACCGCCTATGAAAAGCTGCGCCAGGGCTCGTCTGCGGATCCCGCGGCTCCACGTCACGGCGTCTTCCCCTCCTTGCGAAGCTCGCGTGTGATCCCGGCGACGAGGTCCCGCTGGGCGATCCGGTCGCGCGACGCCTGGAGCGCGCTGATCGCCGCGTAGCGGACGACGTTGGTGATCGCGCCGCCGGAGAGCTCCCACTGCGCCGCGAGCTTCTCCAGGTCCACGTCCGGCGCGAGTCGCTCGCGTCCTCCCAGAGCGCCCCCCCAGAGCCGCAGGCGCTCCTCGGCGTCCGGCATCGGGAAGTGCACCACGGACTGGAAGCGTCGCGCGAACGCGGTGTCGATGTTCGACTTGAGGTTCGTGGCCAGGATCACGACGCCTGGGAAGTCCTCGACCCGCTGCAGCAGGTAGGCGATCTCCTGGTTGGCATGACGGTCGTTCGACGTCGTCGCCTTGGTCCGCTTGCCGAAGAGCGCGTCCGCCTCGTCGAAGAGGAGCACCCAGCGCTTGTGCTCGGCCTGGTCGAAGACGTTCGCGAGGTTCTTCTGGGTCTCGCCGATGTACTTCGAGACGACCATGGAGAGGTCGATGCGGTAGACGTCCAGGCCGGCCGACTCCCCGACCAGGCAGGCCGTCAGGGTCTTCCCGGTTCCCGGGGGTCCGTAGAAGAGGCTGCGGTAGCCGGGCTTGAGCGTCCGGGCCAGGCCCCACTCCCGGAGGATCGTCTCGCTGTGCCGGATCCAGGCCGTGATCTGCGAGATGGCCTGCATGGACTCGGGGGCGAGGACGAGGTCGCTCCACTCGAGCGGCGTCGTGAGGCGCTTCGCGGGAAAGCCCTCGCTGTAGTCGGGCTTGTGGAGGATGCCGGTGGTGAGGCGGTGCAGCGCATCGGTGCTGACGCGGAGCGCGCCGCTCAGCAGCGGCTCTCCGGGGGCCCGCGCGTCGATCGCGAGGATGCCGGCCGTGAAGAAGAAGTGGTCCGAGTCGAGGATGCGCATGACGTCGAAGCGCTCGGCGAGGTCGCTCCCGGCGAGCAGGAAAGCCGCCGTCTCGCAGGTGGGGAGGAAGCCGCCGTGGGTCTTGCCCGACCAGCCGCCGAACTCGGTGAAGGGCCGATCGAGGGCGTTGTTGCGGATGAAGAAGTCGTCGAGGAGCTGGGGGCGGAGGTGGGGGATCAGCGCGAGCAGCAGCACGAGCCGCTCGGCGAAGCCGAGCTGGTTGTCGCGAACCAGCCGCGCGTACGCGGAGTCGTCGCTTCCGAGTGCGGGAGGCTCGATCTCGTCGATGGAGGCGGGGCTCCCTTCCTGCTGGAAGTAGACCTGGAAGCGCGCCTCGAGGACCCGGCGGAACCAGGCGAGCTCGAGCTCGAGGCGCGCCGCGTTGCGTTCGCGCGCGGTCGAGACCGGCGGCTCGGCGGGGCGCCTATGCGTCACGCCAGCTGACCTGGAGCGCCCGCTCCATCCACGAGAACCGGATCTGGCGGAAGGTCCACGGGACACGGTCGAGAAGCATGTCGTAGGCCCTCGGCTCCACCTCCAGGAGCCAGCTCTCGTCGTCGCTCGTCAGCACCCCGGGCCGGCGCAGGAAGGCCTCGCGCAGGCCCTCGACGGAGGTGTTTCCGAGCGCGCCCCAGTGGGCGATCACCGCCTCGAGCAACCCGTCGAGGGTGCGCCGCGCCGTCTCGTCGGGCTCGATGCCGTCCTCCAGGGGCTCATCGAGGGGGACACCACAGAGCAGGCGACCGAGGACGGGGGGCCGGACCGGCGCCTCCGGCTCCCGACCGACCAGGTGCTGGAGGGCCGACACGGCCCGGTGTCGGGCTCTGCGCTCGGACAGGTCGAGGTCGAGCACTTCGAAGAGCCGCGGGAGGAACGCGGCGACGAGCACCTGGCCGGCATCGTCGACGGCCAACGACGGGTCGAGGCCCGGACGATCGCGGCGCGCGTCGGCCGCGCTCTCGGCCCGAAGTGCGGCGAGGACGAGAAGGGACGTGCTTCGCAGCGGTCCGGAGGCCGCGAGCGCCACCTGCTGAGCCAGGTCTCCGCGGACCCGATCCACCTCCCCGGCGTCCGACCCCTCCGCCAGCCCGGCGGCCACGCGGCGGACGAACCCGTCCAGGGCGGCCGCGGGCTCCGCCTCCGGTCGTCGCGCCGGCGCGTCTTGCGCGGTCCCGACCTCCGGGCGCGCGCGCGTGGAGCGGGACCGCTTGGCTCGAGCGGGCTCGCCCGCCGATCCCGAGCCCTTCGCGCGGGCGCCGCGCCGCGCACGCGTCCGCGTTCCGGACGAGGTGGGCCGGCGCCCGGCGGTGTCCATCGCGGCGAGGGCCGTCTCGAGGACCAGTCGCCAGGTCGTGCTGGCCGCGCGCTCGGGCGGCACCGCGGCGCTCGCCAGGGCGGCGTTGACGAGGACCTCGGCCCGCGCGACGAGCGCGACCGACAGCTCGGGCGTGAGCAAGTCGGCGATCCGGCAGAGCAGGGATTCCGGGAGCAGCGCGACGATCCGCTCGATGGCACCCGGGGCCCGAAGCGCTGCCGCCAGCATCCGTCTCAGGGATGCGGGTCGGCTCGAGAGCATCGACTCGACGTGTGCGCGTAGCGCCTCGGCGCGGTGAGGAGACACAGGCGGACCGGGCTCCTGACCGGCTCCCGAGGCAGCCTCCCACTCCAAATCGGAGACCAGATCGCGCTCGCGCTCTCGCCGCGCGGCCGCCGACGGCCTCCCCGGCTCCCGCCGGCTCGTGTCCGCCCTCCGTTCGGGGCCGCCGGCCGAGGCGCGCTCGGAGGGGTCCGACCCGGGGACGGGGGGCCGTGACGTGACCGGACGGATCGCGTCCGATGACGTCGCGACAGCGGGGGGTGCGACGGGGCGAGGTGGGTCCGGCGACGCGTCGGGCGCAGGCGTGGCCGAGCGGGGAGTGTGCGGCGACGCGGCGGGAGGAGGCGTGGCCGGGCCGGGTGGAGCGGGCGAGAGCGCGTGCGCATCGGGAGCGATGTCGACGGGTGCGACAGGCGAGGACGAGAAGGGCGGTCGACCGGCCTCGGCGCGGCCTGCCTCCCAGGGCCGCTCCGTCGACGGTCCGGGTGCGTCAGCGACCCGGGCGATCGCCTCCAGGTCGAGAGGCCTCCGCTCGACGACGGCCCGCAGCGTGTGCTCGAGGAAGCGTCGCGGCGCGGGCGCGCGCGCGAGGAAGCGATCGACCGCTTCGGAGAGCTCGGCGGGCGGGGGCGCGCCTGCCGGGGTCAGCAGCGAGAGGAACGCGTGCAGCAGGAGGTGGAGGTCCGAGGTTGCGAGTCCGGCGCCGAGCTCTTCGAGCGACAGGAGTCCGCGTTCGAGCTCGAGCCGGAGCCGCTGGAGCTGACTCGGGTGCTGCCGAGCGAGGGCCTCGATCGCCGAGCGCGGCGACTCGCCAGCCGCGGCACCGTCGCCCGGAACGACGCCGCGTCCCGATGCGGGCCCGGGGTACGGGGCAGCCACGTGCTCGCGAAGCCGGGTCCCGTCGACGAGCGACGCGATCGTCGGCGTCGATGCGGCCAGGTCCGCGCCGACGAGGGGCGAGCGATACGCGGGTGTGTCGGAGACGGGATCCCGAGGCGCGCGCGGGGCGGACTCCGCGCCCGGCGCAGACGGTGACTCCCCGACGGCCGCGGCACTGCCGGGGGCTTCCCGGCCGCCGAGCCAGTCGGCGGGAGCGGCTTCGGGGTCCGCCGTTTCCGGCGCCGGGAAGGCCTGGGCGCTCCGGGCGGCGGGCGCCCAGGCGCCTTCGCCGCCCGGAGCGACGGCTCGTGCACCCGCCTCCAGCCCGGTCGGCCACGCGGGTGACTCGGCCCGCTCCGAGCCCGCTCCCAGTTCCGATGCCGCTGCCAACCTCGATGCCGCTCCCAACCCCGATGCGGCTCCGATCCCCGATGCCGTTCCCAACCCCGATGCTGTTCCCAACCGGCCCGCCTCTCGCGTACCGGGAGCGGGGAGGCGCGAGCAGGCGTCCAGGATGGCCTCCTCGAGTCGCTGGCGCAGTCGATCCCGGGCGCCTTCGAGCGATCCGTCCGCGCGCACCGCGCCCAGATCCACGTCCAGGTGATCGATCTCGATGGAGGGATGCCCGAGCCGCTCCGAGACGCGCTCGAAGACCTCCTCGACCACGGGCAGCAGCGCCGACTCGACCGCCGCGGCGAGCCGGTGCTCATCGTCGAGCCCCGGGAGGCCGCGCGCGCAGCGGATCTCGAAGTGCGCCGATCCGATCGCGTGCTCGCTCACGCTGCGTCCGCGCCGGCGGTTGCCGCCTCGAGGAGATCCAGCAGCTCGCGGGCGGCCGTGTCCAGCTCGGGGACGGCCCGGGCGCCGCACGCCGCCCAGCGTCCCAGCCAGCGCCCGTACGCGGTGAGGAAGCGCTGCATCTGCGGGAGATCGAGCCAGGCGATGGCTGGGGCGAGGTGAGCGGGGCAGCTCTCCTTGACCCTCTCCCAGGCGAGCCGCCGGAAGCTCTCGTTCTCGTAGCGCTCGCCCCAACCGGGCAGCACGACGGTGAGGCGCAGGGAGCAACGCACTGCAATCTCGGGGTCGCGTCGGGAGCCCGGTGCGCGCGGCCGGAGCAGCACGTGCTCGACCACGTGGAGCCCCTTCAGCTCCCCATCGAGCGCGCGGCTCAGTCGCAACAGGCCGACGGCGGCCTCCCGGGCGGCCTGCCTCGTCGCGAATCCGCCGAGGAAGTGCCAGTGGTCGTCTCCGACCTCGAAGTAGATCCGCCAGCCGGTCTCGGCGTCGCCCGGCTCGGCCTCGCCGGGCTCGGGCTCGATCCGGCCGATGCGGTAGCTCTCGGGCCGCATGCCCCGGCGCAGCGTCTCCGGGCCGACGATCCGCTCTCCCAGTGGGAGGATCTCTCCCCAGTGGCGCAGGAGCGTCTCGAGCGGCGCGTCGCCGTCCGCATCGGGCTCCGGGGAAAGCGGCTCCGCGTCGCGGGCCCCCTCCTCCTCGGCGTGCCTCCACCCGGCGCCGCGGCTCACGCGGTCGCGCTCTTCCTCGGCGCTCGCGAAGTGGAGACCGGTTGCCGGCGACGTGTCCGGGGGCGGAAGCGCGTCGGTCCGTACGCCGAGCAGGTGACCGAGGCGGACCGCGAGGCCCGAGGGACGGAAGGATCCGTCGTCGAAGGTCGCACCCGCACCCCGATCCTGGCTGATCTCGACGATGTCGCGCAGGAAGGCTGCCTTGCGGACGAGCCTCGACTCTTCGCCGGCGTCGAGCGTCGAGCCCGACCCTTCCTTCATCTGCATCGGCGTGGCCGAGAAGGCATCGCCGTGGAGCGCGAGGAGATAGTCGAGGACCCGGCTCTTGCGTTCGAAGAAGTCGTCGTAGCGGGCGAGGATCCCGGCGGTGTCATCGACGTGGCCTTCCCGGAAGAGCGCCTCGAGCTCCGGGATGCCGCTTCCCTCGAGGCTGGCGGGGGCGTAGGAGCGGCGTTTCTCCAGGCTGGGCGAGAAGAGCTCGCGAAGCGCCGGCAGGTTCGCCACGCAGTTCGCCATGAGCTGGTCGAAGAGGAGGAGATATCCGCGCAGCTGCCGGGCGCGGGCGCGTCTCTCGGGCGGCGCGCTGCTCGGCACGCCCTCGACGCCGACGCCGTAGGCGACCGGGAGCTGGGTCTGGATCGAGACCCACTCGCCGAAGGGTCGCTGTGGACCTCCGGAGGGCAGGTGGTAGAGCTTCGAGGCGCTCTGGCGCACGCGCCCGGTGCCCATGCGCAGCAGGGTGAGCTCGTGGAAGCGGGCCGCGAGCTCGCGCAGGTCCACGGCGACCCTTCGCCCCGCGTGGAGCAGCTCGACGCGAAGCTCCCCTTCCTCCTCCGGGACGCGCAGCCGCAGGGCGCCGGCGCTGCCGTCCAGAGGGATCGGCTCCGCGTTCTCGGAACGCCGGAGGGACAGGCTCCGCACGCTGCCGACGCCCTCGATCTCGCGGATCCGCGCGTAGAGCTCGGAGGTCGAGAGCGTCTTCTCGCCGCGCGCCAGGTCCTCCTCGTCGCAGAAGCCGTACTCGCCCAGCGGGCCGCGGAACAGGCGCTCGAGGGTCTGGCCCTCACGCCGCATCTCCTCGAAGGGCCGCAGGCGGACCGTCCCGGCGACGATCCGCGTGCAGGTCTCGAAGACGCGGGCCAGGACGCCGGCCGGGTCGTCCGCGTTCTCGAGCACGATGCTCGCATGCAGGTCGCACGGCGTCTCGCGGATCACGTCGACGGCTTCGAGGTCCTCGCACAGGTTCCGGAGCGGCGCGAACCGCGCGAAGACCCGCTCGCGCAGCGCTTCGTCGCTCGCACCGGTTTCGGCAGCGCGGCGGACGCGAGCGACGTACAGGCCTTCCACGTGGGCCGCGGCCTCGCACGGCGGCGACAGCGGCTCGATCCAGACGTTGTCGAGCTCCGGCAGGTCGTCGAGCAGTGCGCGCCGGTAGTCGGACGGAGTCGTCGGTCGACACGGGAAGACCTTCTCCGGCGGCGCGAGCGCGAGCTCCTCGTACGCGATCCGCGCGTCGCGTCCCGTCAGCAGGTCGGCGACGTCGAAGTCGATCCGATGCACGATCTCGGTCAGCGCGTAGCAGAACTGCTCGAGGATCGTGACGCCCGGATCGTGGACGTTGTAGTCGGTCCATAGGTCGCTCGATAGCTCCTGGACCCGTGCCAGGGCGCACTCTCGCAACGCCTCGAAGTCTAGGCCTTCGATGGGCTCGGGATCCATCGCGGTCACGCGCTGCTCCCGGACGCCGGCTCCGCGGGCTGGCACTCGCTCATGTCCGCGTCGAACCACAGCTTGCGGAGGAAGCAGCGGATCTTCAGCTCCTCCGCACTGTAGTCGCAGCAGGTGCGGATCTGGAGCCGATAGGCGATCCCGCTGCCCCGCCATCGCAGCTGGAGGCGGTGCGTGCGCGAGCTGTACCAGGCGTTCTGGCTCTTGATGCGCTTTCGGCGGCGCGCGATCCAGCCGATGGGGTGGCGCGGGTTCTGCGCGTTCATCGCGATCGCGCGCAGGAGGGCCCAATGACGGCTCTTGGGCCGGCCCACGCCCGCCATCACCTCGAAGGCCTG
>JAAUYK010014307.1_pt1 | contig 26058 bp, 15 predicted proteins | sample 7278021 | NCBI WGS metagenome assembly JAAUYK01 (sample SAMN14350223, study PRJNA611818) | marine sediment metagenome | isolation source: surface marine sediment (1.8m) | place: French Polynesia: Moorea | collected 2018-08
CGAGCAGAGCTCCACGGCCAGCAGTACCGCCACCTGGTCCGGCCAGGCGCGCAGGTAGTCGTGCACCCGCGCGATCCCCGCGGCTCCGGCGACGCAGCCCAGGCCGAAGATCGGCACGCGCTTGACGTCGGGACGCAGCCCGAGGCGCGAGATGAGCCGCGCGTCGAGCGTCGGCACGGCAACGCCGGTGACGCTCACCGTGAAGATCGCGTCCACGTCGGCCGGCTCGAGACCGGCCCGCGCCAGCGCCTCGCGGATCGCCGCCTCCCCGAGCGCGAGCCCCTCCCGGATGTAGACGTCGTTGCGGGCGCCGAAATCCCGGACGTGGGCGTAGGCCTCGCGCGGCATGGCGAAGTGCCGCTGCTCGACGTCCACCGCGCGATGGAAGGCCTCGAGCCGCCGGGCGACGCCCGGGCTCCCCGCCCAGGCCGCTCGAAGCGCACCGGTGATCTCGTCCTGGGGGTAGCGGTGCCGGGGCAGGGCCCGCCCGACGGAGAGGATGTGCACTGGACGACTCCGGTGGTATTGGGCGCCGAGGTCGAGCCTAGCCGGGCCACCGGGGCCTGGAAGGCGCTGCGCCGAGCCGGACGCTCGCCCGCGTGCCCGCTTCGGAAACGTCCGGGCGGATCAGCCGAGCTCGAGGTTCGCGTACTTGACCACCAGGGTCTTCACGCCGGCCCGCTCGAAGCGGATGCGGAGCTTCTGCGAGGGTCCGCTGCCGGAGACGGCGATCACCGTCCCGGTCCCGAAGCTGGGATGCCGGACCCGGAGGCCGGGGGCGACGCCCTCCGCCTGATCCGGCGCCTCCTGAGAGTAGGAGTAGTCGAGTGAGGGACCCGGCTCCCGGGAGGCCCGGGGCCCGGCGCGCCGGCGGCCGCCCACGCGTTCCAGCACCTCGCCCGGAATCTCCTTCAGGAAGCGGGAGCGGGCCCCATAGGTTCGGGATCCGAAGCGCATGCGTTCGGCCGCTGAGGTGAGGGTCAGCCGCTGCATGGCGCGGGTCATGCCGACGTAGCAGAGGCGACGCTCCTCCTCGATCCCGGCGTCGTCCCGCAGGGAGCCCGAGTGCGGGAAGATCCCCTCCTCCATGCCGACCAGGAACACCACCGGGTACTCCAGGCCCTTTGCCGAGTGGGCGGTCATCAGCGACACGCAGTCCTCGCCGCGGTCGTAGCCATCGAGATCGGAGACCAGGGAGACGCTGTCGAGGAAGGCCTCGAGCTCGCTTCGGTCCGGGTCGCCGGCGTCCCCGGTCTCCCGGTCGAAGTCCTCGGCGGCGGCGACCAGCTCGCGCAGGTTCTCGATGCGCGCCTCCGCCTCGGGTCCGCCCTCGCGCTCGAGCTGCGCCAGGTATCCGCTCCGGTCGAGCACCCGGGCGATCGCTTCGGCGGGACGGGCAGCGAGCACCTCGGCGGCGAGAGCGGAGAGCAGCTCGAGGAACCCGCGGATCCGCGGAGCGACCCGGCGCCCCTCGTCGCTGGCCGCGAAGCCGCGCAACCCCTCCAGCAGCGGCACCCCGGCGCGCTCCGCGAAGGCGGCGGCCCGCTCGAGCGACGTCTTCCCGATGCCGCGCGCCGGACGGTTGAGGATGCGCCGGACGGCGGCCGAATCCGCGGGATTCACGAGGACGCGCAGGTAGGCGAGTGCATCCTTCACCTCGGCGCGGTCGTAGAAGCGCACGCCACCCACCACGGTGTAGGGTACGTCGTACTTCAGCAGCTCCTCTTCGAACAGGCGGGACTGCGCGTTGGTGCGGTAGAAGATCGCGAAATCGCTGCGGGCGTGGCCTCGCTCGCGCACCGCGTCGAGAATCTCGCGCACCACGAAGCGCGCCTCCTCCCGGTCGTCCAGCGCCTCGAAGACGCGAATCGGATCCCCGCCCTCCCGCTCGGTGAAGAGGTCCTTGCGCTTGCGGGCCAGGTTGTTGGCCACCACGCCGCTGGCGCCGCGCAGGATGGGATCGGTGGAGCGGTAGTTGCGCTCGAGGCGTACCACGCGGGCCTCCGGATAGTCGCGCTCGAAGTCCAGGATGTTGCGCAGGTCGGCGCCGCGCCACGCGTAGATGGACTGGTCCGGATCGCCCACGACGCAGAGGTTGCGGTGGTCGGCGACGAGCTGCTCGACCAGCTCGTACTGCACCCGATTGGTGTCCTGGTACTCGTCGATCAGAACGTACTGCCAGCGGCGTCGGTAGTGGGCCAGCACCTCGGGGAAGCGGCCGAAGAGCTCCACCGTGCGCAGCAGCAGATCCCCGAAGTCGAGGGCGTTCGCGTCGGCGAGCAGGCGCTGGTAGGTGGCGTAGACCTCGGCCGCCTGCTCCGCGTCCTGGTCGAGCGCGGCCTCGGCCGCCGCTGCCGGCCCCACGCCGGCGTTCTTCCACTGGTCGATGCGCCAGCGCATGCGGCGCGGCTCATAGAGCTTGGGATCCAGCGAGAGGCGCTTGAGGGCCTCCTTGACGACGGAGAGGCTGTCCGCCTCGTCGTAGATCACGAACCCGCGCGAGAATCCCAGATGCCCGATGTCCCGGCGCAGGATGCGAACGCACACCGAATGGAAGGTGGAGAGCCACACGGGACGCGACTCGGGCCCCAGCAGCTTCTCGACGCGGTCGCGCATCTCGCCCGCCGCCTTGTTCGTGAAGGTCACGGCGAGGATGCACTCGGGCGCGATCCCGCACACCCCGATCAGGTAGGCGATGCGGCTGGTCAGCACGCGGGTCTTGCCGCTGCCCGCGCCGGCGAGCACCAGCAGCGGACCCTCGGTGCACTCCACCGCCTCCCGCTGCTCGGGATTGAGGCCCTCCAAGATCGACTCGGCGAGCACGCTCGGATCTCCAGACGCTGTGGCGGGGCGGGGAGGAGACGCGCAGGGTACTCGAACGCTCGCGCGCGCTCAAGCGAAGCGCCGCGCCCTACTCGACGGTGACGCTCTTGGCCAGGTTGCGCGGCTGGTCCACGTCCGTGCCCTTCAGCACGGCCACGTGGTAGGCCAGGAGCTGGAGCGGCACCACGGCGAGGACGGCGGTCAGATATTCGCCCAGGTCGGGGATGTGGATCACCTCGTCGGCCTTGCTCTGGATCTCGGAGTCCCCTTCGGTCGCCAGCGCGATCACCGAGCCGTCGCGCGAGCGCACCTGCTCCAGGTTCGAGAGCACCTTGTCGTAGACGGGGCTGCGGTTCGCGATCACGACCACCGGCATGTTCTCGTCGATGAGCGCAATCGGCCCGTGCTTCATCTCGCCCGCCGCGTAGCCCTCGGCGTGGATGTAGGAGATCTCCTTGAGCTTCAGCGCGCCCTCGAGGGCGATCGGGTACATGATGCCGCGCCCGAGGAACAGGAAGTTCGTCGCGTGGAAGAAGCGGTGCGCCACGCGACGGATCTCGTCGTCGAGCTGGAGCACCTGCTCGATCAGGCGGGGCAGACGCTGCAGGTCGGCGATGTGACGCCGGGCCTCGCCCCGGTCGACGCGGCCGCGTGAGATACCGAGCTTGAGCGCCATCAGGTAGTGGGCCACGAGCTGGGTGGTGAAGGCCTTCGTCGACGCCACGCCGATCTCGGGACCGGCGTGGGTGTAGAGCACGTCGTCGCTCTCGCGGGCGATGGTGGCGTCGCGCACGTTGCAGATGGACACCACCCGCGCCCCCATGCCCTTTCCGAGGCGCAAAGCCGCCAGCGTATCCGCCGTCTCTCCGGACTGGGAGACCGGGACCACCGCACAGCGCCCGTCGAGGATCGGATCGCGGTAGCGGAACTCGCTGGCCAGGTCCACCTCGACGGGGATCCCCGCGATCTGCTCGTAGAGGTACTTGCCCACCATGCAGGAGTAGTAGGCGGTGCCGCAGGCCACGAGGTAGAGACGCTGGAGGCCCTGCACGGTCTCGGGCGCCAGATCGATGCCGTTGAGATCGACGTCCCCCGCCCTCTCCGAGATGCGCGTGCCGATGGTGTCCATGATCGCCCGCGGCTGCTCGAAGATCTCCTTCTGCATGAAGCGGTCGTAGCCGCCCTTCTCCGCGGAGATGGGATCCCACTGGATGGGATGCGGCGCGCGTTCCGTGGCAACGCCCTCGGCGTCGAAGACCTGAACCCCCTCCACGGTCAGCTCCGCGAACTCCCCGTCTTCCAGGAACAGCATCTGGCGCGTGTAGGGGAGGATGGCGGGGATGTCGCTGGCGAGGAAGGACTCCTTCTCCCCCAGGCCGAGGATGATGGGGCTGCCGCCGTTCTTGGCGGCGACGATGTGATCCGGGTAGCGGGCGGACAGGGCCCCGAACGCAAAGGACCCCTCGAGACGCGCACAGGCGATGCGCACCGCCGAGAGCATGTCCGCCCCGCCCTCCAGCTCCCGATCGACCAGGTGGGCGATGAGCTCGGTATCGGTCTCGGACGCCATGCTGCGCCCGCCCTGTTCGAGCTCCTTCCGCAGCTCGCGGTAGTTCTCGATGATGCCGTTGAGGACGATTGCCACGGAACCGATGCGATGAGGGTGGGCGTTGCGCTCCGAGGGCTTGCCGTGGGTGGCCCAGCGCGTATGGCCGATCCCCACGTGTCCGGGAATCGGCTTGTCGCGCAGGATCCCCTCCAGGTTCACGAGCTTGCCCAGGGCCCGCCGCACCTCGACGGCGTCTTCCGCGGCGATGGCTACGCCGGCGGAGTCGTAGCCGCGGTACTCGAGCCTTCGCAGCCCGTCGATCAGCACGTCCATCGCGCGCCGATCGCGCCCCACGAACCCGACGATTCCACACATGGGTGCGCCCCCGCCGCGCCTACTCCGCCGGCTCTTGCGGCCGGGCTGCGGCCTTGTTCTTCCGCTTGCGTGTGCGCTTCTTCGGCTCGCGACCCTCGCGCTCCGCCACCCAGCCCCCGACGTTGCGCTGCCGCGCGCGGGCGACGGCGAGCGCCTCCTCCGGGACCCGTCGGGTGATGGTCGAGCCCGCCGCCACGAAGGAGTTCGGCTCCACCTCGAGCGGCGCAACCAGATTGACGTTGCACCCGATGAAGGCGCCCGGGCCGACGAGGGTGCGGTGCTTTGCCTTGCCGTCGTAGTTCACGACGATGGACCCGCAGCCGAAGCTGGCGCCGGCTCCCACGTCCGCGTCCCCGATGTAGGAGAGGTGATCCGCCTTGACCCCCTCGCCCAGGACGCTGTTCTTCACCTCGACGAAGTTCCCGATGCGCACGCCCCGGCCGAGCACGCTGCCGGGCCGGAGGTGCGCCGACGGACCCAGCACCACCTCGTCCCCGATCTCGCTGGACTCGATCATGCAGTGCGGCTTCACGTGTACGCCGTCCCCGATACGCGTCTCGCCCTGGATCACGCAGCCCGGCTCGATCAGGGTGTCGCGGCCGATCTGTACGTCCGCATCCACCCAGGTGTTCGACGGATCGACGATAGTGACACCGCCGGCCATCAGTCGGTTCAGGATGCGCTGGCGCATGGACGACGATGCCTCGGCCAGCTCCGCCTGCGTGTTGACCCCCAGCGCCTCCTCACCCTCCTCGAGCCGCAGCGCCTCGACGCGGCAACGCTCCCGGACCGCCAGCTCCACGATGTCCGTGATGTAGATCTCGCCCTGTGCGTTCTGGTCGTCGACCTGCGCCAGGAGCTTCCACAGCAGATCCGCGTCGAGCAGGTAGACGCCTGTGTTCCGCTCCGCGATCTCGAGCTCGTGGGGCTCCGCGTCGGTGGCCTCGACGATGCGGCTCACGCCACCCGAGTCGTCCCGGATCACGATGCCCGGCACCTCCACGGCCGCCGAGAGCAGCACCAGGTCCGCGCCCGTATCCCGCTTCAGGTCGCGCATCCGCTCGAGGGTCTCGGCGCGCAGCAGGGGCGTGTCGCCGTAGAGCACCAGGACGTCGCCGTGGAATCCGTCGAGAAGGGGGCGACAGACGCCCACCGCGTGGCCCGTTCCCCGCTGCTCTTCCTGTACGACGAAATCCGCTCGCCCCCGGAACGTCTCCCGAACGGCATCGGAGCCGTGACCGATCACGACGAGGAGGCGCGCCGGATCGAGCGCCTCCGCAGCCGAGAGGCTGAAGGAGAGCATGGGCCGGCCGCACAGCGGATGCAGGACCTTCGGCCGGCTCGACTTCATTCGCGTACCCTTGCCGGCGGCGAGGACCAGCGCGGCGAGGTCGCGGTGCTTCGGGCTCATATCGGGCTCCTCATCGGCATCACGGGCCCCCGGGTGAACGGGTGCCGAGCGGCGCGCCCCACATTAACCCGGCGTCCGGGCGCGGGAAAAGCGCCCCTCGACCCCTGGGGGCCCCGCGCCGCAGGCAGGGGCGCACGGCACTGGCTACGCTCGGTAGGTCGGCCACCGCCGCCCGAGGTCTCGCGCCATCGGCATCACCGGAAACACCCAGGGCCTCAAGTCCAGCCAGCTCCGCCAGCTCGAGCGCCTGGCGCGCCGACGCCTGTCTCCCGAGCGGCTCGTCACCCAGGAGCTCGCGAGACAGCTCACCGGCTTCAGCCGCGAGACCGGACGCCAGGTGGGCGTGCTCGTGGACCGGCGCGGCAGCGTCACCCACGTCATGGTGGGCGATTCGCGTTCGATCGAGATGCCGGACTGGGGCCGCCTGCGCGCCGGCCGCGGCCGACTGCGCGGACTGCGCTGCATCCACACCCATCTGGGCGCCGAGGGGCTGAGTCGCGACGACCTGACCGACCTGGCGGTGCTGCGCCTCGACGCCATGCTGTCGCTGGAGACCGACGCGGACGGGCTTCCGGGCCTCGTCCACGTCGCGGCGCTGCGGCCCGCGAACCGAGACGGTAAGGGCATCGAGCTGCTCGAGCCGGTGTCGCCGGCGCGCCTCGACCTGGACTTCCGGGAGTGGATCCGCGCCCGCGAGGAGGAGCTCGCCCGCCAGGACCGCACCCGGGAGGTGGGCGACGGCGAGCGCGCGATCCTCGTGTCCGTCACCGCCGGACGCCGGCCCCAGGACATCGAGCTCCAGCTGGCCGAGCTGGTCGAGCTGGCCCGCTCGGCCGGTGTCGACGTCGTGGACGTCGTCACCCAGCACCGCCCCCGCGTCGACCCGAAGTTCCTGATCGGCGCCGGGCGTCTCCAGGATCTGGTGATCGGGGCCTTCCAGAACGACGTCGACCTGGTGATCTTCGATCAGAACCTGACGCCGACCCAGGCGCGCAATCTCGGCGCGCGGCTCGAGCTGCGCGTGATCGATCGCACCCAGCTCATCCTGGACATCTTCGCCCAGCACGCCAGCACGCGGGACGGCAAGCTGCAGGTCGAGCTGGCCCAGCTCCGCTACCGGCTGCCGCGGCTGGCGCAGCGCGCCGACGTCTCGCTCTCGCGGCTGGCCGGCGGCATCGGGGGCCGCGGCCCCGGCGAGACCAAGCTCGAGGTGGATCGCCGCCGCGTGCGCGACCGGGTGGCGCGTCTCGAGCGCGAGCTCGGGCGGCTGCGCAGCCAGCGCGAGGCGCGTCGCAAGCGCCGCGGACGGCGCCAGGTGCCGGTCCTGTCGATCGTCGGCTACACCAACGCCGGCAAGAGCACCCTGCTGCGCGCGCTCACGCGGGCGGATGTACGCATCGAGGACAAGATGTTCGCGACGCTGGATCCGACGTCGCGAAGGCTGCGCTTCCCGCGAGATCGAGAGGTGATCATCACCGACACGGTGGGCTTCATCCGCGATCTACCGCAGGACCTGGTGGCGGCCTTCCGCGCCACCCTCGAGGAGCTGGAGGACGCCGACCTGCTGCTCCACGTCGTGGACGCCTCCGCACCGGATGTCGAGCGCCGCATCGCAGCCGTACGCGAAGTGCTCGAGGAGATTGGCCGGGGCGGGACACCGGAGCTACTGGTCTTCAACCAGATCGACCGGATGGAGCCCGGCGTGGGCGAGGCACTGGCCGCGCGGCACGGCGCCGTCGCCGTCTCGGCCCTCGAGCGGCGCGGGCTCTCCGGACTGCTGGAGCGGGCCGAACGGCTGCTGTGGAGCGAGGCGTCGGCGGCCGAGCGACAGCATCCGATCGAGCTCGTGGCGCACGGGGGATCGGGATGAGCGACGGGACGAACGGCAGGGCGAAGATCACCGGGACGGGCATGTACGTGCCCGAGCGCGTCGTGACGAACGACGACCTCGCCGAGCGGATGGACACGAGCGACGAGTGGATCCGCCAGAGGACGGGAATCGCCACACGACGCTGGGTCACACCCGGCCAGAGGCCCTCCGAGCTCGCCGAGCGCGCCGCCGAGCGGGCGCTGGAGGCAGCCGGCAGGGAGTCGGGCGAGATCGACTGCATCGTCGTCGCCACCCTGTCCGGGGAGGCGGATTTTCCGGGAACCTCGTTCTTCCTCCAGGACCGGCTCGGCGTGGGCGAGGTTCCGTGCTTCGACCTGCGCGCCCAGTGCAGCGGCTTCGTCTACGCCCTGAGCGTCGCGAACGCCTTCGTGCGCAGCGGGAGCTTCCGGCGGGTGCTGCTGGTCGGCTGCGAGATCCACTCCACCGGCCTCGACGTCTCGACCGAGGGCCGCGACGTCGCGGTGCTGTTCGGCGACGGTGCCGGGGCCGTCGTCGTGGAGCGCAGCGATGACCCGGAGGACCCGGCGGGCATCCTGGAGGTGAGGCTGCACGCGGAGGGCCGCCACGCGGACAAGCTCTGGATCGAGGCTCCGGGCTCCGGCTTCCAGCCCGTGCGCATCACCCAGGAGCTCTTCGATCAGAAGCGGCACTTTCCCCGCATGCAGGGACGCTTCGTGTTCAAGCACGCCGTGACCCGCATGCCCGAGGTGCTCTTCGAGGCGCTGAACGCGGCGAGCCTCAAGCTCGAGGACGTGGACCACTTCCTGTTCCACCAGGCCAATCTGCGCATCAACGAGTACGTCGCGCAGCAGCTCGAGATCGGGCTCGACAAGTGCCCGAGCAACATCGAGCGCTACGGCAACTGCTCTGCGGCCTCGATCCCGATGCTGCTCGACGAGTGCGTCCGCGAGGGCCGCATCCGCTCCGGCCAGCTGATCTCGCTGACCACGTTCGGCTCCGGCTTCTCGTGGTCGAGCGCGCTGGTTCGCTGGTAGGAACGGCGGGCACGCGACGCGTGCGGCTCGGGAAGACCCGACTCGCGCCTTCCCCCCCGACCCCCGGGATCGCCAGCCGCCGGAAGTCGGATGCCGCAACGCGTTGTAATCCCACAAGTTCCGGGCGGATAGAGGGGGTACGCAAAAGCCCGCGTAGTTACCGCATCTTTGGGGCGAAATGGGCCTCTGGCACCCCTTGACGCCATAACGCGGCGTGTTAACTTGCCCCAGCTCGCCGGAGCTGCGCGCCGCCCGGCCCATTTCCCCTACTCAAATCCCCCCCTTCCCCCCGGACGCGCGTGCCGCGTACGAGCGGGCCCGCATGACGGGAACTCGCATGGTGGGAACTCGAGCAAGGAGGCCAGTCATGGCTCAACAGGCAAACATCGTGCAGGACAGCGTGGACCGGGTTCGGGACGCCTTCGGCTCCCTGGAGGACGAGATCCAGCGCGTCCAGAAGGAGATGCGCAAGGAGCTGCGCTCGCGGCGCAAGGGCCTCCAGAAGCAGCTGAATGCCAGCCGCAAGGACTTCGAGAAGCGCACCCGGAAGCTGCGGAGCGAGCTGGACCGGAGCTCCCTTACGAAGCGGGTCCGGGCCCTCGGTCGCGACGCCCAGAAGCAGGTCGAGCAGAGCGTCGACAGCATGCTCGGCGCGCTCCAGATCGCGTCCAAGGCGGACCTGAAGCGCATCGATCGCAAGCTCAACCAGCTCAGCAAGAAGCTCAAGGAGCTAGAGACGGCCCGCAAGGGCAACGGCTCCGCCCCGACCGGCGCCTGAGGCCGGCTCCGGGCACCGTTCGGGACAGCGCCCTCCGGTCGTCTACCCTAGGGGTCCGCCCCGCGGCTCGCGTCCCCCGCGATCGCCGCGATCATGGGTGGGGACGGGCGATCACCGATCACCGATCCCCGGGGAGGGCCCGCATGGCAGCGTTCGAAGGCGTCGACTTTCTCCAGCTCGAGGACTTCTTCTCCGACGAGGAGCGACTCGCCCGCGACACCGTGCGCGAGTTCGTCAGCCGCGAGTTCCTGCCCCTGGTGCAGGAGCACGTGCGCCGGGACGGCTCGTTCCCGATGGAGCTCGTACCGGCCCTCGCCGAGCTGGGGCTCTTCGGTGCGAATCTCCACGGCTACGGCTGCGCGGGCATGAGCAACGTCGCCTACGGGCTCGTGATGCAGGAGCTCGAACGGGGGGACTCGGGCCTGCGTTCGTTCGCCTCCGTGCAGGGCGGTCTCGTCATGTACCCGATCCACACCTATGGATCGGACGCCCAGAAGGAGCGCTGGCTACCCGCCATGGCGTCCGGGGAGGCCATCGGCTGCTTCGGGCTCACGGAGCCGGATGCCGGCAGCCACGTGGGTGCCATGCGCACACGCGCCGAACGCCGCGGCGGCAGCTGGGTCCTGAACGGCGTGAAGCGCTGGATCACGAACGGCACCGTCGCCGACGTGGCGCTGGTGTGGGCGATGACCGAGGACGGGGTGCGGGGCTTCCTGGTCGAGCGCGATCGCTCCGGCTTCGAGGCCCGCGACATCAAGGGCAAGTTCTCCCTGCGCGCCTCGGTCACGTCCGAGCTGTTCCTGCAGGACGTGGAGGTCCCGGAGGAGAATCGGCTACCGAAGGCGGAGGGCCTCAAGGGTCCGCTCTCGTGCCTCACCCAGGCGCGCTTCGGAATCGCCTGGGGCGTGCTGGGAGCGGCGATGGCGTGCTACGACGAGGCGCTCCAATACTGCCAGGAACGCCCGGTCCAGGGAGGCGTGCTCGCCGGCAAGCAGCTCACCCAGGAGAAGCTCGTCGACATGCTGACCGAGATCACGAAGGGTCAGCTGCTGGCGCTGCGCGTCGCCCAGCTCAAGGACGCGGGCCGGATGGAGCACGCGATGGTCTCGCTCATCAAGCGAAACAACGTGGACGTGGCGCTGCGCATCGCGCGCAGCGCGCGCGACCTGCTCGGGGCCAACGGGATCGTGGACGACTACCAGGCGATGCGGCACATGGTGAACCTCGAGACGGTGCGCACCTACGAGGGAACCCACGACGTGCACACGCTCATCCTCGGCGAGCGCATCACCGGCCACCGCGCGCTCTAGTCTCGCTCTGGTCTAGTAGGGAGCGTTCTGGCGGAGCTGGCTCGTGGCCTTCGCCACGTCGCCGCCGCAGGAGTCCAGCAGGGCGCGGGCCGCCTCCCGGTCGAGGCCGCCGAGCGACATCACGATGCGCTCCGCCCGCTCCCGGAGCTTCTCCGAAGCGGGCATCACGTGGGACATGAGGTTGCCCGCGACGAAACCGAGCCGAATCATCACCGTCGTGGAGAGCATGTGGAGGATCATCTTCTGCGCGAGCCCGCCCTTCATGCGCGTGGAGCCGGCGATCACCTCCGGCCCGACCTCCGGCACGATGGCGATCTCGGCCGCTTCGGCGAGCGGAGAGCGGGCGTTGCAGGTGATCGCGATGGTTCGGGCGCCCACCTCGTGTGCGACCTCGAGGCTCGCGAGGGTGAAGGGCGTGTGACCGCTGGCGGAGAGCGCCACGATCGCGTCGCCGGAGGCGAGGCCCCGTTCGCGCAGCTCGAAGCCGGCGCGCTCGGCGCGATCCTCCGCTCCCTCTACCGCGCGTGAGAGGGCGGCCTCTCCGCCGGCGACGACCGCCTGGACCCGGTGGGCCGGCAGGCCGAACGTGGGAGGCACCTCCGCGGCATCGAGCGCACCGATCCGGCCGCTGGTCCCCGCTCCCACGTTGAACCAGCGCCCCCCGCCCGCGAGGGTCACGCTGAGCACGTCGGCGGCGCGCGCCACATCGGGGAGGACGCGGCCCACGGCCTCGTGAGCCGCGCGGTCCTCGCGGTGGATCGCGTCGAGGATCTCGTCCACGCTCCAGCGGTCGATGTCCCGCGTGGACTCGAGAACGGCTTCTGTCGGTGATCTCTCGCGCATCCGTCATCCCTTTCGGCGCGCCGCGCGCCGCATGAAACCGAATCCGAGCCCCTGCCGGATCTCGCGGGACCCCGCCGCCCGTGGAATCCTCCGAGAGCGGCTCCGATCCTCCATCCTACAGAAGCCTCGGCGCCGTACCGAAGGCGCCCACGGGAGCGTCCCGGATCCGCAGATGCCCTTCACCGTCACGCAGAAGACGCTCGAACGACTCGAATGGCCGCAGCTGATCGAGCGCGTTGCGGCCCGAACCCGAACCCCTCGCGGACGCGCGCGCATCGCGCCGTCGGAAGCGCGCTCCGATGCCCCCTTCGAGGAGACGCTGGCCGGCGTCCGGGAACGCCTGGCGGAGACCCGGGAGGCGCGGAGCATCCTGGCTCGCGGCGAGCGGCCGCCCCTGGGTGGCGTGGTCGAGCTGGGCCCGGCCCTGGAGCGGACCCGCAAGGGCGGCGTACTCGCTCCGCGCGAGCTGTTCGACCTGGGAGCGAGTCTGGCCGCCCTGCGCGGCACGGCGCGCTTCCTGACCTTGCGACGCGAGCAGGCGCCGAGCCTGCTCGCGTGGACCTCGGGCTTCGGCGACCACCGGGAGCTGGAGCAGGAGATCGAGGAGAGCCTGGATGCGTCGGGGGAAGTGCGCGACGGCGCCTCGCCGGCGCTGGCCCGGGCGCGCCGCGAGGCGCACCAGCTCGCCGCGGAGATCCAGACGCGCCTCGAGAGGACCCTCCGGAACCCGGATACGCTGGCGTGTCTGTCCGACCGCTACTTCACGCTGCGCAACGACCGCTACGTCCTGCCGGTGCGGGCCGAGTTCCGGAGCCAGTTCCGGGGCATCGTGCACGACGCCTCGGGCTCGGGCACCACGCTGTTCATCGAACCGGAAGCGCTCGTCGAGCTCAACAACCGCCACAAGCAGGCGGAGCTCGCGATCGAGCGCGAGGTCCTGAGGGTGCTGCGCCGGCTCTCGGAGCGGGCCGCGACCGCATCCGAAGGGCTCGAGGCCGAGCTGGAGGCACTCGCCAGCATCGACCTCGCCTTCGCCCGGGCCGAGCTCGCCGAGGAGATGGGAGCCACCGCACCCGAGATCGGAACGGAAGGCGTGGTGCGACTTCCCCAGCTGCGTCACCCCGCCCTGCCAGCCGCGGAGGCGGTTCCCAACGACGTGCGTCTCGGCGAGGGCTTCCACGTCCTGGTCATCTCGGGGCCCAACGCGGGCGGCAAGACGGTCACCATGAAGGCCGTGGCCCTGGCAGCGCTGTGCGTTCGGGCCGGACTCCAGGTGCCGGCCGCGGAGGGCGCCCGCGTCGACCTGTTCGACGCGATCCTCGCCGACATCGGAGACGAGCAGGACATCCGCGAGAGCCTCTCCACCTTCTCCGCCCACATGGCGAACCTCGCCCGCATCTTGGACGCCGCGGGCCCGAGCTCGCTGGTCGTCCTCGACGAGATCGGCGTCGGCACGGACCCGGGCGAGGGCGCCGCGATCGCCCAGGCCGTACTGGAGACCCTGGCGGATACACGGGCTCGCGTCATCGCGACGACCCACTACAACCTGCTGAAGGAGATGGCGGACGCCGACGCGCGCTTTGCGAATGCCAGTGTGGAGTTCGATCCGGAGACGCTGGCGCCGACCTACCGCTTGCGCCTCGGCTTCCCGGGGAGCTCTTCGGCGACGGCGGTGGCTGCCCGCATGGGCCTGCGGCGCGAGGTGTTGGAGCGCGCGAACCGCTTCCTCGAGCGCGAGGACCGGCAGCTCGACCGCATGCTGTCCGAGCTCGCCGCCAGCCGGGCCGCGCTGGAGAGCGAGCAGCGCGAGGCCGCGCGGCTGCGGCAGGAGACGCAGGCCGCGAGAAGCGAGTACCGCCAGAAGCTCGAACGCCTCCAGGAGCGGCGCGACAAGCTGTACCTCGCGATGCGCGAGGACCTGGACCGGAGCTTCCGGGAGGCCCACGCGCGCGTGGCGGGCGTGATCCGCGACCTGCAGCGCGGGAGCTCCGCGCAGGATGCCGCCCGGGCGCGGGAGCGGCTCCAGGAGATCGAGGCCACGACGCGCGAGGCGGAGCAGGAGGCCGGACTCGCGCCGGACCGGGACGAGACCCTGGAGCCCGTCGACTGGCGCTTCGCGAAGCCCGGCGACCCGGTGCGCATCGCCGGCGGCGGCTCGGGCGTGCTGAAGGCGCTGCCCGACCGACGTGGGAGGGTGGCGGTGGGGCTGGGGAGCGCCCGCGTGATGGTACCGGTGGAGCGCGTGGGCCGCGCGGGCGCGTCCGGGCCGAAGCCCGCTCGCCCGCGTGTGGAGCACGTCCGGGTGGAACGGGCGGCGGCCGCCGCGGAGGCGTCGACGCCCCCCGCCGAGAGTGGCGAGACGCCTGCGAGCGGAGAACGCTGCGATCTGCGCGGCCTGCGCGCCGACGAAGCCCTGGATCGCCTGGTCGCCGCGATCGACCGCGCGGTGTCCGATGGCCGCGCGACGCTCCTGGTCGTGCACGGCATCGGCAAGGGAGTCCTGCGCCAGGCGGTGCGCTCCCACCTGGCCCAGTCGCCCTTCGTGAAGGCCTTCGACGGGGCCCCGCCGGACCAGGGCGGAGACGGCGCCACGATCGCGCTGCTCGCGTAGCGAGCGGCACCGCCTCGCTCGGGGACGCCCGCGCCTCCGCTAGCTTCTTCGCATGTCCGGCGCGAGACGCCTGGCGCGGCTCGCGCTCACGGGAATCCTGGCCGCCTCGGGCTGCTCGGAGGCACCGCAATCGGCTCCCTACAGCCTGCTGCTGCTCAGCGCCGACACCCTGCGACCGGACTACCTGGGCTTCAACGGCTACGACCGCCCGAGCTCGCCGAACCTGGATGCGTTGCTCCGGCGTGGATTCTACTTCGAGGCGGCCGTGGCTCCCGTGGCGCGCACCACGCCGGCCCTCGCATCGCTCCTCGTCGGTGCCTACCCCCACACGACCGGGGTGCGCGGTCTCACCGACACGCTCTCCCCCGACGTGGTCCCGATCGCCGAGCGCCTGCGCGACGCCGGCTACCAGACCCTCGCCGTGGTGTCGAACCAGCTCCTCGGCCATCGCCGCGATCTCGACCGGGGCTTCGCGATCTACGACTTCGCGGGCGACGCCCGCGGCGCGCCAGAGACCACCGACGCGGCCCTCTCCCACCTGGAGTTCACCGACCCCTCGCGCCCACTGTTCGCGTGGGTGCACTACATCGATCCGCACGTCCCCTACCACAGCGAGCCGGACATCATCCGCAGCTTCGATCCCGGCTACGAAGGACGCTACGCCCTGCGCTTCGGCTGGAGACCCGACAGCCGAAGCGAGGGAGAGCGACTCGAGCCCTTTCCCCCCGATCTGCCCAAGGGCGAGGCGACTCACGCCAATCCACTGCCCGAGTCCGTCAACGCCCACATCCGTCGCCTCTACGCCGCCGACATCCGCGCCATGGACCGCGAGCTGGGTCGCCTGCTCGAGGCCTTCGAGGCCGCGCGGGGGCAGGACGGGATCGTCGTGTTCACCGCGGACCACGGCGAGAGCCTGGGCGAGCACGACTTCTACTTCGACCACGGTGACTACGTCTACAACGCGGGAACGCGCGTGCCCCTGGCCTTCGTGCTACCGGAGCGACACCCGCTACACGGCAGCGGGCGCTGCGGGGGCTGGGTGTCCCTGGTGGACGTGGTGCCCACGCTGCTCGAGCTGCTCGCGCTGCCGGGAGCGACCCCTCCGACCGACGACCTCGAGGGGCGCTCGCTCTCCGCGTGTCTACGCGGCGAAGAGCTGGCCGAAGAGCCCGTCTTCGCCGAGAGCGGCCGCTCCTACTACTTCGACCGGGTGAAGCGACGGCGCCGCAACGACGTAGCGGGGCGCTTCCGAGCGGTGGTGAAGGGGCGCTACAAGCTGATCTTCACCCCCTTCGCAGACGAGGCGGAAGCCTACGAGCTCTACGACGTCGCCGCCGACCCGCACGAGACGCGCGATCTCTACCGCCCCCAGCATCCTGCGCTGCCCGACCTCCGCGCGGCCCTCGAGGCGTGGATGGCGCGCCAGGGAGATCTCGAGGACGCTCCGAAGCTCGCGCCGGAGGACCGCGACGCCCTGCGGTCGCTCGGCTACCTGGAGTAGGCCGGACGGAGACGGCACGGGCCAGGAGACGCCGGATCGGCCCTCGGAGTCCGTTCGGCTCCCGGCCGGTGGCAGCCGCTGCCCGCGCAGATCGCGCACCGAGGTGGCGAGACCGAACTCCACCTCCCGGTACACCGCGTTCATCACGTACAGGCTGTTGGCCAGGAGCGCCGCCGCGAGCGAAGCCGCTCCCGCGCTCGCCAACCGGCGGGGAGCGCTGCCGTTCCACAGGGCGGCCACGATCACGGCGACCAGCACCGGGTGCCAGTTCGGCGCGTAGAGCACGTACTCGCGTCCGTAGAGGAAGTGGAGGAAGAACTGACTCAGCAGGCAGAGGCCCGGGGCGACGAGGCGCGGGTCGCGCCAGCGACCGGTCGCCGCCGCGGCCGCGAGGACCGCCGCGACCGCCGCGGCGAGGGCGAGCTGGGCGGGCCGCCAGGGAGCGAGGAGCGGCTCCTCCACGCTGAGCGACCAGTAGTCGAGGCCGTAGTCGCGGATCAGGAAGTCCGAGTAGGCAGGTGCGGGAGCGGCGAAGTCGAGCAGCAGGAAGTGCGAAGCCAGTCGCGCCGCGTGTCGCAGGGGCTCGGCCTCGACGCTGGCAAGCCGCATGAAGGGCCGCTCGTTGGTCCACGGGTTCTCGGTGTAGAAGGGCCGGGTGCCCGGGTAGACGCGGCCCTGGAGCTGCACACCCGACCAGGTCAGCAGCGTGCACAGCGCTGCGGCGAGGGCGATGCGAGCGGCCAGATCCACCCGCCTCGTCTCGCCGCTCCGGATCACGCCCACCCCCCGCACGCCGAGCGCGATCCCGGTATGGACGATCTGGGTGACGGTGAAGGCGATGCCCAGGAAGGCCAGGCCGCCCCAGCAGGCGGCCTCTCCCAGCGAGAAGCGACGCCCGCGCCGCGCGTCGAGAAACAGGAGCGGCGCCAGCATGCCCAGACCCGAGAGCGCCGAGCTCTCGGGCAGATGCGCGGCCAGCACGGACGCAAAGGACGCGCCCGTCACGGCGCAGGCCGCGAGCGCGGCCGCGCGGGAGGCCGTCAGCTGGTAGGCGAGCCAGCCGGCGCCGAAGGCGCCCGCCGCAGTGAAGCTGGCGACGATGAGGCGCGCCGCCGCGAGCGGCTCGCGGCCGCCCGACAGCAGTGCGTCGAGTCTGGAGCCGACGGGCGCCACCAGGAGCTTCTGCAGCGGGTGGGCCGAGGCGCGCAGCGCCGCGGTCTCGCCGGTGAGGTCCACCACCACCCTGGCGACGTCCATGTCGAAGATGCCGCTGCCGTGGCGCATCACGTCGGCCTCGCCGACGAGCACGCGCGCGCTGAAGGCGTAGACGCCGAGCAGCCCGAGTGCGCCGAGGACGAGCGGGAGTGCCACGCCCCGCGCGTCCGTCGCCGTGTCGCCCATGCGCCCGCCTCCGCGCGGGCCGCCCCAGGCGCGACGACCCGGGCGAAGCTTGCCACAGCGGCGCCGACCGGCGCCGCTTGCACTACGCTGGCAGCGTGAAACCGGCTCCGACTGCGGATCTGGTGCTCGTGGGCGGGGGGCACAGCCACGTCCAGGTGTTGCGCCGTTGGATGATGCAACCGCTCGAAGGCGTGCGCCTCTGCGTCGTGCTCGACCGACCCGAGGCCGTCTACTCGGGCATGGTCCCGGGCTTCGTCGCGGGCGATTACGCAGCGCACGAGCTGGAGATCGACGTGGTCCCGCTGGCGCGGCGCGCCCGTGCGCGGGTGATCCTCGCCGCCGCCACCCGCATCGACCCGATCGCGCGCCGCATCGAGCTGCGCGGAAGGCCGTCGATCTCCTACGACGCTGCGAGCCTCGACGTGGGCTCCTCGGTGCGCGGCTTGGATCTGCCCGGGGTTCGCGAGCATGCGCTCTCCACGCGTCCCATCCGCGCGTTCGTCGATCGACTGGAGGAGCGACTCGCGGCGCTGCCGACGGCCTCGCGCGGGCGCGTCGCGATCGTGGGCGCGGGCGCGGCCGGGATCGAGCTCGCCTGCACGCTGCGCGCTCGCCTCGACGCCGCGGGACGCGACGCCGAGATCTGCGTGCTGGGGGAGTCCGCGGAGGTGATGCCCGGTGCGCCGCCCGGCGTGGCGGCCCGCGCACGCCGCGAGGCCGAGCGACGCGGCGTGCGCCTGCAGTGCGGGGTGCGTGTCACGGGACTCGAGAAGGACGCAGTGCGGCTCGACCGCGAACGCCTCCCCTGCGATCTCGCCGTGTGGGCAACCGGGGCTGCGCCGCAGGGTCTGCTCGGCGAATCCCCGCTGCCACGGGACGAGCGCGGCTTCGTGCGGGTCCGCGAAACCCTCCAGGTCGAGGGCTTCGACGATCTGTTCGCGACGGGAGACTGCGCCTCCCTCACGAGCGCGCCATGGGTTCCCAAGGCCGGCGTCTACGCGGTCCGCCAGGGACCGGTTCTCGACGCCAACCTCCGCGGTCGGCTGCGGGGAACGCGCCTGCGCGCGTTCCGACCCCAGCGGGACTTCCTCTCGCTCCTCAACCTGGGAGCACGCCGTGCGCTCGCCGCGAAGTGGGGCTGGTCTGCCAGCGGTCGCGCGGCCTGGCACCTGAAGGACCGCATCGATCGCCGCTTCATGCGCCGCTTCCAGGTTCTGGACGCCGCGGGAGCACCCGCCCGGGACTTCCCGCGACCCGAGGCCATGGGAATGGAGGAGATGCCCTGCGGCGGCTGCGCGGCGAAGCTCTCGAGCTCCGCGCTCGAGCGCGCCCTCGCGCGCCTCGGACCCCCTCCGGAGGACCCGGCGGTGGTGCTCGGGCTCTCGCGACCGGACGATGCGGCCGCCTTCGCGGCTCCGGGAGGAGACGTGCTGCTCGCCAGCGTGGACGCCTTCCGACCCTTCTCCGACGATCCGTGGCTGGTGGGGCGGGTCGCGGCCGTGAACGCGGCGAGCGACGTGCTGGCGAAGGGCGGGAGGGCCCGTCACGCCCTGGCGCTGGTGAACGTGCCCGAGGAGGGATCGGAGCGGGAGGAGGAGACCCTCTTCCAGGTGCTCTCGGGCGTGCGCGCCGGACTCGACCCGCTCGGGATCTCGCTCGTCGGCGGTCACACGACGAGCGGCGGCGAGCTCTTCGTGGGACTCGCCGTGACGGGAGAGCTGCCGTCCCCCTCGGAGCTCCTGCCCCTCGACGGGGCGCGGCCCGGCGAGCCACTCGTCCTCACCAAGGCCCTCGGCACCGGGGTCGTGCTGGCCGCCGACATGCAGGGACGCGCCCGCGGCTCCTGGCTGCGCGCGGCGTGCTCCGGGATGCTGCGCAGCAACGCGGAGGCGGCGTCCATCGCGCGGTGCGTGCCCGCGCGCGCGTGCACGGACGTGAGTGGCTTCGGCCTGGCGGGCCACCTGGCCGAGCTGCTGCGGGCGGGCGGCGTGTCGGCGGTGCTCTGGCTATCCGCGATCCCCGCCCTCGAGGGCGCGCTGACGCTGCTCGGGAGCGGCGTGCGAAGCAGCTTCCACGCCCAGAACGCCGAGGGTCGTCGCGGAGTCCGGGCCGATCCGGCGCTGGCGGGTACGCCGGCCTTCGAGCTGATCTTCGATCCGCAGACCTCGGGCGGCCTGCTGTTCAGCGTGCCGGCGGGACGCGAGGCCGAGGTCATCCGTGCCCTGCACCGGGCTGGAGACCGGGAGGCCGCCGTGATCGGGAGCGTCGCCGCGCCGCGCGCCGACGGGGCGGCCTTCGAGGTGCGAGCCTGAGCGGAGCGGCCTTTGCTCAGGCGTCGCGGCGCAGATCGGATTCGAGCGCCGTTGCCGCCCGCAGGCCCGAGACCAGGGCGCCCTCGTGAGACGGATCGACGAGATAGTCGCCTGCGAAGTACAGGCGGCGCCCCTGCCGGCGCCGGTCCTCCTGGACGCGCTCGAAGCGCTCGATCTCCCGGTAGCGACCGACGTCGAAGCGCGGCACGGCGTACTCGGCCCGGAGCAGCCGCGCGCGGCCGACCGCATTCCGCAGGCCCGGCCGCAGCGGATCGAGCGCGTCGAGGAGCACCCGCGTCAGGGCAGCGTCGGGCGCGTCGCGCCGCTGACGTGCGAAGTCGCCGCGGGCGCGGGCCAGCGCCAGGCCCGCGCCGTCCGGCGCGCGGCCGCCCGGTCGGCCCGGCTCGACGAGGAGCGTCTCGACGGGCGAGCCCTCCGCGTGGGGAACGCGCAGGAGCTCCGGCTGCGACACGAACGGGCGTCGCAGCGCCACGGCCAGCGTGAGACCGGGCACGTAGCGCACCCGCTCGAGCGACTCGCGTTCCGCGCTGGAGAGCCAGCCTTCGGTGATCCGGGCCGCCTCGCAGGCGGCGGTCGCCACCACCACCGCGTCGGCGCCGAGGGGCCTCCCCCGGGCCAGCTCGACGCGACAACCGCCGCCTCGCCGCGCTCCGACGCGGCGGACCTCGGTCTCGAGGCGGGCGCCGAGCTTCGAAGCCACGTGCTCGAGCAGGTCGCCCACCGGCGCGCGGGTCAGGCCCTCGCGCTCGCCCAGCTGGGCGCGACAGTGGCGCAGGAAATGGGCGCGGCTCATCTGCCGGGGATCGCCCAGGCAGGCCGCGGTCAGCATGGGCACCATCCAACGCTCGAGAACGCTGGCTCCGAAGTACAGCCTGCCGAAGTCGAAGAGGCTCCGATCGTCGAGGCAGGCGGAGCGCGCCGGATCCTCGAGGTGCAGCGCGGGCGCGTAGCGCGACAGCAGCCGGGGCAGCCGGGCGAGGCGTAGGGCCTCGAACGCCCGGACGCCCGGGATGCGCCACACGTCGGCGAGACCGCGCACGCGCAGACCCGACACGACGCCCCGGTGGAGCGTGGTCGACACCAGGGGACGCAGCGGCAGCAGCTCGTCGCCGAGCCCGGATTCCCGCATCCAGTGGAGGAGCTGCCGGTCGCCGGACGAGACCCAGCCCGGGCCGGCCTCGAAGGCGAAGCCCTCCTCTCGCACGACCGCGGCTCGACCGCCGGCCCTGTCGTCGCGCTCGATCAGCGTGACCTCGAAGCCGCGCTGGACGAGCCTCCAGGCCGCACCGAGGCCGGCCAGGCCGGCTCCGACGACGACGATGTGCCGACCCGCGCCACTCACGGCGTCGGACCGTAACGGCTCGCGGCATCCGGGCGCCAGGGCCCGCGCTGCGTCGCCTCGGCGCGAAGGCGCTCGAGCTCGGGGAGCACGTCGAGGAGGGTCGCGAAGGGGAGGAAGGAGGCGCCGCGCTTCTCGAGCTCGCCGGCGAGCGAGTCCTTGGCGAAGGCGGCGTCCGCGGCCAGCGCGCCGCAGGTGTCCGAGACCCGACCGTTCCCGATGTGAACCACGAGGGCCTCCGGGTTCGCCTCGCGGTTCGCCTCGCGGAAGGCCCGGATCAGGCCTCCCTTGCAGGTCCCGGTTCCGCAGCCGCAGTGCGGGTCCGGGTGACCCGGTGCCAGGCGCCAGCGCCCCCGGTCGTAGCGAAGGTGGTTCGCGTCGTACCCGAAGCGCACTCCGTGGATCACCTGGAGCCGGTTCAGGTTGTAGTCGAAGCCATCGGAGAGCACCCGGAAGGGAACCCCGTTGGCTTCACACCAGGCGATCAGGGCGCGGGCGCCCGGGTCGAGATCCACCTCGCGCAGGAACGCCTCGAGCTCGGCGAGGGGCAGGTCGAGCCCTTCCAGGATCTCCATGTTGTACTGCCACGGCGTGATCTCGCCCCGCTCGTAGCGGGCCCACTCGCTGATGCGGCGTTCGCCCCCGTGGCGGATCGCGAGGCTGGATCCGACGTCCTGGACGGAGAAGGTGCCGTCGAAGTCGCAGAAGACGGCCAGCGGAAACGAGCGGCGCTGACGCAGCAGCGCACTCGCGTGGGGCGGCAGGAGGCACGGCGACGACTCCCCGACCTGCGCTCCGCCGGGGAGGAGCAGGGCTTCCGGGGTCGGACCCGGGTTTGCGCCGGAAAGCGGCTCCCACTCGCACGCGGCGGACTCGTCCGAGCCGTTGACGAGCGCCACGAGGCGATGGTCCACGCACTCGGCCACGAGCCGGTCGGGGAACTCCCGCTCGAGCAGCCCGGGAGCCCGCACCCGACCCGGAATGCCCTCGCTGTCGACCGATCGCGCGATGGCGAGGCTGTGCCGGACGAGGCTCCGCTCCTCGGCGCCGAGAGCGGGGAGGTCGTCGGAGACCAGCACCGATCCCCCACCCGTCGCCACCACGGTGGCCAGAGTGGTGCGCTCCTCGACGCCGAGGCGCGTGTCCTGGCGACGCGCCAGCAGGCAGTCGGAATCATTGAGCCAGAGTCTCCGGTGCATCCAGGCGCGCGCCATGGCGTTGCGCAGGGCATTGCGAACGGCAGGCTGGGTCGACTCGATGCCCGGGATCCGCGTCGCGGGATCCGGATCCCAACGCGGCGCGACGTCGGGTCCGATGCGCATGGCGTCCACGACGCCCACGGCGGCGCCGAGAGGCGCGCCGCATCCCAGCAGGAAGGCCCCCTCCCCCGCACCGCGCCGGATCGCCTCGAGCCCCTGTCGCAGCCTAGCGGCGCGCGCGATGCGCGCGTCGCAGGCGTTCCCCGCCAGCGCGGCCGCGTACAGGAAATCGAGCTTGAGGTAGCCGAAGCCCATCTCGGTGAGCGCGCGGAAGAGAGCCTCGAGCTGCGGGACGACCTCGGGATGGGTGCAGTCGAGGGCGTAGACCCCGCCCTCGCTCCAGCCGGGATGGACGAGCGCCCGCAGCGGCTCCTCCTGGTCGTCGTGCAGGACCCGACCCGGATGCGCGGCGAAGTGCTCGCTCTGCTCCACGACACAGAAGGGCGCGGTCCAGATTCCCGGAACGAAGCCCGCCGCCCGGATCTCCGCGGCGAGCGGCGCGAGTCCGCGCGGGAAGCGCTCGTTGGTCTCGAGCCAGTCCCCGACCGCGCGCTGGTAGCCATCGTCGAGCTGGACCACCTCGAGGTCCAGCTCGCCTCGTGCACGGGAGAGCGCCTCGAGATTGCGACGGACGTCGTCTTCCGAGACGTCGTGGAACGCGTAGTACCAGCTGCACCAACCGGATACGAACGGCTGCCAGGTACGCGCCTGCGCGCGACGGCCGAGCTCGTCGGCGAAGGCTTCGAGCAGTCCGCTCGCGTCGGTTCCGAGTGCGAGGTAGACGGGCTCGAGCTCCCGCTCGACGCCCGGCTCGAGCTGTGCGTCGATGCGCAGCTCCACCTCGATGCGAACCGCGCCGCCGTCTCGTCTCAGGTAGACGATGCCGAAGCTCTCACCCCGCTCGAGCACGCCCGCGAGACACGCCGGGCCCGCGGGCGCGGCGCCCACCACCGTGACGAGCTCCGACTCGTGCCAGCCGCCACGGTCCGCGGGCGGCTCGCCCAGCGAGTGGTGCAGACCGCGCAGCCAGGGCCCCGACTCGAAGGCCGGCTCGCCAGCATCGTCGAGGGCCCGGGATCCGGTGAACGACCAGGACTGCCAGCCGTGGCGCAGGAAGCGCAGGGAGCGAAGGTCCCCGCCGCGCCACGCGAAGCCGACCGCGACGCTCTCGAGTCGGACCGGCGCCTCGCCTGCGTGGCGCAGGCGCAGATCCACCCGCGCCTTCGCCTCGCCCTGCACCACGCCCACCTCGAGCTCGACCGATCCGAGCCGTTGCCGACCGGGCCCGAAGGGCCGCTCGATCCAGGTTCCGGGGACGCCGCCTGCCGCATCGACTGGGGTAGCCTGGGCGAGGCGCACCCCGAGACGGATCGGGTCCACGCGGCCCGCCTGTTCGTGGGTGGCAGCGGCGGGTCCGGCCATGAGCGCGGGAGTATAACGGGACGATGCGACGGAAGGTCGTCGATCCGACCAGCGGGCTCGAATGGGAGCTGGCCGCTCGACTGACCGAGGGTCCGCCGCTCATCCTGGATGGAGCCACCGGTACCGAGCTTGAGCGTCGCGGCGTGTGGACGGGACTTCCGCTCTGGTCCGCCCACGCCCTGGTGGACTCTCCCGACACCGTCGAGGCCATTCACCTCGACTACGCGCGCGCGGGAGTCGAGATCCTGACCGCCAATACGTTCCGGACGCAGCGACGCGCGCTCGCCCATGGGGGACTGGCGGAGCGGGCCGGCGAGCTGACGGAGCTCGCCGTCGCGTTGGCGCGCCGCGCCCTGCACCGCGCCGGTGCCGCGACTTCGGCTCTCGTGGCGGGATCGGCCCCGACCCTGGAGGACTGCTATCGCCCCGACCGGGTTCCCGACGACGCGTCACTGCGTCGGGAGCACGCCGAGCACGCCGCGAACCTGGCCCGAGCCGGGGTGGACCTGATCCTGGTCGAGACCATGAACACCCGCCGGGAGGCGCTGGCCGCGCTGCGCGCCGCGCGGGAGGTGGGCAGGCCGGCCCTGGTGAGCTTCGTGTGCGGGGCGGGCGCGGCCCTGCTCTCGGGCGAGGCCCTTGCGGACGCGGTCGCCGCCGTCGCGGACGAGGGTCCGCTCTGCGTGCTGGTCAACTGCCTTCCGCCCTCGAAGGTGCCGCCCTGTCTCGAGGTCCTGAGGGACGCGGGGCTGCCCTTCGGCGTCTACGCCAACCTGGGAGAGCCGCGGGCGGACGGCAGCCTGGACTTCACCGAGGCGTGCTCCCCCCAGGCCTTCGCGGACGCGGTCGAGTCCTGGGTGGCGGCCGGGGCGCACATGGTGGGCGGTTGCTGCGGGACGACGCCGGCGCACCTGGAGGCCGTCGTCTCGCGGCGAGGCCGGCGAGGGGTCGGAGGCGCCTTTTTGGGACACTGAGGACACAAATTGTGTCACTTCGCACCCTGCGACCCGCCTTCCGCTGCGCGAGAGCTGCCGCTCGCAAGTCGCGGGGGCCCGGAATACCTGATACAAATCAGGGTGTTGCGTAGTATGTGGGGTTAAGCACCCAATCTGGCACAGGGATTGCTCCTGAATGCGGGTGTCGCGCCAAGGGGCGCGCCAGTGAACTGAGCCAAAGTCCGATGCGCCCGGGCCGGCTGCCCCTCCCATCGCACTCGTGTGCGATGAGTCGGCCCGGGCGCTTTCTTTCTTGGGGTGGCCCGGCCCCGCGAGGTCGGCCGCGGCCGGGGCGATCCGCACGGGACCTTCTGGTGTACCCTCGATGGGCTCGACCGCCCCCTCGAGCGACCCACCCCACCAGGATCCTCCAGAATGCGTCCCGATCAGAATCCCAAGCCGACCCATCTCGCGGCCGTTCCGGTGCACCCGGAGAGCGCGACCGAGCCTGCGTCCCCGCCGCCGGACCTCTCCGGAGACTTCGACCTCTCCTCGCCCGAGTACTACCTCAACCGCGAGCTCACCTGGCTGTCGTTCAACTGGCGGGTCCTGCACGAGGCCGAGGATTCCCGCACGGCTCTGCTCGAGCGGGTCAAGTTCCTGGCCATCGTGGCGTCGAACCTCGACGAGTTCTTCATGAAGCGCATCGGCGGCCTGAAGCAGCAGGTCGGCGCCGGCGTGCGCGAACGCACCATCGACGGCCGGACTCCCCAGGAGCAGATCGCGGCCTGCTACGAGGAAGTCCGCCATCTCGAGGAGCGCCAGCGGGAGATCCTCGAGGACTTGATCCCACTGCTCCGGGAGCACGGCATCGTCCTGGCAACGGTCGACGATCTCGAAGAGGCCGACCGCGAGTGGCTGCGCGAGCACTACCGGCGCAACATCTTCCCCCTGGTCACGCCCCAGGCCATGGACCCCGCGCACCCCTTCCCCTTCGTCTCGAACCTGTCGCTGAACCTGCTCGTCACGCTCCACTACCCGAAGGACGAGACCCTGTCGCTCGCGCGCGTCAAGGTCCCGGTGGGCGAGGCGATCCCGCGCCTGATCCGGATTCGCGGTGGACACACTCACGTGTTGCTCGAAGACGTGATCGCGCGGAACCTGGACCTGCTCTTCCCGGGCATGGAGATCCAGGCCTGCGAGTTCTTCCGAGTCACGCGTAACGCCAACGCGGTCCGCGACGAGGACCAGGCGGACGACCTGCTGTCGCTGATCGAGACCG
>JAAUYK010091823.1_pt1 | contig 25822 bp, 21 predicted proteins | sample 7278021 | NCBI WGS metagenome assembly JAAUYK01 (sample SAMN14350223, study PRJNA611818) | marine sediment metagenome | isolation source: surface marine sediment (1.8m) | place: French Polynesia: Moorea | collected 2018-08
CGAGTAGTTCGATCTGCGAACCCGATCGGGGTCGCGCTTGCCCGCCATCAGACGCCTGCCGTGTGATGGAGCACATCCTCGACGATCGAGGAGCCACACGGTGATGCATTGGTCGAGACCTGGGGAGGGCCGATCCATGTGCCGATGGCGGGTCTTCATCTGGTTGGGATTGCTCCTGGCCATCGCTTCAGGAGAGAGCGTACACGCGTCGCTCGTCGCCGCGCACGACGCCTCGCTCGGAGGCCCTGGCGGTGAGGTCAAGCGAATCGATCGAGCGACCGGCCAGCAAGAGCTCGTCGGCTGTCCCGGCGTCTTCACGGTGAACTCGCTGACGATCGATGGACAGGGACGCCTCTTCTCCGTTGGCTTCCTGAATCAGACCGATCAGGCGTTGGTTTAGATCGACCCGACTACGGGCGCCGCGACGCCAACGGTGGTCTTGCCCCAGTTCGCCAGCATCACCGGCCTGGCGTTCTCTCCGGATGACGAGCTCTTCATGGTCGGTCCCGGCACTTCCCTCTGTCGGATCGATCTGACGACCGGCGTCTTCCGGACCGTGGGCAGGATGGGGCCACCATGGTTGAGGTACAGAGCATCGAGTTCGCTCCAGATGGGACGCTCTACGGCGGGAGCGTGCTGAATGGCCTGATCCGCATCGACACGTCGACCGGTTCCTACGCGCTGCGCTCGTCCCTCGAGTTCCACGGGGTTCGGGGCCTTGCCTTCATCCCGGAACCCGGCACCGTCGCGCTCCTCGGACTCGGCCTGCTGGCAGTGGCCGTTCGCCGGCGAGTCCGGCGAATCCGGGTACCCGATTCCGGCCCTCCCGGGCCCGACGCGCGTCGCCGCCTGACGAAGCGCTGCAGCGGACACCCGCCCGACCAGGGGACCGTGGTAGCCTCCCCTCCGACCGCACCCCCCTACGGAGCAGCAGGAAGAGACCGTGGCGCTCGGAACGGAGAGAACGGCCGCAGGAATCGGACAGCTGCTCTCGCACTACGCCCTCCGGGCCGGTCTCGTCGTCGTGGTGCTGTTCCTCCTCTACGGCGCCGTGCCGGGCTGGCGCCTGCCGGCGCTACTCACCCTCATCGCGGCTGGGCGCAGCGCCTTCCTCGCCGCGGAGGCGTTGCGCAAGCGTTGGCAGCCCGAGGACTGGCGCCGGCTCCACGAGGCGATCCTGGCCGAGGCGCGAGGTCTGGATCGGGGTGCGCTGTCAGCCGAGGCCGAGGCCTGGGGGCTTCCTCCGGAGGCCAGCGCCGACGAGGTGGCACGAGCCGCGCTGGATGGGCGGCGCCGTCAGTACGCGGAGCCGCGTGCGCGCCGGGAGCTGACGTGGGAGTGGCTCGGGCTGCTCACCTTCTCGCTGCTGATGCCCTTTGCCTTCATGCTCTTCACGCGCGAGATCGTCTCGCTGCGCTCGAGCCAGGGGGTCGCGTCCATCGGCTTCGCGGCGGTGTGCCTGGCCCTCTACGCCTGGCCCCACCGCTGGACACCGTCCGAAGGGATCGAGGACCGCCGCAGCCTCTACTGGGCGCTTCCGTTCCTGCCGGCGCTGATCCTCGTCTACATGGGCGTGGTGACCCACCACCCCTACCTGGACTTCCGACGCGCGGACCGGGTGGAGCTCGCCGCCGAACGCGTGCTCTCGCTCGAGAACAACGTGATCGCCGGCGCCCACGCGGATTGGGTCTACGCGTATGCGCGCCAGCTCGAGGAGCAGGGAGAGCCCGAACGCGCGGCCGAGCTCTACCGCAAGTGCATGGAGCTGGCACCACACGCGACCGAACCCCGCCAGCGACTGGCGACGCTCGAACGCCACCTGAACCCGGGGCGCGCCAGAAACGCTGCGGCGCACGTCGACCCGCGGTCCTGGGCGCGCGATCAGACTCCCGAGGCCCTGGCAAGCTGGCCGTTCTGGACCGACGACGAGACGTCGCCCGAGCTGCCCCGCTGCCGCGTGGACGACGGCCTCCGGGAGGTACCGGGCACGACGGTGGTGATCGTCGTTCTCGGCGACGTTCCCGCTGTCCTCGTCGATTCCGTCGGCGATGTCCTGCGGACCGAGCTGGCGCTCCCGGTGTGTCGGGCCGAGCCGGCGCTGGCGATGCCCGACGCCAACCGCGTTCGTGGAGTGGTGTTCGGCCGGCAGTGGAAGACGGAGTCACTCGCAGAGTACTTCTACCGCACCCATGAGCCGCTGCCGGACGCTCCGCTCAAGTACCTGCTTCTCACGGGCGGAGACATCTACAGCCCGGGGACGAACTTCCTGTTCTCGAGCACCTTCTCGTGGGGGGCTGTTCTCTCCTTTGCCCGCTACGGCGACCTCCACGAGGAGTGGCCCAGCGTGCGTCACCGCACCGCCAAGCAGGCGCTGGGAGCGCTGATCAAGAGCTTCGACCTGCCGCCCTCCCCGGACCCCCGCTGCGTCACGAGCTACAGCAACGGACTGCCGCAGTTCGACGCCAAGGGCAACCGGCCCAACGCCGAGACGTTCCGACGCTTCCGCGAGCGCGTCGACGCGCAGGACGAGCGCTGGCGTCGCTACAAGGAGCGGCGCGCGCGAGCCGGGCTGCCGTAGCCGATGGCGGGTGAGCCCGCGTCGTTGCCGCACTGTGGGAGGCACCTCCCGGAGCGGCTACCAGCTCGGCAGCGCGCAGGCGCGGGTTCCTGGCCTCGGGGTCGTCGGGGTCGGCCTGGGACACCAGCTCGGCCACCGCCCGACGCCGCTCGAAGTGGAGCTGGGTGATCTCGTCGGGCACGTCGTCGCGTTGCTCGATCACCTCCCGAGACCCACGGGAGAGGTCGATCTGCTCCGGATCGAAGGCGAGCCCGGGCAGATCCCAGGAGAGCCGCAGCTCGAGCCCCAGATCTCATGTGGTGACGCCAACCCGGGTTCGTCGACCGCGCCGGCCGCCGCCGATTCGCCGATTGGCCAAGCGCACGCCACGCCGCCTACTTGATCTCGTGCGGCGACTTGAGCTTGGTCAGCTCCGAAGCAGCCTGGGGAAAGTCGTTAGCTTGGAATAGCTTGATGATCTCCTGCAGGCGCGCCACGTTGCCCAGTGTGGTGGCCTCGTGGACCCGCTTCAACTCGGGGATGGCGGGCATCACGTCGAACTCCGTGCTGGCCACGAGCAGCTCGAGCCGCTCCAGGACCTGTGCCTTGCTCAGATCGCTCTCGCTCTCCAAATGCCCCAGGGCGCCTGCGATCAGCTCCTTGTACGTCTCGGTGCCCGCACCTTCCAGCGACTCCTTCAGCTTCGTGACCGCATAAACCTGCTCCTTGCCATCCACCTCTCCTGAGGAGATGACCTCGGAGATATTGTCGACGCGCACGCGGAGACTGTTCAGCCGTTGGTTCTCTTCGGCGTCTCCCGCCCAGAGATTGCCCGGTATCGAGTTGAGCCGATTCAGGACGAGGATCGACTGCCGAATCAACGGCTCCTTGTAGTCGTCGGCATCATTGCTGTCCAAACTGCGCACGGCGTCGCCCGCTCCGAGCTGGACGGACAGGTTGGAAATCCGCTTGAAGGTGGTCTTGTAGTTCCGGCCGCTGACCGCGAACGTAGCGTTGAGATAGCGGATGAACCCGTCCCTGATCATGTGGTAAGGGATGATGTGGCGGATGTTCTCCTTCCCTTTGATCGTCATGATCTGGGCGACGACGTCCTTGCTCCATGCCGGGCGGCCTTCGAACGTGTAACCGAGCTCTTTGTCTGGATCGAGCGCGACCTTCAGCGTGCCGCGGCCCGGCACGGCCGGGGTGGGCTGGAACTCGGAGATGCCCTGCACGGAGAATGGGTGTCGTCCAGACCCGAATGGCGTTCCCTCGAGGGTCAGGTAGTAGTACTTCCCCGCGTGCGCATAGGCCGTCTGCAGCATGGCCTTCTTGACGACGTTCTTGGCGTCGTTGTGGATCAGCAGGTCAAGCACTTCTTTCGACACGGGCTCGCGCGCGTTGCGCGACAGATAGAGGACGCCCTGGGCGACTGCCCGCTGCGGAATGGCCGGCCGCGCAGGATGTCTTTCCGGGCGCTGGTCCATCCGGACAGCGCGCATGCATAGTGGACTGGCCCCGCCGGAGGCGGTCGTCGGGTGCGAAGCCCGTTGCAGGATCGCGGCCAGTCTGGCCTGGGCCGCCTGTCGCGGGCTGTGATCGATGTTGGCCTGCAGCCGCCGCAAGTCCTGCTCAGAGGGGCCAGCAGCTCGCAACGCGAGTCTGGATGCCCCGTTGGCGAGCGCCCCAACTGATTTGCTGCTTGCGGCGCTCCGGGCACGGGCGTGGGATTGGAGCCGATCGAGCAAGCGCGACGACCCCGTCATCGCCTTCCGCCAAGGACGAGGTGCGTCTCGTGGACGTGGCGAGACTGCCGACTGCGCATGCCGAGAATCCCATTCGTAGTGTCAGCCGCGCCACTCCTGAACCGCCCGAGTGCATGTCCCCCGGTCTTGTGGACACTTGGAGGCGCTGGCTTGAGGCGGCTTCGAATGCCTCCGGGCCGATACCGCCCAGATGGCTGTGGCGGCGAGTTCGATTCTAGAACATCTCGATGTACTCGAAGACGTCCGCCTTGGCGAGATCGCGTGTTCGGTAGACCTGCTTCCTGATTCTCCCCTTCTCGAGGCTGCTGAAGAAGGATTCTGCCACCGCGTTGTCTCGACAGTTGCCCCGCCGGTTCATGCTGCACGTGATCCCAGCTGCGTCGAGTGCCTTTCGGTAGTCGTGGCTCGCATACTGGCCGCCACGGTCCGAGTGATGGATGAGATCTCGCACGTCACGGCGTTGCAAGAGCGCCTTGCGAATAGCCTCGAGCACGAGGGCTCGATCGATCCGTTCGCTTCCCGCGTAGCCCGGCGCGGGGCTTGATCCCATCACCTGGTCGGGACTCGACCGACCGGGAACCATCGGACCTGACGGGAACGCAGCTTCTCTTTCCTTCCACACCGGGGACGGGATCGAGGCCTCGACCGGGAGCCTGCTTTTCGGCAACACCACGAGCTGCTCGGAGAAATCGCGAAACCGCCACCCGAGGTGCGCGAACGAGCGCTTCGTCCCTTCCGGGCCGGGTCCTCGGGAATCTGGCGCGCCGAGCATGATCGCTCTCAGTCGGATCGGCAGTCCCCCGTGTTGGCGTCGAGCCAGTCGGAGTCGGTCGCTCCGGTACACCCCGACGGGTTGTAGATAAGCAGGTGGGCCTCTTCGCCCGATTGGGCGCAGCCGCCCGGCGCACAGTCCGTCTCGACGAACAGGTCCTGTCCGTCGAGTGAGGCGATCTCCGGCGGGTCGGTGCCGGCGGGCCACTGAAAGGGTGCCTCGATGCTCGTCCCCTCGCTCGGCTCGGCGATCTGGAGGCGCGTACGCGGGCTCTGGGAGTTCAGCAGGGTGAAGGCCGCTCCCAGAACGCGGATGGTCGCTCCGTCGTCTCCCACGATCGAGATGGGGTGGTTGTTCGGGTTCGTCGAGCCGGCCGCGCTGGTGTTGATGATTCCTCCGTGCATCGTGAATTCGCCGCCCGAGGAGAGGACGCCGGCGAGGCCCGGGTAGTTGAGATACCCCGGAACGGGGAGTGGCCGGAACCAGGTTCCGGTGGCCGTCCCGATCTGGGAGCGGATGACGCTCGCGAAGACCTCGACGGAGGCCGAAGCCGCCACCAGGATCCCGAGCGCCTGCGATCGCCCGGGCCGGGTCGCGTCGCTTCCCAGGACGCGGATCTCTCCGTTGTGGAATGCGTGGCTGCCGCAGTACGCCGCGAAGGCGATGTTCAGGAACTTCCCCGTGGCCTCGAGCAGGATGCGCGACCCGAACCATACGGTGTTCGGCACTCCGCCTTCGGCGCAGCTCGCGGCAAAGCCCTCGGTCGCGGCGGTGTCCCCGCTGATCACGACGTCGACGTCGTCGAAGACCGCCCCGCCCCCTTCGCTCCAATGGATGCCCGAAGTGGTGCCCTCGACACGGAGATCCTCGAAGTGGAGCTCCGCGCAGTCCGTGACCGAGATCCCCGGACCCGTTCCCGCTCCGTCCCGGAAGGATGTGTGGAGCCGACCGGAGCCTCGCAGGGTGACGAAGCCGTTCGTCGGCCCGCTACACGTGAAGGGATCGAACGTCCCCGGGCCGACCTCGACCGTCACCTCGTCGCCCATGCTCGGGCTCGGGACCCGCGTGGTCCACAGCCAGAGCTCGAGCGCGTCCGTGGTCTCGAAGCAATCCGGCTCCGCCACGGTGCCACAGTCCGTCCTCAGATGGGTGACGTCGAGGGCCGTCTGCGCGAGCGCCGCGTTCGAGCAGGCCGCCACGGCGCCGACGACACCGAGCCAGCAGGTTCGAAGCGTGTTTCGGAGGGTCATCGGCAGGCTCCCGTCACGACGTCCCGCCATCCCGTGGAGGGGCAGGACGTGGGGTTGTAGATCATGAGATGGGCCCGATTGCCGTCTTCGCCGGGATTGCACGAGCCGGCGCAGCTCCGATCCGTCTCCACGAAGAGATCCTTCCCCTCCACCGACTCGAGCACGTTGGCCTCGGTGGTGGATCCCGGGGGCGAGGCGCCCGCAGGCCACTGGAAGGGCGACTCCGCCAGGGCCGACGGGTCGGCGGGTGTGCAGCCGGGGTTCGCCGGGCCGAAGCACGCCCGCACGACGCGCTGGGGGACCTGGGCCGGGGCCACCTCGACCTCGAAGCTGGAGCCCGGCGTATGGGCCAGAACCGCTCCATCCGTCACAACGAGGGCCGAGGCGTCCAAGGCGTTGGCTCCCCCGTACACCTCGATCGAGCTCCCGTGGAGATGGAGGACCCCTCCCGGCCGGATGCTGTCGAGCTGCTGGCCGACGAGGACGCCGATCGGCCCGACTCCGCCCGGCACGTTGGCGTTCAGCCCGGACAGGCCCGCTGCACCCCGGGTGTCCGATCGGATGCGCGTCCCGAAGGCCCGGACGTCCCCGTTGTTCGAGATCTCCAGGGCCGTGAAGTTGACGCCGTGTTTGGTCTCGTCCGTGGCCTCGACCGCGATCTCGCCGCCGAAGAACCAGGTCTCGGCGCAGCTGGCTCGGTAGGCGAAGGCGTTGTTGGCGAAGTCGCCCACCTCGACGATGAGGCGCGAGTCGAAGAAGTAGTGGAGACCCTTGACCACCCCCATGGTGGTACCGGGCTCGTCGTGACACCTCTCCTCGGTCCAGGCCGATGCGTTCGGTGTCCTCCCGTCGTCCCCCGTGGCCCGGAGATCGACGTTTCGCCAGAGCGAGGTCGTGCGGGCACGCGTTCCGTCGTCGCCCTGGTCGAGCCAGCCTCCTCCGCGGAAGATCGTGGCGTACTGTGGGCTCTCGATCGTGAGGTCGTGAAACTCCAGACCGTCGCAGCCGATAGATTGGAACCCCGCCACGAAACTGTCATCACCTGGGCCGTTGAAGGTGCGTCTCAGGATCGTCCGATCGCGGCCGGCTCCGCGGAAGGTCACGAACCCGTTGATCGCGAATTCGCGAACGGGCGGGTCCCCGGGGATCCGTACGAGCCGGGAATTGCAGGTGGGATCCTGGGAATAGGAGAAGACTCCCGGACCGATCTCCACCAGCACCCGATCCGTCTCGGAGGGCGGGGTGGCGCGAGGAGCCGGGCTTCCGCCCCAGAGCCACAGCGTGATGCCCACGAAGCTCGTGAAGCAGTCACCGATGCCCGCGCAGTTCTTGCGAAGCTGCACGACACTGGCGTTGGGATCGACAGCGCTCGCTGGATTGACACATAGGAAGAGAACGAGCGCGAGCACGAAGGTGAATCGACGCATCGGCGTGTCCTCCGCGACGAGGCGCGGGAAACGGAAGGACGCGAACCGCTGAGCCGCGCCGGTCGGTCTGCAGCATACAGCGAACCGGGGCGCGCTGGGAAGACTCGGTCGTCCTCCAGCCCCTCCATCGTGTCCACGGACGGGCCGTGGGCCCAGTCCCCCGTTTGCGCACCAACCTGGCGATTTCCTGCCAGAGCCAGGCGGCCCGCATCAGCCCGTCTCGTTCTACTCCCGCTACGGATCCGCCCGGGTGTCGATGGCGTCCCGGAATTGCTGCTGCACGACGCGGGCGAGCACAAGAGCCCACGCCACCCTCGAGTCGGCCTTGAGCAACTCCCAATGAGCGCCCGGGATCGCGCTGCCAAGGCCGTCGAGCAACTGCTCCCAGTCCTCCTCGATGCTGTTGGGGTCCTCGCTCGCGACGCGCTCGCCAAGGAGGAACAGCAACACGCCCAGTGTGCTTCCCTTAGGGCGCCGGCCGCCCGTGAAGCGGAATGCGTGGCCCGCCACACCGAAGCCGGCGCCGAAGGAGGTCTCCCATGCGCCGGGAGCGAACTCGCCGGCCGCTGGGAACCTTCGTGAGGGAGCACGATACCGAGTCCAGCGTGGGCGGGCTGTCGCGACACTCCTGGAGCAGAGAGCTCGCGAGCTGCAGCTCTGCCCTGGAGAGCGGTCTCCCCCGGGCCGCTGGTGTCTACACAGTTGAGTACCGACACCCCACGTGGGGTCCCGACACCATCAGCTGGGCGCCTTCATCGTTCGGCTTCAGCTTGCAGCGCTCGCGCTCGATCGGAGGGTCTCCCTGCGCAGCTCGCCGGAAACCCAATTTGGTGGTTCCACGAAACTGGGTGGTTCCACGAGGCAGCGGAAGCCATGGCCAGGCGCTCCATGTGGAAGAGGCCCGAATTGGGAGAGCGCCTCGATTCACCCTAGGGTTATTTGCCGATAGCCGGTCTGTCGGTCGCGATGGCGGGGCCTTGTTCGGCTCGGCCGTTGTGCCACAGTTGTCTCCAGGTCGTGTTCTGGCCGGCAACTCAATCGCGTAGGTTTCAATTCGGGGCGCTCGCGACGTTCGTGAAGCTCAGACCAGCGTTCGAGCCCGCGCTCAACCCAGCTCGAATCAGGACTGGCAAGCGAACAAGGAGAAAGATGGCAATGCGGATCGTGTCCAGTGCGGCTCTGACGGGTCTGATCTGCTCCCTCATCGCGTCGACCGTGTACGCCTCGGCACTTGAGGTGTTCGAGTCCACGGCAACCTGTGCCACGATCAAGGCCGCAATCGATGCGTTGGACGACGGCGGGACAATCCAGCTCCACTCGGGGAGCTACGACTTTTCCTGCTTGCCGTACGTGCTCAGCAAGGACCTCACGATCGAAGGGCTTACGGGCGGCGTGGTGGCCGACGGAGGAGGAAAAGAAGGCTTCAAGCTGGCGGCTGGCGCGTCTCTTACCCTCAAGAGCATCGAGTTCACGGACTTCACACGGGTGGTGACGCACTCCGGATTGGGTGGGACCGTCAACAGGCTCGTCTTCGACAACATCGTCGTCACCGACTCGGAGGCCGGCATCGTGCTCTCGAAGCATGTGTACGAAGCCTGGATCGTCAACAGCACGTTCAAGAACCTCACGGGAGACAACAACGAGGCGGGCGGAGTGCACATGGCCTACACATTGCCCTCCCCAGAGAGCTCGGGGCGCATTCATATCGCGAACAACAACTTCATCGACATGGAACGAATCGCGGGCACCGCCGAATTCCACGCCATCATCGTCTCCGGGCATCAGGTGAACATCGTCAACAATACGATCCGCAACTTCGCGTGTAACAGCGATACCTCCTGCGAGGCAATCTACACGAAGGCGACGATGTCCCAGACCATCGGCAACAGCATCTACAATGCCGAAGGTGCCGGCATCATCGTGGTGAAGGGCGGCAGCGGGCAGCAGCACGTCAAGGACAACATCATCTCCACGCCGCTCCCCGCCGATCTGGCCGCGGGCTTCAGCAATGCGAGGGTCATCGACCTCTATGCCGACGAGGTCGTGGTCGCCGGGAACTCGATATACCACGCGCAAGGCATTGCGATCGCAGATGACGTTTCGGCTGCGGATCGCCTGGTGATCCAGGACAACTACATCTACGGGCCCCGAAACGCGGGTGCGACGATTCGGGTGAGAAGTGACGACGCGGTCATCGAGGGCAACACGATCCTGAATCCTGTCATCGACGTCGCGACCGGTGTGAACCTGGTGCACATTCAAGGCCCCAACTTCAGGAATGTCGACAACATCAACATCAGCAACAACAGTTTTACGGTCGGCGGCGACTTGACAGCCAGCTCGTTGAACTTCATCAAGATCTGGGCGTACTCAGGGAAGTCGATCACGAACGTAACCATCCAGGACAACATCGCGAAGGACCTGGGCGCCAACGCGTCGGTCTTGTTCATCAGCGATTCAGCTGGCGCTGATCCCGGAGACGGCACCTTCGACGTGAACAACACCCTCGTCGGCTTCTGAGACGGACATTCCCGCTCTACGGCTGCGGACACGTTCTGAGCTGGAGATCCCATCTTGGCCCTGGCCTCAGGCGGCCGGGTTGATCTTGATGCCGGGATTCTCGGCTCGCTTCTCGGCGGGCGTCATCCAGCCGAGCGCCTCCTGAGGCCAAGAGTGGTTGTACACCTACAGCCGCTTTGCCCTCGCCTCGCGCAGCCCGACAAGGCGCGTCCGGCTCGGAGAGGCGTTGCCCGTGGGTCCTCCCACCGGCGCGAGCGCGTGCTCAAGCTGCCAGGTTCCGGACAGCGCCTTGCAGTCCGCACCCGACACGCGGGTTGATCCCCCGATGCGGGGCTTGATTCCCTCACCGGGTCGGGATTCGACCGATCTCTACTCATCGGACTTGGCGGAAACGCAGCAGTCGAGTAGCCCGGAGCAGTTGCCCACCCCGGGCTACTCGACACGGGCCACTCTGCCTCCGAGAACGCTCTGAGTGTCGAATCCTTTCGGGGATGACCCTACGGCGTCCTCGATCAGGAGTACAAGAAGCTCGCTCCCGTGGTGCGAAGCGGAGTGAGCGTGGACTGCACGCTGGAGCCGCGTGCTGAGATGGTCGAGGAGACGTCGGGTCGAGCGCAGGTCTGCTAGGCGTTTCCGCAGTACCTCGACGAGGGCGATCCGAGGGGGCCGCTCAGCATCAGGCTGCCGAACGACGAGCGCCTGATCGTCGACTACACGAGGGACGGGCAGCGTCGACGGATTTACTATCGCGGCGCCTCCCACGCCCCGGACGACCTCCCGCTGGAGGCCGCGCTCGGCTGGCTCGAAGCAGTGTGCACCTACGTGAGGGTGCCTGTGGGTGGCAGGCTCGTGCCGCTGGCGCCCCAGCCACACAGGCCGACGCCGAGCATCTGATGGACCAGGTCATTCGCGCTCTTCAGCCCGCTCCCGACGTCATCCGGGTGGCGCTCGCTGCGCTTTCGGAGATCGGCTCGGCGCTGGAGGAGGAAGAGAGCTTCGTGCTGCCGGATGGATACGGCTCGACGCAGCTCGAGCTGGCCGTGCGTGGTTGGCTACGAAGGGATGGGCGATTCGGTGCGCCGGAGTCCGACGACGATCTGACGCAGATCCATCTGGCGGGACGCATCGAGGCCACCGGGTACGGTCGAGCGGTCGTGCTCCGGGCGCTTCCCTGGGCGTTCCACGTGGAGGGCGAGTTGCACGAGCAGTTGATGGCGGCCCTTCGCTCGGCCGTGAGGAGGGCATCCATCCTGAAACCGAACCGGGCGAACGTGCCCGGCACGATCCTCAAGAAGGGCATCTCGGGGTCCAGCGGGGCGCGCTACGAGCGAAACAGGTGGCGGCCGGGCGCTGGGGCGAGACGCCCGGTCCTGTTCCACCCGGGGGAATCCGGCCGGAGCGAGGCCTCCCTCGAGGCCGAGCTCAAGTCGTTTGTCGAGCGATCGGCGCGCGCGGTACATCCAGCACCTGAAGGACGAGCTCGGCAACCGCTCGAACGCCTCCAGCGAGATCGAGTACACGGGGACGCGGGGCTGGCTCGTGGGCGACGAGGGACACGGCATCGCCACCGCGGTCGGCAAGTACTGTGTCTGCAAGCCAGGCGCCAACGCTCGGGAAGCCCTCAAGCTTCCTGCCCGATGGGTCGATGACCACCGCGCCATGGCCGCCCCTGCAACCGCCGAAGTCTCCCCGCGCTACTTCCGTTTCGACGCGATGTCGGAACCGGAACGCGTCCGCATGCGCAAGACGTTTGCTGCCGCCGAGCCCTTTCCCCACATCGTCGTAGAGAACAGCGTCGCGATTCCGGCCGCGGAGGTCCTCGAGGCCTACCCGCCGCCGGACTGGCCCGGCTGGAGCCGCTTCCGCGACGCGTACCAGGCCGAGAAGCGCACCTGCGACGACATCGACCGCATCCCGGCGCCGCTGCGCGGCATGATCGAGGAGCTCCACGCACCGGCCTTCCTGCGCTTCCTCGAGCAGGTCACCGGGATCGAGCGGCTGCTGCCGGACCCCTACCTCGAGGGCGCCGGCCTGCACTGCAGCGGACCGGGCGGCGTCCTCGCGCCCCACACGGACTTCCACTACTACACGCGGCTTGGCCTCTATCGCCGCGTCAACGTGATCGTATACCTGAACCCGGACTGGAAGGAGAGCGACGGGGGCTGCCTCGAGCTCTACCGCGGCGACGCCGAGGCGTCGGAGCGCACCGTCGTCCCCCGGTTCGGCACCTGCGCGATCTTCCGCACCGACGACCGCTCGGTCCACGGCTTCCCGCGCGCGGTGGCGGAGGGGCGGTGGCGTCGCTCCATCGCGCTCTACTACTACACCGCGGCCGAGGCCGAGGAGTTCTCCGGCGACACGACCACCTACTGGCGCCAGCACGGGAATCCACAGGGCACGGCGCGCCTGCGCATGATGCTCTATCGGATCTTCCTCAGGTGCTCCTCGGGCTTCTCGCGGCTGGCCCACCGGTTGAACCCCACGCTCGCGCTAGCCATCTCGCCGCGCCTGGGCGCGAAGCTGGGCGGCGTCGCGGGCCTGGCGGCCGGGCTGGGCCTCGGAGGCGCGCTGGCAGCCCTGGGCCTGGCTGGGCTTGGCGCTTGGGCCGTTGCGACGCTGGGGAGCGCGCTGCTCGGGGCGGGACTCGGCGCCGAGATCGCACGGCGCGAGAGCAGCTAGCCTCCCTGGGCTCCGCGCGCGCGTGGAGCTCGGCAACGTGTCCAAGGCCTGCCGGATCGTGGGCTACCACCGCGACAGCTTCTACGAGGTCCGCCGGGCCTTCCAGGTGGGGGGCGTCGCCGGCCTGGTGGAGAAGAAGCGAGGCCCTCACGGGCCGCGTCTACCGCGTCGGCTCGAGGTGTGAGCCGATCGAGGGGCTCCAGCCCACCCGCGGGCAGGACGATCAGTACCGGGGAGCAACCCCTGGGAGAACCACCGTGCGCATCATCGCCTGCCTGCTTGTCACCGCCGCGCTCGCGTTCCCGGCCGGGGCCGGATCCGAGCCGATCTCGGTCGATCTCATGCCGCCCGTGGTCGTGAAGACCTCTCCACCCGCGGGGGCCAAGCAGGTCGATCCGTCGCTGCGCGAGGTTCGGGTCACCTTCAGCAAGGCCATGCTGACGAAGGAGATGTGGTCCTTCGTGAAGGCCTCCGCGGACTCCTTTCCCGAGGTCGCGGGGCAGCCCCGCTACCTCGAGGACCAGCGCACCATCGTCCTACCGGTAAAGCTGGCCCGGGGCCGCACCTACGCCATGTGGCTCAACTCCGCCGAGCACAACGCCTTCCGCGACCGCGGCAGCAACCCGGCCGTCCCGTACTTGCTGGTCTTCGAGACGCGAAAGTAGGGAACGTCGGGTCTCAGGCGGGGACCAGACCCTCGTCTGTGGGACGCAGCTGGGGACAGCGGCTCGCCAGGCAGGCGAGGAAGCCGGCCTGGTCGCGCGGTGAGATCCGATAGCCGAAGCCATCGTCGCTGCGTTCCACGAGCAATACGTCGGAGGACATGCCCATCGCGTAGCCCTGGAACGTCGATGCGACGGCACCGACGCGACGGACGGAGCGGATCTTCGCGAGCTCTACCTTCATGTGGATGGGGCCGCTGTGCATGTGCAGACGCGTCTCACTGACGCGATAGCGTGTGGTCACCATGAAGTACAGACCGATCGCTCCCGCGAAACCGCCGATGCACAAGGCAATCAGCATCTCCGACACGTCGTGCATCGTCGAGATCGCCCACAGGGTCGAGCTCCAGCAGAACAGCGCGATGGACCACATCATGGCCTGGGCCCAGGCATCGCGCTTGGACGCGAACACCTTCTGACGCTCCATCTTCTCCGCCTGCCTCCGATCGCGCGTCGAGCGCCGTCTGCGCAGGCCCCGTCCGTTTCGGTCGCGCGACGGGGCCCTGCCCCAACACGGGGCTCCTCGCCATTCCTCGCCTCGAACTTGAACCCCTGGCGGGCGCGCGAGGGCATCCGGCTGGGAGCGGTGGCGGCGGCACGATCCCTCTCGTTCTCCAATCGCCGCCTGCCAGGTCAGGCGTCCCTTCGACCCTCTTGGTCGACGCCCGTGCCGGAGGTACCAGATCGGCAGCCCATCGTGGCTCCAAGCCGCAGGATGATGCTTGCTTGGCCAGTCGGGTCCGAGAATGGCGTCGCGGAGCGAGCGAACGCGCCGAGACGGGCCGACTTCCTTGGTCCGAAACCAAGAGGGTGGGCCCAGCGGGCAGCCCGCCCGATAGGTCAGCTGCAGCGCTTTGGCCGCAACTTGCCCGCGCTACTCTCTCGGCATCGACACTGTGGGGGCCACCGAGATGAGACCGATCCAGCTCGGAGTCTTGGCGATTGCCATCGCGGTCGCGCTCGGAGACACGGCTTCAGCCCAGTGGTTCGTCGCTGGCGCCACGGCCGGAGACCTGGACTTCGCCAAGTCCGACGGTGAGTTCCGGGCAGCGCTCTTTCTGACGAATCGCCCGAAGGAATTCTTTGAGGCTTGGGAGAAGCCGACGGATCCCGTGCAGCTACTCGCCTCGAACCGCGCGACCCGTGGGAAGCCGATTGAGACCATCGTGGTCTTTTCGAACTGCCAAGCGGGACCGGACGGGCTATGCGACGCAACGGTGGAATTCGTGGTGTATCGACCAGACGAATCCGTCTACGGGAAGACTGGCAAGACCGAGCTGTGGTTGAAGAAGCCACCTCCCGCGAGGGATGCAATCCAGTTCGGCGTTCAAACACTGGGCGTGACGATCGAGCCAGGGGATCCCGACGGGGAGTACCGTGTAGAGACTACGGTCCGAGACAACGTGCGCGGGGCATCGCTCCGGCTGGTACAGCCCTTCTGGGTCGGCACCGAACCCGGATAGCCGTGGCGTCGTTGCGGCCTCCAACGGATCTGGTGTCCGAAGGATCCGGATCATCCGCTCTGATGGCGTCTAGACAGCCGCGACCGCGAGAAGCGCGATGCGCCCAGCGGTCGAGGTGCGACGCCGGTGCAGAATACCGCTCTGCGGAAACCGGCAACCGATGGGGCGAGATCCACGGCAACGAGCTCAGTAGACGAAGAAGCCGTTTGAGATGGGCGGTAGATCGTCGCCGCAGGCACTGATACGCAAGCTGTACTCATAGCTCCCTGCGATCCGAAAGTGGTCCGGGTCTAGGGCCGATATGTTGTATTGAAACGAAGATCCGGCGCCTGGAAGGTTCAGCGGAGAATTGGGGTACTCGCGAATGGCGCCCCCAGGCTCCGTCACGACAAGCTGGTACTCTCCTTCGCAACGGAGCTTGTTCTGGATGATCATCAGCACGATCGGGGACGTTCCGCGCTCGAGCTCCTTGGTGCCGCCAACCTCCAGGTTCTCGACGCTCCAGTCCTGGACGAGCGCTTTGGCGGCCTCCTCGCTTCGCACAGTCAGCATCATCACGAGAACTCGCGCGCCATCCGCTAAGACCGATCTATCCGGATACGCCTGGTGGAAGAGAGCCCACTGGAGAGGAAGTGCGCGCGCGCTGTCTCGGCTACTGGCAATCCGCTGCGTCAGGTAGTCCGAGATGATCGGGTGTCGCGTTGCGTTGCGACTGACAGCCCAGATCGCTGTCGCCGCCAAGAATACTTGATTCACGTCCTCCTCTCCCATGTCGGATCTCAGGGCAGCATGATGCTCTCTCAGCCGCTTCGCCGCAGCGCCCGACGGATCCCCGCGGGCTATGTCGATCGAGAGAAACGTGATCTCCAGGACATCGCGCGCCGGTACCCCGAGCTTCGAGGGGCTTTCGGCGAACGCGAGAATCTTCGCGATGTACCCCAGGTCACCGGACGCAAAGAACGCACCCCAGTGTAGATCGAGGTCGTACGAGTGTGCGATCACGACATCTTCGAGCCGGGTGCGTTGGCGGCCGAAGTCGTCGACGGTGTCTTGCGCCCAACCGTTTCGCTTCAGGTATTCGGCGGCGCGCTCAGCCTCGCCGCTATAGCACAGGCTTATCGCTATGATGGCCTGAGCGGAGCTGCTGTATTCGCGGGCGAGTATCGCAGGTACGCGCTCGGGATTGGCCTCGAAGATCTCCGCCAGAAAGCCGATGAACCCGGGCTGGGCGCTGGGGTTGGTCGATATCGGCGGTTGGTCCAAGGATTCGAGCACAGATTCGACGACACCGGGATCAGGGGCCTTGTAGTAGTCCATCATGAGCTGGCCGATGTCCGATCGCAACGAATCCTGCTTGGGCGTCGAAGCGCAGCCCATCGCCAGGCCGACCACGAGAACGCCCAAACCGCACCAGTGCTTCACGTTTGCCGTCTTCCGTGTCAGGCGTTCCGTCAACCCCCGTGGTTGAGGCTCGTGAGGAATCTTACACCAGGATGCCTCCTGGAACGCGATCGATCGGGCTTGCCGTTCTCGAAGCTCCGCCAGCCGAAGAACTCTTGTCCCGTTCCCCCGGGCTGTCGACACGGTCTGAGCTGGAAATCCCCTCCTGGTTGTGGCCTCAAGCGGCCTGGTTGATCTCGATGCCGAGGTTCTCGGCTCGCTTCTCGGCGGGCGTCATCCAGTCGAGCGCCTCGTGAGGCCGGACGTGGTTGTACACGTGCAGCCACTGCGCCACCGCCTCGCGTAGCTCGGCGAGGCTCGCCCAGTCGCGCGTCCAGATCAGCTCGACCTTCAGCGTCTGGATGAAGCGCTCGGCGACGGCGTCGGACGGCGTCGTCGTCCACGCTGCCCAGGCGCCCCTCTCCGCGCGCAACCTGTCTCGAGTGGCGTGAGGACGGAAGACGTCTCGGAACGGCAACGAGGGTCGCGCCCTGCTCGTCCACATGGATCGGGCGACTGCGACAGCCGTCTGAGGTCCGGGTTCCTCGGGGGCTTCGAAGCCGCCACAGGCAAGCGCAAAGAGCACGGCCTCCGAGAGCCGGGCGTCGCGGAGCCAGCTCCCGCTCAGGTCTCGCCTGGACTCCCGGCGAGCAGCTTCTCGAAGGCTTCGGCGGGGACCGGCCCCGACGCGAGGCTCGATCCCCTCACCCGGTCGAGATCCGACCGATCGGACCCTATCGGACCTGGCGGAAACGCAGCTCCTCTCTCCCGTGCCCCGGGCACGGCGGGCTTCATGGGCAAGCTGATGATCTTCTATTCGGCGAGGTCCTCGTGCTCGACTGGGCGCGCGAGGCGGAGAAGTACCTGCTGGCGTCCTGAGCCCATTGCGGTATCCCACCCGGACCTGAGCGTGTAGGAAGAAGAACAGGGCATGCTACGTCCGAGAACGCTGTACGTGTCAAATCCCTTTGAGGATGACCTGAGGCGGACGGAGGATGTCGCTTGCCTCGACGCCGCCGTGGTCCCGCGCCCCGACTGGCTCGAGCGGCTGGTGCCCAATCTGCAGACCGATCCCATCGTGGGAGCGAGCGGCCAGCTCCACGAGACGGTGCTCGATACCGTTGCGGACCGCTGGTGGGACGCCCACATGCGCCAAAGCTGGGGGGAGGAGCGCCTCGAGGAGCCCGACTTCCTCTACGGCAACAACGGGCTCTACCGGAAGGACGGGCTGGTCGAGGCCGGCCTCGACGGCGAGAGCTGCCGGACGGACGGCGAGGACGTCACGATGACCGCCAACCTGCGGGCGCAGGGAAAGCGCGTGGTCCACGCCCCCACCGCCGAGTGCGACCATCTGCGTTTCGACGACGTCCCGTCGATCTGCCGGACCTTCTCGAACTGGCATTTCTACTGCGAGGATTTCGGTGATCGCGCCTCCCTCGACAGCGTGCGCCGGCGGGCGCGCCGGCACCTGATCCGGGAGTACCTCCGCGAGGACTGGACCGGCGGCCGCTACGGGCCGGTAGCCCTGAATCCCTACATGTACCTGAACTGGCGTTGGCGGGCCTGGCGAACCCATCGCCAGACGGTCGCCGGGCAGCGATGAGCGCGGGCTCCCTGAAGCGTGGGCTGCGGATGCTCCGACGGCGCCTCGCCGCAGGGATCGCGCCGGCGGGCACACGACTGGTCCGGTCCAGGACACGCCCGCTCGCGGATTCGTCTCCCGGCACCGGCTCGACTCCGCTTCGCTTCAAGTGGGATCCCGAGCTGATCGCACTCGTCAAAGGGAAGCAGCAGGAGATGGCGCGCGAGCTCGCCGCGCGGACGGAGTGCATCGTCCAGGCAGGTCCCTTCGAGGGCCTCCGCCACGTCGACGAGATCTCCTGGGGCGACCTCGGCGCGAAGCTCCTCGGGTTCTACGAGCAGGAGCTCCACCCCGCGATCGACCGCCTGACGGCACGCGACCCGGACGTCCTGGTCAACGTCGGCTGTGCCGAGGGCTACTACGCCGCAGGCCTGGGCCGGCGGCTGCCCGACGACGTGAAGATCGTCGCCTGCGACAGCGATCCCCGCGCCCGCGCGGTCTGCACCCGCGTCCTCGACCAGAACGGTCTGGCGGCGCGATCAGAGGTCTTGGGTGAGGTCGACCCCACCGCCCTCGCGGAGCTGGTCGCGCCCCACGCGCGCCCCCTGCTCTTCGTCGACTGCGAGGGCTACGAGTCGACGCTGCTCGACCCGGAACGGGTGCCCGCGCTCGATCGCTGCGACGTGCTCGTCGAGTGCCACGACTTCGTCGACCGCGAGATCACGCCGACGCTGTGCCGGCGCTTCGAGAAGACCCACGCGATCGAGCGGATCGACGAGCAGGCACGCGATCCCTTGCAGAGCCCCTGGCTCGGCGCGCTCGGCACCTTCGACGCCGCGCTGCTCGTCTGTGAGTTCCGTCCGGAGCCGATGCACTGGCTGGTGCTGGAGGCCCGGCGCGAGCCCACCTGAGCACCGGTGCGAGGCGGCGCTTCGGCGCGCAGCCCGTGCGCAGCTGTGTCGGTCCCTTCGCCAGGCGGCTGCGGCCCGGGCATCACGCGCGCTCGCTGGCTTGCACACGGGCCGAGCACCCCGTGATATGCGGAGCACTCGATCATGCGGCGCGTTGCGGCTCGTACCTCGCCAATTTGCGTGTAACGACAGGCGGTTGGCACGTCATGGCCGCCCAGCGCCGCCTCGACGACTGAGCACAATCGCAGTGCCCACCTCGGAGGGCCGGGCTGTCCTCGGTTCCCCGACTGCTCGCGTGCTGCGCCCATCGCGACATCCCGCCTGGACGTCGAGGACGGCGACGCCGGGGGCGGACCGGCTCGCTCCGCGGACGCGATCTCGCTAGATTGACACGCGAGTCAACACATCCCCGGGAGCGATACAGCGGTATGGAGATCACCGACGGCGTCGAGCTCATCGACCCCCACGCCTACGGCCGCAACGGCCCGCCCCATGAGCTCTGGGCCAAGCTGCGCCGCGACTCGCCGGTGCACTGGTGCGAGTCGAGCCTCGTCGAGCCCTTCTGGGCCATCACCCGCCACGAGGACATCCGCCAGATCTCGAAGAACCCGGCGGACTTCATCAGCGCGCCGGGCATCGTGGTGATGCGGCCCGAGGACCGGGCCTTCCGGGAGGGGAACCAGGGCTTCGGGGCCATGCGGGTCCTGATCGAGACCGACCCGCCGATCCACCGCGACCTGCGCAAGGTGGCGAGCGGCTGGTTCACGCCCCGCGGCCTGTCGCGACTGGACGCGACCATCGACGCCACCGCCCGCAGCCTCGTGGACAAGCTGGCGGGCGAGACCGGCGAGGGCGAGTGCGACTTCGCCACCGAAGTCGCGGTCGCCTATCCGCTGCGGATCCTGTCGACGATCCTGGGGATCCCCCAGGAAGACGAGCCGCGCATCCTGCGCCTCACCAACCAGCTCTTCGCCAGCGACGATCCCGACCTGCAGCGCAAGGCCGAGGACCGCCAGACGGCGATCATGGAGCTCGGACTCGAGCTGGCGCAGTTCTTCGGCGGCATCATCGAGGATCGCCGGGCCAACCCCCGGGAAGACCTGGCCACGGTGCTCGCCACGGGGCAGATCGGGGGCGAGCCCATGAGCCCCATGGACACGCTGGGCTACTTCCTCATCACCTTCACGGCCGGCCACGACACCACGAAGAATTCACTGGCCGGCGGCATGCGGGCGCTGGCCGAGCATCCCGAGGAGCTCGAGAAGCTGCGCCGCGATCCGGCGCTCGCCCCCACCGCCGTCGAGGAGATCGTGCGCTGGACGAGCCCGGTGAACTTCATGAAGCGCACCGCGGTTCGGGACGTCGAGATTCGCGGCAAGGAGATCCGCGCGGGCGACGCGCTGGTGATGTTCTACGCCTCGGCGAACCGGGACGAGGACGTCTTCGACGACCCCTACTCGTTCCGGGTCGACCGCGATCCCAACCCGCATCTGGGCTTCGGGATCGGGGAGCACTTCTGCCTCGGCGCCCACCTGGCCCGTCGCACGCAAGGGGCGCTCTTCCGCGAGCTCGCCCGGCGCCTCGAGTTCGTCGAGCTGGCCGGCGAGCCGGTGCAGATCGAGGCCAGCTTCGTTGTGGGGCTGAAGAGCCTCCCGATCCGCTACCGCATCGCGAAGTCCTAGTCGGCGACGCCGTCGAGGAGGATGCGGCGCAGCTCCTGGATCGAGAAGGGATGGGACTGGGCCGAGTGGCCGCTGTGGAAGACGACCAACTCGCTGTCCGCCTCCTCGATGCGCGCGGCCTCGAAGCCGACCACGCCGTCGTTCTGACCTTCCGGCGGCGGTCCGCCGCGGACCGGGATGATCGAGTGCACCTGCACCCCGCGATCGACCGGGATGCTCGATAGCGTCTGGACGAAGGAGCTCTCCGGGTCCATGTCGTCGATGCTGCTCGGAATCCGCTCGAGCCGGCGGCGCAGGATGGCGTCTTCGTCGCCGCGCACGCCGTCGATCCCGTCAAGCGTGGCGTCCACCGCGCCCCCGACGCCCGCGCGCGCGAAGTCGAAGCTCACGTCGAGCAGATGCTGGGGCGCCGTGAACAGGCTCGAGGCGAAGCGACCCAGCCAGTTGCCGGCGAGGAAGCTGCCGCCGTGGGGCGTGGCGATGAACACCACATCGTTCACGAAGGGCTGGGGCTCGAAGAAGAGCACGTCCTGCATCAGCGCGCGGGTCTCCGGCTCGAGGGGCGCCTCGTCGAAGGGCTGGTCGCTGAGGTTCCGCCAGAAGCGGTCGCCGCTCGACATCGCCTGGAGCCGGACCAGCAGGCCGCCCTGGCTGTGACCGACCAGCACCATCCGGCGCAGTGCGCGGTCGCCTCCGTCGGGGTCGAGCTCGGCGACGGCGCTCTGCAGCGAGCTGCGCAGCAGGCTGGCCGAGTAGAGGATGGGATTGCCGGTGGTGTAGATGAAGAGCCAGAACTCGTAGCGCTCGGCGACGATCGGGTCGCTCTCCAGGTCATTCAGCATCTCGGCCCAGCGCGCGGGGCTCGAGGCGGTGCCGTGGACCAGCACCACGGGGATCTGCCCCGGCACGTGGGGCTGCAGCATGAAGAGACCGTCCTTGACGCCGAAGCCCTTCTGCAGCAGGTCCCCCCTCAGGAAGCCCCTGCGCCCGAAGCGCCACAGCTCGGAGCCTTCGAGCCCGAAGGCGAGGGCCGAGGTGGTCTCGTACTCGAGAGGCACCGTCCGGCCCGCGAGCTCGATCTCGGTGGCGAAGCTCTGGCTGTAGACCTCGAGCGTTCCGCGGAGCGCTCCACCGCGCAGGCCGGCGCGCGCGTCCTCGTAGCGGAGCACGAAGGTCACCGGGACCTTCACGCCTTCGATCACGCGGGCGCTGCGTGCGTCCAGGGTGCGACCGGGAACCGAGAGGGCTTCCGCGACGAAGGGGGCGCCGATGCCGGCGCGCCGGTGCCGATTGCGCAGACCGCGCACGGCGAGCTCGGCGGCCGGCACGAAGTTGCCGAGGCGTCGGTCCGCCCAGTCGAGGCCGCGTCGGTCCAGCTCCAGCTCGAGGGCTCCGAGGTGGAACGGATATGTCCCCTCGGTCAAGGCGATCTCGCCCTCGTCGGACACGAGGGCTTGGGCCAGGGAGCGGTTGTAGAGGTCCACCGCCGTGCGCAGGCGGGGGTCGAACTCGCCGGGCGGCTCGCTGCCGTCCTCTGGGAAGAGGAACGCGAAGGCGTAGACCGACGCGGCGACGAAGTAGGCGCGTTCGGCCCCGCGCTCGGCGTGCAGGAACGAGTACTCCGCCAGGGCGAACAGTCGGTCCGGAAGCATCTCTTCGAGCGAGCGCTGGTGGAGCTCCGCCAGCGCCGCCTCCGGGTCCCTGGCGTAGGTCCGGTCGAGGGTGAGCTTCTGGAGCACCTGGCTCGAGGCCAGGCTCGGCCGACCGGTGGAGAGCACATTGGCCGTGAGCGTCCGCTGGACGCTGCGCTCGTCCACGCGCCGCACTCCGACCGGCGTCGCGCAGCCCACCAGGAGCGAGAGAACGACCAGGAGAACCCGCTGCCGCCGCATCGCGCTGCTATCGTCGCGGCTGTGCGTCGGGACGCAAGCCCCGTCCCCCGGACCGCTCCGCGTTCCCCGGCATCGGCTCCGCGACGCTCCCCAACCCCGCCGCTGCGACCCGTCTCGAGGAACGCGCCTTCGCGACCGGCTCGTCCCGGATCACCCGAAAGGTCCGCTCCCGCGTGATTCCCGAGAACGAACCCGGCTCAGAAGCGTGCCCAATCCTTCCAGGGCAGGTTCTTCCAGCTGACCGAGACGCCGAAGAGGAAGAGCTGGTTCCGGTCGTATTCGCCGCGAACCGTAGGTGACACCCGTCTGGAGCAGAAGATCGTCGCGCAGGCGGTACGCGAGGCCGCCTCGCGCACGGACAGCGGCCGGTGCGCTCAGCGCTCGGCGAGCCCGAGCCACTCCAGAGTGCGCCCCTCGAGGAACGCGTAGAAGGGGTTCCAGCGCAGCCGCAGCAGGTTCGTGGCGCTCACCGCCAGGACGCCGCGCTCGCCGCGTAGCTCGGCCCGACCCAGCTGGATGCCTGGGCTCGGCTTCGCGGCGGGTCCTCCGTACAGCGGATCGCTCTCCGGGAAGGGCAGCGCGATGTGGGAGAGGGAGAAGATGCCCGCGGGCCAGGCGATCCCGAGGGGCCGTCGCGCCATCTTCGTCCGGCCGACCCGCTTGTCGTAGAGCACCACGCCCCGGCTCTGCTCGTCCTCGTTGGTGACGAAGCCCAGTGCGAAGGGCAACGCGACGTCCACCAGGTCGGACTTGATCGCCTCCTTCGGATCCGAGGAGACCAGATCCTCGGCGGCGGCGCGACGATTCAGGTCGAACAGCACCAGCTCGTGTCCGCCTTCGAGCAGCTGCAGGAAGAGCCGATCGATCACCGCGCGGGTCGAGACGGTGGCGTCGGCCAGGGACTGGAACGCCAGCACCGCGGGGAAGGCGTCGAGGCGCCCATCCCTGCGCAGGCGGGCGAGCCCGGCGTCGTTCCCGGCCGTGAGGCGGTGCACCTGGTCGCCGGCGTTCACCGCGAAGGAGTTGTACTTGAAGGGGTCGAACTCCGGCATGATGGAGCTCCAGGCGAGCTTCGGGAGACCGAGGATCTGCCCGAGCCGTGCCTGCCACACGGAGAGGGCCGCGACGGGCGTGATGCCGATGGAAGGGGAGATCAGCACGAGGCGGTCGAGCCGCGCCAGCGCACCGTCCTCGAGCGCCGCAATGGCGTGATGCACCGCCAGCGCGGCGCCCGTCGAGTAACCGATCGCGACGAGCGGCGCGCGCCCCACCCTCTCGCGAAGGTGGCGCACCGCGAGCGCCGTGGCGGCGGCCATGTCCTCCCAGCGGACGTCGAGAAGACCCGACGGCGCGGTGCCGTGCCCCGGAAGCCGCAGGCCCACCACGTACGCGCCGCGCGCATGGAGCGCCCGTCCCAGCGTACGCAGGCTGTAGGGCGAGTCCGACATGCCGTGGAGCAGCAGCACTCCCGCACGGGGCGCCTCCAGGCCCAGCTCGAAGCTCCGGTTCCAGTCCCGCTGCCAGCGGCCCGGGTCCGCGAGGCTACCGCGGTGGTAGCGGTTGAAGCGGGTCCGGTCCTCGGGCCGGAGCCGATCGTGGACGCGCTCCTCGGTCTGTTGGAACAGCTGCCGCTCGAGCTCCAGGTACGCTTCGAAGCTGGCCAGCGGACGCTGCGCGCTGAACTCGGCGGTGAGCTCGGCCTCGTGCCAGACCCGCAGGTCGGGGCGCGCGTTCAGGAGGTGGATCCCCACTCCGAGCAGCACGAGCACGGCGCCCAGTGCGCCGTACACCACGGCCGGCAGCAGGCGGCGCAGCGTCCCGAGCAGGCCCACGAGCAGGCTCAGGGCCGTGCGGCGCGGGAGGGAGCCACCCGAGAGCCCAGACACCTTTCGCCTCCCCGCCTCGCTTCTCGAACCCGCCCTCGCCCCGACCTACTTCGCCGGGTCGAGGAACTCCCGGAAGCCGTAGCTGGCGTGGGGGCCGAAGCAGATCTGCTCCAGCACGCCGATGCCCTGCTCGTCGCCGAGGCGGGCGCGCACCACCTGCTGGATGTGCTGGTTCTCGAGAGCCATCGGGTCGAGCGCGTCGCTCTTCCAGGCCTCTCCCCCGATCGCGAGCTCGCCCTTCCAGAGCCCGTGGCCCCACTCCGGGTGGGTGTATCCGATGCCCTTCATGCGGAAGCAGAGCAGGGGCTCGAGCGCGATCTCGTGGCGCTCACCGGAGCGTTCCACCAGCGCGATGTCGGCGGAGCCCGCGCGTCGCGTGCCGGGCAGGTAGCGGATGCGGTGCTCCAGGGTGGCCATGTGCTCGACGCCGGCATCCTCGACGCCGGGAATGCGATCCGGATCGTCGTAGGCGGGCACGATCATGCCGTCCTGGTACCAGGCGTGTCCGTGCTCGTCCTCGAACACGCCGAAGTGGGTGCAGCGGTCGCGCCAGTGGATGGGGGCCCACAGGAAGAAGACCTGGGGGAGCGTGCGCGCGGGCGCGCCGCCGGACTCGGGCTCGCCCACCGGGCGGATGCCCCAGGAGCGGTCCTTGGTGCCGTAGACGCGCGTCGGCTCGATGCCGAGTCGCTCGCCCGCGTAGCCCACCTGTCCCTGCCAGCGGCCGAACTGGGCGAAGCGGGTCGCGTCCATCAGCAGGCGCCCGTCGCGCCGCGCGGTCTGCCGCCCCTCCTCGATGGCCGCGCTGCGCGCGGTGAAGCGCAGGTCGCACTCGATTTCGGTCTCGTTGGGGTCGAGGGTCACGCGGAGCGACTGCATCGGCTCCAGGATCTCGATACGAAACGGTCCCACTTCCGTCACCGAGGGGTCACGCGGAGCGCGGCGCGAGGCGTGGAACGCGTGCTGCACGCCGTCCCGCACGATGCTGAAGCCGCAGTCCATGATCCCCCGGTTGGGATACACCGCCAGACCGATGCCGAAGTAGAACTCGCCGTCGTCATTGTACCCGTTGAACCAGTAGCGATCGTAGACGTTGCGGTCGCTCGACGCCGCGTGGGCCAGCGGCTCCGGGGTCTGATGGATGGGGTAGTCGTCGAGGCGTGAGAGCATGGGGACCTCGCGCGGAACGGGCATCTCCGCGCGGTCGAACCTACCATCCCGGCCGCGACGGGTTCAATCGCGGAGGACGTGTGGCTCGCAAGCGGCGCCCGAA
>JAAUYK010014970.1_pt1 | contig 25816 bp, 21 predicted proteins | sample 7278021 | NCBI WGS metagenome assembly JAAUYK01 (sample SAMN14350223, study PRJNA611818) | marine sediment metagenome | isolation source: surface marine sediment (1.8m) | place: French Polynesia: Moorea | collected 2018-08
CAACGAGACAAAAAGGCCGGAGGATATGATAATATTACCGGTGGGGATTCCAAAGGCATAGATATCTCTGCTGCTGGCCAAGAAAAAAGCGTAATTGTAGCCCAGCAGCTTAAACGGCCAGTTCTTCAGCACGTTTTTGCCAGTTTCAGAAAGATGGATTTGTTTCGGGGATTCCTTTTCAATGGGCTCGTAATTGCGCAACCGCATCGCCCACTCGGCCTCGATGGCTTTTTCTACAGCCAAATCGGGCAAATAAACAACTTTTTTAAAGCAAAATCCACTGGGACGGTAGCCCTGTTGATCGGCATCTTCGCGTTTCATCCGAGCCATCAGGGATGGATCGGGAAAATGATTGCATGACCAAAGGTGGTAGATCTTACTATCTGGATCTAAGACGACATACTTGTGGTTTTCATCACCCAGCGTTTCAAGTAAAATATGTTGGATAGCTTGGGGGGTTGATTGTTTCAAGAATTCCTTGCTGAATCCAAATCTAATGTTTCCGGTTCCCAGGGCGGGATGGGACAGCTCAAGCGTAACCTCCGAGGGATCAATATTGACGTCGATAATTGTGGCGCTTAGTTTTTTATCCTGGAAAAATATTCTGCTGATGGTTTTTTCATAAAAGTACTCATGGCCCCTGTGCCGGCCGAAACCGAAATTGAGTTTGTTCAGTTGGGGCATAATTTGAATATCTTTGTTTAGGACATCTCTGATGATTTGAGCGTCGGACGCTTGCGCTAAAGAGACTTCGGCGCTGGCGATGGTCGGCCAGGTCCAGTTGAACCAAAACAACATCAGGCTTAGCGCAAGCTTGCCCATAACCTTTTTATCTAGCACGATATTAACTCCTGCGGTATATAAGAAAATCTGCCGGCACCAATATAAAAACCCACCTCTTGATTGCAGAAATGGGCTTATTGCAATAAATGGCATGGGTATGGTGCTAAAGGGCAAAAACCGTTTATCAATCTCCATCATAAAAAATGCCAGGCTGTGGGTCAAGGGTGATGTTGTATTTTCCCTTGCAATGCCCCTGATGGAACGCAAAGCTCATATTTGAGTGATTTTAACGCTGGTTTGATCACTGCTCTAAAAGCTCTCGAGCATGGGCGAGGGTCTTCTGGGTAATTTTTTCACCCCCCAACATCCGCGCGATTTCTTTATAACGGTCCTCGTCGTTTAACAGCCGGATGGATGTGCGGGTCCTGCCTGCAGAGACGTTTTTTGAAATTCGAAAATGGTGTTGGCCGAATTTGGCTATTTGCGGCAGGTGAGTTATACAGATGACCTGATGATGTTTGGCGAGAGCGGCTAATTTTTTTCCCACCGCTTCAGCAACCCCCCCACCGATACCTGCATCCACCTCATCAAAAACCACCGTCTCAACCGAATCGTTTTTAGCCAGCAGGGCCTTTAAGGCCAATATCACCCGCGACAGCTCGCCACCGGAGGCGATGCTGGTCAAGGCTTTCAACGCCTCTCCGACATTGGGTGAGATTAAAAATGTGGCCCGATCAACACCGGTTTCAGTGATCAAGTGTTTGTCAAACGTCAAATGAGAGTCGGTTTTTTCGTCTGCGCCTATGGGCTGTAAATCCACATTAAAATTGGTTTTGGCCATCTTCAGGGTGGCCAATTGATCCATGACCTTTTTGGCAAAGCCCTTGGCTGCTTTCTTGCGTTTATCCGACAACTTTAAAGCAAGATCTTTAAGCTCGGTGTGCAACTTTTTGGCTTCAGCTTCGGTCTGTTTTATCTGTTCTGTGATATTTTCAACGCTGGCCAGCTCTTGCTTAATGGCGTTGCTTTTTGCGATGACAGCATCCAATGTGCCGCCGTATTTGCGCTTGAGCTTATTAAGGATGTCAAGCCTTTCCTCGACAGCTTCCAGTTGTTGGTCATCCACTTGAAGTGAATTAAGGTAGCTTCGCAAACCTTCAATCAGATCCTCGATTTGATAACGGGTATCTGAAAGGCTCTGGGCTTTCGATGCCAAATGGGCATCGATCTGACCAACGTTGGTCAGCTCCTTGCTGACAGCCACCAATTTTTCCATAACCGAACCGGGTTCACCATAAAGCGTTTCGATACTGCTGTATACGGTTTGATATAGTGCTTCAGCATTTTTTAATCGCAACCTTTCCTGTTCGAGGTCTTCATCCTCACCAATGACGGGGTTGGCAGCTGTGATTTCTTTGTCCTGAAACGTCAGCAGCTCAATGTGTTCTGCTTGACGATTCCCGACGGCCTTTAACTTTGCCATTTCTTTGAGCACTGCCAGCATTTTTTGAAAACACGTGCCGACCGCCTCGCGTAAAGCCAGCAGATCACCAAATTGATCCAGAATTAAAAGATGTTGTTCCTCTTTTAGCAGCAGTTGATGGGCGTGTTGTCCGGAAATACTGGCTAAATTTTCAGTGATGGTGTTGAGCAATTGAATGGTGGCCATGCGGTCGTTCAGGTAAACCCGATTGGCATCGTTGCGGGCTATGGTTCTTCTGACCAACAGCCCCTCAGAAGGATCATATCCGTGATTGGTCATTATTTGAGCTGCCCGGCTGGACGAGGCTATTTCAAAAAGAGCCTCCAATTCGGCATTTTCGGCGCCGCTGCGAACCAGATCGGTGGCTGCCCGGCTTCCCAGCAACAGATTGACAGCATTGAGGATGATCGATTTGCCCGCTCCGGTTTCCCCGCTGAGGATGGTCAATCCATCGGAAAAACCGATTCGCAGGTCATCGATAATGGCAAAATTTCGAATGGAAAGCTCTTTTAGCATGAATTGAACAATGGGATTTGGCGTTTCTTCTGGTTTCGGTCCTGCCAGAAGCGGTTTTGCCGTCCAGATGAACTGGAAGGATTTATGGCATAACCCTTAAAGTTTGTAAAGCGGATTGACGGGATATCATGTTGGGTTGTAACCAATTAAAATAACGTAAATTTTACAAATATTTACCGACACATAGATGCTTAGCAGCCGCTGGGGGTCAAGATGGCGGCCGCCACTGGGCCATCGGTGCGACCCAGAGCAGCATGAAACCCATTCCGACTATTTAGGATACCCGGTGATATCACGGATGCGCTCGTACAAGGGCTTTAACCGCCGGTACATTTTTTTGTAAACATCATGGTAAAGCGCATTATACAGGGCATGGTGTTGTTGATTCGGCGCAAAAACCTCGCCGACATGGGTCATGGCGCCCACGGCAGCTTTAAAGTCCGGATGAAGCCCCAGACCCACTGCCGCATCGATGGCGGCCCCTAATCCGGAGGTTTCATAAACATGGGGTTTGGCCGTCGGCAGGCCAAATATGTCAGCGGTCAGCTGAAGGGCACTGCGACTCTGGCTGCCACCACCGGAGACCCGCAACTCGGTAATGGGTGTTTTGCTGCGCTGTTCAATGCGTTCTTTTCCTTCACGCAGGGCATAAGCCAGCCCTTCTAAAATCGAACGGTACAGATGCGCACGCGTATGAATGTCACCAAAGCCGATAATAGCACCTTTGGCCTCCGGTCCCGGCATTTTAAGTCCGGGGGTCCAGTAAGGCTGCAGCATCAATCCCATGGAGCCTGGTGGAATGGCCTCCACCAGCTTATCGAATAGGGTTTCTGGCGCGATTCCCTGGCGCGCCGCTTCGCGCTGTTCTTGCTGCCCAAATTGTTCTTTATACCACTTGACCATCCAGTAACCCCGATATACCTGAACTTCGATGGTATAAAAGTTGGACACAGCTGATGGATAAGCGGGCAACAGCCGAATGGGTTCGATATATTTTTTATGGGTGATATTGATGGTGGCGGTGGTGCCGTAACTCAAGCAGCCAATTGAAGATTTCAGGCTACCGGAACCAATGACTTCACAGGCTTTGTCTGCGGCGGCTGCAATCAACGGCAGGCCCTGAGGAATGCCGGTATCGCCGGCCGCAGCTGTGGTGATTTCTCCAAGGGGTTTTGCCGGTGGGACCAGATCGGGCAGAATCGATGGATCGATACCCTCCAGAACCCGCCACCGCCAGTCCCAGCGGGAAGGCCAGCGCAGGCGTTTGTAGTCAAAAGGGATAAAGGCTACCTGGCAACCGATTGAATCGACAAATTTTCCGGTCAGTTTGTAAGTTAGGTAACCGGATAGCAGTAAAAATTTATGGGTTTTTTGCCAGATGTCGGGTTGATAGGTGCGGATCCAGTTGGCTTCGGATTCCTGCTGAAGATAGCCAATCGTATCTGTCAGGCGGGCAATTTTAAAAATGAATCCCCAAGGCCCCCTGACCGGCGGCAGGCCGTATGTTTTGCGCTGATCCAGCCACATGATCGCAGGTCTCAAGGGCTTACCATCTTTATCAATATTGACAACACTGCCACGTTGGGTGGTTAAGGCCACTCCGGCCACCCGGTTTTTATCGATATCAGGATGCTGCCATATCCGCTGACAGGCTGTGACCAGGGCCTGCCAAAATACCTCTGGATCCTGCTCCGCCCAGGTCGGTTTTTCTGAAAAATAGGGGACAAAGGTTACGGCCTCTTTGGCCAAAAGCTGACCGGCAGTATCGAAGATCATTGCCTTGAGGCTCTGAGTGCCGTTGTCAATGGCCAGGATCAGGTCTTTGGTGGGCATAATTCAAGGATTCGTTTTTGGTGTCAGGTTTCAGTGTTCAGGTGTCAGTTTTCAGAGGTCAGAGGCTAGACGGCAGATGGAGAGTTTGATTTACAGACGAACTTTCTGTCCTCTGTTTTCTGTTCTCCGTCATCTGTTTACTGACACCTGAAACCCGACACCTGAAACCTTTAAGCTGCGCTTCTCGCAACTTTATATGGATTGCGTGTGACCGCATGGACATTATTTTTGCAGAAATGGTATTGATACATTTAATAAATAGAACAATTTATAATGGCATCTTTGTATCCGACCCATGGACCTCATGCCAGATTTCGATACTTTTTTGCATGGCGAATCTGACAACTTCTTCGACCGTATCTGTATTTTGCGCCACCGCATCTGAAAGGTAGCTGTAATATTGAAGCGATGCATTGCGAGATATTTCGGATCTGAAGTAGAGGATGGCCATTTTTTTAAACACAGAAGCAAAATCATTGAAAATCAGCGCGTATACCGGGTTGCCGGATAAACGAGTTATCTGCATCTGCAATTCCCAATCATATTCTGCAAAGGTGGTCTCGCTGTTAGCGGGATTGGGATGATGGGAAAGGTAGTCTATCAGTTTTTGCGGCTGATACAGTGCTGCCAGACGGGCAACTGGGGGCAGCAGCGTTACCCTGACTTCCAATAACTTAGTTATAAACCCATTGGGAAGATATTTAGCGTATTTGGCCAGCGTGCCGATCATCCTTAGACCGCCCTCTAACCAGTAATCATTGACCACTGTGGGTTTGCCGTGGTGGATGGTAACCCAGCCTTCGCTGGCCAGACGCTGCAGCGTCTCCCGCAGCGTGGGGCGAGTCACGCCAATTTGACCTGCCATAGCCCGCTCTCCGGGCAATGGTGCTCCCGCCGGGTAAGTTCCATCCAAAATGGCGGTTACCAGAATACTTTCGACATAATGAGTAGCTCGTATTGGGGGCCCAAGCTTAGGTTCCATTATAATACCCTCCCTTATGTTTGATGCTTAAAAGCAATCTGGTTAGAGGTCATACCACTTATGATCGACCCTATCAACCTTTTTTATCGAGATTAATATATTGTAAATATTGTTAATATAAATTTTAATCGACTTAGGGTATAAAGCTATTCGATAAGAGGTCTTACCAGTAGGGGGTAGAAATAGGGCTATTTTTTATGTCCAAACTTAAATGGGGAGAAGGTGGATTTTACGGTGGCTTTGTATGAGTCGACCATAATGGGTGCGTAGAATGGCTTCAGCGTCCGGGGAGAGGCGGCATTTTAGAAAACATCCTGGGCCCGTGCAATCTCCTCAACCGCGCCCATGACGATCAAAGTTGTACCGGTTGTCAACAGACGGGTGGGTGGCGGGTTAAACTCAATATCTTCGGTGTTGTCTTTGGCACCCAGAACCAGCAAGCCATAGCGCTCTTTAAGACCACAGGCACGAATTTCTTTTTGGTTAAATTTGGATTTTTCCGAAACCGTTAATTCATGAATTCTCAGATTGCCCTTGCCGCTGCGCAGCATATGATCCAAAAAATCCACGGCTGTGGGTCTGATCATTTCAGAAGCCATCCGCAAGGCGCCGATCGCATTGGGGCAAACGACGGCATTAGCGCCGGCATTAATGAGTTTAGGGTGCAAATTCTGGTTGGACATGCGGCTGATAATGCGAATACGTTGATTCAGCATACGGGCGGTCATGGTCACATAAAGGGTATCTTTATCAGAAGGCAATGCGATCACTATCCCGGCAGCGCGTTCAATACCAGCCGCCATCAAGTTTTCATCCTCGGTGGCATCCCCTTCGATATACAGCAGCTCACAGATGGTTTTGCAGCGCTCAATTCTTTCCGGGTCGGTTTCGATCAGCACCGCCGTCTCGTTGTTTTTGCACAGTTCGGCAATGACGCCGCTACCGGTTTCGCCCCCGCCGCAGACAATATAATGATCTTTTAATTTGTCGATTTGCTTTGCCATTCTTTTTTTCCTTAAAAATCCTGAAAGTTCACCTTCCAAAAATAAGGCCGTCAAAGAACTGATACCGTACAAGATCATACCCATGCCAAAAGTGATCAACACCATTGTAAAAATTTGGGCTGTATCGTTTCCGGTCACCTCGATAATTTCGCCGTAGCCGACCGTTGTCAGCGACACCACTGTCATATAAAGGCAATCCAGAAACTCGGGCTCACCATCGAAAATAATATAATAGCCCAGGCTGCCGACCAAATGAACAACAATAATTAACGCCAGCAAAAAATATAATCGTTTACGAATGCCCATAAGTTTAACAATCGAAATTCCGGATATGGTCCTGTTTCCAGTATGCGGTGTTCATGACACGATAGCAGTCAAATTTCAAGGGGAAAGGATTTAAACCCAATTCCGCATTACTTTTGATGCAAGATTCAGCTGACAGCTGCGTCTTGCACGAGTTGGAGGCTTTTGTATGCAAGGCATTTAAGGGTGAGGCAATCCGCCTGAGGCGGACCGATGGACGCCTGAGGCTTGTCCGCCTATGGCGGACTCGCCCGCGGAGTGAAAATAAATGCGATAAAATAGTTTTTAACCATCTTGCCTCCTGTGTATAGACGTTAACGTATAAGTTTGTTTATTGGACCGGTTAATAAAGGGCAAAATAAATTTCGCATTAATTTTCATGCAAGATTCAGCTAAGATCTTTACAAAGAAGCCCCCATGCTTTAATCTAAAGAGCTACACCTTCCTGACCGTTGAAATCCGAAATTTTTCAACCTGAATATCAAGCGCCAAAAGCCCAACAAAAACTGCCGATGCAAGTTTGCCGGCAGCGAGGTTACCATGAACAAAGAAATACCGCTGGTGATTGCAACTGGAAATCCGGGAAAAGTCGTCGAGATAAACGATTTGCTAACCGGCTTTCCGATACAGATCAAAAGCCTTACTGATTTTGGTCCGATTCCGGAAGTGGAAGAAGATGGCGAGACCTTCGAGGAAAATGCCTATAAAAAATCCAGCTTCACGGCTAAAATACTGGGCATACCGGCCCTGGCCGATGATTCAGGTCTGATGGTAGACGCATTAGGAGGAGCGCCTGGTGTTCGGTCAGCTCGATATGCCGGCGCAAATGCCAGCGACGAACAGCGGGTTGCTAAGCTGCTCAAAAATATGCAAGGTCAAACCAATCGCAAAGCGGCTTTTGAATGCGTTCTTTCGATTGCTGTTCCATCCGGCCCAGCGCTTACCTACGAGGCGCGCTGTGAAGGGCAGATTGCCGACGCACCTGCCGGACATAAAGGCTTTGGCTACGATCCGATATTCTTTTACCCCCCCTTAAACAAGACTTTCGGTCAAATGACCATTGCCGAAAAAAGCCATGTGAGCCATCGCGGCAAAGCCTTGAACGAACTCAGACAAGAGATGGATAAAGTTTTGATCTGGATTCGAAGGCACATACCGCCGGAAGAAAAATTTTTGTACGAGCTAAATCCGGAGGAGTGAGATGATTGCTGATCTGATCAAGGCCAATCGAAGCTGCCGTCGCTTTTACGAAGAACAGCCGATTGATTTAGAGACGCTGGAATCGCTGGTTGATCTGGCGCGACTGTCGGCCTCGGGGGCTAATCTACAGCCCTTAAAATACATTCTGACCTGTCGGCCCGCATTAAATGAGGAAATCTTTAGGTGTCTGGGCTGGGCCGCCTATCTAAAAGATTGGCCTGGACCGGAGCGTGGAGAAAGACCCGCAGCGTATATCGTAATTCTGGGTGACAGCAACATCAGCAAAGAATTTGGGGTCGACCACGGAATTGCTGCCCAGTCAATATTGCTGGGCGCCAGGGACATGGGGCTGGCGGGATGCATGCTTGGCGCCATTAATCGCAAGGATTTGCGAAGCGTGCTCGATATTCCGGCTCATCTTAAAATTTTGTTGGTGCTGGCACTCGGCAAGCCCAAAGAAGAAATTGTGCTTGAAGACGTTGGGCCCGATGGTAATATCCGCTATTGGAGAGATGAGCAATTGGTGCATCATGTGCCCAAGCGATCGCTGTCGGAAATCATCATTGTATCGCACGCAACTTAATTTGACGAATATTAGCTCGGAATTGCCTGGAACACCCTTTTTGACCATCCGGCGTTTCAATGATAGACTAAATATTACATTTAAATATTTAACAAAGGAGAAAGGGCATGGGACCTTTTAAAGACTGTATCGACATCGTAACGGAATTGGGTGGTGTCACTGATTCAAAAGCGGCCCAACAGGTGTTTGAAGATACGATCGATGCGGAAAACTTAGCAAAACTTAAACGCATTCAGAATCCGGACGTTCTAAAAAAAATTGCCAATGCCATCAAGCTCTGCAAGCCGGACGCTGTTTTTATCGATACGGGATCGGAGGAAGATCGTCAATTTATCCGGGAACTCTCCCTAACAAAAGGCGAAGAAAAACCATTGCCCATGAACGGCCATACCATTCACTATGACCTAAAAGAAGAGCAAGGGCGTATTATTGACCGCACATTTTACATTCACAATCAAGGCGAAGAGGTTAGCTCGCTGGCAAATAAAAAAGATCGCGCTGAGGCATTGGAAGATATCCGGCAGAAAATGACCGGCATCATGAAGGGTAAAAAGATGATGGTCGGATTCTTTCTAAGAGGCCCGGTGGGCGCCCCCGCATCCAACCCGGCGCTTGAAATTTCCAGCTCGACCTATGTGATGCACAGTGCCGCCATCCTTTATCGCAATGTATATGATGCCTTTGATCGGGAAGTCGAAAAGCTGGGGCATTTTTATGCCAATATCCACAGTGAAGGTCTGAACCGGCCCGAAGATCTGCCCAATGCCCGCGTATATATGGACCGCAGCCATCTGACCACCTATAGCTTTAACTGCACCTATGCCGGCAATACGTTGCTGATGAAAAAGGGCAATCACCGCTTTTCAGTGGACCGCTCTGTGTATGTAAACAAAGGCGAGCAGATTGCCGAGCATATGTTTATCACCGGCATCGAAGGGCCCGGCGGGCGCATCACCTGGATGGTGGGCGCGGCGCCCAGCGGCTGCGGCAAAACCACCTCAGCCATGGCCGGTGACCATTTCGTCGGGGATGACTTGGCGCAGATGTGGATTGCAGATGACGGCAGCGTGCGTTCCATCAATCCTGAATGCGGAATTTTTGGTATCGTTGAAGATGTCAACTGGGAGGGGGATCCTTACCTGATGAAATGTTTGCGTCATGAGGGCACCGAGGTCATCTGGTCCAATGTGCTTATTGATGAAAATAGGGTGCCCCAGTGGACCGGTAACGGGGAGGAGCCGCCACCGGCCAAAGGCCACAACTTCCAGGGGCCCTGGGAAAAGGGCATGGTCGATGAAAACGGCAAAGAGATTCCCATGTCACATCCCAATTCCCGCTGTACGCTTTCCAACAGCGCTCTGGAAAACTATTCGGACAAAAATGAGGCCGCTGAAGGGGTTGAAACCCGCATCTTTACATACAGCGGCCGTGATAGTAACACCATGCCGCCGGTCTGGGTATCAAAAAATCCCGATGAGGGTGTTGTTATCGGCGCCTGCATCGTATCGGCTGCAACGGCTACGGAAGTCGGGGCCACCGGTGTTCGCCGTCAGCCGTGGGCTAATGCGCCTTTTACCCCCGGATCATTGGGCGAGTACATGGATGCGCAATTTATTTTCTTTAACAGCGACAAAATAAATGATGATAAACGTCCGATTCTGGCAGGGCTTAATTATTTTTTAACCGATGAGGCGCGGGGCGGCAGCTCCCAAAAATTGCTGGGTGAAAAAAAAGATGTCAAAGCCTGGATGGCCTGGCTGGAGCGCCGCGCCCATAAGGAAGTGGATGCCATTGAAACGCCCATCGGCTATTTGCCCAAGTATGATGATCTAAAGCGGCTGTTCAAAGATCGTATCGACAAAGCATATCCTGAAGACCTCTATAGTAAACAGTTTTCATTATACATTGATAATATCGTAGCGCGCATTGATTTACAGCAAGAGGCTTACAGCCAAGAGCCCCATATTCCGGAGCACTTTTTTGACATACTTAAGAAGCAACGCTCAGAACTCATGGCCCTCAAAGAAAAATACGGGCCGATTGTAACACCGCAGCAGCTCGAAAATAATAAACCATCATAAACCTGGCCTCATTTATTTTTACCACGAAGTTCACGAAGGATACGAAATTAAAATCTTAAAATATTGACATCTATCTTCGTGGTTTTTCGTGTGCTTCGTGGTGAATGGGAATGCCCGACTTGAACCTGCCGATTCAACAATCCACAATTAACGTCATATTTAGCCGTCGCATGCTGGTGGCCTTGTTAATGGGGTTTTCCGGCGGGCTTCCGTTGCTGCTCACCTGGGGGGTATTACAGGCCTGGATGACGGAAAAAGGCATTGATTTAACCTGGATCGGCATGATCTCCCTGTTTCAGATTCCGTACGCCTGGAAATTTCTGTGGGCACCTCTTTTAGATCGGTTTGTACCACCGTTTCTCGGGCGTCGCCGTGGCTGGCTTTTAATCGCCCAGGTGGCGTTAATGGCTGCCATCGTGGGGCTGGGATTTTCAGACCCCGTCAGCAAACCCGGGCTGATGATTGTGGCAGCAGCTCTGGTGGCCTTTTTCAGCGCCACCCAGGATATTGTTATCGACGCCTATCGGCGTGAAGACCTGGCTGATGAAGAACTGGGTTTGGGCTCCTCAATGTACGTTTATGGCTACCGGCTGGGCATGCTGCTGGCCTCCGGTGGCGGTCTGATCATGGCTGATCACATCCCCTTCTCCCACGTTTACTTTATTATGTCCCTGTTCATGCTGCCCGGTATTTTAACGACGCTGCTGACACCGGAGCCGAAGGCGGTGGCCGGCATACCCCAAACCATGAAAGAAGCAGTGGTCGATCCGTTTGTTGATTATTTCAGACGTAGCGGCGCCATCTGGATTTTGGTTTTTATTCTGCTGTATAAGGTTGGTGATACCATGGCGAGCGGCATCACCATGCCGTTTTACTTGGAGACCGGATTTTCCAAAACAGAGATCGGGACCGTCGTCAAATTTTTCGGAACGGCAGCAACTCTGATCGGTGCATTTTTTGGGGGGGTATTGCTGTTAAAGCTGGGCATCAACCGCGGCCTCTGGATATTTGGGATCCTGCAGGCCCTATCAACCGCCGGTTTTGCCATTTTGTCCCGAATCGGTTATAACATTGCCATGCTTTCAGGGGTCATTGCATTTGAGAACCTGAGCAGCGGCATGGGCACCGCCGCCTTTGTGGCTTTTATGGCCAGCATTACCAATAAAAAATTTACCGCCACCCAATATGCTCTGCTGACAGGTATTATGGGTCTTTCCAGACAGCTGGCATCCTCGGTGACCGGTTTGATGGCCAAGCATATGGGATGGCAAAGTTTTTTTGTTTTCTGCACCCTGATTGCGATCCCCGGTATGCTGCTGCTTTTAAAAATTGCGCCCTGGAATTCGCGACTCGAAGATGAGGGCGCTTAGCATTGGAGTAATGGAGTCATTAGCGTTCCGTGTTGCGAGTTGTAAGCCGAAAGACGCGTGACGCCCAACTCGCAACCGGCAACATCAGACGGATTCCGGCATTGCAATCTATCAAAAACGGCCCGACATTCTTAATGCATATTTGAAGGGATACCATGCCCAAAGAGCAACAAGACCATAAGACCCTTGAACGGGTGCAGCAGCTTCAGGAAAAAAGAAGACAAATCATGGAGCTGCCGCCTGATAAGGCTCTTGATCAAATTTTGAAAGATCGCCAGCCGGCAGCTTTGGTGCACTCGTTTCCCGAACAGGATTTTTATCTGATGGTCAATGAAATTGGGCCGCAGGATTCGCTGCCACTCCTTTCACTGGCCACCAACAAGCAGTGGGAGCACATTGTCGACCTCGAGACCTGGCAAAATGATCACATTGACCTCAATTCGGTCACACGCTGGATGAATTTGCTGATGGAAGCTGATGCACAGCGATTTATCAGCTGGATATTAAAGGATCAGCTAGAATTTATTGAGTTTTATCTGTTCAAAAATCTGGAGGTCAGAATTCGGGAACATGATCAGGATCCAACCGAATTTGGCAATGACTTTTTTACGCTGGATGATGTCTATTATTTAAGGTTTATCGATATGCCCGCTGAAAGTGAATCCGAGAAGCTGCTCGATAAACAGCGGCGTAAATTATTAACCCAATTTGTGCAACACCTGGCCTCTACAGATCATCATATTTACCAAAACGTTTTTATGGAAGCGGCCCATGTCATACCTGCTGAAACTGAAGAAGATTGCTATCGCTGGCGAACCATGCGGCTGGCGGAAAAGGGCTTTTTGCCCTTTGACGAAGCGGTCGGCGTCTATCAACCGATTAAGCCTGGGGAACTTGAAAGCAAGCACAATAAATATTTACCGCACGCCTCCCAACAGATTTCAACTCTTCCGGTACCGGTCTCTCCGCTGCGTGAATTAAAGCAAGACAATTATTTCACGCGAGCATTACAGAAAATTGACGCCCCCAACATATTGCACCTGCTGCAAACCGAGTTCGCTCATTTGTGCAATCAGGTCGTCGTTGCAGACCGCAGAACCATTGGTGAACGTGATGTGCTACAGGAAATTGTTAAAAAAACCAGCGGCTATGTGAGCATCGGCCTGGAGCAACTGTTAAAAGACCAAAAAGACGATGATGCCCGGGCCGCCGCACTGATCATTCGGCACCCGCTGCAGGACATATTCCGAGCCGGCTTTGGTGCGGCCTTGAAACTGAAGTGGCGGGCGGAAAAATGGCTGTCTAAATGTTGGTTTGCGCAAGCTGATTTGCGATTGACCTTTTGGGGTGAACGGTGGATGGGAGTTGTCGGCGGTCTTCTGGTCAAAAAGCCGCTGTACTACGACAATTATCAATCCGGCGTCTTGTACCGTGAATTTGCCACGGTCGACGATATCGACAAATCCGCAGCGATTTTTGACGAGGTAGTTGCTGTTGATGACCTGTTGTCTGTAATGAACATCGAGATGGATAAACCGGCCCAATATGGATTTTTAACGTACAAAAATCTTTTGCTAACCCTCTGGGCGCGGCATTATTGCCATATGAAGGGTGACAAACTAAAACCACTGGCGCTCAAGCAGTTCCTACCCTTCTTTGAGAAACTGTTGCCCCAAGGGGCTGATTCCGGCACCACGGCGGCCCGTAAGATTCCAGACGAAATGAAAACCACCTTTTTAAACTGGCTGGCGGCCAAGACCGGTTTAAAAGACTATGAGCTGACCGATCGTCTTGGCCAAACCTTTGAGGATCTTTTCAACGAGATTGAAAGCGAATATGGTCAGGTCGCCCCAGTAGATATTGATCCCCGTTTTGTGCATTTATTTCTGTTGTCGGCAAATAAGTAACTGTCGTATTTATTTTTGATGTGCCTTCTCAGTCCTCAGTCCTCATTGCTCAGTACTAAAGTTTTTTACGGCTGCACAGATCACCTGCAGCGCCGAGTCGATGTCGGTCGGGGTGGTTTTTCGCCCTGTTGTTAAGCGTAAGGTGCCCTTGGCCCACTCCAGTGGGACGTCCATCGCCTCGAGCACCGCAGAAACTTGCACGATATCCGAATGACAGGCGGCACCTGCCGAAGCGGCCACTTCATCTCCAATGGCGTCCAAAATGCGGTTGGCCTCATGCCCTTTGAAAGAAATGCTAAGGGTGTTGGGCAGTCGCAGCTGCAGATGGCCGTTCACGCGCACTTTGCCACAGTTTTTTTTGAGGCCCTCATAGAGCCGATCGCGCATAGCCTGCATGTGGGCCCTGTTTTTTTCCAGATCGCGCGCGGCAATTTCACATGCCATGCCCAGACCGACGATTTCCAGCACGTTTTCCGTGCCGGGACGCACCGCTCTTTCCTGCCCGGCGCCATGCATTAATTTGGCGGGCACCAGTCCCTTGCGGATGTAAAGGGCACCGACACCTTTGGGGGCGTAAACCTTGTGCCCGGCAATGGACAGCAGGTCGACGCCCAGGCGGGTGACATCCACCGGGATCTTGCCCACCGATTGGGCCGCATCAGTGTGCACCGCTATATCGTGTTTTCGCGCCAGCTCAGCGATAGACTCAATGGGCTCGATAGTGCCGACCTCGTTGTTGGCGTGCATGATGGATATCAAAATGGTTTCCGTTTGAATGGCCGCCTCCACATCCGCTGGTTTTACTCGGCCGAATTCATCAACCGGTAGATAAGTCACCACAAATCCGGCGATTTCCAAAAAACGACATACTTCGATGACAGCGGGGTGCTCGATTTGGGAGGTGATGATGTGCTGGCCCTTTTGGCGCAGTGCTTGAGCGCAGCCGATGATCGCAAAATTATTGGACTCTGTGCCCCCGCTGGTAAATATGATTTCTTCCGGCTCACAATTGAGCAGAGCGGCGACCTGCTCACGGGCCCTGGCAACGGCCTGTCTGGGCTTGTTGCCGTAGTAGTGCGAGCTGGAGGGATTGCCGAATTCTTCTTCGAAAAACGGCAGCATGGCCTCAATGACTTCCGGGTCATGGGGGGTGGTGGCGTTATAGTCCAGGTAGATGGGTTTTTTCATAGGGCCTCTTGATTTGAAATTGACATATAAAATGGTAATGCGCTTTCTGGATATAGCAAAAAAAATCCTCGTTTTGAACGAGGATTTTGAGGATTACTTTTTGAGATTAGAAGCCCAACTTGGTACCTGTCTTTTAGAAATGGGCTATGGCGATGAGATTTTACGTTTTTTGGGCTCAGTGGATGACATTATACAGATGGCACCGACGGGCTGTGCAGCACATCCTGCAAGCAGGCCACATCCAGCGTCATTTTGGAGCGTTTGTTTTGCTGCAATTGTCTGACGATCAGACGGGCAAAATTTCGCACACACGCAAAGCGATTGGTTGCAAAAAAGTGCTCCAGGGCGGCCAGCACCTCCCGATCATCATATAACCCTGCATTCATGGCCGCTGCGATGCGGACCTCAGTGTTGGGATCCCGCAATCCGCTTAACACAGCCTCTCTGGCGGTTCCACATTCCATTAAACTCAGATTTACCAGGGCCCAGCGGCGCTGGATGGGGTCCGGCGAATGAACGGCATAATCGATGAAGCGCTTGTGGACTTCTTCTGCATTATTTTTCAAAATGTCGAGTAAGGCTTCCCTGAATTCATAATCTTTGGTTTCAACCGCATTTTGACAGAGCGCGTCCAAAACGCTGCTGCCCATGGTGACCGGTTGATTCTGGTCCTTGGTCGCCATATATTCTTGGCGGGTGGATGCCTTTTTCATACAACCTTTCAATTGCTGTTGATTCATGTGCCCCTCCTTTCTGAAAAATGGTCTTTTGCTGCCGTTATTTTTCTAATTGATCAAATGTTTTGCAGATATGATGCCACGGATGTGAAATGGTGATACGTCTGAGGTGAAATTTCGATAAGATATTAATATTAATTAATTTTTATATTTAATAGGGACCGCTTCGGCAACTTCTTGATAGGCGGTTCGGCCCGTTAAACTGTATATCAAATTGATACTTTGTGGTATAAAGCGTCTACTTAGTTGACAATTGCAATGAGGGCAGTTGTGCGGATTCTTTATCGAGGAAGCGAATGCTTAACGGTGGGAAAGAGACTCGGATTCGTATGCGGTAAAAATTTGGCGGCACTGAAGCGGTTCATAAATTCCTGATTGACATTTAGTTCCAGGTAGGTGATGCGCTCGCGGATCTGATAAATTTCGTCATGATAAGCATCGGATTGGAGGGCCAGGGTAGCGCCGCCCAAGGAGCTGTTTCCCAAAGTTTGGTACCGATCCCGCGGCAGGTCCGGCAGCATTCCGATGGCGATGGCCGATTCAGGATTGATAAACGAGCCAAAAGTACCGGCCACATAAAATGTTTCCAGTTCCAAAAGCTTCATGTTAACCGACTCGGTGATGGTTTCTAAAATGGTATACATGGCCGCTTTAGACCGTATGAGACTATCCAAATCAGCCTGGCTGATGGTCAAGTCAGCGCCGGTAGCCGAGGCTTCCGCCGGCACCACCACCAAATGTGACAGACCGTCTATTTTTTTTATTGCCGTGCCGCACACAGCCGGCAGCAATTTGCCGCGCACATCGATCATGCCACTGAGAAACAGCTGAGCGGCCAAGTCGATGACCCCCGAGCCGCAAATACCGGTGGGCGGCAAATCATCAATCGTATGAATTTTAAACGTATGGCTGTCGGGATCCACCGCAATTTGATCGATGACCCCCGGGCCGGCGGTTGTCCCCATACGCGTAACACCGCCTTCCAGTGCCGGTCCGGCCGCTCCCGCACAGGCAATCAGCCAGTTTTTGTTTCCGAGCACAACTTCAGCATTGGTGCCCACATCTACCAGGATAGAGGTCTGTTGGCTCTGGTAAATTTTGGAAAAAAGAACGCCGGCAATCAAATCTCCCCCGAAGTAGCTTCCAATATTGGGAAAAATCAACAGCCGCGCACGGGGATTGACCCGCAGGCCCAGTTCCTCGGCTTTGATGACGCCGGGTTTGTTGACCACCGGGATATAGGGCTCCCGGATAATCCAGCGGGGATCGAGTCCCATCAACAAGTGGGTCATGGTGGTGTTGCCGGCAACTGCCATAGCATAGATATTTTCCGGCTGCAGATTTTGTGAGGTGCACAGATCCATTATACGGCTGTTCAAACCACTGATGATCAGGTCATTTAAGTGTTTGAGCCCGTCTTCTTTTTCAGAAAAATGAATCCGGCTCAAAACATCCGGACCGATGCTTTCCTGGGGATTATCAAAAACAGATTCAGCCAGATACTTGCCGGTGGCCAGATCCAAAAGGCGCAACACCACCCGTGTGGTTCCCAGGTCAACAGCTAAGCCAGCACATAACCGCGGATCCTTTGCATCTAGTATATCGGTCAATACCCAGTGGTGTTGCTCTTTAAAAAGAACACAACGAAGGTTAAATTGGGCTTGGCGCAAGATGGACGGTAAGGTTTTTAAAAGATCCAGATCGATACAAATGTCGGGACTGTTGAGGCGGGGTGTTAAGGCTTGCACAAGTCGCTCGGTATCGGCAGTGTTATCTTTAAGGCGCGGTTCATCTAATTGAACAGTTTGAATCCAGGGAGTGCCGTTTTTACTCATGTTTTTCTTTGATTGTCCTTTAGGCAGGATTGTATTGAGGGGTGTAACCATAAAAGGTTTCAGGTTTCGGGTGTCAGGTGTCAGGGGATAACCAGATCTTCAATTCTCCTTTATTTCTTTCCTGACACCTGAACACTGACACCTAAAACCAAAATTAAATAAATTTTTCCAATTCCGCCACAATTTGGTTCATGGTATCACCGGCAGGTCCTTTGATAGTATAGTCGCTGATGTCACTGGTTAATGGGGTATTTTCCGGATTAATTTCGATCACGATTGCCCCGGTCTCTTTAGCCACTACCGGCATAAGGGCGGCTGGTTGCACCATGGCCGAGGTCCCGATGACCAGCATGACATCGCAGTCAGTTGCTACCTGGCGGGAACGCCAGAGCGCTTCCTGTGGAATCATCTCACCGAAAAAAACGGCATTGGGGCGCAAAATGCCCCCGCATTCGCAGTGAGGCGGTATGTTACTAACATCAACATAGCGGGTTTCAATATGCGTATTGCATTCCATGCACCGTTGTGAGGCAAAAGTCCCATGAAATTCAATCACGTCCGTGTTGCCGGCCATTTGATGCAGCCCATCAATATTCTGGGTGATGACCGTTTGCAGTTTTCCCAACTCTTCCAGCCTGGCGAGTCCTTTATGACACTCATTGGGCCGCGCTTGATCGATGACATCTTTCATATCTTTGATTAAAAGCTGCCAAACTTTGGCCGGATCTTGCACGAATGCATCAATATGAGCTACTTCCATGGGGTCCATTTTTTCCCACAACCCGCCCTTGCCCCGAAAAGGCGGAATCTTGCTTTCAATTGAAGCGCCCGCACCGGTTAAGGCAGTTACCATACTGGCCTGAGCCAGATCGGCCGCCGCTTTTTTGATCAAATCATCCATATATCGCTTCGCTTTAGTTAAATGGTCAAATAGAAATATTCGTTGAATAGGAAAAAACGATGTAACGATTTTACTAATTAACCAATTAACCAGCCACTATAAATTGAAAGTCATATCGGTGGCTATGCCGACGCACTGGATTTTAAAGCCCCTGCCATCGAAATGACGCCGGCAGCTATTGACCATCTCATCCATCTGATCATCGGTGCGCTCCTGGTTGATATGGAACAACCCCAATTTTTTAACCCCCGCCTCTTCGGCCAATTTGAGCACATCGGTGTAAACCGAATGCCCCCATTCAATAAACGTCTGGTACTCTTCAGGGGTATATTCACTGTCATGAATCAGAAGGTCAGCTCCGCTGCTAAATTCGACATAATCTTTAAACTGCCGGCCACCGGCATGTCGATACCCGAGCTCGTTGTCGGTCAGAAAGACAAAGGTTTTACCGTCTTCGACGAATTTATAACCGCTACCGCCATTGGGGTGACTGATGGGTATGGGCGTGACAGATAGTGATCCTATTTTAAATTCCTGGGGGCAGGCTTTTTCATAGGTTATCTGGGCCTTGATGTCGGCATATTTGACCGGAAAATTAGGGGGTGCCATGACAGTTGATAAAATGGCTTCGACAAACTGACTGTGGAATGGGCAGCCGTGCATCAGAAGTTTTGCATTTTTAGAATACAGCGGCTTGAAGAAAGGAAAACCCATCAGATGGTCCCAATGGGCGTGGGTGAATAGAAAATTGATATTGAGCGCACCTTCTTCAACCAGTTTGTTCCCAAATCTGCGAATACCGGTGCCGGCATCAAGCGCAATAATATCACCACTTTTGGTTCGAATCTCCAAACTGGTCGTATCACCGCCGTATTTCAGATACGATTTGCCTGAAACCGGAATGGAGCCCCTCGATCCCCAGCATGTGATCTGCATCTTGAACCTTTCAGGAAAAACGCAGTTTCCTTAATAATGATATATGACTCATTTTACTAAAGCATTTTGCGCCACAAAGACGCAAAGATCACAAAATTTTTGAGGTTAATCCACAAATATTACTCTTTGTGTCCTTTGTGACCTTGTGGTTTTAAAACATTCTATTCACAACCCTGAGGAACGCAAAACGATAAATTCATTCTTGCTCCCGCTCATTGTTCCTTAATTGTCAAATTCACCATAAAATGTATGCCAGATTCCTTTATGAGTCCAGCTTTTTAATATTTTGGCCGGCAAGCGTTCTAAGTCCATTTTTACCTGCTTGGCTTCACTGCGCATAAGACCGGAAAGTATAAAACACTTTTTGGTCCTAAACGCCTTCGATTGAATTAGCTTTTGCATGACCGCATAATGGACATTGGCCACTACAAGTTCCGCCGGATAGTCAATGAAGTCTTCGGCATACCCTTGCGTAACCAGTACCTGCTGTTCAAGGTGATTTAAGCGGACGTTTTTTGCTGCGGTTGTGGCTGCCAGCAAATTCAGGTCAACTGCCAAAATGAGTTTGCAGCCCAGTCGTGCGGCAGCCAAGGCCAAAATGCCGGTGCCGGTGCCTAAATCCATGGCGTGCGTAGGTGAATGCCTTCGGCAGGCCAACTGGAGCGCATCCAGGCAATCCCTGGTAGTGGGGTGGGTACCGGTGCCAAAGACCAGCCCGGGATCTAAGATGAGCGATAATTTATCCGACTGTTTCGGATTTTGGTTTTCCCACGGTGCCATAATCTGAAAAGGGCCGTGATCAAAAGAGCTAAATACCGATCCTTGCCACTGCGCATAGGGCATGTGATAACTGTCAATATAGGACAACTGTGGCTGGGTACGCAGAAGATCCTGGATATCTTCAAATGCGGGCTGAGAAAAGAAGAGAAATGAAAAATTATCTTCTTCCCAGTTGCCGATAAAATGTCGCTGTGGGATTTTTCTCTGTGAGGTTAAGCGGCCGTTCAGGTGGTAAATATACAGATCATCATATGGGCACGACATGGATTTATCTCGATGAGAGTGCGGGTATTGGGCACTAGTCATTTTTAGGCAACTGGTCTAGATACCATTCCATTGGGTCCAGCAGAGTAAAACCGAGGTTTTTTAATTTTTCTTTTATAAGCGCTACATTTTGGGTCAGCAGATAAGGAAATACGGCGCGCTTATTTTTTTCCCAGTACCGGGCCACCAGAACGCTGCCAAAAGAGATGTTTTCCTCGGTGATGGCATCGACGATTTTCTTCAACTGGCCGACTTTTTCCTCTACCAGGATACACAGCAAAGTGCCCGGCTCTCCAATTCCCAGCACATTGATAAAGGCCCGCAACAGGTCCCTAACAGAGATAATACCGGCAAGTTTACCCTGTTCATCAACAACCGGCAGGGCACCGACGCGGGCATCCTGTATCATTAACAGCGCATCTTGAATGGTGTAGGCCGGAGAAATGGTGATCGGATCTTTGGTCATAATGTCTTTTATTTTCAATTCTGCGAAATTCTTCTTTTCTTCCTCGCTGGGAACGGTCTTGAAAAATTTATAGGGCAGTGCACTTCTGATATCCCGATCTGTTACAACACCTATGAGACGGTTGTCGGCTTCGGTAACCGGCAGATGGCGTATCTTATTTTTAGCCATCAATTCCTGGGCTTTAAAAATACCATCGTCAGGTGTAACGAATATCACTTTACGGGTCATGGAGTTGCTGACGAACATAATCATTTCTCCTTACAAAGCCTTTAATTTCTGCTCAGTTAATCATTGAGCATTTAACAAAACCTTTACATGATTGCGGGCCAATTCCGGCAGGCGCCGGATTGAATAGCCACCTTCAAGTACCGATATCAGGCGGCCCTGAGCATACTCGGCAGCCATTTCAACCAGCTTTTCGATAACCCAGGTGAAGCCGTCTGTGGTCAGCTTTATATCCGACATATTGTCTTCAATGTGGGCATCGAATCCAGCTGAAACCAGAATCACCTGTGGTTTGAAATCAGCAAAGACCGGTACCAAATCCCTTTGCAATATCTGCTGGTATTCGGTATCACCCTGTCCGGGCAGCATCGGTGAATTTTTGGTAAATCCATGACCGGCATCTTTGCCCAGTTCGAATTCACGACCGGTACCCGGATAGGCGAAAGTTGGATGTTGATGGATGGAATAGTAAAATACCGTCGGATCGCGTTCAAAAATGTGCTGGGTTCCATTTCCATGATGAACGTCAAAATCGACAATACCAACCCGCTCGATTTCCCATTGTTTTTGGATATAGCGGGCGGCAATCGCAATGTTGTTAAAATAGCAAAACCCCATGGCCTTGTCGATTTCCGCATGGTGACCGGGTGGCCGCACAGCACAAAAGGCATTATCCAGCTCGCCCTCCATTACCAATCGGACCGCCTCCAGGACACCGCCGACCGCCAATAAAGAGACTTCGTAAGTTGCCGAGCACATTTGATTGTCGGGGCTGTCAAAAATATTATGGCCGCTGCTGCATGCTTTCTCAAGTCGCTTGATGTAATTGGGGTCGTGCACGGTTTCAACCCATTTTAAATCCGCCGACACGGCCTTAATCAATGTCAACTGCTCAAGCAGACCTGCATCTTTAATGCCGCTATATACGGCTGGAAGCCGATCCGGAATTTCCGGATGATAGTTTCCGGTCTGGTGCTGCTGGTATCTTTCATCGTATAAAAAGCCGGTTTTATTGCTCATCGATTTTGGTCTCTGTGTCGCCCTTTCTTAATCAAGGCCACTGTGAAGTAATGCTGTGTCGATTATGGAATGCGCAAAGCCATTTTTGTTCTAATATAATCCTTTTTCCTTGACGACAGATTCGCTATGCGCTCTGCCCGATGCGGTCGTCAGGCAACGATTTTGTCAAAAATTTCAAATGCAGCTCTAACCGATTTGCTGTCTTCGGGCATTTCAATGGTCGGGCGTCCCTGGAAATCAAAGTCATAGACCAGGTCATCTGACGGAACGGTTCCGATAAGCTCAATATTGGCCTCTTTAAGTTTGTCCATGACCGGTTCAGGCGGTGCCTCTCGTGCCTGGTTGATCACCACATAACTTTTGCCAACACCGATTTTCAAGCAACGGGCCAGTTCTTCGATGCGCACTGCTGCCTGAAGTCCGCGTCTGGAGGAATCCGACACAATTAAAAGAATATCCACATCTTTGGTCGTTAGGCGGCTGATGTGCTCCATGCCAGCCTCGTTGTCCATGACGATGTAAGGATAATTGCCGGACAGACGTTCAAGGTAATTGGTGAGCAGGGTGTTAGCCGCGCAATAACAGCCGGCACCTTCCGGCTGGCCCATCACAACCAAATCAAAACCCTCGGCTTCGACCACGGCTTCTTCAAGCTTCATTTCCATGAAGATGTCTTTGGTCATACCGCTGGGGACATCCCCTTTTTTCATGTCCTCGCGGGCGTTTCCCAAAGTGTTGCCTAGTTTGAGTCCCAAAACTTCATTAAGGTTGGCATTGCAATCGGCATCCACTGCCAGAATCGGCGTTTTGTTTTTTTTCAATAAAAATTTTATGAGCATACCGGCCATGGTGGTTTTACCGGTGCCACCTTTGCCGGCAAGTGCGACTGAATAAGCCATTGTTGTCAACTTCCTTTCAAAAGAATTAGAGCTTTAAAAAGTAGGTTAAGTTAGTTTATGGCTCCAGTCAAGGGTGTATTTGAAGCTATCTCAAAAATAGTAGATTACGTCCAAGGGCAAGGCGAAAACCGATTCAAAAGTGGAGCATACACCACAGTATTCGAGCATTTTGAATCGGGTTTTAACACAGCTCTTGGGCGTTAGATGCATTTTTGAGGTAGCTTCCAAACAGCTTGAAAATCAGCCGTTGATATGATAATCCCAATTCTCGTTATTCTAACATAACAATCTGTATGCGGAGGATATATATGGACTTTGAACTAACCAAGTCTCAAAAAGAGATTCAAAAAGCAGCACGGGAATTCGCAAAAGGCGAATTCGATAAAGATCTGGCCCTGGAGTTGTCCCGCAAACATGAATTTCCCACTAAAATCTGGAAAAAAGCATGTGATTTAGGATTTGTGGGGGTCCATTTTCCTGAAGCCTATTCCGGGCAGGATCTCGGCGTTCTTGAAAATATAATCATTGCCGATGAATTTTGTGCTCGAGATTCATCCATCGGCGCTGCGATCATTCTATCCAGCTTTGCATCGGAATGCGTGCTGCGTTTCGGCAGTGAAGCATTAAAGCAGAAATTTTTACCTCCGGTTGCCGAAGGTCAGATGCTATCCAGCGGTGCCTTTACCGAGCCGGGCCACGGATCAGACATAACTTCCCTGGACACCACCGCAGTGCGTGAAGGAGATGAATGGGTCATCAACGGCACTAAAACCTTTATTACCAACGGGGGAATGGCAGGGTTTTATTCTGTGATGTGCCAGACGGATTCGGAGTGTCAGCCCTCCTATAGAGGCATCAGCCTGATCTTGGTGGAAGCCGAGCGTGAAGGTATTACAGCCGCCGATGTTGGCGATAAGATGGGCATCCACATGATGACCACCGCCGAGGTCAATTTCAAGGATGTGCGCGTGCCGCTTGACAATCTCATCGGTGAAGAGGGTAAAGGGTTTTACCAGGTGCTTGAATTTTTTGACGAAAGTCGCATTTTGGTGGCGGCTCAGGCGTTGGGCACAGCCCAGGGCGCTTATGATCGCGCTCTGGCCTATGTGAAAGAGCGCGAGCAGTTTGGCCGAAAAATTGCCCAGTTTCAGGTCACCCAACACAAACTGGCCGACATGATCACCAAAATAGACCTTGCCCGGCTGATCACGTACAAGGCCGCTTGGAACTTTGATAAGGGTCGCATTGATCCCAAACTGACCTCGATGGCCAAAATGTATGCTGCCCGAACGGCAGTTGAAGTCGCAGATGAGGCCATTCAATTGTTAGGCGGGTACGGTTATATGACGGAGTACGAAGTTGAACGTTTTTACCGCGATGCTAAAATCTGTGAAATCTATGAAGGCACTAAGGAGATCCAGAAGAATACTATTGCCAGCGCCATCCTCGGCAAAATCAAATAATTCCCATTTCCAGTCTGGAAACGGCTATTTTTTCCAATCTCTGCGTTAGACTCAAATTTTGATCCGCGATATACTATGTGTATGTCTGTGGTCAAAATTTGAGTCTGCCTTGACCTTGAAAAAAATATCTCGATTCCAGACTGGAAATACAATCTATTTACAAATTATCATTTCTCAGAGTAGCATTTTAAAAACATCAATTTACTTCCTACAATATCTCTCTTGTTCTTGTAGGTCACCAAATGCCTTTGATGTAATCTACTATTTTTGAAATAGGTTCAGATTTTATATTCAAAAAAATCTCTCAATTATAGCCGGAAATTCACTTAATTTTAAAATCCTCGAATCAATTTTTACCATCAAATATTGAGTCCCTCGCTGACCCATGTAAAATATGCCAAAGCACTTATCCCGCCTCTAATTAGAGTCAGCCTTGACCTTGAAAAAAATATCCCGGCTCCAGACAGGAAATTTACTTTATAATCATTCCTTTTAAAACACATCTACCGATCATTACATCGATTACTACAATAAGCGCGTTTGCTAACTAAGTCATTTAATCAGGTTTGCCAGTAGCAAGGAAAACAGACGGGTTCTGTTTAACAAAAAAAGTGTTTGATGTTATTTAGCCGGCAAACGGGATAACCTGCCAAAGGCTGACAAGCGGGAAACGGGTGCAACCGTTTTTGAGAGTTGTTTTTTAGCAATCCTGTTATATAATTGGGTATTATTTGCAAAAGATCTTTTCGGTTATGAATTCTATAAATTCTTAAATCGGATTCTACAGGAGAAGAAGGGAGTTCAGAATGTTTGAAATGTTAAAGAAGACGTATTTGGCTGGAGCAGACCTGGCGCACAAAACCTGGGATGAAGTAGAAGTGCTTTCCAAGGAACTCGTCAAAAAGGCAAAGATGTCTGATAAAGAGGGGTCTAAATTTTTGAAGGATATGAAAAAACGCTATGATGACACCCAGAAAAAGACGGGCAGTTACATAGAAAAAGTGGTTAAAGATATCTTAAAAAAGATGGATATCGCCACCGCTGCCGACATAAAGGC
>JAAUYK010058014.1_pt1 | contig 25789 bp, 26 predicted proteins | sample 7278021 | NCBI WGS metagenome assembly JAAUYK01 (sample SAMN14350223, study PRJNA611818) | marine sediment metagenome | isolation source: surface marine sediment (1.8m) | place: French Polynesia: Moorea | collected 2018-08
GTTTGCCCGATCATTCTGTTGCATACTTGAATGATAAATCTACCCGGGCACGATATGCGGTAACTTTGCCGTTCTCCACACGCATATCCAACTTGGAAATTTCGGCAATTCGAAGATCCTTCAAGGATTTGCCCGCTGTTTCAACTGCATTCTTAGCCGCATCTTCCCATGATGTCGTGCTGGTCCCCACCAATTCGATGACTTTGTAAATACTTTCGCTCATTCAATCCTCCTTTTGATAATCAGTTAATCGTGTAAAACCGCTGAAAATCAACTTTCAACGGATAGCCCATTGGCAGATTCAATCGCGCCTGCCCGATGTACAGTGACGCCAAATAACCTTTACTGTGCAAGATCGACGAATATCGCTCAGCGTGTCATATGCAGGACTGTTTTGAAAACTTAATAGAGGGCAGATTGCCAGTCAAGGGAAAATAAATCCCACCGTTGCTTTGATAGGGTTAGTAGCCGGCCCAATCACCGTTGTATCGTTTGGCTTTTGGTTTGCGCCCGTAAAAAACATCGTCCAGAAATGTGAACAATTGCTGATTGAGTCGGTTGCGCTGGGTCAGGTAAACGATCAATTTATGGGGCCAGGTTCGCGCGTGGCTCCAAGGGCAAACGCGCATGCAGACGTTGCAATCGGTGCCCACTTTAGCCCAGTAATCAAAACACCTTTCCTCTTTAAGTTTCCAGCGCAAGGTGCCATTGACCTCCTTGGGATCATCATCTTCGGGAATCGATTGCGAAGGGCAGCATACGGCACACTTTTTACACACCACGCAAAAGCTCTGTATGCCTAAATCGACCGGTTTGTCGACCTCCAGGGGCATGTCGGTGGTTACCGCAGCCGGATCCCCTGCATCGAACGCCATGTTTGGTTCCGCATCGGTCTCACCGGGCCAGAATCATCCCTCATTAGCAGTGAATCAGCGGTATATTATGACGACAGCCACGACCGCTTCCTTTCGTTGCTAATGCAGATGTCCGCAATGGTCACAATCCGGATTGCGCTGGATTCGAAACTCACGAAAGACCATGGCCAGGCCATCATAATGAATCATCCTATTTGTTAACAGTTCCCCCCTGCCGATCAGAAACTTGATGACTTCGGTGGCCTGAATGCTGCCGATGATCCCCGGCGTGACGCCGATAACCGGTGTGACGGCTTCCGGGACCGGTCCTTTGTGCAGACACCGCAGGCAGGCGGACTTGCCGGGAAGAATGCTCATGGCCCGCCCTTCGAATCCACTGACGGCACCGTGGAAAAAGGGAATGCCACAAGCTATGGCTGCCTGATTCAGGATATAACGGGTGTTAAAGTTGTCCAAGGCATCTACAACGGCATTATATCCGGTTACCAGTTTGGATGCGTTATCTGCATCTATTTTGGTGCTGCTGACCTCAACCCGGATGTCGGGATTCATGCGGACAAGTTTATCAAGAGCTGATTGGCTTTTGGGTCGGCCGATATCCTTTTGCCAATGGAGTAGCTGTCGATTCAGATTTCCGGTCTCCACCGTATCACAATCAATCAAGCTTAGCTTGCCCACGCCGGCTGCCGCCAGGTACATGGCGATAGGCGATCCCAGCCCGCCGGCGCCGGCAATGACGATACGAGCCTGCTTAAGCCGCTCTTGACCTGCGCGACCGACCTGGTGGATCAACATCTGGCGGTCATAACGACTCAGCTCTATGGGGGTAAATTCGGTAAGGGTCACTGGTATACTTCTACGTTTCTACCTTGACTGAACTCGTTTGGTATCGTTTATTATTCCTCACTTTACATGCAACCGTTTATCTCGTGATCATTTTGTCGAGTGCATCAACAACGGCCGATGCGAACATCCGCGAATTGATATGCGCGTCAACCTCTTCCACCACAATCGCCGGCTTTAGTCGTTCACGCAAATATGGTGCAAAAACTGCGTTCGTCTCCGGTTCATACAGAGGTTCACCCTTGCCGCTAAGGACCGACCATCCCTGGGTCGGAATCAAGAAGATGACGGGGCCTTGCGCTTTGTTCAATTTTTCTGCCAACACCGCCACAATTTCACGCAGTTCCTCCGCATTTGTTCGGGCCTGTACCCGATATTTGTCCGGGATGTACATTTTGCGTTCGGCAATGCGGCGGTTGAGCCACAGCTGATCATTTTGCTCTTGCCGCTCCAGGGGACCGCAGCTAATAATGTCAAAGCCGCAGGGCGTTAGCACTTGCGGGATGCCTTGCCGCCCAGCGGCTTCCAGCCGATCTTCATTGGCTGCTCGATTGCCGCCGAAAAGGTATTCACTGATTCCCGCCGGCACTAAATCGATAACGCCGTCAAACATGCCCTGATCGATCAGCCCATCCATCACCCGGTCGCCCACGCCTTGCGAGTGAAAGGGGATAATGTCGTACCCTCTTTCACGCAGCATATCCTGAATGTAGTGGCTGCACTCGCCGCAAAATTTAAACTCGGTCATGGTGATTAACGGCCGTTCCCCTTTTGGTTGGACGGCTCCCCTACTGGCGTCAACCATGCCGCAAATACCGCCCGCCGCCCTTTCCAACACACTGATCGATAGATCGTTTAAACCGTCAATATCAACCACCGAATGCATCATCGTAATGTCTTTGGTGTCGATGTAATGGGCTGCATAGGCCGGGATTGAAGCCGCGCTGGAGGCCATAAACTTGGGGATGCCGAAGGGCAAGGATTTCATAATACTTGTGGCAACTGTCGTGCCCGATGCGCCGCCGAAGGCGGCGATGCCATCCAATTGTCCCGCCTTAAGTAGCGCTTGCACTTTGGCGATGGCACCGCGAATCATGAGCGGGGTTATCTCGCCGGTGTTTTTCGAGGTTCGAATGCTGTGAATATCGCCACCCCCTGCGGCGGCTACCTCTGCTGCCGAAATGTCGGGAGGAATAGATGGTTCGCCACCCATATTGACATCAATCAGCACCGTGTTGAAACCTCTTGCTTCAATACACGCTTTAAAAAATTTGGCCGGCTCCCCCTTCGTATCAAGTGCTGCAATAATTACAATTGTCTTCATCACCACTAACCTCCATTTTGCTCCTCCTACTGTTTGGTGAATACGTTTTTTGGCAATGGCTGTGCCGCATTCATCAATATGAGACGGCTACCCGAATAATGCTTACTGAGAGCCATAATCACCCAAAACCATCTGGACCCCCTTCTATAATGGTAATCAACGACAAATAATCTAATTTTTCGACCTGGTCAATTTTCGACAAATGTATGCCTTTACTATAAAGCGCCGCACCGTAAACCCAAGCCGGGCCCAATCGGATGGTTGTCGGCTGCTGCTGTTTCTGTTTATAGGGTTTAACCGCATCTGGCATTTCACCTACATCCGACGGGATGTCATGCTGTGGGGGTTTTTTCTATCTGAAATGGATGCCGGTAAGATTGCGTTCAACGCATGCTAATTCGGGCAGATGCTGAATTTCAAAGTTGGGCAACATACGCGGAAAAAGACGCCAGCACGCAAACCGGGCCCATTTCTTCGAAATTGACCCCACGCCGTAGCTGTAAACCAAGTACCGGCTATCCGGATAATTGCATAGCGTCTGCCATGAATTCGAAAATAATGAGGATGGTCGTTGGACCATCCCAGGCCATTTAATCGCTGTGAAACACCAGGGATTTCACCGTCACCGGAAACACCTGATTCTTCACCAAAGGCTCACCGATATCGATCCAGTCTCCCTCTCTAAGATCCAATTCGTCAAGGGTGAGCAGATTGGTTTTGAGATCTGTTTCCCGGCGGATGACGTTCCCGACGCCGCAGGCGATATCGCTTTTAAAAATGAGAATAATCGGCAGGTGCATTTTAATGGCGTTAGGCAGCGCCGCCTCGATGGCATGCGCAAATAACTCCAGCTTAGGATAGGAGTTGCCCACCAGGTCCTTGAAATAAAGGGCCACCATGTCTTGGCCTTCTGCCAGATCGAATCTTTTAAATGCGTCGGCAACCTTGGAGACCACGTGGTCGTGGCTCAGTTTGGATTGCTCCACATCAACCCTGATAACCGGTACATTCCGGATTGGGAAGGTCAATTGATCGTCCATGAATCCCGAAGATCCTGAGATCGACAAGGTGTGCACACCCGCGCCAATGACAGTGGCCCTGATTTTGTTCGTCGGTTCAACGAGCGGAATGGTCAGCTGGGGTATCTGGGAAAGTAACTTGGCCGCGAGAAGTTGGCCGATGTCGCCGTGATTGCCATTGTCACCGTATTTCAATTCGGTGACGGCGCCAGAAAAGAGATCGCAGTGCTTACCATTGTCGCAGTACATATATTCTGAGACGCCACCCGAAAAAATGTATTCATCGATTGGTTTGGAAAAATCCAGATTATCTGTCACCATTAGCATTTTAGGCAGATCTGAAACGGCAGGGCCGGTGATCACCTCGATGAGCGCTTCGGCGAGTGTTGTAGCGATCTGGTCAAGCACCTTCAGGGGAATTTTGTCCCCGATATTATAGTGCAGGCCTAAATGGTCTATAACCCTATGGGCCGGTTGACTCATTCGCGATATTTGCCCTTGCGTATTAACGGCAAGCAACCTACCGCCCACGGCAATACAGCCGGTTGATACGATCTTACCATCGATCGAGATGGCCATGTTGGATGTGCCACCCCCTATATCGCAGGAAAGTACGGTTTTGCCGGCTTTTTTTGATCGATCGGTGGCGCCTGAACCCATTGCGGCAATAACACTCTCGAAGTTGGGCCCTGCGGTGGCTGCAACAAATTTCCCCGCATCACTGGCCAGTGCTGCAACGATTTGTTCTGCGTTTTGTTTCTTGGCTGTTTCTCCGGTTATGATCACCGCACCGGTATGGACATCATCCAGTTCAACGCCTGCACGCTGGTACTCGCCCCTAAAAAAGCCGGTCAAACTCTCGATGTCGATCGTGTCCTGATCCAATAGGGGCGTATTGATAATTTGGCTTTCGTAAACAACTTTTCGCTCAGCGATATTAAACCGGCGGGTCTTCGATTTCTCATCCCTTCTCAAAAAGAGATTGGCGAAAGCCAAATGGCTCGTGGACGACCCCACATCAATCCCAACACTAAGCAGCTCGATTGCATTAACTTCCATCGACATATCCTCATAACGGTTTATTGAAGGGCCGGACCAGGCTCCGTGGCCCTTTTCCGTCGGCGGAACGCCAGTCTCTGAGTTGCCGCATTTTATGCATACAATGAAGTTGGTTGGTTTTTTTCAGCTTGTAGTAAATCATTGACCAAGCGCATGGTGTTTCCCGTCGCACCTCACAACTGCCGTTATTTGTGCCGCCACAAGGTCCATTGAAAAGATTCTTCGCGCATCTGGCAATGGGGCATATACCCCCAGTGTGGGCCAGCATGCAGTCCCCGCAGCCCCTACACATTTCCTGCCAGACACCTGGTTCGCTTGTGGCACCCATGAATGTCGTGTTGACAGCTGGGATAATGGGCACGGGATCAAAAACTGCTGCCATGGTCTGCACACCTGCCCCACAGGCCAAGGTTAACACCGCATCGGTGCCTTCCGGAATATTTAAAAATGATTTTAAAAAATCAGGCTCGCATTGGCGTTCGATGGTAGCCACCGAAAGACACGGCGGCTCTTTTTCGTAAAATCGGACATGGCCCAGTTCAGTTGCCAATGCGTTGGCCTCCCTGTCACCACCGGTGAGACAAACGGAGACACAACCGCCACAGCCGACGACGAAAACCTTCCGATATTCCGCTATGCTGGCAACAATTTCCTCCAACGGCTTGAGATGGCCAACAATCATATCGCTATACCTCCATTTTCCGGGTGCGGCCCTTCAAAAAATGGGCCCCAGCAATCTTGGGCAACTCATCCCGGTGCTTGGAACAAACAGGTTTAAACGTTTTATCCATTTTTTCAGATAAGGTTTTTCCGAAATCCGCCGTATACAAGGGATCACCACATACGCTACAGTAGACCAGATCGAGAGTTTTCACTTCATCCCATCTGTTCTCAAGGAGAAATTGAAATTCTATGGCTTCTTGTGGACAGATTCGCCATCAATTGCCGCAGCGTGCACAGCGGGTCATGTTGTGGGAAAGAACACGGCTGGCTTCTGCATCCACTGCGCGCAATGCAGTCGCAGGGCAATTTTGGACGCATGCCAGGCACCCGTTACATCGATCATTGACTTGAAAATAGGACATGATCTTAGCTCCATCTGCTCTATACAAAAATTTATATGATAACCCCAAAGGCCGTCACATAACGCTTAAGTGCCGACAGGTTTATCGCCTTACGCCGGTGAGTTTTAATGCCGACTGCCTGGTTTGGGCATATTGGAGCATGCTCGCCTCCCTAAATGTTAGCGCCATAGGTTCGCAAAAATGAACGCACAAGGGGTCTCCCCCACAAAGATCACATTTAAAAGGTCGCCCCCGGTGGTCATCAAATCCAATGGCACCGAAAGGACAGGCATGGATACACATCTGGCAGCCGACACAAAGGTTGTAGTCAATGACGGTTCGCACATGCTCACTATCCCGATAGATAGCCTCCTTGGGGCAGGCTGCCGCGCAGGGTGCGTCCTCGCAATGTTGACAGGCGAGGGGCAGATACTGACCGTAAGCTTCCATCTCTAAAATACGAACGCGGGATTTTTCCGGATTGCAAACCCCGGCTTTGCGCATTGAGCAGGCGACCCGGCATAGCCCGCAACCTGTGCATTTATTGGGATCCGACATTAGTACTCTCGTAGTCATGAACCACTCTCCATTTAAGCTTTTAACTGGTCCCACAGATCATCGATCCGCAGCCGATCAAATACCTTCCTTTTTTTAACCACCGCCTTGCGGGTCCACCCGTAATCACGATACTTCTCGGCTGTCCGTCCTCTTTGAGCGGCAATACCCTCCCTGATGTTATACAGTCGTTCAAGCGTGATACAGCGGTAAGCAATATCTTTCAAATCGTTTTCATTCAGCACCACGCCGGTGTTGAGCCGGATCCGGTCCAGCGCAGTTGCAAAGACAGATGCCGTGACATCACCGCCACCATTTGTTCCCAAAGGCAGACCGAGGCACTGCTTAATGGTTTCTTCGATTTCCATCAACTCTACCTTTCCTGCCGGACCGCTGATTATAGACGCCTCTAAATCATTTGATGGTGTTATTGGGTCCAAATGACGATTTAGATAGTTCTTTTCGTATTCAATAATACCCTCGGGATCTTTTACCTCTATGTCCAAGGTTCCCCTGCAGGCCACTGCTTCAATATTTTTATTGGCAAGGACCGCACCTACGTCGCTGCTTTCCGGTTCGTCATCAGGGGATAAAGAATCATCTTCAAGCAAAAACCGATCTTCCCCCTCTTTTTTGATGCCGAGCAATCGGGTTTCTCTGCCGGCTGTGGCATCACGAAGATTTGTTCTGCGTTCAATCGGATTCTTTCCCGCGAAGTTGGGTGCTTCGATAAGCTCGATATGGCTGTCATGGATGAAAAGATAGGTTGGTCTAGTGGCCCGGCCTTTACAAACAATGTGATCAAAACCCGCCTGGCGCATCTCAGAGGCAAATGGGCCGTTCAGGCGCGCCCTTGACATTAAATCTGTGGATCTGGATTTGGTTGTAAGAATCGTATATCCCTGGGTAGCGCTCAATGTACCACCCAACAATCCACTACTGATCACACAAACATTTTCGGCGGAGAGTGGGTGGCACTTTTTCGGCGCATATCTACAGAGCAGATAGACCGCAAGACCAGCACCTCCAAGAAATCTATCTCGCAAATCCGCCGATACCGGAAAAGTGTCGATGTGACGCCGGGCGAGATCTATAAAGGCAATTTTTCGATATAATGCCATACCCCCTCCTTTTCGCCTTGGGGTGTTTGCGTATACTAGTATTTAGTCAGCTGGGTCTCTATTTTGTTCATTGAATCAATAACTCCTGAAAAAAGTTACGTAAAACAGTCAAATATGCGAAAAAGGTTCACTATATTGAACCAGCATATAGCAAGTTAGTTTGACCGCTGTCAACCAAAATATACCTATTGTTTATGAAAAAATACGTAATTAGTTAATTTTTTCTTGACATACGATCTGATAATGGTATGGTTTTGCTCAAATTGGTTCACTATAATGATTTTTTGCATTAGGTATTCCGGAAAGGAGAGGCGCATGGCAATCGAAGGGAAACAATTAACCGGTGCTGAAAGTCTCCAAAAAACCAGAACTTTCGGCAAAGTCAGGTGTCATAACCCAAGTTGCATGGAACGTATCGTTCCCGAGAAAGGCGCGAATCATGCAAAATGCCCAACCTGCGGCATGGAATTTCGTATTTTCTGGGTCAATCCAAAACTGCCGCGGATCAGGGGGCCAGTCTGGGATGTCAACAAAAGGATCGCGCAGGAGCGATTTGAACAAGTGCAAAAGGCTAAAGAAAAAGGGGGTAAATAAAATGGCATTGGATAGAAAGATCGCCTACATCAATCTGACCAGCGGCGACATCAAGGTTAAGCCCATACCGATCGAAGTGCGCAAAAAATTTCTGGGCGGGCGAGGCCTTGACGCATATTTGCTTCTCAACCATACTGAACAAGGCTGTGATCCGATAGGACCCGACAATGCGCTGATCGTCAGCGGCGGGATTTTGACAGCCACATGCGCATCGGCAACCGCTCGAACCCATGTCATGGCCAAATCTCCCCTTACCGGCCTTTTGGGCAGCTGCAACATGGGTGGCTTCTTCGCACCTGAGATGGCCTGGGCCGGATTTCACCACCTGGTTATCAAGGGCAAGGCCAAAAAGCCAGTTTATATCTATATTCATAACGGAGAGATCGAAATCAGGGATGCGGCCAATCTCTGGGGTAAAACCGTTACCGACACCCAGTGGGCCATCCGGGAAGAGCTAGATGATGAGGAAGTGAAAAGCCTTGTCATCGGTCCTGCCGGGGAGAACCTGGTGGCCTTCGCCAATGTGATGACCGGCATTAAAAATGCCGGCGGCAGAACCGGCATGGGCTGTGTCCTGGGGTCGAAAAATTTGAAGGCCATCGCTTGTCGCGGCACCATGGACATCAAGATCGCCCATCCGGTGGAAGCCCTTGAATACAACAAACGCTTCATCGACCAAATCACCGGGGCCAAGGTGAGTCAGACACAAGGAACTCTCGGCACGCCGTTTATCTGGGGAGCCACCAATTCCTGGGGCGGCGTTCGAACCGAAAATTTCCGCTACAATCAATTGGAATATGCTGACGACATCGAGCCGGAAAGAATCGATGAAATCGCCACGGAAACCATGGGGCCCTATCACATGGCCGGCTGCTATGGCTGCCAGGTTCACTGTCGCGCCCAGTATAAAATTCCGTCAGGCAAGTATAAGGGCAAATATGACGAAGGACCGGAATATACATCCCAAGGGGCCTTTGGCGGAGAAGTGGGCTGCCGGAGCGCGGAAACTGTTCTGGCGGGCAACCACCTGGTGGACCAGTTCGGCATGGACAATCTGGAAACCGGCAGCATGATTGCATGGGCCATGGAAATGTATGAAGAGGGCATCATTACGCCGGAGCAGACCGACGGTATTGATTTGAGGTTCGGCAATGATGAGGCTGTTCTGGAGATGATTGAAAGAATCTGCTACCGCAAAGGATGGCTGGGGGACGTGCTGGCCAAAGGCGGTATTCCGGCGTCCGAGGACGTCGGCAAAAATTCGTTCGACTATCTCATCCAGGTCAAAGGGATGGCCAACCTTCACTCGGATGAACGCGCCACTCCTGGGCTGGCCCTCAACATCGCAACATCTTCAAGGGGTTCGGACCACCTGCGGAGTCGGCCGGCCATTGATCTTTACCACCTGCCGGAAAAGGTTCTGCGCAAAATCTACAGCACCCCCGTTCCCTATGACGGCCCGCTGAGTTCGGAACACACTGAATATATCGGCAAACCGTGGCAGGTATTTTGGCAGGAGAACTGCTACATGGCCGTTGATAGTCTTGGTATCTGCAAATACCACACGACCTTCCTCGGCGCCACCCTGCCCAATTTCGAAGATTGGCCCACGGTATTGTACTACAACACAGGTCTGGAATTCACCCCTGAAGAAATCTGGCAAATCGCCAGAAGAAACAACATGCTTGAGCGTCTGTTCAACCTCCGCGAGGGATTGACCCGCAACGACCCGAAAAAAGGCGATGTACTGAACCACCGCTACCATGATGAACCGTGTAAACGGGGTGCCATCGACGTTATCGGCAGGTATATCGACAAAGAAAAATTTGATGTTATGGTCGATGAGTTCTATGAGCATAAAGGGCTGGATAAAAATGGCATTCCCAAAAAGAAAACGCTCATAGAACTCGGCTTGGAAAACGAACCGTCACACATGTTGTAGCCCGCACGTGCGTAAAAAGGAGATAAAAATGGAATCTAACGGCAAGGTACTATTAATCAATCATGAAAAATGCACGGGATGCAGGCTTTGTGAACAGGTTTGCGCGGTAAAACACGATGGCATATCCAATCCTACACGCAGCCGCATTCGTGTCATGAAATGGGAAATGGAGGGTCTGTACATCCCCATGTCCTGCCAACAGTGCCAGGATGCGCCTTGTTTGACCGGCTGCCCGGTTGGCGCCATAGCGCGGAATGAAACGATGAACCGGGTTGAGGTTGACTATGACATCTGCATCGGGTGCCGAACCTGTGTCTCGGTCTGCCCCTTCGGTGCCATGAACTATAACGTTATCGACAGAAAAGTCGCCAAATGCGATCTTTGCGACGGCGAGCCGCAGTGCGTGAGGTTCTGTGAAGTAAAAGCCGTCGAGTATGTGGACGGCGGAGATGTCAGTATAGAGAAGAAAAGACATGCCGCCCTGCGCCTGTCCATGGCCAGCAAGCAGGCAGCCGCACTAGATGAACATGCCGTTTAACTTCGAGTGCAAACATGCGCGTAGAATGTCAGCTTCCGCGCCCTTAAAGGCGGCGTATTAAAAGAGTTGGCAGGGGCTTAAGCCCCTGCCAGCTTTCTTATTTAAGTAAATCCCCGGTCTTAAAATTGGGAGTTCTTGCCTCAGGGATCACGTGTGTAAAGAGAAGCTTGGCGTAAAGGCCCCCTACCCCCCCGCCAGCAGTATGGTCAAGTGGATCTCATCCCCAGCATTTACAGCCTTTTTCAGCTCATCGGGGTAGGCGCTCTCCATATTCAAATAAATCTCGATAGTGTTGAGCAATTTGCCCTTGCCATCGAAAAGCTTTTCTTTCAATCCTGGGTACCGCACAATCAAGTCGTCGATGCACTCGCCAACCGTGTTGCCTTCGGTTTCGACTACTTCCAATCCGTCTGCGTGTGCACGATGGGTTTGGTGAAGGTTGATCATGACGCCCATATCAAGCTCCTTGCAAGCAATCTTTCGTTGCCTTTTTTACTAGTATGTCTTTTTTATTCGAGAGTATCACCGCACTTTGAAATATAGTAACGCGGTGTTTAAAAGTAAACGCCGGAATATCACGGTCAGGGAGAGCCTTTGGCCTCGCGTATAGCTGTCCCATATCTGCTGATGGCCGTACCTTTTCCTGGCCCCTAATTCTTACGCAAACTATCAGCTGGGTGCGGGCGGCTCCCACCACTCCACCCATGAGTTCATCCTTGGATACTGCAATCCGGTTTCGGCCTCCACGGCCCGGATCCAGTCGCCCAAGGCCGAGTCATGATGAATGATCAACGGCGTACTGTGATACGGCAGTATATCAACGTCCAAGCCATGATTACCGATCACCTGCTGATTTCGCGCAAGGGTCTCTTCCGAATCCCATGGGGTTGGATGAATAAATCCATGATTGCCCCCTTCATCTCGCGTATAGCTCAACTGAAACGGAAACTCCTTTTTCAGCCGGCGGATTAGTCGCACGGCTTTCAAGTTGGATGACACGGTCACCCCCTTGTTCAAATTACGCAGTATCACGTTATTAAAGCTCTCAAAGCCCACCGAGGCCAAAACAATGACCATTCGATGCTTGCGCGCAAGCTGCAAGGCCGAACGGAACGATCTTGCGCCCTTTAACAAGGCGTCAACCCTCACGGCCAAACCAATTTTCGACAGCCCCAAGCTTCGGGAAAGGCATGCGTCAATGAGCGAAACCAAGGAGGGAAAAGGATTTTCATTAATCAGTTCAAAAGGGATTTTACGGCCATCCGGTCCATCCGGCAACCCTTTGATCTGGCGCAAAACGGTTGCCAAATCCAAAGATCCGAAAAAGCCTTTATCCACGGCGACATCACAGAAACTGCATCCTTTGGAATTGATGTGGATTTTTTTGCCGGTCATTTCGGGTATTGCCGCCGGAAAATCAATCCCAATCCTATGACGACCCGCTGCCCAGGGGCAGCCGATCTGTTGGAGGACCTGACCCTGTGTTATCTGGAGAGGGACAAACCCGCTTCTGTCTAAAATGCAAATGTTTTCCCATTCAACGTGATCAAGATAACACTGATCCCAGTCTTTGGCCGGATTACGGATCAAGCTGCCGTTCCGATCCGGGTAGGCAGAGCCGTGGAGTGCTTTCCATTTAATATTTACGGGATCATCAAGAAAGGGAATAATCTGTTCCGCCGGTCCCTGGAGGGCAAAGCTGAAATGATCAGAGAATCCTTTAAATCGATGCCGCCAATTCCGCCGCCCTTTTTCACCGCAATAGTCCACCGCGGCCTGAGGTCCGGCCAGAATTGTTATGGCCCCCTCTTTTTTGAGTTCACGGGCCAGCGAAATCAGATCTTCCCGCCCGCTGAGGTTTGAAAAACCCACAATTGGCATTTGACTGCCAAAATAGCTGCTGAGCGCCCGCTTTAAAAATGTTTTCTTGTATCCGGCTGGTAATGCGATAACGATACTCTCGCATGGGGAGTTTCTCCGGATAACGCTGGCCGCCATTTGGGGTCCAAGCACGCCATAGCTTTCACCCTGAAAATAAGATGAAATGATGGCCATTTTTCTATGATGTAATTGATTTGAGATAATGCTACCGTACTAAAAATAACAGTGTGGCACTCAGAGTAGCGTAGGACTCCAAATGAGTGAAAAGAGGCAAAAAAAATATAAAAATCACACTTTAATTACAAGTAGAAATAATATTCTACCCCTGTAAACAAATTTGTTTAAATTTTCTTGACAAAAACTTTAAATATCGCTAATGATTAGAAAATTAACGTTCACTATAGTGAACACTATGTTAGTATTTATCATCGGCATATCGATTGTAAGGAAAGCTAATGTCTTTAAAGAAAAAAAAACCAGATGGTTACCATGCGCCTGCCGTAGAAAAAGCATTCCGTTTACTTAGATTTGTGGCCAATTCCAATGAAGCCTTGAGACTCAGCGATCTGTCGGCTCACCTTCAAATCAGCAAAAGCACCACCCATGGCTTGATCCGGGCCCTGGTTGCCACCGGCGCCCTAAACCAAAGCACACAGAATAAAAAGATCACCCTGGGACCGGCCACGGTTGAACTGGCCTTGAAAAACCAGAACTATCTACAATTGGGCACCTTGACCCAGCCCCTCCTTGATGATTTGCGGGACCGCATCAATGAGACTGTTTTTTTCGGCCTGCTGCACCCGTGGCGTGCACTCATCATGGCCACTTCCGAGGCCCGCAAACCCATGAAAATCTCATCTCCTCCAGGATCCTCGGTTCTCTTAATGGTGGGTGCCCTGGGAAAGGTGTTTCTATCACAGATGGATGATGCCGAGGTGCTTCAAATCATCAAGGAGAATGGATTGCCGCAGTTCACCAATGCCTCGATCATCGATGAGCAGACTTATTTGAAAGAAATTGCCTATGTCCGTCAAACGGGGTATGCCCTGGACAAAGGCGAATATTTGTCCGGCGTCAATGCCATCGCTGTCGGACTGGGCCACCATTGCGAACTGCCCGTGGTCTTATGGGTGGTTGGGTTTGCCGAGTCTTTAAACTCGGAAAAAATCGATGAGGTCAAAGAATTAATCCTGGCAACGGCCACTAAACTGCGCAAAGTGCTGCATACCAATTGATGCATTTGAATACCGGTATCATTTATCACCTTTGCACATGGCGTGGTTTTATCATTTTGTAATCAACCGGGTCGACAGGTCCAAGAAAAAAATGGACCTTGCTTTTCTATAACAAACGGAAATGTCATCTCAATGAAACAGGCACCATAAGACTTAAAACACAACATTCAGGAGGTAAGTGTGGATCCCGAACAATTAAAACAAAAGACAAGCGAAGTTGCCAATCTCTATTTTTCCACGGTAAAAAAGGATGACGCGCCTTACAATTTATGGAAAACCTTTGATAAGGATCTAGCAAAAACATTATCGCTGCACATCACCGGCCAAATCTATGCAAGGGAAAAAATTCCACATCCAACCCGGCAGATAGCTGCCGTGGCTGCTCTGACAGCACTATCCAGGCCGGATGAACTCAAACTTCATATCCATGCGGCACTCAATGTGGGATGCACCCAAGCAGAGATTGCCGAAGTGATCTTTCAGGTCAGTGTATATTGCGGCATGCCGGCTGCAAATACGGCATTAAAAGTACTGAAGGATGTTTTAGAAGAACGTGAGCAATCTGAATCTTCTTGAATTAAACCAGATTGAAACCGGCTGCGAACGTGATGCCGCCGGCATCTTGGATGAGCCGGGGAACCGTCTGTGCGTGCAGATCGTTGCGAAGCGGTATCGAAAAGCTGATCACAAACCTAAGAAATTGATGTTGCCTGGCTTGCGTCTTTAACAATATCGATAACCCGAAGTTAAATTTTAAGGACCTTGCCGAAGGCGGCCTACGGGGCAGGTTGTCAAGCACAAGGGCGTCTGTCAGGCGCTTCATTTTCCTAAGTTTGCGATTGGATAGCAGATTTTTCCAGCGCCCCGCATACCTGATCTAATACAACCGATGCGCTTTCATGAATCACCAAATCCGCCATACGGTCCAGTGGCGTTGCATCTTTATTTAAAATTAATAATTTAGCACCGTTCTCTTTTGCCATCACCGGTAAAGACGCTGCCGGTTGCACCACCAAGGAGCTACCCACCACCAGAAAAAGATCGCAATCCCTAGATACGGAAATAGCTTCATCCAGTACCGTAGGTGGCAACGATTCGCCAAAAAACACAACATCGGGTTTCAAGACACCGTCACATTTTGAGCATCGTGGAGGTAGCTGTGTTTCGATTAAACGGTAAACCGTTTCGATACCATACAATTCGCCACACTCTAAGCAGAGAATCCGACGAGTATTGCCATGTAGCTCCAGCACCCGATTCGATCCGGCAATTTGATGAAGCCCGTCGATATTTTGTGTGATAATCGCGCTCAGCTTGTCAGTTTCTTCGAGTTTAGCAAGGGCAAGATGCCCCTTATTCGGTTGGGCCTTTTTCAAGACAGGGCATCTGACGTCTTTAAAAAAATTCCAATAATAGGAAGGCTCTTCTCTAAAGTATCGGATGTCAGCATATTTTGATGGATCATATTTATTCCAAACCCCATCAGCACCGCGATAGGTAGGAATCCCACTTTCTGCAGAAATACCGGCCCCGGTGAATGCAACGAGGCGTGCTGCACTTGCGACCATCGCCTTTAAAGTTAGTGCATCGTTTCCCATATGTTTTCATTCTCTTTATATTAAGAACTATGTTTTTTTACAATAACGGTCCAAAAGAGTCTGCATTTTGTTTAGGACATCACTTGGCACACAGATCTTTTCAAATTTACCATCGTCATCAATGGGCTTGGTCGCATCCAAGCCCATTTTTGCTGTTAAGTAATCTGCTTTTGTGGATGGATCCAATGGGAACCCAATAAGGTCCGACAGCACCACAAGATCCATGTCCGCTTGAAACCGGGTGGCCAAGGCCCATTCAACTTCCCGTTGGTTGTATACGTCAACGTCATCGTCAACCACCACGACACGCTTGATCGATGCATTATCGGCGAGAAAGTATGTCATCATCTGGCGCTTCATCCCTCTGCTTGCCTTTTTGACGGAAACAACCGCATGTGCCCCGACCGTTTCGGGAACCAGGTTGAGGTGCCGCACTTCCGGAAACTTGCCCCGAAGCTTTTTCAGCATCTCAGCTTCCCACGAAACCAACAAAGAAAATGCCTCATTGCTACAGGGGCACAACACTTGAAAATAGGGATTTTCTCTATGGGTCACCGTCTCTATTTCGACGACCGGACTTTCATACGGCACATAATAGCCACTGCTTTCGCCAAACGGCCCATCCTTTTCACGTATGTGCGGTAGAATCTTTCCTTCAAGCACTATCTCTGCATGGGCAGGGACATTCAGATCAACGGTCTCTGCCTGAACCATTTCAACCGGCTCGCCATAGAGGCTTCCGACCAATTCAAGCTTGTCGCCGCCCTCCGGCATCCACGCGACTGTTGAAAACATAAACAGAGGATCTAATCCGATGGCGATGGCGACTTCGAGGGGCTCATTCCGTTCTTCATTTTGCTGGTAGAAGAGAGATACAGGCGGATTCAAAAGAAGAACTGTCAACCGGTTTTGACCCAACACCTGCATCCTGTGAAGCCCCATGGTCTGATTACCGGAAACCGGGTTCTTTACGAGAACCACACCCGATGTGAGATAAGGGTTCGAATCTTTTTCGCTGTACGTCGCTACCGGAAAAAACCTCAAGATGTCGATATCATGTTTTATTACAACTTCCTTCACCGGCCCGTCCGAAACCAGTTTTGAAGGGATTGGATGTTTTTTTCTACGCAAATATTCCTCAATAAGTTCTTTATCCTCAATATCCATCGCCATGGCAAGGCGATTCCGTTTCCCCAGAATGTTGCCGACTGCCTTTACAGAGTATCCTTTGGGACTATCAAAAACCGCGGCCGGCCCACCCTGTTCATCAAGAATTCTTAATACCCCAGGTATTTCAAACTTCGGATCAACTTCCTCTTCTATTTGAATAAGTTCTCCTTTGTTGGCCAGTTGTTCCATAAAAGCACGCAAGCTTCTTTCCGGCATCTCCAACCTCCTTTATATATACGGGAATCTTTTGGTAAGTGGAACCGGCAGGAAGGGCCGTTTTGTCAAGCCGCACACCAATAAGGTTTTACCGAGCAATCGAAAAAAATCGTTTCGATAGAGAGCCACGGCGATGGTAAGTGCACTATCGGTAGGGCAAAACGGCATATCCTGCAAACTTTTGCTGGTATTCCTTTGGCCGAAGGCCTGTTAAGCGGACAAATATTTTACGGAAAAACGAAATATCCTCATACCCCACTTCATAGGTGATCTCATTAAAGGTCAGAGTGCCATCTTCCAGCATGCGTTTAGCCTGCTCGACCCGCAATTTCTGAAGGTATGCAAGGGGTGTGTTGCCGGTGGCTTGTTTGAATCTGCGCTCAAGGGACCGGCGGCTGACCCTGAATCGATCTGCCATATTATCATAGTCAATAGCCTGTGTACTATTTTGTTCCATCCACGCCTGGGCCTTTGCCACCAGAAGATCGGTGTGGTCCCTGGGAGGCAGAAAACAATCATAAGGAGTCTGAGCTTTTCTATCCATATCTAATAGCATTGTCTTGGCCGATTGGAGGGCAGCCTTTTGGCCACAGAACTTTGCCACAAGATAAAGAGTGAGATCCATGCCAGCGCTCACCCCGGCCGAACAATAAAGCCTTCCATGATCAATGAACACGCGGTCCTGCTGCAGCGTCACCTTTGGATACCGTTCCTTGAATGCTTGTGCAAATCCCCAGTGCAATGTTGCGGATTTCCCGTCCAGCAGCCCTGTTTCCGCAAGCAAAAGCACCCCTGTACAAATACTGGCCACATGGGTACCCCGTTTGTAATGATGTCGGATCCAGGGAACCAGTTCCGGGTTCTTTTGCAAAATCTTAACAATATATGTAGCAGACGCAATAATCAGAAGATCCATGTTTTCGATTTCATTTATACGGCAATGGGGCTGGATCTGGATATTATTCACAGACCGGATGGGCCGGCCATCTGCTGAAGCAACAGTCACATCAAAAAATGGGGTGTGGGTGGTTTTGTTTAGCCGGTTCCAGAGCCGGCCGGCCTGGTTGAGGATGTCCATGGGGCCGAAAATGGTGGTGGCCATGGAGTTATAAAGCCCCAGGATGGTCACGCGTTTCATTGATGCCTCCATAAAATCGATCTGTGACGATATCGCCCCCTTAACTGTCGTTTATGCCACTATTTTTCTCCCGATGCAATGGGTATGATCAAATTAGTTCCTAAACAAAAGAAAGGAGATTTACCATGACAGACGCCACTATCAAAGAAACTATAGCTCCATGTGGTTTGTGCTGTGAAACGTGCTTTGCCCATGTTAAGGGGGATATCAGAAAATACAGCCTACAGCTCAAAGAAAAACTGGGCAATTTTCACATCAATGCCAAACGGTTTGAAACCCTGCTGGGGGACCCGATTTTTAAAAAATATGCAGATTTTAAGGAGATGCTCGATTATTTTGCATCTGAAAACTGCCAAGGATGCCGCAACGAACAGTGCAAAATGTTTAAAAATTGCGGTGTCCGCCCCTGCCACCAAGAAAAGGGGGTCGATTTCTGCTTTCAGTGTGAAGAATTTCCCTGTGACAGGACCAATTTTGATGCAAGCCTGTACAAAGGCTGGGTAGCCATCAATGAAATTATCAGAAAAAAAGGTATAGAGACCTATTGTGAAAAAGCAAGGAACCGTCCCAGATACGGTTGATTAAAGTTCTGCAGATATCCGGTCTGTAAACGGAAATCCTCACTAAATAGTACCCAAACTTTGACCAAAACAACGAAGAATTGCCGGTGGCCGCGCGGTTCCCCCCTGTTATTTCGGTTTTCCCCGGAACTACTGCCCTTTGAAGCGCGGTTGACGTTTTTCTTTCATTGCCCGTACGCCCTCGAAGTGGTCTTCTGTTCGCTGGGTGATACCCTGGAAGGCGGCCAACAGATCGAGATGGCCGCTGATTTCCGCTGTTCGTGCCTGACGAATGGCTTTTTTGACCATAGATACCGCGATAGGACTGTTGGCCGCGATGGAAAGGGCCAGTTTTTCCGTTTCCTCTTTCAGTGTGTCGACTTCCACCAGTTTGTTCAGAAGACCCAGGGAAACGGCTTCATCCGCTGAAACAATCCGACCCGTGAGAGAGAGTTCCATAGCCTTGGCATAACCTACGACTCTTTGCAGAAAGAAGGTGCCGCCGTCGCCCGGTACCAAGGCCAGTTTGGCAAAGGTTTCTCCAAATCTTGAATGCCTGCATCCCACTCGGATATCGCACATGCAGGCCAAATCACAACCGGCGCCGATCGCCGCACCATTGACCATGGCCACGATAGGGGTTTGGAGGGCCTCGATGGTGAGCGGAATCTGTTGGATACCCTTTGTGTAGCGACGCCTTAGTCCCTCTGGATCACCGGCGAACATGCCGCTTTTTTCTTCCATTGCTTTTACGTCACCGCCTGCGCAAAACGTCTTGCCGGCCCCCGTCAGGATGATGACGCGGACGTCGTCATCCCAATCTGCCTCACGGAGCAGGTGGCAAAGTTCGGTGATCATCTCATCAGAAAACGCATTGCTATGCTGCGGGCGGTTGAGCGTAACCCACAACAGGGGCGCGTCCTCTTCTACCAAAAGATCCGTGTAAGCTTCATTGATGTAATCTTGCATGGCCTTACTCTCCTTGCTGTATCATGGATGTCGCCACGTATGTGTCACTGTTATGGTGACCGCTATGGTATCGTCCGGTCAGGCGGTATATCGTTTAGCCATTATCCGGTGATAGGAAGTGTCCTCTTTGATTAGCCTTTTTTCACCCTCACCGGGAAAACTGTTAGACCCTGAAACGGCAAGAGGCCGAAAAAGCCCGGATTCTGTGCAGTGTTTTTAAAGGCCATAACGCCGGCAGGTCAATTGATATTGCCATTGAAAATACCAATCAGCGCTCTCAAGGCTATAGCAATATAAATGATCATTTCCGACGGGACATGCCGATTATACCTGGTCGGATCAGCTGAACTGTCTTTTAAAGGCAATAGCAGGCGCTTAAATTTAACATTCTGAAGCGTTAGATATTTTTACGCGAAGGCTCCCTTCTAGATGGGGTGTTCAGTGGCTCGCAACTCATCCAGTGTTTGAAGAAAGGCCTGAGCCGGCAAGGATAGCGGCTGCCTTTTAAGATAGGCAATACTGGCATCCAGGTAAAGCTTTCCGCTTTGGAAGGGGATGGTCTTTAGCCTTCCTTCCTGAAGGTCTTCGAGGACGGCTTCCTTAACTAAAAAAGAGATACCACCACCCCGCCCTACCAGCTGTTTGATGAAATCGGTATTGGCTGTCTCCATCAAAATATTCGGCGTACAATCATGCTGTTTAAACAACTCATCAATTGATTTTCTGGTACCGGATCCGATCTCTCGCATGATGATTGGCTCCCTGGAACAACACTCAATAGGCAAAAAATCTTCGGTCGCAAGGGGGTGATTGAGGCCGAGAATAGGGATCACTTCTTCTTCGCTAAATGGGATATACTGAATATCGGGGTCGTCCTTTACATTGGCAATAATGGCAATTTCGTTTTTCAGTTCAAGCAAACTGAGACACATGTCCATTGAACTGCCTTCATCCAGAATAAGCTTTATCTCCGGGTATTTCTTATGGAAGCGACGCATCATGCGAGGCATAAGGTAACGAGCGTAAGTTCTGGTTGAACCGAGGCGCAGCACGCCTTGTTTCAACTGCCGCATATCGTCGAGCAGGCTTTCAATTTGCCTTTCATATTCGAATAACTGGCGGGCGTATTGATATAGTGTTTCACCTTCGTCCGTCAGGCAAATCCCTCTTCCTTTTTTTTTAAAAAATTTGAGCTCCCACAAATCCTCAAAAATTTTTACCTGGGCAGAAACCGCCGGTTGGGTAATACACAGCTCATCAGCTGCTTTGGTAAAGCTCAGATTATCAGCAACACTATAGAACACACGCAGCTGGTTGAGATTAATCATAATCGGAGGTCCTCTAATTGAGAGAATACGGCGACTTAGCGTTTCTCTTAACCGGATTGCGATCCTCAGAGAGGATTGGTTCTTAAATTGGATGGGGATATTTCCCCTACGAACTGTGCAAACTAAACCACAACAGATCAGATATCTTAAACACTTTAATAATAGGCTTGGTCAATGGCAGGGATTTTAATTCATAATTTTAGTTTATATATAGCATAAGAATTATGAAGTTGACAAGTTGTATTGTAGTTGTAATGGTGACACGGTCATGCTCGATTCATGCAATCGCTCTCCATGCTGTTGGTACGTAAATAATTATAACTAATTGAGATTAATACAATATATAGACTAAAAGATGATAAACAACCTGGCGCTTCACAGTCGCATTTGTTTGTATTATTTTTTTTTATATATTATTGATGTTTGTTTTCGGCGACTGGCTTTTTAGAGCCCTATCATTGTCAAATAACCCATCAACAAATAACCGGGAAAGAAATTTCCGGTGAGAGGTAATGATAGCATGAGGAGAATGAGCGGACTTAGAGAGTTTGTCAAAACCTTGGATGACTTGGGAGAACTTCAGAAGGTTCCGGTCCCGGTGGATCCCCGCTATGAAATCCCCGCTGTCCTTGCTCAGGTTTGCGACACTGATGAAACACCGGCCATACTTTTTGAACATGTCAAAGGGCATGCCATGCCTGTAGTGAGCAACCTTTTGGGGTCAAAGCGTCGCCTGTCTCTGGCGCTGGGTATTGATGATGGAGACCTCATTCAGCACCTGCTTCCCAAACTTGAGAAAAGAATTAGCCCTTTCATGTTAAAGGAGGAAAATGAGCGGGTGGTTTTCCCCATCGATAAGGAAAATGCCATCCAGAAAATTGTTCCGGTCCTGACCCACTATGCCAAAGACTCAGGCCCGTATATCACCACAGGCATAACCTCTGCCAGGGATCCCCGTAGTGGCATTGTCGGCAGGGGCCTGCACCGCATCGAGATCAGGGAAAACGCAACCCTAGGCATCTCCTTGTTAAATCCCCCCCTATCGGATATCTATGCCTTTCATAAGAAGGAAGAGAGTCGGATGGCAGTGGCCATTGCCGTTGGGGTGGATCCTGCCATTCTTATCGGCACGATTCTCAAGAGCCCCGTTGGGATCGACAAATTGGCCACTGTGGGCGGTTTGATGGAAATGGCCGTGGCCACCATTAATGCCGAAACCGTGGATGTTGAAATACCGGCCTATGCGGAAATTGTGCTGGAAGGCTACATTGATCCAAAAAAGGGTGAACAAGAGGGCATCTTGGGAGAGGTAAGCGGATACTACATGAGTTTTCCGAGCCCATCGATTCAGATCAAGACCGTCAGTATGCGCCGGGATGCAATATACCATGGCCTGCTGCCCCGCGGACCTGAGGTGGATCAACTGCTGGCCTTGGGTCATGGTCTCAATATAATCCCAAAATTAAAGCGTGAGTTTCCCTCGCTTTTGGACACTCATCTTGTTCCCGGAACCTCTGGTTCTCATCTGGTGATGTCCATAGAAAACGATGATCGCGGAGAGATTCGCCGGGCGGTGACCATGGCGCTTACCTTTCCCAGCGTTAAAAAGGCTGTGATCGTCAACGGGGATGTGGATATTCGCAACCCAATGGAGGTTGAGTGGGCTTTGGCCACACGATTTCAGGCGGATAGGGATTTAATCATCCTTTCCGGATTGAAAGGACAACCCATTGACCCTTCAATCGAAGGGGGATTCATGACCTCCAAGATCGGCATGGATGCCACACGACCCAGCACTAAAGGCTTTGAAAAGATACGGTTTCCAAAAGAGATTCAAAGTCGATTGCCATACATTATCAATAACTTAAATCAGAGGGGCTAAAATGAAAAGATTAATTATAGGCATGTCCGGTGCAACCGGAGCCATTTACGGTATTCGGCTGCTTGAGGTTCTTTCCAAGCTGGATATCGAAACACATCTGGTGATCTCCGAAGCCGCCCAAAAAACCATTGGAATGGAAACGCCATGGAACGTGAAACAGGTAAAATCATTGGCCCACACTTGCTATGATAATAGAAACATCGGGGCCAATATCGCCAGCGGCTCCTTTCTCAACGAAGGCATGGTGGTAATTCCCTGTGCCATTAAAACCCTGTCCGGTATTGCAAACTCTTATAACGATAATCTGCTGGTTCGCGCGGCCGATGTCACCATCAAAGAAAAGCGCAAATTGGTCATTGTCGCCAGAGAAACCCCCTTTCATAAAGGCCATCTGAGGCTCATGATGCAAGCCGCCGATTTAGGAGCCACAATTCTGCCGCCGGTACCGGCATTCTACTGCCTGCCCCAAACCATTGATGACATCATCAACCATCTCGTGGGCAAAGTATTGGATATATTTCACATCGAACATAACCTGTTTCACCGTTGGGGAAGTTACGAAACCGAAAGTGCCATGGCCGCCCAAGAAAAAAATGAGGGCGTGGATATGGCAAAAGAGTGGCCTGAGGGGTTGAGCTACCACCCCATCTATTCTGACCCGCCCCCCAAGGATCCCAGGCCGCAATAAATGGCACCATCGGGCCAAACCACAATACCGGTGTATCGGAAACCAGGCAGCCCAAGCATCCTGGAAGCAATAAAACAGGGCTACCGGACAGGTTTCCAAAATCTTTAAGCTGAGCAGGGGATATGCCATGACCGACCGGATTGTCTCTGTAGAACGGGCCGTCGAGGATATTCGCCAGGGAAAGATGCTGATTCTGGTGGATGACGAGGATCGTGAAAATGAAGGCGATCTGTGTTGTGCGGCAGAGCTGGTGACGCCCGAGATCATCAATTTCATGGCCACCCATGCACGGGGATTGATCTGTCTATCGCTTACCGAAGAAAAGGCCGACTCTCTAGCACTTAAACCCATGGTGCAGGAGAACGAATCGCCCTATGCTACAGCCTTTACCAGCTCCATCGATGCGGCTGAAGGGATTACGGCCGGTATTTCCGCCCAGGACCGCGCCCATTCGATTCTTACCGCTGTGGCTGAAGGGGCTCGGCCGGATGATCTCGTATGTCCTGGACATGTATTCCCACTGCGGGCACGCCCGGGCGGTGTATTGGTCCGCCCGGGACAGACCGAGGGCTCCGTTGACCTTGCCAGATTGGCCGGTTTGGATCCCGCCGGCGTTATTTGCGAAATCATGAATGACGACGGCAGCATGGCGCGCATGCCGGAACTGATCCAATTCGGCAAAAAGTTCGGCATCAACATCGTATCCATCGCTGCTCTGATCCAGTATCGTATAACCCGGGAAGCACTCGTCTATCAGGTATCCGAGAAGCATCGACTGCCGCGAGCAAAGGGCGAGTTGACAGTGGCAAGCTATGCTTCGAAAGTGACACCCGATGTCACCTACATTGCACTGATTAAAGGGGATATCACTGCCGAGGATGAGGTTTTAGTGAGGATCCACAAGGAATGCTTTCTTGGCGACTTCATGGGGTCCCAGTTGTGTGATTGCAGCCGCAAGTTGAAGAGCGCAAGGGAACTCATCACAACGACGGGTAAAGGAATTCTTCTATACATACGTCGCCGGGACGGTATCATCGATTTTGAAAATAATCCCGAGGGCTGCGGCGCCATCCAAAAAGAGATGGATCAAGAATCTATTTCTCAGGAACACATGTTGAGACGAGAGTTCTTTTCCTGTGGGATCTGCGCGAAAATTCTATTGGACCTGGGTGTTCGAAAGATTCGCCCTATCACCAGCAATCCTGACAACGATACCAACTTTGAGACCTATGGTTTGAAGTTGATGGAATGGGTGAAAATATGACCGCCCTTAAAGAAATGAGCTTCGGAATGATGCCCCATCGGGCTCAGCCTGCCGCCAACTGCCGGAGCAGGACCGCAGCTCCAAACTCGCCAAGATCATGCAAAGATGCCGCTGAAGCCGAATCCGGAGAATCTTCCCAACCCTTCGCCGGAAAAATCGGGGCCACTTCCCAGCGCAAGGATGAGCACATCGCCATCTGCCTTAACAAAGATGTGTCTTTTCGCAAAACAAACGGATTTGAGAGGTACGATTTTATTCACAAGGCCCTGCCGGAACTCAACCTTGCCGATATCGACACATCCACCACATTTCTCGGTAAACACTTTTCGTTTCCTTTTTTCATTGAAGCACTCACCGGCGGGTCACCAAAAGCTTTTGAAATCAATCGAAATCTGGCCCGCGCGGCCGCCGAATTCGGCATCGGCATGGGGATCGGTTCCCAGCGCGCAATGTTGGATAATCCCGAAATCACCTATACCTATCAGATCCGTGAGACTGCGCCTTGCATCCTGCTGCTAGGCAACATCGGCGCGACGCAACTCGCTGGTCTGAAAACTGAGGCTATCGTGGCGATGGTCCATAAGATTGGTGGTGATGGTTTGGCGGTCCACTTGAATGCGGCCCAGGAAATGTGCCAACCGGAAGGAGATACCGATTGGCGGAATGTGCTCGCCAACATCGAACGGATTTGCGCACAGACCCCTTTTCCTGTCCTCGTGAAGGAAACCGGCTGTGGCATTGACGGCCAGGCCGCCCAATATCTTGCAGCGGCCGGTGTGGCTTGCCTGGATATCGCGGGTGCCGGGGGCACCTCTTTTACGAAAGTAGAATCCTATCGCAGCACTCAAAACTTACATTCCTTAGGTGAATGGGGAATTCCAACCGCAGAATCCCTGCGACAATGCCGACAGGCCGTAAACATTCCA
>JAAUYK010021830.1_pt1 | contig 25760 bp, 29 predicted proteins | sample 7278021 | NCBI WGS metagenome assembly JAAUYK01 (sample SAMN14350223, study PRJNA611818) | marine sediment metagenome | isolation source: surface marine sediment (1.8m) | place: French Polynesia: Moorea | collected 2018-08
GGTATAATTTCGTGATCACAATCTTTTTCTCTTCTTTCAATAAGTTCATTTAGTGCCTCAACTGTTAACATATGTTGAGCAGTAAATTCCTCTTCGACAAAAGGTGATGCTATCATTTCTTCATAGAATTTAATTAAATTTCTTAAAAGATCATCATTTAGTTTATTCATTTCTTCTCCTTTGCAAAGTAGAAACGTATGACCGCAGACATGGGAGTCCACGGCCATACGTTGTAAATTTATCTCAACGCTTGGGCAAGACAGCCCTTAGCGACGGCCTCCAATGGTTCAGTTGCTTTTCTAACTTCGCTGACTTCGAACGGAAGTTCGTATTCATCGAGTATGTTTTTCACCATGGTGGTAAATCCTTTTGCTTTACATGTACCACCAGATAAAACAATAGGTAACGATCCAGGAATTTCAATTTCAGTGTTCGTAAGTTGGGAAATAATGTTTCTAAAAACATATTCGATTAATTCCTCATAATATAAAGATATTGCTTCTCGAATTTTTCTTTCTCTTTTACGACCTGTATTTGTGTCGTTAATGTCGAATCCACTTTCTTTTATGGCGTTAACTCTACTGTCTAATCCTGCGAGCATACGAGATGTAGATTGATCAATCCAATCTCCGCCGCGAGCGACCGAAAAAGTCATACCTGGTGAACCGTCATATACAACAGCAACATTAGTCATACCTGCTCCGAAACTAACACCTATTCCTGTTTTGTCTACAGGACATTCGGAGAATATAACTGCTGCACCCTCGTTTACCGCTAAGGGCTTATAACCTAGTTTCTTAATAATTTTTTCTATCATACCCTTATGGTAAATGATGTCATTGTCGTGATCAACAGATGGTGCAGGTACACTAAAAGAGCATATGTCACCATTCGAATTGTTTCCAATAAGATCACGAATCATAGTTCCTAAAATTTCGGATGAATCAATAAATGCTGGATTTAACAATCCTGTTTTCATCGAACGAGAAATCTGTTTATTGAAAATGTTTGAAAACTTATAGGCGTCATCACTTAAAATATAAATAACGCCATCGATAACTGTGTGGTAGACACGAGTTAAATCGATTGTACCATCTGATGACTTGGAAACTTCGAGAAAAACGTTCCTCAAAGTTTTTGTCTCTATCCGTCCATCAGCTGGACTAGATTTAGCACTGATTAAATTCATGGTACCGATGTCGATACCAATTGTCCCGGAATTTGTCATTTATCATTTTCCTTTCAGCATTCTAGACACGACTTTTTTTCCAAAAATTCGACCTGTCTTTTGTTCTGGTATTGGAACACCTTCTGGATTAAATCCTTGTTGTTTGAATTTGATTTCTTCATCTTCAAACCAAGATCTCATTTCGGAAACATCACATGTAAATTCAGAAACTATTACTGATTCGTCTTCTTGTAGTACGGGCACTTTAACTGTAACTGTTAATGTGCCTTCAGGAGTCACGTTACAAGTTTGCATAGCAATGACAATCTTTCGAATTGTCTTTTGTAAATCTCTATCTAGTATTTGGTGTTTGTTCATGCAGCTATTTCCTTTTCAGGGTCGAAACAAGCTTTTCCACCTGAAGTTTTCCACAATTCTGGATCAAACCATGGATCCGGATGTTCACCTAAGCCTAGTTTCTCAATATGATAAGGGCCGCGTTCGATAGGAAGCTTCTCAATATTTTTCCAAGCAATCCAAAGATTCTGTAAGAAAATTTTAGCCATATAACGTCTGGCCATCATAGTAATGTGTCCATCTTGGAGAAGGTGTTCACCTGTCTCAGGATGTTTGCGATTAGGATCCGCAATGTAATAGTTCTTCTTGTCCCAATATATCTTATTATAATGTTTATTTTGCTTAAGAAGAACATCGGGCATAATACCAACAAAAAGTGTTTTAGCCCGAGGGTTGAAAGATAATCCGTCTTTCTTAGCTACACGGCCATCTTTGTCAACATATTCACGCTGAACAAGATGATGTTTCTTTCTTCCTCGACCTTCGCCGAAAACTCCTTTGGGGGTAGGTTCATCAGTCTTACGAACGATACGTTGTGCGTTATCACGTTTACCGTTTATAGGACAGATGATATCACCTTCTTGGAATCTTTCAAATCCTTCTTCACTCGCACAAATAACGTCTTTACTTCCTTTTCGGAAAGTATATTCGCAGTTGTGAATCTTTTCTACTTTCTCGCTATCCATATAAACAAAATAGCGATCAGCGTTTCTTGTTCCACCTTTGACAGGCCATGCTTCTTCAAGTATGAATCTGTATTCTTTGTCAGCTTCTTCAGTGAAGGGCATAGCGTCAAGACCGCAGTATTTCCAGAATGAACTTACATATCTTGCTTTGTAAATATCAAGATAAGAAATAATGCCGCCAGCAATCGATGGACCAATACCAGTTACGTTAGAAAGGTAAAGGTTCCATAAATCGAATTTTTGTAATTCAGACTTTATGTCTTTTACGGTATCTTTCTCTAAGCGTAAGAACTCCATATAGCTTCTAGTCAAAGAAAGGTCAATTTCGTTGTTAATTAGTTCCGTACCAACCTTTTTCATCATCTTTATTAAGGTAGTACGTTTCTTTGCTTCTACAACGCCCTCAGTAATCTTGGCGAAGTCTTTTTTCAGTTTGACAATAATTCCTGCATTTTGTCCAATTAGTTTTTCGGGGGAAGTACCAGGAGATACACCCATACGGGAATAGAAGTTAGCACAAAGCCTATTACCGTGTTGGATTCTTAACTGTTGTAAGTCTTTGAATCCATGAAACAAAGCTTTTAGACCTTGTGCATTAGCACCACTCGTTGAACCAGATTTTAAAACCATACTAATCTCCTCTCTTTTTGGTTGGGTTACTCACCTTCAATGCGGTAAATGTTCTCCGGTTGCATTAACCGAAGTTGTTCTACTTCTTGTTGGGCTTGTAAAATGCTATCAAAGCACGGACGATCTTCAGGTTTATCATGTGCCGGAATCCAACAACTAATATAAAACTTTTTACCTATAATTAATGGATCGAAATCTTTTGGTCTTTCGCTTTTTGGTAGAATAGTGTAAATGTTTTCTAAATCTGTCGCTTCAGATATTGTTATAGCGAAGTCACAACAGTCTACACCTTCTAAAGATGTTAATACTTCAACAGCCTTTTCTTCTGGTGAAGTGTCTATTCCTAACGTTTCGCTATCCCACCACATAAAGGATCCGCCATTAGCAATTAGTTCGTTTAATATGGCTTGATACAATGTTTCGCCTTTGATAACAAAATGATGGTCAACAACTGATGTTCTAGCATTCACCGCTGTAAATAAAAAGGTTCTTTCCAAAATTACCTCCAGTCAAATTATAATAAAATAATTTCTATATAAAAGGTAAAAACTCACCATCGCAAAAATACTTACGTCAAACATTTTTAAAAAACAATCTCGGCCGAGATTACAATTATAATTTCTATATAAATTCTACAAATATTAACTCAAAAAGAACAAGCTTCGTATAGACTATCCGAGGATAGTTCATACGAAACCTGTCCTTTCACGGGGCAGAACACTCGTTGCAATCTCCGAAGAGATTCACGAGAGGCCTCCAGTCCCTTTCACTGGACAGGCCTAGATAGATGTCACGAATGACATCTACATGATACACAATTTCTATATCAAATGTTTGAATATTAAAAAAAGGAAAACCCCCGGAGGGGTTATCCCGCCGGGGATTCCGAAGCTTGTAACTCAGGAAAGTTGGGTACTTCGTACCCGTTTTCTTTGATGTATCCTAGTTGTTGACATTGAATCATTACACCGGTAGCGGTAATATCAGATAGAATGTCTACTAACTCTCCATCTTTATGTACCACCATGATGTATTCGGTTTGACTCATTTTGTCACCTCGAGTTCCTTTTTGAGTTTCTTCATTTTAAGGGAGTAGCAAACAGCTCCTCCCCAAGTTATCACTTTATCCTTCCTGTCATATGTGATCAGACCACGACTAGTGGCCATCAACACATTGACTTCCAGATGTTCGTTCAGTCGGACCATTTCGGTCGACTTTATGATTTGTACAAACGCTCCTTGATTTGCATGCAAGGGAGCGCCATTGTCCATGAACCGTTGATGAATTGCAACTACCTTTTTGGTTACAGCAAGGTAGTTCTCAAGATCTACGATCCATGGAAACAACTCGCGGGGTGTCTTTGATGTCATTAATAGCTCCTTGTTCTTGAAATTCCTCATTTGGTTTTTCAAGAAGCTCTTGGATACGTTCTAGGTTCTCTATTACGATATCCAGTTTCCAATCATCTTTCCTTCTGGAAAGATCTCTCGGTTTGTTGAGTTGCCTTATACTAAACTTGGCAAGCTCAGTGGCTTTATCAATGTTTCTCATAAAACCTCCCGTTACTTATTAATTTCTATATATACTTTTTAAATATTAAGTATTAGAAGGGTATATCATCTTCATAGTCAGCCATATCAGGATCTATACCCAATGCTTCGTTTCTTGCCGCTTCTACTTGTTCGAAATCTGTATTGTTGATTATAAATGATATTTTCTCTATTAAATGTAGTCCTTCTGGATTACAATAAACATATAAGAATTCTCTAAGTGATATCTTTTCTTTGACAGTATTACGACTGTCATTCACTAAGACATCTACATATATATAATGTGGTGGAGACATTATTTCACTAAATTCAATATTGAATATGTGATTCTTAATATATAGTTTTGGATCATCATGTGTAAACAATGTATAAGGTATATTAGGAGAATAGTAGTCTCTAAATTCTTTAACAATATATTCAGTTACAATATGTATGTATCCTTTTTCATTTAATAAACCTAAGAATGATTCTATACATTCTCTAATCTCCTCAAAGGATACAGGTGTTCTTAACTGATCACTGCTTGTATCCATGCTTCCATTAACTCTCCATAGAATTGTAGTGCTTGTTCATCAGTTTTATATCCAATCTTCTTATACTCTATATAACAACTATCACCTACCCACAATAATCCTTTTTTCAAGTCAATATTAATTTCAGTAATCTTTTTTCCGTCGATTAATGTAAATATGTCTTTATCTACTTGAATAAATATAAATCTTTTCTCTTGGTTACTATTTTGCAACACTTCGTTTGCTTTTTGCAACAGTTGGTCTTTGGTCATTTTGTCTCCTCAAAAAAATCACAAATACAAGGGCCGCGTCCTTAGGACGGCGCCTTGTAATCCGCTCCGAAAGGACAGATTGTAGTGTAATAATTTCTATATGTATCTCTTAAATATTCATTTAATTAAAGGTCTAACATTACTTTATAATGGCGCTTTCCAACAGTTGCTTGACTTGGACCAATCCAAGTTGCGGGTATCATTATCGTTTTACCCTTCATTTCTTTATAAAAATCACTATGAAATGTTCTAGGGTGAGCACGTCGATCATGAGCACCTCTAGTTCCACCAGAACTATTAATATTTATTTTCATTAGCTTTCTAATTTCGTTTGGTTTTAATATAGTATACATTGGTCTTTGGTTCGATCTTAATAGTTTACCTGGTTTCTTTTTTAACATCTTAGATGGTCTTGACTGCATGATAAATTTATTAGGTGTGTTAGCATATAATAATTCTTGAACTGCTGTCATAGCATTTTTGAGGGATGCTTCTAAATGTTGTTGAAGCATACGCGGGTCAAATACCATTCCTAGATTTGGATGAGTTGCATCTTTTAATATTATATTTTTAGCACGGTGTTCATCAGCAGCAGCAACTATAACTCTTCTTAAACTACCAACAGAATAGAAGTGTTTACCTGATGTGAACTTAACTTCTTCAAGTTCACCTGCTGTAATAATGAATAAATCTTTTTGGGCTTCTGGATGCTCTTTTATTAATTGATTATACTGTTTTTCATCTTTTCTGTTAATATCTCCAAACTCAGATGCTGGAGTGTGAAAGGGAACAATATCAATATACGCTCTCAATACATCTATGCCTTTAATATTCTTTTTGAAATCAATAAGAAATACTGCTCCCGCTGTGTCTTCAACACATACACAAGGAAAAGGTAATATGAATTGTTTTGATAAAAATTTAATAGTATCATCGTCAAATTCTTTTGGTAAAAACTCATGTGGTCTACCTGGAAAGTGAAACAGCCGAGCTTGGTCGACTGTTTTCACCAATCCTGGTATTGATCTTTCGACAATCTTGCAAAATTTATCAAAGATCACTCTTTAGCTCCTCCCATTCTGGATCGCAGATTACACATTCTATTCCACTAGGAAGTTCGATGTGAACACTATCTGCGGTGTATTGTATATGATCTAAAGGTATACGTTTCTTTAATTTTAAAAATGCCGAGACAGCGGGTTCAAATTCCATCTTTTTTGGATCATTAGATGCATGACCAAAGTTTCTTTGACCACATACTCTTGATTCAATAATTTTTGCCGTAATCCCTAACTTCTCAAGTTTCTCAGAAATCTGTCTCGTCCTACTTTTTCTCGACTTAGTTATAATGGTTTGACGCAAAACAATCTCGGGTGGTTCTTCGTCGTCAAAACAAATAAACCAGTCTCCCGTTTCATCGAAAAGTACAGGATTCTTATAACAAGCTCCATTCGCCATAACAACGTAAGTCGATACCAAACTCATCACATTCTCCTCATAATAAATTAAAAAGATTGATTAGTTTAATAGTATTATTTCTATATAAAATATTCGAAAATTTGACGAAAATAAATTCAATGAAAACCAATAATATACTCTAGAAAAATCTTAATTTAAAACAAAGTGACACCCTTTTCATTTTTTAACAGGTATGTGTTTCACTAACTTATTTTTATACCGGAATCGAGTGTCTAAAAGAATCAAATAGATCATGTCTTTTTACCGATGAATTTATTAATTTTGTGTCGATTAATATGGGAGGTCGTTTATGGCTGAACAAACTTATGTCTCCTCGGATCAAAAACACTATATTGATCCCTGGAATCAGCGAGTGTTCCAATACAACACAGATCAGTCTGACGTCTTTTTGAGCAGAGTTGCTAATTCTGTGTTTCGTATTTTTGGTGATGACATTGTGTTATCCGGTTTAGAGCTTACGGGAAGTGCTTACGCTCCAGATGCGGTCTCTGTTAGTCTTAAAGGTGGAGATCTTTTACAAGATACGACTCTTCTTAAAATACCTGACGATGATATTAATGTAGAGTTAGCTGGACTTTCTGGTTTAAATAGTCAGGGACGTATCGTTGTGATGTCCAACTATAGATATTTAGAGACTTTTGAAAAGAATGATCAATACTTCAATATAAATTACATAAGTCAAGGTGGTACACCTCTCTTAGGATTCGACCAATCAAGGGATAGAATTGTTTTAGGTATACTTCAATTTACTAAAGATCCATCTGATAATGTTACATCATTTTTTGTTTCGCCGGATACAGAAATTGTAATACTTGGTAAAACTTATTATCTTAGAGGGTTTTCACCGGAAAACAAAAGATTAACTGCTTATATATTACATCAGTTATTTAGTGTAGCATCAGGATTTTCAGTCATTTTAGATCCAACTGATGGAATCAAACTTAGAAACGATGTTGTGGCTCCAGGCCCTGGAAAGTATTATGGTACAGGACCAACAGGGCACAAAGGTTTCTTTGATGTAAGTGAACTCTCTTTTGATAATATATCCAATGTTGATGAATATCTTGGTGAATACAATCAAGTTTTGTATAACGGTAATTTATTCTTTGTCAAACCTGGTCATGATGTTGCTAGTGTTTACGGAATACCACCTTTAGTTTGGAATCCTGTTTATGATGATACATATTGGGAAATTGATACAGGTGGTACTTGGGACGGATCTAAATGGGTTGCTGATAATTTATTAATGTCCCTTGTTATCAAATTGAACAGCGGTTGGCAAATGGGTTTCAGACCAAATCTATTAAGGATTACAGGTAATGTTGGTGGAGCAGGAACAGTTTCTATGTTTGACACTAATGGTCAGCTTATAACTTCAATGCCGGCCGGACAAGGTGAACAAACTACAATTCTAGACTTTACAAATGTCCAAGATATAAAAGGTTTAAATTTATTTGGATACACTGATGTAACTAATATAGAGTTCGAAGGTGGTGTTTTAGGAGCACCCTTACCGCCTTTAGTTTGGGATCCTTTATTTAGTAGTGTTTTCTGGGAAGTACAATCAGGTGGTACTTGGGACGGATCCAAATTTGTAGCAGATGTTGATTCATTAATTATTAGAGTCAATACTGCAGAAAATTGGCAAGATGGATTTAGACCTACTTATGTAAGAGTTACAGGAACTGCTGTTGGTACAGGTCCAGCTATTTTAAGGGACGATAATAGTAATGTTGTTAGCATATTGGATCCAATCAATACGGGTCAGAAAGTTGGTGTTTTAGATTTTTCGAATAACCTTGATATAGGTAGGTTTGAACTTTCTGGTTATTCTGAAGTCACTAATATAGAGTTTGTTGGTGGTACTTTAGGATTACCTCTAGCTTGGCAATCGTTATTCGATCAAACTTTCTGGGTTCCGGAGAGTGGAGGTTCATGGTCGACCGATAGATGGGTTTCACCCACAAATGATTTAATTCTTAATGAAGTTAATAACGGATGGGTGATTGGGTATAGACCAGTTAAGATAAGGATTACAGGAACTTCTCCCTTAGGTGGAATGGCTATGCTATTTGCGCCTAACTTAGTAGCATCGATTGTACATGCTCCTGGTACACGTTCAACAGAATTTGATTTACCGGCTTTAACTGATGATATAACACTTCTGAATTTGGCCGGATACTCAGAAATTACTAACATTGAATTTGCTGGTTATGTTTTATCTACCCCAGTTTGGTATGAAGTTTTGGATGATACTTTCTGGGAAGCTTCTTCAGGTGGTAATTGGAATACTGATCATTGGTTAGCAACAGAAAACGATATGATTATTATTCCTGCTGCAAGTAGTGCATGGGCTGCTAATTTTAGACCTACACAGGTAGAGATTACGGGTAATGTTTTTGGTAGCACATTGACGTTAAGAGATACTCAGAATAATGTCATTGCCACAGCTACAGGTGTGGATGGAACAACGACAATGCCTATAACCTTCCAAGGCTATGATATAGGGGCCTTACATTTTGATGGTTATGAGACAATAACTGATATACAGTTTGAATCCGTCCAACCCAGTCCACCTTTAGGTGAAATCCCTTGTTCATGCAATTGTAATTATGCATGTACTTGTGATTGTAATTATGCAGCTCCATAATATAATAACATTTAATACAATTAAATGGAGGATATATTATAAAAAAGTTTTAGGATAAAGGACAAGTAATATGGCTGAATTGACAAGACCAACAGATGTCAAAAAATATGTAGATCTCAGCCAGTATTCAACTATTAGCTCATCAAACATATTGAACCATTTACCAGCATTAGTTAATCAGTTACTTAGAGCGATTGGTAATAATGTAGTTCTGAGAGGTATGGATTGTGATATATCTACTACTGGTACTAGTGTAAGTGCTAATATAGCATCTGGTGTAATGATTCAAGATCATACGCTTATCGAAATACCTCATTCGACTGATGTATCGATTGACAATGCAGGTCTTTATGATCCAGACGGTAAGTTTGTTGTGTATGTGCATTTTCAGTTCTTAAATACCGTTTCGGATAACCCTGTTAGACTGGGCATTAAACATATATCTCAAACTGGTATGGCTTCCGGTGGATGGGATCACAATGTTAATGCAACAGTACTCACGTTCTATGATTTTACTAAGGACATAGGGGACAACGTCACCTCTATTGAAGAATCAAACGACGAGTTCATTGTTATTGAAGGTATAGAATATTACAAATATGGTCTAAGCGCTCAAAACATTAGTTTGCTCCGCTACGTTCAATACTTTTTGGAGAATCTTGATACTGGTTCTCCACCTCCTGCTGGATCAATTCCCAACATAATTAATGATGACTTTACTGTTGTTGGGGATCTTGAGGTTCAGGGCCAAGCGGCCATTCACGGTCCAGACGTTTACATTGATCATAATCTTCACGTAGCGGAAGACCTAGATATTCAAGGAATATTTAGGACTACCGGACCAACAGTTTATCTTCAATCTGATGATGTTAAAGTTGATGCGAATGAGTTAGAAATAAATGCGAATGAGCTGGCTACTGGTATTACTGGTCGATATGCTGGTTTTAGGGTAAACAGAGGAACACTGCCCTCAGCCTTATTACTGTTTGATGAGGATACGGATACTTGGTTAATCGGTATCGAAGGACAAGAGTTAACCCCACTTAGTTGGGATGACGCTAAACCAAAAACATTTAAATATTCATCGAATAATCCATCTGTTTTTCATGCTGTAAACCATGGAATGGGAACAATTGATTTACAAATCAATGTTCAAGTGGAAGACCCTTTAACGGGTCGTTGGACAAACGAACTGGTCGGATTGGAATATGCTAGTGACAATAGGATTGAACTTAATTTGACCGAATCCGCGAATGTTCGGGTTAATATTACGGAAGTCACATAGATTGTAAACAGACATTATTAAGGAGAAAAAATTATGGCTTTTCCGAAGGCTCATGGATTGACAATTGCCGCTAATGGTTACATTGAAAACATGGTTGTTGAGCGTCTTTCTTCAGATCCATCTGTTGCTGAAGCTGGACGTATTTGGTTTAATACTACTGAAAAAGATTACAAAATCTCTACATTAGACGGTGGTGGTGGAGTTATTGTTCGTTCCCTCGGATCTGAAGAAGCATTAACTCAGCACATCGCTGATCTTGCTTCTCGTGCCGTTGGTAATTCTGGTACATCTCTTGTCGGTTATGATGGCCAGACTGGTAGTAATGGACAGTTCTCTGTTGCTGCTAATGATTTAGATGATGTTTTGGATTCTATCATTAGCAAAATTGATGCTAACGCTCAAGAACTTGTCGATATTGCTGGTGGCGGTGGTGGTACCACTTTAGCATCTTTGCAGACGGAAATCGACAATGTTGAGACTGCTCTTGGTGCTGCAGTAGGTAATGATGGTACTTATGTGCCTCACAGCGGTTCCAACTATATTGACGGTAACACTAACCTTACAGCAGACATTCTGGATCTTGACGCTCAGATTCAATCTAATGCTAATGATATTAGTGATCTTCAGTCTAATTCTAGTACTAATTCTGATCAGCTTCAGAATCTTATTGATTCCTTTGATGAACTTTTGGATTCAGAGGGTTCGTGGCAAGGTTTTCAGACTTCAAATAACTACCTGATGGCGTCTTCTAATGTAGCGGATGCTTTCTGGAGAGTAGATCAGCAAATGAAAACGAATGCTGACGGTATTGCTTCTAACTTGTCAGCTATTCAGAGTAATGATTCTGATATTTCTAGTCTTCAGACTGAAGTTAACAAGATTGAAACTGCTATGGGTAACATGGTTGACGCTAATGGCGATTATGTTGCGCATACTGGTACGAACTATATTGATGGTAACAACAACGTAGCCGAGGATCTAACTGATCTTGATTCTCAGGTTAAAACCAACACTGATGGTATTGCTAGCAATGATACCGATATTTCTAACCTTCAGGCTGATAAGGTTGATCTTGCTGGTGATGTTATGGGTGGTAATCTTTCCTTTGGTGATACTTATAAAGTTACCAATCTTGCCGCTCCGACCGAAGATGGGGACGCTGCGACTAAGGGTTATGTCGATGGTGTTGCTCAGGGTTTGGATGTTAAAGAATCCGTTCGTGTTGCTACTACGGCAGCTCTGCCTGGTGCTTCCTATGCAGCTAATGTGATTTCTACTACTGAGAATTCTCCGACATTCTCTATTGATGGTATCACTCTGTCTGCTGATGATCGCATTCTTGTCAAGAATGAATCTACTTTAGCTTGGAATGGTATTTATACTGTCACTGCTGTTGGTGATGGTGGTGGTACTACCTGGGAATTCACTCGTGCGGACGATGCCGATGGTACACCGTCCGCTGAAGTAAGTTCCGGTATGTTTACGTTTGTCGAAGAAGGTAGCAGCTTTGACAATGCTGGTTTTGTACTGAAGACTGAAAATCCGATCACGGTTGGTACCACTGGTCTGGAATTTGTACAGTTCTCCGGTGCCGGTCAGATTAGTGCTGGTGTTGGTATTGTCAAAAGTGGTAATGTTATTGATGTTAACATGGGTGCTGGTATCGTTCAGCTGCCCACGGACGAAGTTGGTGTTGATATTTACACTAACGGCGGTCTGTGGAACACTTTGGATGGTGTTTCCTCTGATTCGACAACGAATGCCCAGCTGTCTGTTCGTTTAGACACTGGTAACACCAACAATATGCTTCTGGCTTCTACGGGTCTTCGTGTTAACCCGACGATGACAGATTTGGAACAGGTGAATGTGGACAACCTTCGTCTGGACGCTAACACCATTTCAACTCAGAACACCAATGGTGATATGATTCTAGCTCCGAATGGAACAGGATCTGTTAACATTGATAATGTTGATATCGGTGGTGGTGAGATTGACGGTGTTGCTGCTGGTGCTAACTCACCTGTCACGGAACTTAATGTTGATAACATCCGTATTGATGCTAACACGGTTTCTTCTCGTGACATCAATGGTGACATCAATCTTACTCCGAATGGAACAGGTTCTGTTGTTATTCCTAAGGTCGACGTTGCTGGTGGCGAGATTGACGGTACCATTATTGGTGCTAACGCCGCTGCTGCTGGTACTTTTACTCAGGTTGATCTTGGTGATATGCGTATTACTCCGGGTACGATTTCAACTGCTACTCTTGGTGGCGGTGGAGACATTAACCTTCTTGCAGAAGATGGATTCGAAGTCAATATTCCTATGGTTGATATTGATGGTGGAACTATTGATGGTGTGTCCATTGGTAATAGTTCTGTTGCGACTGAGGTTAATGTTGATAATCTGAAACTGGATGGTAATACTTTATCCACTACGGATGCTAACGGTAACTTGATTCTTAGCCCGAATGGTTCTGGCGCTATTCGTCTAGAAAATACCGTTGTAGCTACAGGTGCTGTACTTGATGAAGAAGATATGGCTTCTGAGTCTTCAGAACATTTGGCTACCCAGTATTCGATCAAAACTTACTCGGATGCTATCCGTGAAGATTACAACGCTCTGATTTATACTTTCCAGTCAGGTGGAGCTTCTTCTCAGCATGTTATTTCTCATGGTCTTGACTCCCAGATGATTGAAGTTCAGGTTTGGGTACAGGATGATGACACTCTGTATAAGAGTGACCTAGTTGGTGTTACGGTTAACTCCAATAGCCAGATTACAGTTGATCTTACTGAGTCCCGTATGATCCGTGCCGTTGTTCGTAGTAGTGCTGACCTTGAAATTCCGAGTGGCGGCGGTGCTTGATAATTAAGTAGATAGGGTGGATGCCTTAATGGGTCCACCCTGTCCATTTAAGGACAAATTATGAGTCGAGTAAAGTTTGAGGATCTTATACGAGCAAATAATGGTAATCTGCCGGATCCAGATGTTCTTTATGAACGGAAATTACATTTAGCACAACAATGTCGTAACCTGTTTGGTATTATTCGTGTTGAGGCAGATTCATTAAAAGAGTATTTTTATGATGATGAAAAAATGTTAGAGTATTTGAGAATGTTGCACGCAAGATTCTCTAAACTTGAATTATTATTGATAGAGTTGGAGAAGATTAAAAATGCCTATGAAGTTCGCCAACCCAAGGGATCTTAAATATGCCCGTATGACAATGTGGGTAGATCAAGTTATTGTTAACTTGCAAGAAATTGAGAATCGTCTCCCTGCTGACGAATTTACTGAAATTAGAGAGATGCTTCCAGAACAATTTCGACTACTGCGTTTAATGCACAATGTCGCTACGGGTAAAACAATTCTAAAAGGTTGGAAAACTACACCGGGCGATGATTCTAATATTGAAGGAGATAATTGACTATGCTGAATGTCAGAGCTAACATGCTTATGAAATCAGCGGTAATTGTCCTTGATGAATTTACGGATTTTCCAGGTTCACCGACAAAGGGCACGCTGTGTTTCAAGGATGAAATTCTTTATATGTATTGTAGTTTAGATGGTATCGATTCTTGGTACCCTCTAACCAATAGAAATAGCTACCATATTCATATTCAAGGTGGTGCTAGTACTGGTTGGAATATTAGTCATGGTCTTGGTACTAAAGATCTGATTATTGCTGTTTATGATGATGCCGATGTACAACAGACTCCCTCCAATATCATATTTACAGATAATGATCAAATTACTTTAAGTTTTACACAAGCAATTTCTGGTCGAGCAATTATTGTTTCTGCCGCAGATCAATATACTGTTAATATCACTAATATGATTGAATTAATTGATGGTGATATTCAGTTTAAAAATGATCTGATTCCAGATACTGACAATGCTTATGATATTGGATCAATGTCTAATCGTGTTAGAGACATTTATGTATCTGGTGGTACTATTTATGTAGGTAGTGAAGCTAGTATTAAGGAAGATGAAATTGTCCTTAATGGTGATGCAACTGGTACACAGTTTGGTTTTAGAGTAGCTAGAACTGGACAGGATGATGCACTTTTCTATTTTGATGAAGGTGATGGAGATTGGAAATTTGGTGATTCATCTGGTGTAAGTTCTGTGGGTAGTTCAACAGGTGCGATTGGTTCAAGTTTTCAGTTGGATTCCAATAACAATGGTCCTACTCTCAAGAATGACGGTGGAAATCTTCAGCTTCGCAATGGATTAGATACAGATTTTGCTAATCTAGAAGTGGGAGATTTAACTGTTCGTGGTACTATTGTTACACATCAAACAGAAACTGTTGTTTTTGAAGATAATATCCTGTTGCTGAATAGTACTCAAGCTGGTGTACCAACTGAGGATGCCGGTCTCCAAGTAGAACGTGGCGACGAAACTAATGCTGCTATTACTTGGGATGAGGACGATAATGTATGGACTGTTGGTATAGCTGGTGCCGAAAAAGCTGTTCTTACTAAATTTGCTGACATTATGCCTGGTGCAGATAGTACTTATGATATAGGTTCGTCTTCTGAAAGGTATAATGAAGTATATGCTGATACTTTAGATGCTAATCAGTGTAATGTTACCAGAATACAAGTTGATAATGGTCCTATTATTAGAAATAGTGGTGGAGAACTTCAAGTTCGTAATTCGTCAGATTCAGATTATGCTGATTTAGAAGTAAATAATCTTACTGTTCGTGGAACTTCCACTATTGTAGATTCAGAAACTGTTAGATTCGCTGATAATATTCTTTTACTTAATAGTAATGTTGTAGGTACACCTTCAGAAAATGCTGGTATTGAAGTTGAAAGAGGTTCAGAGAGTAACGTTTCTGTTGTCTGGGATGAAACAAATAATCATTGGAGTTTAGACAACGATGGAGGCGGAGCTTCTCAAATCTTTAATGCTGGTGCCGATCTTATACCGGATACTGATGATACTTATGTTATAGGTAATGTTAATAAGAGATTTAGTCTGATACGTGGTGTTGATCTTAAAGCCGACGATTATTGTACAGCTGATAAGTTTAGAGTTGGCGATGCTAACATGGGCGTCTCTGTAACAGCTTTTAATGGTGATTTTAGTATTAAAAGTTGGTCTGGTGTAGGTGATGGTGATCTTAGGGCGAAAGATGTACATCTTTCAGGGTATCATTATTCTGGTGATTTTGCTGGAACTTCAATTGTACTTAATGCCGACTATACTGGAGCAAGTCCATCTGAGAATGCTGGTTTTTATGTTGGACGCGGATCTGTTGGTAATGTTGGATTAGTCTGGAACGAAGGAAATGATGCTTGGTTTGCTAATGCAGGCCAAATATGGACTAGCAATTTAGACAATGAACCGGTTGCAGATAATACTTACGATCTTGGTTCTGGTTCTCTTCGTTTCAAAGAAGTACACGCTGTCGATTTTATTGGTGAGGCAAGTTCTGCTAGCTATGCTGACCTTGCCGAAGTTTATAAAATTGATAGACAGTATAAAGTTGGTACGGTAGTTCGTGCATCCGAAGATCCTATGTATGATGTACAAGCTGCTAATATTCCTCTTGATGGTCGGGTTGTTGGTGTAGTTTCTGAAAATCCGGCTTATCTTATGAATAAAGATGAGCAAGGTCTTCCCATTGCTCTTACTGGTAAAGTTCCTGTTCGTATTTTTGGTGCTATTAAGAAGAGTGATGTAATCGTTCCTGCTGGCGAAGGTATGGCCCGCGCTATACAAGACCCTGCTGAAATGCCTTTCAAGATGGGATGTGCTATCGAAGAAAACCTAGATGCAGGTGAAAAACTTGTAATGTGTATTATTAGATAATCGGAGGTTATTGAGTTATGACTGACCCCATTCTTGTTTTTCCTAGAGTCGTTATCAAAGACACAGATCCTTCTGTTGCTGATAATGTCCATGAGGGCTTTATCGAAGGTAACATTTGGATGAATACTATTACAAATAAGGCTTTTATATGTATTGATAGACAGAATGGGCAGTGGGTCGAAATTGTAACTTCAGGTGCCGGGAGCGGTATCAATTTCGATATCGCTCCTGAAAACCTGTTAATTAATGCAGGTAATATAAGATTAGACGAATCGGGTAATTTAGACCTTACTGGCGAATCATTAACTATAAATGTTGATGCTACAAGTCCACCTGAGGACCTTTGTTTCTTTAATATTTACCGTGGCCCCAATGATCATATGGCGAGTTTTCGTTGGAATGAATATACAAACTGTTGGGAAGCTGGAACAAGAGGAGGAAATTTATATCCTCTTGTGACTACGGTTACCGAAACAAGAAATCCCTTACCAACTGATTATGAGGGACATTTCTTAGGTCAGACTTGGTTGAATCTTGTAACTCAGCAAAAATTCACCTGTGTTTCTCGTTTAGGCGGAGTATCAACATGGAGGTTAATGTTAACAGTCGCACCAACAAAATACATGATTGAACCTGATGATTATGTTATTTTTTATGGCGACAATGATAACACATTTACCAAAATGTCGTGGGACCAATTCTTACTTTGGATTAAATATGGATTAGGTCTTACAACTACTCCAACTATACCTGGATATGGTTTCCAAGCAGATGAAGTAGGTAATTTCATGCCCAGTGAGGAAGATCCAGTTACAACTGGAATAATGGAACTCGATGGTAGTGATGATCTTATGCCTAGAGCAACACCTGAAGACGATCCAACTGATCCTTACTTTGAACTTGATGGTAGTGATGATGTACAATTAAAGAGTTAAAGGATGTTTAATAAATTGTTTGGAGGTTTTATATTATGGCGACTAGAGCTATTGTACCTAGAGCTAACAATGAAGGATCTTTAGGAGTAACTGTTAAATGGTGGGGTGGTCTTTATACAACCCTTGCTAATATTTCTTCTTTCATATTTACATCTAACAATATGTCACCGACCGTTGATAATGCTAGTGCTTTAGGTGCGGTCGATAAACGTTTTTCAGAAGTACGAGCTGTTACTTTTTATGGAACAGCAACAAAAGCTCTTTATGCTGACTTAGCTGAAAACTTTACTATTCGGGATAAAGATATTCCGGTTGGATCGGTTATTAGTGTAGCTGATGGTCCTTTTGATGCTGAAATTTGTCATGAAGACTGTTGTGAACATGTACTCGGAGTAATCTCTCAAGATCCAGCTTATGTTATGAATACTGCCCAAAAAGAGGGACAAGCTGTTTGTGTTAAGGGTCGTGTACCTGTTCGTATTGTTGGTCCTATTAGTAAGAAACAAGTTATTGTTGCTTCTAGTAATGGTTGTGCTCGTGCTGTTGAAAATATGAATGAGAAGATTGATAAAATTGGTGTAGCACTTGCAAGCGATGCTAATGAAGGTGAAAAGCTTGTTGAATGTTTTATCTACTAAAAGTTGTTGGAGGCGAATAGTTAATGGCTTCATTTGAGTTTCAACTTGTATTAACAGAGCGTTGTAATATGGCGTGTAAATACTGTTATATGGCTAATAAGCCTAAGGATATGACAGTTGAAATATTTGAACGTCATTATAAACACGCTTTACCCACTTTAATGAGTAAGTATCAACGTCATACATATCATGTAGCTTTGTTTGGTGGAGAGCCCTTGTTAAACTGGGAATTAATTGAACATATTGTACCTATTTTAAAGAAAGACCCGAAATGTAAAGCTATTTTTGCTTTAACTAATGGAATAGAATTAAGAAAAGATCATAAAAGAAAATATTTCGAGGAAAATGGAATAGGATTTTCGTTATCATTTGATGGGCTTTGGAACAAAGATTCTCGGGTATTGAAAGATGGAAGCTCTAGCTTTGAGTTATATACTTCCGAACCATTGAAGTCTTATTTTTCTGGTAAAGGTGGTTGTAAAGTAATGGTTGCCCCTCAGAATATTGAGACTATGGTAGAAAACTATAAATGGTTTGTTGAAGAGTATAAAATGCTAAGGCCTGATTTTAGTCTAGTCCGTGATGATATATGGACAGACGAGGACATTGAAAAATTTGATATTCACGCTAAGTTATTAGCGGACCAAATGATAACGTATATTAAAAGTGGTGTTCCCACATTAGTAGGATTTTTCCAATTATATATATTGGATTTGTTGTTCGGTGCTATTCAAGGTAAGCGACCTTTTGGTTGTTTTGCAGGGTGTGGCGGAGCAGGATTTATGCCTGATGGTAAAGTTTATCCTTGTGCAAGATTTGGGTCAAATGAATTAACACCGATATTCGATTCCGTAAAGGGTAATGCTAACCCTCATTTAGATTTATACATGAACCCTAAAATTACCAATCCTAGAACATTCATTAAGTGTCAAGATTGTAGTCTTTATAAGTATTGTAATGCCGGATGTACATTTGAACAAACTAAAGATTTACGTTTTAGTAATCAATTTGAACCTTCGAGGCCGTTAGATAGTATCTGTAAGCTATTACATATTTTGTACAGGGAATCAATTCGTATAACTGACGAATTGAAAGATAATGAATTGTTTAGAGATATGGTAAAGTCATCTATAAAGAATGTAGGTTAGGAGGCGAAATGAGTAATCAGCAAGAATGTGGTATTCCGGAATCTGAGTTATTTACTAGAGAACATGTTATTAAGGTTGTAGCTGGAGCATTACTTAATGTTTCAAAAGATTTATATAATCTTGGATTAGATGATCTAAGTTCTATAGCATTAACTATGGGGGATCGTTGTCTTTCCCATATTGGTCCTGATAAAGATTCTTTAGTTTATCCTAGAGAACCTAACACTCCTTTTGTTTTAAAACCAACTGAAATGTCAGGAAGTGTTACTTGTAGATGTGAGAAATCGGAAATAGATAGACCTGTTCAATGTAATGGTCATCAAAATCCTGGAGATGTAACTGTGACTTCTCCTCAGAGGGAGTCTAGTTCATCTATTGAAAGTGAAGTATCCGAGATTGTAACTCAGATTAGAAGAGAAAAAGAGGGCCAATGATATGGAATATGTTTCTAATGAATGTTTAGATGGTTTCTTTCATAACGCTAAGATAATACTGTCTAATCATCCTGAAGTTAACCAGGAATGTTCTGAAAATCAAGAATCAGTACAGGGTACAACAAATTTAGTTAGATCAGTAGATGATAAAGAAGGATCGACAAGAACTAATGTTGTTTACCTAAATACTGATTGTAATTTGCGATGCGAATATTGTTATGAAAAAGATAGTAGAGAAGGATTAGAAGATCAAGCTAATTGTACGGAAAAGCAAATAGACGCTTTCTTAAATGAAATTCAACAAAGAGAAAAAGGTAGAAACTCTTGTATTGTCATTATGGGTGGCGAACCTTTGTTGAAGTTTGATCTACTAGAATATCTAATTCGTAGAGCTATGTCCATGTATAAACCTGAAGGTTGGGCTATACCAGTAACAACTAACGGTCTGATGTTTTTAAGTAATAAGCTGATTTCTAGATATCAAACTCTTATGGATGATGTTGGTAAATGTAGAACTGTCATTCATGATATCGAAATTAGTTTCGATGTTTCCGGTCAATATCGTAGAAAAATGCCGGACGGATCAGATTCTAGACCTTATGTTGAGAGAGCAATAAAAAAGGTCGATGAGATAAATTTTCCTTATAGATTTAGTTATACGGTTCATAAGGGTAATCATGCTAATATTATTCAGGATTTAGTTTACTTACTTGAAACTTATCCTAAAGCAAGAAGAATTGCAGTCAGCTGGGCTTATCAAGAATTAGATGATGAATTTGGATCAGGATACGCTAAACAATTGAAAAATAAAATTAGACCTTATGGTAATCATTTATTTAAAATGTATAATAGACCTATTTGTGATTGTTGTTGTTCTGTTTGTCGTCTTTGTGATAAATCATCTTCTGTTGGTAACTCTTATCTTTCGCCAACAGAAGGTATTCTTTATGCAGATAAAAATACGAAAAATAAGTTTAATCAGTTCTAGTTAAGGAGTTATAGTGAATCAATTAGGTAGAATGTATTCTATAGATTTAACAACAACTGGAGCTTGTAATTTCAATTGTGATTATTGTTTTGAACATATTGACAGCCATGGTGGTATTTTTCTAGATAAAAACTATGAGCTCTTGTTTAGAAGAATTGACGAATTGTTAGAATCAGATTTTTTTAAGAAGAATTATAATTTACTTGGATTAAATTTTTGGGGTGGCGAACCAACACTTAATCCTAAATTTATAACTAATTGTTTTGAACAGTACAAGAATGACGATCGTATTAGATTTATGTTGTATACTAATGGGTCTAATTTTGATGTTATATTTGATATCGCTGATAGCGTCAAAAATGTTTTAGTTAGCGGTCATCCTAAATTTGTAATACAGGTTTCTTATGATGGTCAACCTGTGCATGATATTTATCGTACTAAAAAAGATGGATCTTTAACTTCTAGTTATGTTAGAGATAGAATTTTATCTTTGGAAAAAGCAGACATTCCATATTCTATTAAAGCAACGATTACAGTAGAAGCGTTTAAATACCTATCTTATTGTTATGAGGATATTGTTGAAATCTTTAATATAGGTAGAATGGATAAATGGAAGAACAATACCTTTTTCCCTACGGTAGATTATTATCATATTAGTCAGTATGATGATGACGTTTTTGAAAGATGTTTGGGGGAACTTAAAAAAGCTTTAGTTTCTATAGCATCTAAAGATATTGACTTTTACAAAAAATTTAATAGATTCTTTTTTGCATGGTTTAATCAGAATAAAGCTATTTGTTCGGCTGGTAAAGATTTAGTTGTTATTGATGTAGATGGTAAAGTGTATAAATGTCATGGGTGTTTATACACAGATTTAAAAAATGATCATTATATAACTAGTATTGAAGATGATAATTTTGTAGATAAATTAGTCGATAGTTTTAAACTTCATTCTCCTCTTATGCATATTCTACCACCTAGATGTCGAACTTGTACTACACCTTATTGTTTAAAATGTAATGCAGCAAAATATGATAAGAGTGTTAAACCAAATTATACAGACAAATGGATTCATTACGATGTTGAACCTCGTTTGTGTAGAGTCTTTAAAGTAAATGAGAGTGTTGTTTTAGCTATCAAAGAAATTTTAAAATGATGGAGAATAAGAGTGGATAATAAAAGTTGTAATGGTCATTTTGGAGAAGTCGGATGTACTATGCATGTAAATCGGGGTTGTAATTCACATACCGGTGGTGATGGTTGTCACGCACATACAAATAGTACTGCATGTGTTGGGCATTCGGAAGGTGCTAAGTGTGTATCACACATGTCCTCCGATTTATCATCTTCCAAAGATTCTTCCGACCCTTTAGAAGACAACATTGAGGAGTAAAAACGAATTTCGATGAGTATTGGAGGAATATTTTATGTGTACTAATCATAATGAATTTGTCGGCTGTCATGCCCATAGTGGGACAATCAGCTGTCATGCGCATAATGCAACAGTTCAGTGTCATACACATAATGCTGCTGTCTCTTGTCATACACATAATGCTAATATTGGTTGTGAGGCCCATGCAGCAAGTGGTTGCTATTTACATTCAGCAGCGGTTGGTTGTAATACACATGTTGCTAGCGGATGTAATTCCCATGGAGCAACGATAGGTTGTCAGTCACATGATGGTTCTGCTATTACTTATCCTAATGCTCCTCCTTGTCCAACAAATATTCACACTTTTACAGATACAGAATTATATGAAGAGGAGATTCAAGCTCTTCATATAAATGAGATTAGAGCAGCTATTGAATCAGAAAGAGTCCGTCGAGTATTATCTCCTGCTTGGTCTGGTGCAACTGTGGGTGTTGGTGGTGAAGCTGACGATCGAGATGTAATTGATTTAAAGGAAAGTATAGATGAAATGCAGGGAGGATTATCTTGGTCCTCCTATATGGAAACTTTACAAGCTGAAGAGAATCAGGGAAGAGTGATTAATTCTTTAGCATTAGAAGAAATTAGGGAAAAAGTAAACGAGATGTCAATTCTCTGTGCATGTCAGTGTAACTACGCATGCACTTGCAATTGCAACTACGCTTGCACCTGTAACTGTAATTATTCTTGCACATGTGATTGTAATTATGGGTGTACTTGTAACTGTAATTATGGATGTACATGTGATTGTAACTATGCTTGTACTTGTAATTGCAACTATGCTTGTACATGTAACTGTAATTACGCATGTACCTGTAACTGTAATTATTCTTGCACATGCGATTGTAATTATTGCACATGTCAATGTAACTATGCTTGCACATGTCATTGTAATTATTCGGATGAGAATCTTAAAATTAATATTGTATTTATTTAGAATTTCGGTAAGAACATATTGGAGGATTAAATATGGGCTGTCATGGTCATTGGAATAATGCAGTTTGTCACGGACATTCAACTGCTGTAGGTTGTAATTCACATGGTGCAACGGTTTCTTGTCATAGTCATGTTTCTTCTGTAGGGTGTAACGCACACGCGGGCACGATAGCTTGTCATTCTCATAATGCAACAGCGAGCTGTGAAGCTCATAATGCAACAGTTGCTTGCGAGCCGCATACTGTAACCGGTTGTCTTGCACATAATGCGAGCGCAGGTTGTAATGCACATGATCCTTTATCTGGTGGTGATGTACCTTGTCCAGCTAATGTTTCATCTTTTACAGATCCGACTTTGACAACAGATACTAAAATTAAGTATACTCACATTAATGAATTACGCTCAGCGATTGATGCAGAAAGAGCTAGAAGAGGTTCCGGTTCTTATTGGGCTGGAGCAGAATTAGGTACATCCGACAAAATTGATGATGCTCATGTGACACAATTAAGAACTGCATTAGGAGAAGTTAGAGCTGGCCTATCTTGGTCTAACATTAATGCTATTGGTGCAGGAACTCTAGTTGATGAACCACAGATTAATGAAGCTAGAGCAAACGTACAAACTTCTGAGGCAGAATGTGTTTGTTATTGCAATTATGCCTGTACATGTGATTGTAATTACTCGTGTACTTGTAATTGTAATTATGCCTGCACATGTAACTGTAACTACTCTTGCACCTGTAATTGTAATTATGGTTGTACATGCGACTGTAATTATGCCTGTACCTGTGATTGTAATTACTCATGTACATGTAATTGTAACTACTCTTGCACCTGTAATTGTAATTATGGTTGTACATGTAATTGTAATTATTGGTGTACATGTAATTGTAATTATTGTACTTGTCAGTGCGCTTACACCTGTACCTGTAATTGTAATTACTCCGATCAAAATCTTAAGACCGATATAGTTTTTATCTAGGAGGTCCTTTGCAATTCGATTTAGAATTACTTAAAAAACTAAAAGCTTGCACATTTAAATATGATCCGGTTAAATTACCAGCAGATATTGCTGATGGAAAATTACACATTGGTTTTATAGCGCAACATATTGCAGAACTATTTCCTATGGATGAATATGGAATAGTTAAAGAGGATAGTGTTGGGCTTAAGGTTAATTATAATGAATTTGTTCCGCTTTTAGTTAAATGGACACAAATGTTACTTGAAAGAATTGAATTGCAAGAAGAAAAAATTTCTAGATTAGAAAGTCAAATTAATACATTAATGGAGGAATGAAGATGGACGATCTGAACGCGGCAAAAAGTGTTGCTTTAGGTGAAGCTAGAAAACTTTTAGTTGGTAGGATGTCATTCGAGTTTTATTTTGATTTCTTTGAAATGCTCAAAACAAATAATGAACTCGTAGCTGCGGGTCATATTATCACTGATGAAAATCGTGAGCAGAAATATTTAGAGATCGTAAATTTGGAAGATGAAGCTTTACTTGATAAGTTAAAGAAATATCTTGATACTTCCGATCGAATTGGCGCCCATCTTATGTATTATGAACAGTATAAGAAACTCAAAGATGTGATGGAAAGTGTTACCAAACTAGAAGAGGTTACTGGTGCTTTAGATGAGTTTAAAGCTATGTTTTCGTAATACACCGATGAATAGGGCGGAGGAGAAGTCTTCCTCCGCCCTTTCGTAATATTACCATGAAGAAATACCTTCTTATAAGTCGAAAGTATAAAGAGTTTAAAAGGGGAGCGTATACTACCTCTTTAAGATTAGTAGAAAAGTATAGTTCATATTTAGATCATATTGAAGACATAGATGTAACTAATTTAAAAGAACTAAATGATAAATATCAAAGATTAATATTTGTTTCTCAATCTCCCAATATGTATAGGCCAAGAATAAATTTTTTAACACTAAAGGATATTAATCATTTGATGTTTATTAGAGATGAGTTTCATCCTAATCTTTATTCATCTGCAAATAATGGATTTTATTATTATTTAGATAATCCAAAGATAGATTGTTATATTCCTTTTGTAACAGATTTTACAATAGATGATGATTTTTCTGATATAAACAATCCTTGTATTGGTGTATATTATAGACGTTTCTTAGTTAGAGATTCTTATGAAATATTACAAAGGTTTATTGATAATTTATCTTTTCCAATAGATATGTGTTTTATGGGTGATGTCTTTACTAATTTAGATAGTCATCCTAATATTCGCAAATATTATGCAACAACTGATAATAATGAATTCTTTAAAAAGATAACACATTATCTTCATTTAAATTCTAGATATTTTATAGATCCTTTTCCAAACGCAACATTAGAAGCTATTCAATGTGGAAAACAAATAATATTTTACGGACCTCATAGGAATTTTCGTGACGGGGTTGATGATATAAAAGATGTAATTTTATATCATACCGATTTTAATCCTGATGTTCTTCACGATAATTCTTTACATCCTTTAATATCGGATATGTTTGATAAATTTTATTTAGAATTGTTTGAAAATAATTTTGAATATGTACTGGATAGATTTAAATATAAATCTTTTAGTGATTGGATAGAAAAGGAAGTTATGTCATAATGGACAAACCGCCTAGTGTTCGTAAAGACCTTATGGTTATTGTTGGACCTTCGCATGCTGGTAAGTTTTTGTTATTGCATCCGTTTCAACAAGAGCCTAGATTCGGTATAACCGACTATTATCTTTGGCCGAATACATTTGCAAGTAAATTTTTTAAAGATGCATTTAGCTTAGAATTAGGTAATCCTAATCAGGGAGGACCTATTTCAGA
>JAAUYK010066598.1_pt1 | contig 25707 bp, 31 predicted proteins | sample 7278021 | NCBI WGS metagenome assembly JAAUYK01 (sample SAMN14350223, study PRJNA611818) | marine sediment metagenome | isolation source: surface marine sediment (1.8m) | place: French Polynesia: Moorea | collected 2018-08
ATAGCAATAGACAGGCTAGTTAGGACACATAAATTATATTTTAAGGGAACAGGGAACAGGGAACAGGGAACAGAAAAATGTCCTAATAGCTTTGGCGACTGCTATATATACGGAGAGTATTATAACAATGGAAAATTAAATGAAATTTATGAAAATTATGGGTCTTCAGTAATTATTCATACTAAATCTTTATATTTCAATGATTATAAAAAAGTTTTAAAAGCTTTGAAAATTAAAAATATAGCGTATAATTTTCTTGATAGGATAGATAATATTGACAAATATCCTGATGATGTTAAAGCTTTCAGAGAAGAATTTGATCGAGAATTAGAAGATAGTGATAATTAACCTAAACCTAGATATTAAACTAAAAAAGTATCTATCAAAAATGAGCTTTTTTCAATTTTAATGCTACATTAATAGACATTATGGTTATGAAGTGAAAGAATATCCTCGGTTAATGTAACGATCGCCCCAACCAACCCTAGAAGATGATCAGTAAGTCAATATGTCAAGATAATATTAACAAAAGATCATAATCTTTGCTTTGATCTGGGAGCATAATTATCTTAGATGCGTCCTTTATAAAGGATATGTGCTAAACCTTGAGCAATTAACTCTATCCTTAATATCATTGTCAGGTAAGCTAAACCTAATTTTTGATGTCTAAGATTTATAGCACCACCCATTATCATTAAGACATGGAGTACATTCTCTGCTGCCTCGAAATAAGAGTCAGTAATAGCAAAAATGTCTTAACTAATTTTCTTACTGCTATAGATACTTAAAATGATCGATTTAACCCTGTGATGGAACTTTAGCACAGATTGATCAAGAAGTTGGTATAAGTATTATAATCTATGTTCCTCAAAATTCGTTCTCCTAAATCAGAAGTTAAAGGTGTTACCCATCGAAAACGTAAGAAACACCTGTTTCCAGTTCTTTGTCTAGCTACTCTGGGGTTATGGTTCGGTTATAAACAGTTACAAAGTTATTTTGTGCAACCCGAAGCAATCTTTGTCTTAGGGGGACACGAAGATAGAGAAAGGTTTGCTGCTCAACTGGCCCTAAAACACCCTAACTTACCAATTTGGGTTTCTTCGGGGAGTCCCAAACACTATGTTACCCAAATATTCACCAATGCAGGTATCAACAACGATCGTCTTCACCTTGATTATCGAGCAAAGGATACTGTGACCAATTTTACCAGTTTAGTCAAGGAATTGAAAGAGCAAGGGATCGATAGTGTTTATTTGATCACTTCTGATAATCACATGAATCGCGCTAGAATTATTGGAGAAATTGTCTTTGGTACGCAAGGAATTATCCTTAAACCTATGTCAGTTCCTTCTAAAGATTCCCCCGAACCCATGGAAAAAATTATTAGGGATGGAGGGCGATCTTTTCTTTGGTTACTCACAGGAAAAACAGGAGAAAGTTTACTACCATATTAAGCTGTTAAGCATCTAAATTACTATACTAGACTTAGGGAGAAACGGGGGGAAAGGGAGACGGGGAGAGAGTTTGCAAATTTGTTGCTTAACTTCATCATATGCGGTTTAAATGCACAACAGTTTAATGATTAACTGTGGATGGATAATAGATAATTACTCATTATCCATTATCCATTATCAATTTCAACCTTGTTTCCAAGTACCATGAAATCCCATAGGAATAACATTGGGTAGTCCTAAACGACATAAAGGACTATTTTCTAACTCCTCACTATCATAAATTCTTAATTCAGAACTATGGGGATTTCCATCATAAACAACTGTTAAAACCCATCCTTTTTCTGAGTTAAGAGTATGAGGAACAAAAATCGGTTCTGAGGGATATCTATTCTCTCCCATATCTGCTACAGTTAGCTGCTTTAATTGTCGATCATAACGTGCGATCGCTCCAAAAATTTCTTGGGATAAATCGACATTATCTCGATGAACTGATAGATAAGTATAACGCCAATTTTTTCCCGTTTGATGACTGGGAACAATAGGAAAATCTGAACCCTTATCTAATAACTGTTCCTGATGTATAACTGTAGCTTTCTTGGGATCTATTTCTACTTCCCAAAGGGTTCCTTTTGCTGGAGTTTTTGTCTTTCCAGTAGCTACTTCTTTTAAGTTTTGATTGGTTGAAAAGTCAGAATAACGGACAAATTCAACAATAATATTACCATCTTGATTAACAGAACCATTACTATAATGCCATTGAAACCAAGGGTCAGCTTTTGCTTTACTAATAAAGGATAAACTATCTCGATCAAAAATTAAAATTTCTGTCCCTAGTTCTGGTTTCCATTCCATTGCCTCACTTAAACTAGCTAACCCTAATGCTGTTGGTAATAATTTCACACGAATAGGAGGAACAAAAAATATTATGTATGATCCAGCTAAAACAAAATCATGAACTATGCGTAAACCTTCTAAAGGATAATCTGATTTTTGGATTACTTTTCCTGTAGCATCACTTTGATAAAGATTTAACGTTACTTTTGCTCCTAAACTAATACCAAAATTATAGATATTACCAGTGTTATGATCAATTTTTGGGTGTGCAGAAAAAGGTTGTTTTTCGCTTAAATTATCAAGATAATCTAATCCTTTGGTTGCTAAATTATCTAAGTCTAAGGCATGAGGGTTGCCACCTTCCCATAAAGCTAATAATTTATCAGGTAGTGCCAAAACCGATGTATTAGCAGCATTTTTAACCTCCTTTCCCCAAGTTTTCCAAAAAGGTCCAGGGACAGTCATGCCATAATTAGGGTATAAAAATTCATTAGCTTCTGCTTCTTTTTTATATCCTTCAGTTTGTACATAACGATAGGTTGCTTCTGCACCTTCTTCTCTTAAATGAATAGCTAAAATAGCTCCATCTCCATCAAACCAATGGCCGACTTTTTGGGAACCTCTTTCCAGTCTTCCTGGACCATTACGGTATAAACTTCCCCTCAGTCCATCAGGAATTTCTCCTGATAAGATAGGTAAGGGTTTTAGAGGAAATTCTTCTGCTGGTTTTGCGATCGCTTGTGACCAAGTAGGCATACTTTTAGTATCTAAATTTAATTTTTTATCTCTATAAGTTTAACAAGTTTGATTAATTTTTATCAACATTATTTATCTTAGTGCTACCATTCTCTTTCTCCTTTACACTGTACAATAAATATAAACATAACAATTAAATTATTTCTTTTTCTAAATAACTTTCGCATAACCTGATTAAATCTTCTGTATAAGCATTACGTTCTTTTATTTGCGTACTAATATAAATATGTCTGACTAAAGTGAGAAACTTATAAATTATAATCCTTTTTCTGCTTTCTTCTCCTATTAGTTTAATAAAGGCTTGTTCCAGGGCTATTTCTTGATATTTTAAGGCTTGAAAATCACCCAAAACTCTTAAACTATATTCTGTAATGTGGGCGATAAAATTACCAATATCAAGACTTGGATCACCATAGCAATATAAATCTAAATCCAGTAAATAAAGACGAGAACTATTAATTATAATTTGGTCTGCATAAAAGTCTCTATGAATACCGACACACGGAATATAAGATAAACGGTTACCTAACTTATTACATTGTTTTAAAATCTCCCTAATTCGACTCTTCCAATGGGGATATAATTTAATAACTAATGGTAATTTTTTATGTAATATATGCAGTTCATCATCAATGGTATGATAGCGATCTGTTTTGGCAGGAAATTGATGTAATTTATAAGCAGCGTAAGCAATTTTTTCAGCAATATTAACTCCATCTGGTTTCCCTAATAAAAGAGTGGTGGTATATCCTGGAACTTTTCGCTGTAACCACATTTTCCACTGAGGAATAACCCCAATAGGTTCAGGGACAGAAACCTGATCTAAACTCTGATCATCAAAGCCATTTTCCCAGAGATATTTTTGTAAATAATAACTTTTGGTATCGGTTTCTTTAAATCTTACTTTTCCCAGTAAACTAAATTTTTCTTTACCTGTAAATTGGTATTCAATTAGACAGCGTTTTTGTGCTTTATAACGAACGACCTTAATTCCAGATAAGCAATTTTTTTTGATGATGCTTGGAAAATAGTGTTTAAAAGTTTGTTCAACTTTATTAGGTAATAAAGCATCTTTTAGAAATAATAAATTAGGATTAGAAAGTAGATTAAATGAGTCTTTTACTTGAATGTTCATAGTTTAATTTTCCTTATTTTTAGGTAATTATCACCCACCTTGAGGTTATTTAGCAATAGGTAATGGTTCAAAATACTGGTTACTTTTATTACATTGAATTTTATATAATTGAGAATATAAACCTTTCTGCTGCAATAATTCCCAATGGGTTCCTTGTTCTAAAACTTCTCCTTTTTCGATGTATAAAATCATGTCTGCTTGCGTAGCTAAAGAAAGGTCATGAGTAATTAAAAATGTGGTTCTATTCTTAGCTAATCTTTGTAAAGCTTCGATAACAGCTTTTTCACTTTTTTTATCCAATCCTGTTGTCGGTTCATCTAAAATTAAGATAGGAGTTTTACGAATAGCAGCCCTAGCAATAGAAATTCTTTGCCGTTGTCCTCCTGATAAAGTTGCTCCTCTTTCTCCCACAAAAGTATTGTATTTTTGGGGTAGTTTTTTGATAAAATCATGGGCATTTGCTAACTTAGCAGCTTGGATAATTTCTTCATCACTAATATTGTTCATTCCATAAGCAATATTTTCCTTAATGGTAGCTGCAAATAAAAGGCTTTCTTGTAAAACCACACTCATCTGAGAACGTAAAGAGTTTAAAGTATAATTACAAATATCTTGCCCATCAATTAGAATATTTCCTGATAAGGGATCATACAATCTCAGTAATAAACTCATTAAGGTTGATTTTCCACTACCAGACTGTCCTACAATGGCAATAAATTGACCTGCTTTTACATCTAAATTGATCTTATTAAGGATACAATGGGAATTATTATAAGCAAAACTAACATCCTGAAACGTAATATTTCCTTGAAAAGAAGGGGCGATCATTGCGTTAGGTGAATCTTGAATCTCTGGGGTTTCATCTAATATGTTTAAAATACGTTCTCCAGAGGCCGCAGCTTTGGCTAAACGTCCCGTATATTTGGCGAAATTTTGAATAGGTTTGAAACTATTTTTAAGATAGGTTAAAAAGACGATCACATCCCCTGGTGTCAACGCATCTCGTAACACTAACCATGAGCCATACCATATGATGATCGCCATTCCTAACGCAATAATTCCATCTACTACCCGTTCTAAATAAGCAGATAATTGTTTTGTTTGTACACTTTGGCTTAAACTTCGTTGATTTTGGCTAGCAAAGTTATCAGCAAAGGCACTTTCTAAGGATAACGCTTGAATGAGTTTAATAGCAGCTAACGACTCCGAAGCAGTAGCAGCAACTTCTCCCTCCTGTTGTCGTTGTCTGACAGACGCGGCCCGAATGCGTTGACTAAGGCGGGCAGACGCAAAAATAAATAAAGGAAAGGTTAACAGCGATAATAGGGTTAAATGGGCATCTAACCAAAACATAACCCCCACTGTCCCCAATAACGTCATAATACTGATAACTAGGGGAAGCGTTGCCGTGATCAAAATTTCTTGCAAACGACTCGCATCACTACTCACCCGAACAATGAGATCCCCACTTTTAGCTTGGTTATGATAAGTCAGAGACAATCTCTGCAAATGACGATACACCTGTTCTCTCACTTGAACCATCACCCGACTGCCCACAGTAGCTAAAGAAACCGTACTCCAGTATGCTGAAAATGCCCTTAAACAGGTAATAGCGATAATTCCTAGTGCGCAAAGGGTTAAGACTCCAAGGGGGCTTATTGCCTCAAAAACTGGCAATGAGGACTGATTTTGGATGAGAACATGATCAAAAATAAATTTCAGGGGCCAGGGTTCGAGAATGCGTAATATTACATCCCCCATCACCGCTAACATGGCAAACCCTAAACATGACTTTTCTTGGCGCAAATAAGGCCAAAAACGGGCTAATATCCGTCCTAAACTGGGAATTGTACTTTTTAATGATTTTGTTGTTGTCATGATTTGTTTTAACCTCTCATCACGCCACTTTTAAATAAGTTTGTTCCGCTTCTTTTGCTAACCGTAAAATCTTCTTTACCACGTGATCCCAGGTATAATGACCGAGAATGGTTTGACGGGCAGATGTACCTAACTGGTGACGCAGTTGGGGCGATCGCATTAACCTGATAAAAGCTTCTGATAAGGCGTTACTATCTCCAGGGAGACACAATAAACCGTTGTTTCCATGTTTAATAACGTCTTTTATTTGCCCAATATGGCTGGCCACAACCGGCAACCCTGCGGCCATGTATTCATAGACTTTTAGAGGGGAAAAATAGAACTTATCCAGAGGTGGATAAGGGGCAACTGCCACGTCCATTTGTTCTAATAAAAAAGGAATGGCATCGGGAGGAACTGACCCAGTTAACTTTACTGCTGAGTTGAGATTTTTCTGATTAATTTCGGTTTGCAAGCGATCGCTTTCGGGTCCTTTTCCAATAATTAATAGTCTACTTTGGGGATAATGATGATGAAATTTTTCAAAAGCATCTAATAAAATAGGTAAGCCGTGCCAAGGTTTTAATGATCCCACAAAACCAAGGGTAAAATAACCATTAGAGGTTATCTTTTTGGGATTAAATCGATCAGCATTGACCCCATTGGGAATGACTTTTATTTTGTTAGGATTTTTAACATATTGGCTGACATAATTTTTTACTTCATCAGACACAGCAATAATAGTTGTAGCTGCGTTAAATACTTTTATGGAAACGGTTTCAGCTTCTTGTAAATTGACTAAACCTCGGTATTTTTGCTGTTCTAAAATTAAAGGTGCATTAACTTCTAAAATACCAGGAATGCTTTTTTTTCTAGCGTATTCCATTGCACCATAACTCCATAAAGAATACCTTTCATACACGAGATCAAAGGGTTTTTTAAAGTCTAACACCTCTAACACCGCGTCTATTTCTGAGTTCATAGATAAAGCAATTTTTTCTCTTAAACCTTGGGCAACTTTCGGAATGGGTAATAATTTATGTAATTTTATGGTTTGTAAATCATCTGGTTTATTCTCACCTAACCGAGGACTAAATAAATGGACTTGATGATTTCGTTTTAACAACCCTCTCAGAATTTCTTGCACATGAATTGAACATCCTTTTTCTCCAAAGATAGGAATACCTGAATCAGCACAAATATAAGCAATACGCATCATTAATCACCTCTTAAAATAAACTAATTGTTAACTGATGAATGATAATAAAATAACTGTCTTAAACTAGCTGCATTTTGCTCAATATTGAATTCAGTTTCCATTAACTTTCTAGCATTTTCTGCTAACTGAACTCTCATATTTTCACTTGTCAATAAGGTCCGCAATGCTATAGCCAAAACCTCGGGATTATTTTGAGGAATAATTAACCCTGTTTCTTCATGTTTAATCATTTCAGGAATACCCGTAACATCCGTTCCAATACAAGGCGTTCCTAAAGCCATCGCTTCTAATAATACAGTTGGTAAACCGTCCCTATTTCCATCTTTTCCAATAATATAAGGGGCTGCAAAAACTGCACTCTCTTGAATCAATTTAAAAACTTCATTCTGAGGACGTGGGCCAATAATTTCAACGCAGTCATCTAACTTTAATACTTCAATTTGCTGCTTTAACTTGCTTTCTAAGTCACCTGTCCCGACAATGTGACAATGAAACTCACAACCCCACTGTTTTAATCAAAAACAAGCATCAATTAAAATCGAAGTTCCTTTTTTTTCTACCAAACGACCTACTGAAATTATCCGAGTAGGACGTTTTCTGGGAGACTGATAATGAAGTTGAGATAAATTCAATCCATTATAAATTCTTTGCACATTATCAGCTACTTTCCCGTAACTTTGTTGTAAGTATTTTTGATTATAATCACTCACAGTAATAACAGTCGAAGCATCCCTAAGTTTTCGTTTCATATCATCAATATCTACACTTTCATGAAAAATATCTTTAGCATGAGTTGTAAACGTATAAGAAACATTTGCAAAGTAAGACGCTAAGCGAGTTACACTGGTAGAAACTGATCCAAAATGGGCGTGTAAATGGGTAATTCCTCTTAACTTAACTTCCCTGGCCAACCAAGCAGCTTGATACACTGTACTCGCTGTTTCTCCTTGTGCTATAGATAGTTTACTCCAGAAATCAGGAATTAATTTACTTAATTCTTGTAATTCTGCCCAAAAATAACTAGCAGCCGTTGGAGATAAACTATTAAGAGACTCACTAACCCGTCCCTGGATAGGTTTACGAATATAAGTCACACTAGCTCTAACCTGAGAAATACAGTTTTGAAAATGGGTGTCACAAGGGGGACGCAGGGCAAAAATATCAATGTTTAATCCCGCTTTTTCATGGGCTAAAATTTCATTAACTATAAAGGTTTCTGAATAACGGGGATACCGTTTAACAACATAACCAACACGCATAAATTAAGGTCCTCACTCACTAAGTTTACTATTTTAAAAGTGTTCTAGTTTTTAGCTTACTTTGACAAGTCTAGGGTCAGATACTGCTAAAATTTCTCCTAAATATTGAGGGATACGTTGTAATCCTTTAAAGTCAATATTTTCATGCGCGTTAGACTTAACAAAATCTTGACATAACCACTGACTTAAAGCTGTGGGTGTAATATCATTAGGGTGTAACATATCAACTAATCCTAATGCTTGTAAACGTTTCGCTCTAATTAACTGTTCTTCTCTGGGTTGAATACGGGGAACAATTAACGCCCGTTTCTCAAAAGATAAAATTTCACAAGTGGTATTATAGCCCCCCATCCCCACCACAAAATCTGCCTTTTGTAGCCATAAAGTGGGTTCAGAAACATAATCTAATACCTGTAAATTAGGTCTATTTTTTGCTTCATGGTGTAACTGTTGACGCAGTTGACTCGGCATCAAAGGACCTGTTATGATGATTCCTTTGGTATTATCGGGTAACTGTGCTTGAGCAAACCCTTTTGCTAATTGATAACCGTCCTGTCCCCCACCCACCAAACAAAGGGCTAAGCGTTCATATTTGTGGTTTATGGGCTGTTTTTCTGGAGATTTTGTATAATTTAAGCGATATCTTTGGTCTAAATACCCTGTGTAGCGAGTTTTCGCTGCAACCCCAGCCGAAAATTGATACTTTTTAATGGCATCGTAAACCGTAGCATCACCATAAATCCAAACTTTATCATAGAAACGAGAGATCGTCTCTTCATTTTTGGTCTTTTTCCAACTTGGGATAATTACTTCTGGTTGATCCAAAATATCTCGTAACCCAAGGATACACAGAGTTTTACCCTGGTTGCGTAAATATTTGAGGGTACGATCTAATTCTCCTTGGGCCCCTCTGGGAACATTATCCACAATAAAGACATCCGGCTGAAAATTCTTGATAGCTACCTGAATGACTTGCGATCGCAGTTTAATGATAGCATCTAAGGACATATCCAAGCGACGGGCTTGATATTGCCCTTCTTTGGTCTTATATAAGGCAGGTAAGGTTAAATATTCAATGTTTGGATGAGTCCCTACCTTGGTCATATCACTCATGCCACTAATAACTAATATATCTGTATTGAGAGGGGAATGGGCCAAACTTTGGGCAATTAAGAGGTTTCGACGCTTATGACCTAAACCCATTGTATCGTGGGAATAAAAGGCAATTCTGAGTTTTTTGGCTTTTTTGTGATTAGGTAAGGATTGAAGCGTGATATTCGGCCTTGTAAGGGTAGTTAAGGACATAATTTGAGGAGGGTGCATTACAAGTAAATGAACAAAAAAGAGACAAAGAGGGGTATCAAGGGACTTTACAGGGTCAATCTTGATTCCGTTTGTAATAACGGAATAAGCTGGTATTAGTATAAGTTCACAAAACTTGATATGTCAGTCCCAAACTTAAGGGAAAAAAATCTCTCTAGATAGAGGGAAAGAGTAAAATTACTCCATTTATTTCCACTTATTTCCATATCTATAGTCAAAATTTTGAGAATTAATCTTAAAACTCTAAAGGATTACCAAATAAATCATAAATCATAATATCCCATTGTCCATCTTTAGCAACTTCAAAAGCAATTTGAGTTCCATCCGCATTAATCATAGGATTACGGACTTCTGCTTCCAAATTAGCAGTTAAATTGCGTTTTTGCTCCGTTTCTCGATCATAAACATAAATATTAGATTTCCCTTGACGACTACTGGCAAAAACCAGATAACGACCATCTTCAGAAATAGAAGGATGGGACGCTACTTCATCCAACGCATTTAACCCTGGTAAAGAAATTAATTGTCGTTGTTGAGCATCAAAAAGATAAACATCTTGAGAACCATTTCTATCAGAAATAAAAACAATATAAGTAGAAGTAACTTGGGGTTCTAAGTCCGAAGAACGACTATTTAACGCCCTTCCTCCTCCATCAAAAGGAAAATTGAGGTAACGAGGATAACCAGTACACCCCGTCGCAATACTACTAATAACAACTATCCAAGTAATAAGACAATATTTCAAAGATCAAGTCCTCAAATTCCACTTCTGACTTCTGACTTCTGATTTCTGACTTCATTTAGGGGTTTGCAACTGGTGTACCATCAGGAATATCTAACTCAATTAAGGGACCGCGATCTAAAACTTCAATATCCCATTGTCCCCGTCGTGCTGTTTCAAAAACAATGTAACGTCCATCAGCACTAATTTGAGGATTTCTCACCCAATTACGATAATTTTGAGTTAAGATTTCTGCTCGTCGAGTAGCGCGATCGTAAATAGCAACATCTGGCCGTCCTTGGACACTGGAAATATAAACTAAATACCTTCCCGTACGGCTTAAACTAGGGCTTTCTAGAATAATATTACCTTGATTTAACCCTGGCAATTCAAGAAATTTTTGACCCCGTAAATCATACAGTAAAATCTCATTACTATTATTACGGTTAGAAACTAAGGCTAACCAGCGACCATCTCCACTGAGAGCCGGTTGTTGGTCATTGTAACGACTATTAAGAGTAGCAGGGGGTTCCGGACGTTTGAAGGTATCACAAGCTGCTAATAAGCTAATTAAACTAACCCCGAAGACTGCTTTTAACAATTGGAACGCTGTCATGATGTGGGTGTGGGGAGTGTGAGAAGTGTGGGAAGATATATTAATATTGTTCCCCTTTTGCTACCTCTGGTCAAACTCCCCAAGTTCCCTTATTGACATACTTCACTGCCTAAAGGCGAGTGGATTCTGATTCAGTAATTACTTACTGAAACCTACTCTCTTTCGAGGTTTACTAGGCTGACTGGTACTTACCTTGCTAGGTCATACATCCATCTGTTTCCAGACACCCTGCCGATTCAGGGTTAGTCGTCACTTCCTGGGGGACCCCCAGTAGGTAGCCGTTAACGCTACGACTTCATCCTAACACAATTACGCCTGTTAGGGCGGGGTTTTAGACCCATTATTTTTCGATAATCAAAATTGGAGGTATTTGATTAGCGATCGCTGTCATAATCATTTTCCGGTTTTGAAGGTCGAGATCCGCGTTTTCTAGGACTTTCAGGTGGATCAATGGGTTGATAATCAACATAGTCCGTAGGGGTCGCAGTTTCTTCGGGAGAAGAGGAATAACGTCTTTCTGGGTTGCTGGGACGAGGACGACGTTTCCGAGGGGAACTAGATGACGTTTCTGGGGAGGAAGTTTCTGGACGAGGACGACTGGGGCGACCTTTTTTGGGGCGATCTTCCCACATATCATCCCGAGTATCCCAAGCATCATAGTTATCGTTTGTGGGACGATTTGGAGGGGTTTTGCGTCTTGGAGAAGGGCGATCGCCGTAAGGATCGTTACTAGAGGAAGGCCGACGACGGGGTTTCCTAGTCCGAGATTCTTCCTGATTATAACTACGATTACTGCGAGGATCGGCGTATCCTTCTAAACGAGGGTTATTGCGATAGGTGGGTTCTTCATCTTCGTAGGGTTCTAAGCGATCAAGTTCTGCTTCTGTATAAACACGGGTTTTACTGACGCGACGATCATCATCGACGTAAGAGGAGCTACGTTTAGCTTGTTCTGTGGTTGCTCCCCTCAAGCGAATACTTTCTACTGCAAAAAATACTGCCGATCCCGTTAACAAAAACTGTCCAAATTGTAAAATTGGATCGAGTCGCCATCCTTGAAAGAGTAAAATTAATCCGCACAACAAACCGACTGCTGCAAAAAAGATGTCATGATCTCTCGATAGTTCTGGTCGTACGCTTCGTAGGAAGTATAAACCAGCACCGGCAACAGCTAAAAAAATTCCTAAGACACTGGCTGAGTTCAGCCCAAAATTAACCATTATCCCTCTCCGTTTTCCTTTCCTATGGTAGCGAATTTTCTTTATTTTCCATTCTAAGCATACCCAATTACGTAGACCATTATCCCATCACGAATATAACTAAACTATTAAATCGACCCCACCTCCTTAAGAATGGGGTCAATTTGAACAAGCTTAGAAGTTGCGCTTGATTTTATCGCTTTGACTGATGACGATCAGTCCAATGGTAGCGGGAACAACTACGATAACGGTTCCCAAAACGAGGCTCCATAAGAAATTAGCTAAAGATGGTGTCATATATTTGTTACCCTTTTTTTCAATTTGATACCTAACGTTACTTATTTTACGGGGTTTTTTGCCTATTGCGTCAATTAATTTTGAGAGAGAGATTGTGTGGGAAGTGTGGGAAGTGTGGGAAGGGTGGGAAGACTAGAAAAAATATTAATATGCTGCCCCCCCATCTCCCAGTCTCCCAGTCTCCCAGTCTCCCATCTCTCTTCTAAACCGTCGCCTCGGCGCGTTTAAAGGCTTCATCCAAGACTTCTGATAAAGTGGGATGAGTATGGATATTAAACGAGAGATTTTTGACGCTTTGACGTTGAGCGATCGCATTAGCGGCCTCTTGGATCAAGTCGGAGGCGTGAATACCCATGATATGCACCCCTAATAATTCCCCGTTATCTTTACGGTACACCACCTTAGCAATACCATCGGTTTCCCCTTCAGCAAGGGCTTTAGAATTGCCTTTAAAGTAAGTTTTGACGCTTGAAACCTCAAACCCTTCTTTTTCCCCTAATTCACGGGCTTGAGGTTCGTTTAAGCCAACGTAACTAATTTCGGGATGGGTAAAGGCTGCGGCTGGAATACTGCGATAGTCGATGGTTTTCTGCCGTCCACACATATTTTCAACTGCGATCTCCCCTTGTCCGGAAGCTGCGTGGGCTAACATCATTTTGCCGTTTGCGTCTCCCACTGCCCAGAGATGGGGAACTGGCTCACCGTCCCGTAGAACTTCCATTTTATCGTTGACGGGGATAAAACCTCGGTTGGTTTCAACGCCGATGTTTTCTAAGCCAAGGTTTTTGGTAGCCGGCACTCGTCCGGTAGCGACTAAACAAGCGTCTACTTCTAAAACATCGATCACTTCTTTGCTTTGAGCATCCGTTAATTCGATAGTAACCGGTGCGCCTGGGGTTATTTTTGTGGCAAATACACCGGAGTAGGTTTCGATGTCACGGGCTTTAATTAGGCTTCTTTCGGCTAGTTTGGAAATTTCGGGGTCAAACCCTGGCATTAAGGTGTCTAAGGCTTCGATCATGGTCACTTCGCACCCTAATGCGGTGTAAATATCGGAAAATTCTAGACCGATATAACCACTACCAATGATAGCGATCCATTGGGGTAAAACTTCTAATTTTACGGCTTCGTCGCTGGTAAAGACGGTTTTATGGTCAACTTCGATGCCACGGGGAACAAAGGGAACGGATCCCGGACATAACATAATGTCTTTGGCGGTGATAATTTTTTCCCCATCATCGCTTAAAACGCTGACTTTTTGGGTATCGACTATTTTTCCCCAACCGTGGATAGTATCGACTTTGAGGCGTTTTAAACTGTTGGTGAGATCGCCACGTATTTTATTAACTAAATTTGTCGCATGATCGGCGATCGCTTGTCTTTGAAAGTCTACTCCATCGATCTCAATACCTAAGTTGTGGAGATGCTTAGTATCTTGGAGTTCCCGAACTTTCCCGGATGCTGCTAAGAGGGCTTTTGATGGGATACAACCACGGTTAACACAGGTTCCTCCCATGTCTTTTGCTTCGATAATGGCTGTTTTTAACCCACATTTGACGGCGTGTAGGGCTGCACCGTGTCCTCCAACCCCTGCACCGATAATGATTAAATCATAATCGAATCCTGACTCACTCATAATCTTTTTCCTTAATGGTTTGATTCTTTCTTCAAGAAAGACCTATTTTCTGATCATAAGTCTCGAGATACGAGTAAGTCTAGGGGGTGTTCAATACTACTTTCAAGATCGCAATAAAACCCCTCCCGATAACGGGAAGGGTCAACAATTCTGTTATGATTAATCTGAGAAATTAAGCAGCCCATTCGGTGTGGAAAGCTTCACCTTTGGGTTTATCAACACGCTCATAAGTGTGCGCACCAAAGTAGTCTCTTTGTGCCTGGGTTAAGTTCTGAGGTAGGTCAGCACGACGATAGCTATCGAAGTAGTCTAAAGAAGCACTAAAAGCAGGAACAGGAATACCCACTTGATTGGCTAATACTAACACTTCGCGCCAAGCTTCTTGACGATCTAAGATACTTTGTTTAAACTCAGGAGCTAAGAGTAAGTTAGGTAGATCAGGATTGTCTACAAATGCCTTCTTAATCTTGTCTAAGAAACCGGCACGAATAATACAACCGCCTTTCCAAATACGGGCAGATTCGGGTAAGCTAACTTGATTACCATAATACTCAGCAGAAGCTTTAGCAATTAAAGCCATTCCTTGAGCATAGGAACACATTTTAGAACAGTAGAGAGCGTCTCTTACTTTACTAATAAAGGCTTTTTTGTCTCCATCAAAGCTAATGGCAGGGCCAGTTAACTGTTGAGAAGCGGACTTTCTTTCTTCTTTGTAGGAAGACATCACCCGTGCATTCACAGCAGCGTACATGGTGGGAATGGGAACCCCTAACTCTAAGGAACTTACTACGGTCCAGCGACCAGTTCCTTTTTGACCAGCAGAGTCTAAAATGAGGTCAACCAGATGCTTTTTGCTATCGGGGTCAACATACTTGAAGATATCGGCCGTAATTTCAATTAAGAAAGAATTAAGTTCATCGGTGGTATTCCAATCTTTGAATACTTCGTGTAATTCTTCGTTGCTCAGGCCAAGAGCATTTTTCATGATATCGTAGGCTTCTGCAATTAACTGCATATCGCCGTACTCAATACCATTGTGGACCATTTTTACATAGTGTCCGGCACCACCGGGGCCAACAAAGGTAACACAGGGACCATCATCTACCTGTGCAGCAATTTTGGTTAAAATAGGTTCTAATTCTTCGTAGGCTGCTTTGGTACCGCCAGGCATTAAGCTAGGACCGTTTAAGGCACCTTCTTCACCACCACTGACACCCATTCCGACGAAACCTAGACCGGTTGATTCGAGGTCTCTGGTACGTCTTTCGGTATCTTCGTATAAGGAGTTACCGCCATCGATAATCATATCCCCTTCTTCTAGAAGCGGTTTCAAATCTTCGATAACATAGTCAACAGGCGCACCTGCTTTAACCATGACTAAGATTTTACGGGGACGTTCTAAGGTTTGTACAAATTCTTCTAAGGAATAGGCCGCTTTGACATCTTTGCCTTGGGCCCGTGTTTTCATGAATTCTTCTGTTTTACTTGCTGTACGGTTATATACAGCAATGGGAAAGCCGCGACTTTCTACATTGAGGGCGAGATTTTCTCCCATCACCGCCAAGCCGATGACACCAAAGGTTCGCTTTGTCATATAATTCCTACCAACTCTACGGGTTGTACGATCAAGAGGACTTTGATCTTGTTTGACTGTTGAAGTGTCTAGGGAACACCACTGATAAGTTTAGACCCTGTTTCTATATGACCTCGGTTTTTTAAATACAATCTTAAGTAATCATCCTCAAAATGCGATCGTTTATACAGAATAGTTAAAATTTGGAATGGGTTTATTTTGTTTTTGATAAGCAAGAATCATCTCTTTAAGCGCATCTTCTAACATTAAGCGACAGTTTTCTAAGTCTTTTCCTTCTGTAATGACTTCTTCCCATTCAATAATTTGTCCCATATATCCGGAGGGTATTTTAGTATATTTTGCTGTATATTGATAGCTCATTTTTGCTTCATCTATGATTGGGACGGAATGATATAATTATTGTATCTCAAAAATATTTTTTAGTTACTTGAAAAGATGTAAAGTGTCTAGATTTAGATTATGTTAATTAATACAAAACTTCCCCTAAATATTGACTATCTTCAAAAACAAGATCAAACCTTTAGTTTATCAGGAATGACTTGGACAGACTATGAAAAATTCAATTCAGAAGAATATTCAGGTTACAGAATTTCTTATTTTAATAGAGTCATTACTTTAGTGTCCCCTAGTAAAAATCATGAACGAATCGCCCAAACTATTGCTATTTTAATATGCGCTTATTGTAGAAAGTTTAATTTACTTTATTTTCCTATGGGTTCTACTCGCTTGGAAAATAAACCATTAGCAGGAAAAGAACCTGATGTTAGTTTTGCTTTTAATACTGATAAAGATATTCCTGATTTAGTTATTGAGGTTATATTTTCTAGTGGTAGCATTGATGATCTTAACAAATATAAAGCTATAGGAGTTAAAGAAGTTTGGTTTTGGAAAAATAATAAAATCACTTTTTATGAATTACAAAGCGAAGGATATACAGAAATTACTCATAGTAAATCTTTATCCAATTTAACATCTGAAATACTAGAAAAGTTTGTTAATCAAGGACTGACTAAAAGTCCTCTCATTATTGAAGCAGAATTTATAGAAGAAATTTCTGAATTTTAAGTAAAAGTGCGTTATACTGATTGATAATTTGAACACTATTAAAATAGGTTTATGTGAATATGGAAGCAATTGAATTTGAAACAGTAATACATGATGGGATAGTTAATCTTCCTGTAGAATATTCATCTCAATGGGAAGGAAAAAAGATTCGTGTCATTGTTTTGGATGAGTCAGACTCTTTATCAGAATCAGGAGATGAGTCAGAAAAAAAGATGTTGAAAGCTATCTCTTTAAATACAAAAGGATTTAAGTTTAATCGAGAAGATGCTAATACGAGATAATGTTTTTCTATTCTCTCACTCTTTGCAAAATATTTTGATATAGATTAGGTTTAATCCAAAATCCAGCTTTAGTTTTTAAGTTATCAAGTAAGGGTTTTACTTCTGAAATTAAACCTTTTTGTTTAGCTTGTATCAAAATACCTAAAATTCCCGTAAAAGGAATATTAAATCCATTTGTTACTGTTCTTCCCTTTTTTTCATCAATAACTAAAAGATCCGCTTTGAGTTGAAGTGCTAAAGCAATAGCTTCTGCTTCTCCTCGATCTAATTGTTGTTCTAGGAGTTTAATTGTTGTTAATGATATCACCTGCTCAACTTTAATCCATTGAGCTTTTTTGATTTGGTTAGACACATGAATTGGTGTTTCAACTGCCATTAATTCTTGATAAACTTCTGAGGGAATAATTATACTAGAATATAGTTCTTTTAATAGGTGAAGTTGGTCAATAGCTGCTAAATTATTTAGTGGTGATGTGTTACTAAGAATGATCATTCTTCTAAAGAAGCTAAATTTTTAAGATCGGTTTCTAAGTCATCAATATCATAATTAATAGGGATTTCTCTACTTGCTAATAAATGTTGAAATTGTAATTGATTAACTTTTGCTAATTCACTCGCTTTTCCTAATGTTATTTCTTCTTTTTGATAAAGCATAATTGCAATTTCAATCTTCAATTCTTCTTCAGTCAATTTAATCCATTTTCCTTTTTTATCAATATAACCTTTGCGTAATCCGAAAAATCCTTCTTTCTCAACATAAGCTTGTCCATTTTTAAAGTCTTCGGCTTTATTAAATTTGGGTTTAATTACTATCTTCCCTTTTTGATCAATAAAACCATACTTGCTTCTGTATGAAGGAAAGTCAAGATATTCACGTATTTCGATCCTAGCTAATCCTTCAGAAAAATTGCCTATTTCATGAAACTTAGGTTCAATAATTATTGTTCCTTTTTGATCAATTAATCCACACTTGTTATGAACATAAACAATAGCTAAATCACCTGAAAAATTTCTAATTTTATTAAACTTACGTTCAATAACTATTGTTCCTTTTTTATTAATCAATCCATATTGTTCGCCAACACGAATAATAGCTAAATTATTAGAAAATGTGCCTATTTGGTCAAACTTAGGTTCAATAACTATTGTTCCTTTTTTATCAATATAGCCATACTTTCCTTCATGCAAACTACCTATTCTGATCTTAGCTAAACCTTCAGAAAATGTGCCTATTTCATCAAACTTAGGGTCAATAACTATTGTTCCTTTTTTATCAACATACCCATACTTTCCATCATGAGACCTACCTATTCTGATCTTAGCTAAACCTTCAGAAAATGTGCCTATTTCATCAAACTTAGGTTCAATAACTATTGTTCCTTTTTTATCAATATAACCATACTTTCCGTATAGTTTTATCTTAGCTAAACCTTTAGAAAAATTGCCGATCTCATCAAACTTAGGTTGAATAACTATATTACTTTTTTTATCAATATACCCATATTCTCCATCAATACAAATTATAGCTAAATCATCTAAAAATGTTTCTATACTATCAAACCAAGCTTCAATAATTACATTATCTTTTTTGTCAATATATCCATATTTTCTATTTATCTTAACTTTAGCTAATCCATCAATAAAACGTTCAATTTCATCAAATCTAGGCTTAATAACTATATTACCTTTTTTATCAATATACCCATACTTTCCATTTATCTTGACTTTAGCCAATCCATCAATAAAATGTCCTGTTTCATCATAATTAGGCTGGATAACTATGGTTTTTGATTGATCCATATAGCCATATTTTCTATCAATTCTTACCTTTGCTAACCCATCAATAAAATGTCCTATTTCATCAAATTTAGGCTGAATAATTATCTTTCCATACTTATCTATATAGCCATATTTTCTATCAATTCTTACCTTTGCCAACCCATCAATAAAAGTTTCTGCTTCTTCAAATCGAGGTTCAATAACTACCTTGCCTTTTGCATCAATATAACCCCAAAGATCGCCTAATTTAATCGGTGTTAGATCAATATCAATAACTGGATCAGTTTTAGTAATAGGCATTTCATCTACTGTAATATCTGTTTCAGTTTCTTTATTTTCTTCCTCTAAAGAAACACTTTCAGCAGGTTTAGATAAATCTAATGAAGGGTTAATTTGTGTCTGAGATGGTTGTAAAATAGATAAAATTTCTTGTGCATTTTGAAAGCGGTTTTTAATAGGTTTTTCAATCATCTTATCTAAAATTTCACCTAACGCCTCATCAATGGGTTCTCTTAAATAATTTCTCCAGATAAATTCTCCTTCATGACCATCATATAAATCCCAAGGATAAATATTAGTTAATAAATGCAGACAGGTTAAACCTAGACTATATAAATCACTGCTAAAAACGGTCTTTCCTCTTAATTGTTCATCGGACATATAACGAGGATCACCAATAATTGTACCTGTTTTTAATAAAGCTGTTCCTGTTACATATCTCGCTGCCCCAAAATCAACTAAAACAAAAGTTTTATCCTCGGATTTTTGAATAATATTTTCTGGTTTAATATCCCGATGAATGAGATTATTATCATGAACAAATTGTAAAACAGGTAATAATCCAATTAATAACTCTTTAATAGCTGTTTCATCCCATACCCCATTCTCTGCTAAGTCTTCCGCTAAATTTTGCCCATCAATATATTCTTGAATTAAATATAATTGTTGCTCCTGTTCAAAATGCGCCAACAATTCAGGAATTTGAGGATGTTTTCCTAAATTTTCTAATCTCGCTGCTTCTTTATTAAATAATTCTTCTGCTTTTTCAAGACTATTTGTCCCTTGAGAAGACGGAGAAAACTGTTTAATTACACAAGGTGGTTTAGAGGGTTTATCGCAATCAACCGCTAAAAATGTTTTACCAAAACCCCCTTGTCCAATAAGTTTAATTTTCCGATATCTTTCCTTTAATAATTCACTCATAGATCATTAAAAACAAAATTTAGATTTTCTACCACTGAAAATTAATTCTAGTTCTCATTTTAGAAGAAATTGATTTAATTGAAACTCAATCTATAAATCTTTTGTTTTACTTAATAATTTCGCCCTAGTTTACAATCCATAAAACTCAATTATTCCGTGTCTAGAAAATTAGCGATCGCCATTTCAATAAATGCTTCAACAGGATAATTAATTTCAGCAGAGCGAGTAATAAGAGCATATTTAATATGCGCTGGTAAGTGTGTTACAATAATCTCTTGAATATTAAGATGATTATGAATATAAACAACAACGTCATCAATCATGAAAAATTATTTATCTGTTCACTAATTTTATATTTGAAGGAAATATATCTATGACATTACAAGACATGATTAACTCCCTTGATTATTTATCTCAGGAAGATATGACTACTTTATTTAAAATACTAAGCTTAAAGTTATCAGATGTACACACAGAAAATAAGCAACAAATGATAAATGATAATGATACTTTTTAGGATATGACTCTTCGATTCCGTGAACAGATGGAAAAGGAAGAGATTGAGTTTATAGATAAAGACTTTGCAAACTTAAGAAATAGAAGTGTAGGGAGAAAAGTTCAGTTTTAATAGTTAGTTTATTTAATAACTATCTTAAATTCAATTCAAGCCATTTATATACTAAATTCTCCCCACACTCCCCACACCTCCCACACTCCTCACACGCGCTATTTCATAAATTTTTCAAGCTCACACCATAACCTGCCATAGCAATATTTGTGCAGATTGTTAAGTTTATGGGATAATTTGTAACATAGATATTAAGATTTGCTTAAAGTAGAGCAATGACTGAAAAACCCCAAGAAAAGACCCTAGCTGAACTCGCACCAGCTAACCACGAATGTCGTCTCTGTGGCTATGTTTATGAGCCAAACAAAGGCGATGCTAAAGGAAACGTTCCCCCTGGAACAGTTTTTTCTGAACTCCCTAGTGACTGGAAATGCCCAGTCTGTGGAGCAAAAACCAACCAGTTCGTCAGTATTGGCGCAACCAACGCCCCCTCCGGTTTCCAAGAAAACCTAAGCTATGGCTTTGGTGTCAATAACCTGACCCCAAATCAAAAAAATCTCCTAATTTTTGGGGGACTGGCATTAGGTTTCCTGTTTTTCCTCAGTTTATACGGGTTGGGTTAACCCCTTGGCCTGGATACTGCATGAAACAGAGTTGACCAACAAGATCGAACTTTTATCAGTCCATTTACCTTGTATTTATGAGAAAACTGAAACAATTTGTAATATTAATAGCCATTTCCTTATTTTGCATTAGTTGCAGTCAAGTCCCATCCACCCTCAATAACCCTTGGAAAAGCCTTTCCTTGGAAACCGATGTCACATTTGCAGACATTGCTTTCACCGATGATCCCGATCACGGTTGGTTAGTCGGAACCAAAGCAGCTTTGTTTGAAACCAAGGATGGAGGAGACTCCTGGGAAGAACGGAAACTAGAACTTGGTGACGAAAGAGTAAGCTTCACCGGAGTTAGTTTCAACGACGAAGAAGGCTGGATCACAGGAAAACCTGCTATCCTGCTACATACAGAAGATGGTGGCGAAAACTGGTCACGCATTCCCCTGAGTGAGAAACTTCCCGGCGCACCAGATGGCGTTATTGCTCTCGCTCCCGAAACCGCCGAAATGGTCACCAACTTAGGTGCTATTTACAAAACCGACAACGGAGGGAAAACCTGGAACGCCCTAGTTGAAGGTGCTGTAGGTGTTGCCCGTAATATTGAGCGATCGCCTGATGGTCGTTACGTCGCTGTTTCTGCGCGGGGTAACTTTTATTCAACCTGGGAACCCGGACAAAGCGAATGGACTCCCCATAACCGCAACTCATCCCGAAGATTGCAATCGATGGGTTACAGTGAAGAGGGGGGTCTCTGGTTACTTGCCAGAGGTGGACAACTTCAATTTACTTCCCCAGAAGACTTAGAAGACTGGCAAGACGTGGTTTATCCCGAACCTTCCACCAGTTGGGGTTTACTAGACTTAGCCTATCGTACCCCCGAAGAGCTTTGGGTGGCTGGCGGTAGCGGTAACTTATTGGTAAGCTTTGATAATGGGGAAACCTGGGAGAAAGATCGGGCGATCGAAAGCGTACCTTCTAACCTTTATAAAATCGTTTTTGTTAATGCCGAAAAAGGTTTTATTTTGGGACAAGATGGTGTCTTACTCAAATATGAACCCACATCAGAAACAGCTTAGAACCTTCTTTTTTTAAAGAAGTGTATCGTACTGTTTCACAAATCGTAGTAGACTAGACTTTACCATTCGTAATTAATTTTCAGAGGAGAAAGTTAAAATGTCAGGTGTTACCGGAGAACGTCCGTTTTCAGATATTGTTACCAGTATTCGTTACTGGGTTATTCATAGCATCACCATCCCCATGTTATTCATCGCCGGTTGGTTGTTTGTTAGCACTGGGTTAGCTTATGATGCTTTTGGGACGCCCCGTCCTGATCAATATTTTACTCAAGAACGTCAAGAATTACCCATTATTCAAGACCGTTTTGAAGCAAAAGACCAGATCACAGAATTTAATAAGTAGTTCGATTTTACAAGAGGTTTAAAACAATGGCAAACAGCAGTCCAAATCAACCCATTACTTATCCTATTTTCACCGTTAGATGGTTAGCGGTTCATACTTTAGCCGTTCCTTCTGTTTTCTTTGTCGGTGCGATCGCAGCTATGCAGTTTATTCAACGCTAGGAGTTTATTCATGGATAGAAATCAAAACCCTAACCGTCAACCCGTCGAATTAAACCGTACATCCCTTTATTTAGGATTACTTTTAATCGCAGTTCTCGGCATTCTTTTTTCCAGCTATTTCTTTAACTAATTCATTTTTATTTGGCAATATCTAGGAGGTAAAATCATGTTTGCAGATGGTAAAATTCCCCTTTGGTTAGTAGGTTTAATCGCTGGAATGGGAGCTATTTCCGTTCTCGGCCTTTTCTTCTACGGTGCTTATGCTGGTTTAGGTTCTTCTATGTAGAAGTAAATTATCAAATTTCAGCATGATTTCTCAATAACCGCCTATTATTCTTAATGGGCGGTATTTTTTTATCTCTTTAATTGTCATTGGTAAGGAACAAGACTTTCAATTAGTTTTTGAGTATCAAAACCAACAACAGCATAACTCCCATATCCTCTCCATTGACTCAGTTGGTCACAATTATGAGTAAAACAAGAAACATAATAATCTGTGTCTTTTTTAATTCTTAAAAAGTCATCTATTTTCTTTATATAATAATATAATATATCTTGTTGCTGAGAATGATTATAATCAATCCTTGAGTATATTTTTTCTAAACTGTTAGATATTTTTATCAAAAAAAAGTATATATTATCTTCTGAATTTTTTATAATTTCTCTTAAAAATCTTTGTTTTTTGTCTGTATTTACTATTTTTTTGATAGATATTTCTATTGTAATTTAGTTGGGTTTAATTCACTTTCTAATGTTAAAGTTAATTTATCGGCAATTCCTTCGAGCCAATTTTCATCTTGTTTTGTATAACTACGAGGAATATTTGCACCTAAAATTATCGCTCCATTACTCCCTAAAGGTTGACAAATTACCCCTTGTGTGTTGAGAGGTAAATAATCAAACTCAATTTTCCCTGGATACAAAGTTAAATTAACTAAATAAACAGGTTTTTGGGTTTCTAAAACTCTTTTTAAGATTTTACCAGGAGTTACTTGAGAATTTTCTCCTAAAATACCTCGACGCAATAAAACTTGATCCTGATAATAAACAACCAAAGATTGAGTTACAGTATTCTTTAAAAGCATCACAGAAGCCCAAGCCAATTCAGTTTTGATAGAATCAGATAAGTTAGGATTAAACTCTATACCTTCCTCTCCTATCAAAGTAACAGCATCAGGCGATCGCGGTTGAATTTGTTGCCAAATTAATCCCACTAAAATTAAGACACCACTTAAAATTACACCCACAACATCGGATCTTGCTTGAGACTCAGTTAATTGTACTGTGGTTAAGCGATTTAGTAATAAGAGTATACCTCCTAAAGCACCGGCAAAAAGAGGAATTAATCGTAAAATTCGGTTAGGATCTGATGCCATAATAATTGTTAAACTTTTAAGATAGTTTCTAGTTGTCTTTTGGGATAAAAATTAGATAAAATTGAGAGATAAAGCTTGACATCTCACTTTTGCTCGGTTATCCTACCTTGAAAAAAGCAAAATTTGTAGTAAAGTAAAACAAAATAGGATCGTTTTTAATCCTTAAATTATAATCTATGACTATAGTGACACAACTTCCCCTAACATTCAATTATTTAGGAGCATTTCTCCCCATTGACAGCGTTTTATCCACCCAAGGCATCATGGTGATGTTATTAGCGGCTTACGGCTTAGCTATGTGGATGTTTCTCACTAGCGCACCGAAAGTTTACACAATTATGGTATCCGATCTAGAGGTTGCAAGGCAATTCTATGAGGGTTTACTACAGTTAAATGTAGCTGATGTTCCTCTTCACTATTATTACAATTATGAACAAAGTTTAGGAACCTCAGGAATTGATCCTTTTTATATGACTTCAGATGCTACAGCAACGGCTACCAGTAACTATGGTAATAGAGATGGTCTTTGGTATCAACTGAAAAAAAATACTCAACTTCATATTATTGGGGGTGCAAGTTACGGGGAGAAAAAACGTCAGCGTCATGTTTGTTTTGATAATGAATGTTTAGAAGATATTTTATTAAGAATTGAGTCTAGACGTTTAAAATACAAAGTTCGTCGCAGAAAACCACTCAATTTTTTGGTTAAAGATATCGATGAAAGAATTATTGAAATGGTAGAAGTTAAAAATTAATTTCCTGAATAAAAATAAACTTTAAGGTGGGCAAAAGATTCAACAATTTGAAATTTTTGCCTACCCTACTATGTATAAATTTACGTAGGGGTCAACGGGTGTTCATCCCTACAATAGAGAACAAAACTAATTATATTACATCAAAAATCATTATTTACTTGACAAAATAGGCGGGCGGGGGTATAATATGGGCGTTTATCTTCATTAAAAGATAAATAACGGTTAATATGGGTTGATTATCTTATTTATACCCTGATTTTGCCATTATTCAGTTAAAAAGAGTAAAAACGTGAAAACAAGACTTAGCTTCGTCCAATATTTAGTGGCAGCCTTAACATTATCCGCCGGGATAGGGTTTAATGATGCTACCCAGGCCGCCATCATATCCGTTCAGGTAGATAATATCGGTTCTGTAACCAGTATTGCTTCAGGTAGCCCGGAAGAGGCAGCAGGTTTCCTTGTGGGAGAAGACATATAGCAACCGCCAAGGCGGTTAGGACACTGTGCGAAGCACATCTTCTATGGCATCCCGAAGACACTTGAATTGACTAATTTTTTTACGAATTCGACTCTTTAACCATGA
>JAAUYK010066519.1_pt1 | contig 25644 bp, 31 predicted proteins | sample 7278021 | NCBI WGS metagenome assembly JAAUYK01 (sample SAMN14350223, study PRJNA611818) | marine sediment metagenome | isolation source: surface marine sediment (1.8m) | place: French Polynesia: Moorea | collected 2018-08
AGGGCCGTGTCGTACGCAACCAGACTGGCCATCGCCGCCGTCTTTTCGGCCTCTGCAATTAGAATACTGGGGAACAATTAACTTGTTCTCTCTCATCATCATCATCTGGTGCTGCTGCTGCTGTAGTTTCCCCAACCCGCGGCTCTTAATTCCCTTTCTTCTCTGAATATTTATGGCTGCCGTCCGTCCGGCTCATTTTCCAACTCCCGCCACTCACGTTATTATATTGATATTGCACGACCGTTAATCACGGCTAGCTACATAGACTCCCTCCCGTCTCTGGGGGCGCCGCGCCGCCGCGTAGCATTCCTCCGTCCGTCGCCGGAAATGGCAAATTCACAGCTCGGCGCTGTTCATCCGTCCACTTTCGGAAAGGAGAGAGCCGGCCGGCAGCCAGCGTCAGTTTATTATAAACATCATCAGCGATTGTTGGCGCCGATATAATAAGCCATTTGACGTACGGCGCGGTGTGTTTATGCTACACTTCGTTGCGACGGATAGAAGATAGACGGCCGGGGAGAAGGAAGTCACTAAAACGGTACGCTGTAATATGTAGGCTACCGTACGCCTCCTCCCTGGCTTGCAAGCGGAAGTGTGCGAGTACGTACTGTAAATAGATTCGGCGTGAAACTTTTCCGTTATTAATCGTACGGCATTGGCCGGATGGCCGGAGGAAATATAGCAACTAGCTGGTCGAGCGAGTGGTTGTAGCCTTTCTTATTACTTACGGAGGCGGCCTCACTATGAGACAGAGCTAGCGGACGGAGCGAGGCTGGCAACATCTTGCTCGCCACTTTCCCAAACGGACACGGAGAGAGAAAGAACGCAAGCGAGTTAATTGACCCAGAAGTCCAGCTAGGTTAGTACTGCGGGACAGTATTATTAGTTAATGGAACTGTGCTACGTACCTAGTATCGATAGCATAGGCAATGGACGATGCAGTACAAGAGTGCGTTGCCCCCGTGCGAGTCATCGAAGTCGGCCTGCGCCACTTATCAGCAATTTAACATTTTTCCACTACCGCTGCTGGCCTTTCTTTCTTCTCGTCTCACGAGATTGTGATTGATTAGGCCGACTTTTTGCCATACTGACGTGACGTGCTCGACTAAGTACAGCTGACTGACTGGCCGCTTCGATTATCGCAGACTTCACTTGGGGCTTCGGTTTGAAGCCCGATCGTGGGATCTGAGACTGTCTCTTTCTCTGTCCTCGTTCCTCCCTCCGAGTAATTGTTCCATCAATCAATTCTTTGGTAACGAGGAAGTTTTTCTGTGCAACTGGCAATATTTAACCATGTGTCCGTTTCTCTCCCGTTTCAGAGTTATTTCGCCAGCGCTAGTTTCATCTGAAGGGAGCATGGACGGCGCGGGTCACCATCGCGGGGCCTCCGCCTCTGCCGCGGCCGGTGCGCCAGGCGCAGGGCGAGGGGGCGAGGACGACACCATGCGACTGTACGCTGTCTTCCAGGACTCATTCAACAAAATCAAGGACGGCCCGTCGACGGGTTACCCTCCCGGCGCGGCCGGCGATCCCTCCGACCCCGCGGCGGCCTTCCCGCCCAACCCCCAGTTTGGCCAGCCTCCGCCTCAGCAGGAGAATTTCAGTCCCGAGCACCCGTACTTCCCGTTTGCGTCGTCGAGTGGCGGCGGCGGGGCACAGAACAGTGGTGGGCGGCTGCCGTCGGCCGCGCGGGTCAAGGCTGACAAGGACGGCGCGCCCGAGGACCCCAACAGCCAGCAGTGGTACGGAGACGAGTTCGCTCCCAAGCTCGGAGGCTACCCGGGACCCGGGGGCTACTTCGAAGGCGGTGCTGGTCCGGGAGGCCCCGCAGACTGGCAGAACTACGGCGCGGCGGCGGGCGCTTACTCACCGTCGCCGTCGTCGCAGCCTCAGCACTACCCACCCACGTCGGGCGTCGACTCTATTCTGTACCCGCCGCCGCCCGCGCAGGAGTTCCCCCCCGCTGGCACGCCACCCGTGACGGCGCCAGCGGCCTTCACTTCGACGTCAGCGAGTGGCTCGGGCGGACCTCCCAGGGGCGTCTCCAACCTCGACGACGCCATCAGCGTCATCAGTCATCACGTGACTCCCGAGGGCTTCCCCGCCGCCGGCCACCCTGGCGCCCCCGGCCTGCCCCCAATGTCTACCGTCGTGACAGGGGATCAGCCCCCGCCCGTGTCGGCGCCGCCCCATTCCACGAACGGCGCCCTCCTGTCCGCAGCTGGCGCCGCCGGCGCCTACCCCAACGACCTGACCTCGTCCGAGTACCAGTTGCCAAACCCGTCGGAGGCGTCTACCTCCGGAGAGGGCCCGTCGGGATCGGGCGGGGCGCGGAAACGGAAGTCGGACACGGGCGGTGACCTGTCGGACAAGCCGTCGTCGTCTTCGAGCGCAGCCAAGAGAGGGAAGAGGGCGAAAAAGGACGAGCTAGAAGACGACTCGATGCCACCGGAGGTGAGAATGCGATTATGTGATAAACGTATTTTGTTAAAGCTGCCTGGCCTTGCTTGGCAACTTGAATGTATTCTAGTAGTATAGTATGCCATCACACGTTTCGTTTCCTTTTCTCTAAGGGGGACAACGTTCCGTTCCAGGTGAAAGCTGTCCGCGAGAAGGAACGTCGCAGCGCGAACAACGCCCGCGAGAGGATCCGGATCCGCGACATCAACGAGGCTCTCAAGGAGCTTGGCCGCATCTGCATGTCGCACCTGAAGTCCGACAAGCCGCAGACCAAGCTGGGCATCCTCAACATGGCGGTCGACGTCATCATGACCCTCGAGTCACAGGTGCGGGAGAGGAACCTCAACCCGAAGGTGGCCTGCCTCAAGAGGAGAGAGGAGGAGAAGACGGACGCCTCCACGTCTGGCACAACGGCCGCGTTCAGGGCCGCGAGCGGAGACCCTGGGGTGGCGGCGGCGCAGGCCGCGGCGGCACAAGTCGTCGCCGCGGCCGCAGCCGTCGTCGGAGAGCTCAGCTACGGGTCGCCGCAGTCCGCCACCTCCTACTAGTAGCGCTGCCCTTCCTCCCTCTCTCCCTCCTAGCACCACTTTCCGACTGATCAGGCGCATAATAATTTACGTGCGCAACTTTTGTGATACCCGACGGAAGGAATTGGGCGTGCATGAGAATTCATGGGAGAGAGAGGATCGATTGCTATATTGCAACTGAGTGCGTCGGCGGTGGCGAATATTGAGCTGATCTCCCGATCCTGACTCGGAAAAAACCTCTCAACGTGCAGCAGCAGCGGCGGCGGCAGCAAATGGGGAGGTGTACGCACTTTGGCCCCTTCCACAAAAGGAAAAGACACTGAGAATGAAGAAGAATCCTGATATTAAGGACCAATGAAAGAAGACCTCCTGCTACGATATATGAGTGGCCTGCTGTCTGCCATGCTGCATGCAGCTTGGCAACGGACGTTGTACCATAGTATTGAGAAGAAAAGAAGTTCTAGTAGAGGGCAGGCACATGCAGCTCGAGATAGTAATAATTGACCCGGCGAAACCCGGCGCCTCTTTCTCTCCTCCCTCTTCCACCTACCTGCAAAGAGATCGATCGCCATTTCTCATCATTCATCTGCTGGCCGACCAAGTGTATATATTCGATCCGCGGCGGCAGTATAAAAAGCTGCTAAACAACGTTAGTCTCATCATCTTATGCAGCTAGCCCTTGCACAATTTAGGTGTCTCGATCGTTATCCTCCCTAAAAAAGAGAAGGGGGAGTCCAGTCCGCCTTGCCAACGCCTGCAATATTTAACCTGTGGAGTCACGCAGGAGAACATTTTATTCGGCCGACGCACGTGCAGCGCGCGGAGAGGAGACGAAATTAAGAACGAATTAATTAAGACAGTACGTACTGAAGAAGTTTCGTCTCGTAGGACGTTTGTTTTCATTGCATTTTGTGACAGACAAAGTTGTTTTCTCTTTAAAACTACGTACACACACTTATATTACTACGCGCAATCTCCGCTCTTCCTACCACCTCTCCATCCTTTAATTGACGAAAAAGATTTTGTGTAAATGTGACCGACCTTTAATGGCGCGTGTACTCCAAGAAGGCGTCGACGTTACGTGCAGTTGGACACGAGCATATATAAGAACGCATAGTAGGTATTTACGAAGTTGTAGAATCTTGCAATGGGAGTAGTACGCATCTCATTATCGTCTATCCCCTCCCCTCCATTGGCAGGCATGTGAAATTAGGTTTTAAACTACTATTCGAGGACACATATCACCATTGAAGCCGAAATCAAGTCCCCCAGCTAGCAGTATAGCTCTTGCGAGAATTCACTGAAAATCAATTAGCCATCGAATATCAAGAAGCGCTCGATGCTGTCTGTACCAGCGTACGATGTCCAGCAGTAATAAACCACCTACAAAAGACTTATGCCGACTTACTGCCTTTCATTGTTTGAACCAATGCTGCATTACATACAGAAGTCGAAATTGCCCAGTCTCGAGCTCGCTCAAAGCCCGTCGACGACTGGCGTCTTGTCCCTGCTCTCCGTCCACGCCTTGGCGATCGTCCGCTTCATCTCGTCGTCGCCCTCCTCGTACATCTGCTTCATCATGTTCATCAGGCTGGACTGTGGGTCTGCTTCGGCGTCAGCCTTCGGGGCGCTGAACTTGGAGGGCTGCTCCGGCCGAAGGTCCGACCACTTCTTGCCGGGCTCCGACTTTGCCAGGAAGACGCTGATCATGTCTACAATGAACATGCATTTGACACTCCAAGAGTTAGTGAGTACCAGTTAATTTCCTCCTCCGCACCCACTCACCCGACTTAATCTTGACGTACGAGGCGTCCGGGTTGATCTTCTGGTTGAGCTCCTTGACGTTGAACGCGGGGTTCTTCCCGTTGAGTCCGGCGACACGCACCTTGGCCGAGGTGGGCGTAAACTCGTTGGTGACGGCCTCCTTGGGCAGCTCCTGGACGCCGGCCAGGCCCGTCAGGTAGACCTTGACGAACTTGTCCGACTGGTCCCAGCTGTAGGTCTTGATGGGCACGTCGTAGGCCGCGGGGCCGCCGCCGGAGGAAGAGGAGACAGTCTTCCTAGGGACGGCGGCGGCGTTTGTTTCTCCGCCCTTCGCCTTCTTCTCCTGCTCCCGGATGAGCACCGTCTCCGCCTTCCTCACCTCGATCTCGATGGCCTCCTTCACCCTGGGCCGGCTGCACAAATCGGAAAGGCGGCGCCACTCGGCGATGTCCAGGCGCAACTGCAATCAATTAAGGCCGTCAATAAAGATATTATCACGGTTAAAGGTATGGCAATGAATTATTTTAACTCACTCTCTCCACAGAGTCCTCCATGATGCGGGCACCGGGCAGAAATGTAAAATAATTTTCCCAAGGAGGAAGGAGCTGTAATTGTAGACGGTAGATTCTTCGAGAAGACGAGAAACTATGCTATGATGTTCTTCATTTGACGATGGAGCAAAGTGGTTGTTTGTTGTTAATTCAATGTTATAGTGGTGGGTAAGAACTAGTTATTATGGAAGGAACTCTATTGCATATCACCGGTGTCGGTAAAAAAAAACACAAATACAATGTGCTGAGACAAGAGAGTAAATGCTCGCAATTTTCACTTTAAATATTTTGTAACTAAATGTCGAAATTGGACTTTCGAATACAGCATTTTAATTGTCCTGCTTTACCCTCCCTCCACTCATATCTACGTCATGGTGAGCGCCGCGTAATAAATGGCATAGCCATACATCAACAAAACAACGTACTCGATCCATAGCAAAGCAAACGTTTAATGCGTCTGTCATTTAATTTAATAACTATAATATTGAATTGATTTAGTTATAACTTATAACGAGCACCGAGCGCCATGTCGCTGAACGCGTTCCTTCATCCCCGAAATCCGTACAGGGAGAGGCCGGACTTCAAGGTATACCGTGGAAACTTGAAACCTTTATGCGCATATCCTTTTTTGTGGGCTAATTAATTTCAACATAGGCTCTTGCGACCAAATACCCCGAGTTTCGCAAGTCTGTCTCCGTTTCCCTTGATGGCAAGGTGAAGCTGGACTTCTCCGACCGCGAGGCCGTCCGCGTGCTCACAGAGACGCTGCTCGCGGAGGACTTCGGATTGCGCGTCGAGATACCAAAGGGGTGCCTGGTGCCCACGCTGCCCTTAAGGTATGCGCATATCTAAGGTCAGTGAGAGGGCATACTCAGTACTCAAACGTACGTTTATCTTCAGAATGAATTACCTGCTCTGGATCGAAGACCTTCTCCAGGCGAACGGAGTCACCTCCGGCGAGGGCGTGCTCGGACTGGACATCGGCGTCGGCGCCGCATGCATTTATCCCACGTTGGCCGCAGCTGGATTCAAGTGGAGCATGATGGGCATCGAGGTACGCGATCGGCTTATAGTATATGGAGATCGCATCGCATGTGTTACACACTATGTACATACGTATTCCATAAAGGCCGACCAGGAGAATCTCGTGCACGCGCGGAAGAACGTTGAGCGCAATCAGGACGTATTGGGGTCTCGCATCGCCATCTTTGATCAGCCCTCGCTCGAGTCGGAGGCGTCGCTCTTCCTCGCCCTGGCCGAAGGGAGGAACGGCGAGGTACGGTGTCTGTTCAGCATGTGCAACCCGCCCTTCCACCACGAGGACAACGACGACGGAGAGGCTCCTGGAGCTGCATCAACATCTCCGTCGCCAGCGGGGAAAGACGCCGAGATGCGCACTCGGGGCGGCGAGGTGGCCTTCCTGTCCAAAATGGTGGCCGACAGCGTCGCGTTGGTCAAAGGAGGCCAAGTTGCGCAGTTGCCTCTCTTCTTCACCAGCATGGTCGGACACAAGTCGAGCGTAAAGGCCGTCAGGAAAGTCATTGAGGAGACGGCTCAGGGAGCGGGCTTACAGGTAATTAAGGGCGACATCTGTTTTCCTATGAAGTTAACTAATTACATGAAGTTGTATAATGAAAACGTTGGAATTTCAGGTTCACCACTCGACGACGGAGTTCTGCCAGGGTCGGACTATGCGCTGGGGCATCGTGTGGAGCTTCAACTCCGGTGTTAATATTCTCGACAGCGAGCAGAGCTTGCTCAAGAAGCGACAGGCGGAGAAGAAGATGCACAAGCCGATGACCTTCAAGTACGTCGCTTAACTAATTGGCGGATTAATTACCGTAAACCAGCATGTCATATTCTCTTAGATTAGCGGCTCCATTGGAGGAGGACTGCAAGTCGATATTTTCAAGGCTGACAGAGTTTCTGAAGACTGTGGACTTCGCGGTCAAGCCAGGAAAAATGGACGCCGACAAAGTCACCTTCACGGCTAAAACGTTCTCTAGGTTTTGTCTAACAGATCAATAATTGTGCTTTGGTACACGTCCGCATCATATTCCTTACTTATGCAGAAGTTGGCAGAATCAGCGGAGAAAGAGGAGAGAGAAGCAACGCGCGGAGGAGGAGACCCGGCGGAAGGCGGAGGAGGCCGAGGCGGCAGAACCCCAGGCGAAGAGGTCGAGACTTGAGGCGGAGCCGATGGACACAGACGCAAACGGAGAGGGCGCATCCGACAAGCCTGCCGTCAAAGAGAAGGGCGACGTACAACTCTGCTGCAAGTTCTTTCTGCAGAAGACGTACGCGCACCCGGATTTCATAGAGGGGGAGGCCCTCTACCTAGACGGGGAGGTGGGCAGGGACGGCCTGCAGCAGATCATTCAGTTCCTTATCAACAAGAATAGGGGTCTTTAGGCATTAATTACCTACATCATTAGTGAAGTTAAATGCTCGATAATAAAGGTAACGGACGCGAGTTTATAGTATGCGGATAGGGAACGCCGTTCCAATTGGGTTTATTGTTCCCAAACTTTACTTGTAGTCAGCAGGATGGGCCGCCGGTCGCGCTCGGGCATTTGATTAAGCTTGCAAATCAAACGTGAGCAGCGGGCGTAGTGGGTATCTTTTTCTCTAGGTTCAGCGTGGTCTCCGTTTGTTGGATATGTTAATTAGTCCTAAATTTTTATACGTGCCGGCCGCTGTCACATCTTCAGCATTCTGGGCGCTGCCACCCCAGCTGTCCTCGCCACCGTCGAGGCTCCTCCCGCCGCCCACGACTTGGACTTCTTACGAAAGTTCTTCTCCTGGCTGGAGAACTTAGGGTCCTTCATGGGCTGGTAGCTTCGCGGTTCGCACAGCTCAGGGTAGTTCTCATAGAAGACTTTGTAGCCCTCGTGCAGAAGATACGTCTCGGGGTAGTACAGCTTGGGGTAAGAGCATTTGTTCACCTCGCGGTCCCTGAAATTTCGAACCATTTTGATTAATATTCGTTCGTACAAGGTGTGCGTCCTATTAGGCCTGTTATACCTTGCTCGAAGCTGCCTCATCAGGGCGGGTCCCCTGGCCGACGAGAACTCGCAGTGGAAGATGAGAATCTCTCTCTTCTGTCGATTAGGGTACTGCGCGTCGTCGGAGTGTGTCGCGTCGGGGTCCTCGTTCCCCTCGCTCGGCATCTCAGAGTCCTCGGTGGCTTCGACGGAGGAGACCGAGGTCCTCGGGTTCTGATTGCGCCTAGTCTTAGGGCCGCAGCCGTCGGGGAGGAACTCGTCGTTGAACTCCTTCTCTCCCCAGGAGCCGAAGTTCTCGGCGCCGACAATGTGTCCTCCCTCGAACTCGTACTTGTACCTGGCGTCCAGTATCCGAAAGGCGTCCACTTTATGCGCGAACTCGGACCTAATCACTTTGGCAAGGGTGTGGCAGTCTATGGTGGGCAGGTCCTGGTGCTTGAGGCCGCAGGTGACCAGCGGCAGCGCCTGCTCCCGGTCAAAGTCCGCCGTCAAGTTGGACGTGGTGTCCGCCCTATTGCACGCTTGGATAATGTTCATCTTCTGCTGCATGGTCGCCGCCGTCTCCGAGAACGACCTCGAGAAGGCGGGAACCGAGCGGGAGGAGAACAAGTTGTGTTTCCGCTGTCGCGGCCGGTCGTCGGCGACTTCTTCTGCAAAGGTTGATTGATTAAAGGAGGTTTAGATGATCTAAACGGAAAGCGGCAGTTTCTATTGAACTCTCACCTCTCCTCGGCCTCTTTATCGAGAACCCGTTGGCCTCGTTGATTGGTGCGAGCGGCCGCTTCATGAGGTTGTCAAATGCGGGCGAGCAGCCCGTCGAGGACTGCTCCGACAACAGCTTGACGAGTCTTCCCCTCCGGCTGTTGGTCGGGGTCTCCTTATAGCCGCTACCGCCGCCTCCGATGGGGACGTTCTCCTTGTTCCAGTCGGCGGGCCGTTTTAGGAGCGCCTTCACGCTGGACGACGAAGACGCGATCGGCGTGTCCTCCTCGCTCTCCTCGTCGATCCTCAGAAGTCTGGGCGGGGTGGCCAGCACGAAAGCGGGGCTGCCGGACTCGGACTCGTTGTCGGACATGAGGGAGAACGGGTTGGGAGAGGATGCGGCGGGGGACTGGCAAAGGAGGGGGGCAGATGCCGATGTGGTGATCTTGGGCTCGTCCGCAGAAACAGCGTTCTCCGGCTCCGAGGCCATGACGACTTCCTCCTGCTCTACCTGTTCCTGCTCCGCGGAGGCGGCCGAATCTGGCTTGCGCAAAGAGGGCGACTCCATCTCGGGCGATGGATGCTTCACTTTAGCTGGAGAAATTTTGGAGGGGGAAGAATTCGCGATAAAGAGGCTTGCTTTATCGGGGGGGGAAGAGGGGTGAGCCGGGGTTGAAAGGAAGGACGGCGGGCTGAAGGGAGGGCTGACCGGGTCCTCGGCGGACTCGATCCCGTCTCGCTGGCGCCGACGAGGATTTTCTCGGAGGACAGACAGACAGAAGAAGCTAGCTAGAAGGGGTTTCGTGAACGGCGGCCGCCCGTCGATCAGTCGGCGGAGGACGGACAGTCGGACGTACGGCGGCGCGGAGAAAAGTGCGGACCGCAAACAACGGCGCTGAAGCTGCTCGGCCGAAACGATAGTCAAGTTGAGAATCCCGATTGATGTTTCCAACGTGCTTGCTTGCAATTTATCTGCCCAATTTTTAAGAAACTCTTGCAGCTTGTGTCGTAACAGCTGCTGGAAAGAGCGTGCGTGAAGAGGAGAGAGAGAGAGAGAGCTACAAGCTGTCAGAGGCGGGCGGGCGCGATCGGGCGGGCGGGCGGCAGGAAGCTAGGCGGAGCCGCGGAGCGGAGGAGAAGAGAACCAGCGGCCGTTGAGAGTGAGGAGAGACTCAGAGAGAGACGCGCACTCCCTCCGCTTGGCTTTGTACAGGGTGGCGCTTTAAAAACCGGCGGCGGTCGAGGGCGGACGGCCGGACGCGGACGGGCGGCGCGGCGGCCCGGATGAAACGAGAGGAAAACCGTTTGACTGCCGTCCAGCCAGCCAGCGAGCGAGAGAGAGATATAGAGAGGGGGGGGGGGGAGGAAGGAGGGAATTCACCCGCCGGTCGAGATGTCAGAAAAAGTATGCAAGCAGGGTACACGTTCGTATTGCTAAACTATGGATCGATGGGAGACTATGTGTATAGTATACACGATCTATATTTGTCTGTGTTGAAAGCTAATCTTAATTCTATCGACACACCATTTAATTATACTGTAGCAAAACGCGTTTGAACTCTACTTTGCTATTGGCATCTCGTGAATTAGCAACTAGGTAGCTTATGCTATACACGCTAAAAATCAAATATTAGATTTGGACAATATACGCTGTTATTAAATTAAGGGCCGTATACGTAAACGTAATACAAAGCCGAACAGAGCTGCCGCCTTGGATAGTTCTACGCGGTATACTTCAAAGTCTTTCTCCTCCCTCCCGCCACCGCCATCCGGAAGCTGCCGAAGCACGGAACGAAATCATGAAGATGCTGCGCAACCTCGCAAATATTCATTCCATACGATTCCCATTCCATATGAGTCGATCTGCGTTTCGAACCTATTCCACCAATGTACGCGCACGTAGGCGAGTATGTGTTACTGTACCGTAAATTACCACGATGATGTAAGCGAACAATTTGCTTTTTGCGACACAAGTACGCATATGTCAGAAAAAATACCTTCTGGCTGCGACAAGTACGCTACGTGCGCTCGTCTAGCTAGCTCCTAAACGGAGCCCAATTGTCGCGGACTATTAATGGATCACCATTTCGACGTCAATAGCGGTGGCTACTTAGCGCATTTCCGTTAAGTTATATAAGTGTGGCAACAAGCCCTTGTTATTATGGGCACAGTAATGGGATAAATCCCATGCCGTTGTTGGCATGCTAATTAAATTGTGAAGTACCCGGCCGCGGTCAGCCTTAACCAGAATTAAGCTCTAGTACTTCTTATGGAAGTACGTACTCGTAGTTCTAGTACATTTTAGCAAAAAAAATGTATTACCAATTTAATTTAGTCATGCATTGCATTGTCGCCAGAGAAACTCGTCGGTCTTCGCGCTCTATTCGTGCTAGATTCATGTACTCTTTCTCTGTCCAGGGACCGCACACTTTACATGACTGTACTTTGTATGACTCCACCAAAATGCTTGTTTTCCTTATTTCATGTGACCGTACTTTGTATGACCCTTACTTCATATGACTGCACTTTGTTAGACCTTACTTTGCATGACCATACTTCGTAAGACCTGGAAACAAGTTAATATTTATGACAGTTTCCAGTAATTAGTGCAAATCTAGTCTTTGTTATGGACAGACATCATCTTAAGCTTGGAGCAGCATACTTTTATACACACTTAATATGTTGTTTATAAACTTGTGATTACCATACCTTTGAGCATACAAGCTGTTCCCTCATCTAATTAAAGGATCCTTTCTACGTAATCTACTGAATTTCTAATAGCATCAAGTTTTAGACATGTTAAGGTTGCTTAAATGAGATTAAGTTTACAAGTTTCCTGCCTATTTAAGGTCTTGCAAAGTGCAAGTGAGAGTCATACAAAGTAAGAGTCCCACAAAGTATGGGTCTTACAAAGTAAGGGTCATACAAAATACAGTCACATGAAATCCAATGTTGTGTGAAAGTTGGTCATGCAAAGTAAGGGTCATACAAAGTAAGGGTCTTACAAAGTAAGGTGGTGGGAGTCATACAAAGTACAGTCATGTGAATTCCATCGTCCCTCTGTCCAGCATGTTTACGTGTACGCACGCACGCATCCCGGTGCCCAATATCTCAAAATGTGGATAGTCCATACGTACGTAATACTAGCCGGCCAAAAAAGTCGTTGAATACGCGCCGATTGGCCAGCTAGCATTCACTTGAGATAGGACAAAATCGGGTGTGTATGGAGGGAAGGAGCTGGGACGCGTGGGGTGACAGCGTACATGGATCGAGGCGGCGGCATGGCAGGCACTTAACGTACACACGCGACGCGTTCCAAGCGCTCATTGTGGGCCGGCCGACGCCCCAAATCTCTCTCAACACATCGCAGGTTGCATCGGATGCCAGCAAGTACGGGGAGCGGATCGACAGAGCACTTAATTTTCTTGCGGCAAAATGTGCACCATTAATGGCACCGTCGCTCCGGGGTACGAGTCCGTAAAGGAACTCTTTGTCAAGGTATGTACGTACTTCTAATCAGGATGTAAATTATTATGGCTCATTGCATATGTCTGGCAGAACTTTCGTAATGGGTCCGACGTCAATGCCCAGCTCTGCGTCTACGTCGGCGGCGAACGGGTGGTCGATCTGTGGGGAGCGGCAGCCCCGTCCTACGGTCCCGTCGACGGCTACGGCCCCGACACCCTGCAGACGGTGTTTAGCTCGACCAAGAGCCTTGCCGCGCTCCTGATCGCATGTCAGGTGGACAGGGGGCTGCTGGACTACGACGAGAAAGTCGCGACCTATTGGCCTGACTTTGCCAAGAACGGGAAGGAGGACATTAAACTATGCGACGTTCTAAGGTAGCTAGGTCATGTATTCGCAATTTAATCTGACGCATTTTATTAAACATGTAGGCATGAGGCAGGTCTGGTAGACTTCTTCGAGCGCGTATCGCCCAAGGACTGCCTGACCGAGAACATCAAGGGGAACGCCGTCGGCAAGATCATCGAGGAGGAGACGCCCAGGTTCCCGGACAAGGCGACGGGCACGACCCGCGAGTACCACGGGCTCACCCGCGGCCACGTCCTGAACGAGGTGTTCCGCCGCGTCGACCCTAAGGGGAGGACGATGGGCGAGTACCTGCGGGAGGAGATCTCTGCGCCCCTGGACTCGGACGTCTTCATCGGCGTCGAGGACGGCGAGTTGGGCAGGTTCTCCAAGCTCATCTTCCCCTCCATGGGTGGCGTGTTTCTGCAGGCAATGCTGCCAAAGTTCATGGGGCGCAAGTTCGAGCCGTCGCTGAGCGAAGTCTTGAACGTGATGAAAATGTTCGCCGGGTCAATAAAAAGCGGTAAAACAAATTTATGCTACATTTTAACTTTACTTTAGCGTATAATAGCTATTTGCTATCGTTTCCCAGAAAAGCCGACGACCGAAGGGGAAAAGCAGCCCGACTTCTTCGAACTTTGCCAGACCGATATTGTAAGTTAAGCCAGATATTGTAAGCCAATTAATAATTAATGCAATGCACTTAATTTCTTCACTCGGCTCACTTTTAGTATCGCAAGGGCCAAGTTCCGAGCGCCAACGGCAGCGCGTCCGCCAGGGGGCTGGCCAAGATCGCCTCCTGCATGGCGCAAAAGGGAGACAAGGTTAAGCGCACAAAATATCCTTACACATTTTATCGCCAGTCACGACTCCATAAGTACGTATACTAGATCATGTCCAAGGAAGCGTGGGAGAAGATGCACGACAACGTGACGGTGAAAGTGTTCGCGCCGCTCAACTGGAAACTGAAGGCGGGATTCTCCCAGGGAGGGCTGGCCCGCTTCAAGTAAAATGATCAATATAGCCTAAGGCAAATAAGGTTAAATCCTCTATTCTACTATACACTAGACCGTGCGGTCCCGTCAGCGTCGGCAACGGGAGGCTGAACGTCTTGACGAACGAGCTTCGCGACGGCTACTTCGGGTGGTACGGCATGGGCGGATCCGTGTTCCAGTGGCACCCCGACCTCGAGATTGGCTTCGCCTTCGTCATGAACCAGATGTATTGGTTCGACGTGAACAACGCCAAGGCGGCCTACCTGCAGAAGGAGGTGGCCAGATGCGCGGAGAGGATCCGGGCCGGAAAGATCTAATGCAACTAAAGACTATATAGTCTGAATGAATGCACATACGGTACACCACGCTATATCCGTCAAATAAAATGTATGCTGACTTAATTACGTTTCGACCGCGAAGAAATGGCGATTGGCGCATCACTTAATTAATTAACATGCAAGTTGTTGGTTTGGTCACCTGTGACAGATTCGTTACCTCCATGCCTGAGGCAGGGATTGTATATATACCCATATGGTAGCTAGGTGCTACACCTAACTGTGACCTGTAACGCCTGTAGCAGGTCTATTACACCTGTTACAAGGGCTAAACCTGTGGCAGGTGTTACACTTGTGAAATGTACCACACCTGTGACAGGTGCTATTGGCTACAGGTCGACAAAATTCAAATCCGAATGCATTATATATAATACGTACGTACATTACGGGATTCACTGGTATTGACGTACCTACTATAGTGCGACTAGCACATCGAGCACATTATTACATTATTAACCCTCAAACGGCAACCTCCGGTAGTAGCATTATGAGTTTATGACCGTCTTGGACACTGTGGAATGTGGAGTAGTTATCGCACAAGACGCACACCTCGAGCACATTAGTGACGTACAGACGCACGCCACGCAAAGTCGCGAAGCATTTCACAACTCCCGTTCTCCAACACCATGCCCGTGTTCGACCCGACCACCGCCTTCAAGCCGTACCCGACGCCCATCAAGCTGTGGCACGACTTCGGCGACTTCGTGTCCAGCCCGGAGTTCGGCCCCGGGCCCATCCGACAGTACAGGGAGTCTCGCTGCCAGGACACCGTCGTCACCCACGTGCCGGCACTGGGGTTCTTCTACGGTCACCCGGACTCGGAGACCGTCAGGCAGGACATGGTGGAGTGTTTCACCATATTGAACCTGGACAAGAGGCACTCTATGGATTCCGTGAGGCGGGAGGACGTGAGGCTGGGCCGCACCTACGCCGGGGTGTACGCCGACGACGGCGACCTCTACCGCTGCGACGTGCTCGGCCGCGGCCGCGACGGCGACCCCGACACCTGGCTCGTCTTCTTCGTCGACTACGGCGAGCACGCCATGCTGATGACGAGCATGCTCTTCGAGATCGAGGACGACTACGTCAGGGACCAGCTGCCGGTCCACACCGAGTGCTTCGTTATGGAGGGCATGCCGCTGCTCTTCGCTGAACAGGTCAAGGACAACGCGCCGATGGTCATGGTACGTACTGTATAGTACATCAACAATTAAAGCAAGTTGTGCCAGATGTGATGGAAAGTCATGGCCGGTACTTTTTTGCAGATGTACAACGACCTGAAGAGGAAGATCTTGGGCAAGAGGGTGGTCGTGACACCCGCGCACAACTGGAGGAATGTGCCCGATTTGGCCGAGGAAGACACCGAGGCCTCCAAACACTATCAGGTGGTCGTCTACAAAGGCGGGGAGAACATCAACGAAGAGGTGAATAACTGCCAGAATTGAGGAGGCCCTTTCCGCTTCGCAACCAAGCAAATTAAGATTATGGACTAGAATTGAGCAGGATAACGTAATAGAATCAGTGTGATACGAATCTCATCTCTTAATTGCATTCGACTCGATCGCGAAATCCATGCGAGAAAGCTAGGCGAACACGTTAAAAATCTGTGTGAAATTGCAACGGCGGAAAGAATGAATATTTTTTCTTCGACTTCGTTTTTATACGCTACTGGTCCTCCTTCTTCTTGGCCCTCCTCTTGGCGTACCTCTCCCACGCCTTCTCCCACTCGTCCTCCAACTTGTCCTTTGCGACGTCCGTCCGCTCCCTGATGCCCGAAGCCAGGTCGGCAGACGTCTTGAGCATGCCCCACTTCTGCAGGTAGTGGATCGACCACGTGGTCCCGCCGACGGTGACGGTGTACCGGACCGGCGTGGCCACCTTGTAGCAGGCGTAAGCGAGTGCGTAGTACTGCCACTCTGAGTGCTGCAGCTTCTCCAGGTAGGCCTCGGAGAGGCCGCACCACTGCAGGATGGACACCACGTCGACGCCGGTCTTGCACATGAGGTAGAAGGTGCCGCCCCAGGCCACCGAAGTGACCACGTGCACCGGGATCAGCACGTACCAGTAGTCCTTGGTCATCTGCTTGAACTTGGCCACGATGCCGGTCTTCTTCTTTTTCGCTTCCGCCTCCTTCTCGTCCTCAACTTCTCGGTTCCATCGGGTAACGTCAAGGGACAGGTGTTTGGGACTGTTGGGGAACTGCACCGGGAAGAGCTTCTGTTGCCGTAATAAGGGCGAAGGTTTGGGTGAGGACTGTTGGAAGGAGTTGACGGCGGCCACCAACGACCTCGTATGGCACGTGGGTCGGAAAGCCGGGTGCAACAAGAGGCTGGACGAGAAGGACGCCGACGCGGACGGGGACGCTCTTGCCGCAGAGAGCGTGCGAGAGACGGCCACACGGAAACGGAGGCCGGCGGCGGCAGACATCGCGGCCGCGGGGCAAAGAGTGGAGGCCGACGCAGACTATTTTAATTGTCAACTTAATCCATGCTATTTATATATATGTATACAATGTAGGCGCTTCACTTAGTCACTATTGTCTAGCCTCGAAAGTTCGAAGCAGGAATATAGTAGTGTATGTTGCGTTTCGAACTAGTTTTTCCTGTGTTTAATTGCATGGCACGATTTGGGCCCTAGACCAATATCGGTATTGCCCATATACCCTCGATGGGCTTTTATTGAGGAGTGCAACTAAAATGTACTAGGAATTATATACTCTTTGTATTTTACGTACATACTCATCCAGGCCAATACTATTGGATAGTTGCTTAATATGGCAACTAATGCTATCCTCGACGCTAACTAATTGGCGTCTTTGCCGCTTGTAGCGTATTCGGAGGGGATGTGAACAGTGAATTGACTTGGGCGAGGGGCCAGGAAGGAAGGAAGGAGTGACGAAAAGCGAAAACAGCTTGCCTGGCTCGCTCTAGAGACTAGAGCTGCCTGTGAGATTGCTCGCTCGCTCGCTCATCTCACACTCACATTTGCCAAGGAAGCTGTCAACATTTCGTTCATGGCCTTTAAATAGTGAGTCAGGCCCGACTTTGGAAAGCACAGAGCTCCTAGACAGTCGGCAACGATACCAAGTCGTCCGCCACGATGGAGTTCAGCTCACTCGTGCTGAACGAGTCGACGCTGGCGGCGCTGCCGGAAGCCAAGAGGCCGGTCTACGTCTACGAGTGGCTCAGGTTCCTGGCCAGGTGCATCGAGGCGCCGACGGCGGACCGGAAACAAGAGGTCAGGGCCGACCAGAAGAAGCTCGTTGAGCAGCTGATGGCGGTTGTGGCCGGCGGGGGGAAGACCTCGTCGGCGGTGGCCGGCCCGCCGGCAAGGAAGCTGGTGGCGCACTGCCTGACCACCCTGTTCCGCGTCGGAGACACCTTCCTCCTGTTCGAGACGATCAACAAGTGCAACGACCTGCTCAAGAACAGGGACGACAGCCCGAGCTTCCTGCCGATCCGGCTCGCCGCCATCCGCGTCCTCGGCGAGATGTATGAGACCCTGGGCCGGATGACGGGTCGGAGCTACGAGGAGACCGTGCAGGTGCTCAACAAGGGTCTGAAGAACGCCGAGTCCCAGGTGCGCACCGAGACCATGGTGACGTTCGGCAAGCTCTGCTCCGGACTCGGCAGCGCCGCCTCCAGTGTGCACAGGGACGTCTACAAGACGGTGCGGGCGTCGCTCTCGGATCGCGTGATGGCCGTGAGGGAGGCGGGCGCCTACTGCCTGCTCTGCATGGCGCCCTACGCGCAGTTCGTCACCTCCACCGAGCTGGAGAACGTCGGCACCATGTGCTTCAGGGCTTTCGACGGCGCTAACTACGAGACGAGGAAGGCGATCGCGAAAACTCTAGGGGGCATACTGGCCATGACGCAGCAAACGGTACAATATTTATACCATCTCCTGTTTGTACATAAGAGATTCATCCCTCTATTGTAGAACCTGAATTCTCGGGAAGGTCTGATGTTCCAAGTTCGCCGCGCTAACCCCGGCGCTGGCGGATCCGGTGGCGGCGGTGGCAGTGGCCCCAACAAGACCGTCTCCCTGGACGACGCGCTCTCCATCCTGATGCAGGGCTTCCTCAAGGGTGGCTCCGGATCCGGCCTGATCAAGGGCGGCGCCCCCGTCAGCCGCGAGGTCAGGGTCGGCGTCACGCACTGCTACGTCGTGCTCGTGCAGACCCTGGGCTCGTTCTGGCTGGAGCGCCACCTCAACCAGCTGCTGGCGCACGTCCTCGAGCTGGTCTCCCACCCGAAGGCGGCCGCGTCGCACGTCGACGCCGTTTACTCCCGCCGCTGCGTCGGCTACATCATGCAGATCCTGCTGGGCAAGATGCTCGGCGAGAAGGCGCAGCTGCACGCCTGTAAGGACATCGTCGCCATAGTGGACAAACTCATGAACACGCTCGAGCTGAGTCCGGAGGGAAGCCGAGACACCGCCAACCAGGAGACGCTCTACTCGCAGCACCTGCTCGTCGTCGCCCTGCAGGAGCTGGGCACGCTCTTCCTCCGCCTCGGCACGTCGGCCCGCTCGCTGATGACGGACAGCCACTTCCGCGCCACTGACGTCCTCCTCTCCGTCCTGCTGCACCCGTGCCAGGCGCCGCGACTGGCCAGCGCGTGGGCCCTCCGATGCCTCTGCGTCGCCGTACCAGGACACCTGACCCCGACGATAGACAGGTGTCTCGACGGGCTGGAGAAACTGAAGGCGTCTGCGGAGGCCGTCAGCGGGTACAGCGGGGCCATTGCGGCCATGTTGGGCACGGTTCGACTGACGCCGCTCGGAATCCCGCACACGCACGGCAAGTTCATCTTCAACGTCGGGGAGGAGCTGCTTAGGACGGCGTCGCAGAACAGCCGGCTGTCCAAGGAGCGGACGCAGGCCGGCTGGCTGCTCATCAGCGCCATCATGTCTTTGGGACCGGCGGTCGTTAAAGGTACAGGACGAGGCCGGGTATCCTTCTAATTTCCGTCCGTACAACATATCTGAACCCGAATTTCTTTCCTAGGCCTTCTTCCTAGAATGATGCTTCTTTGGCGCAACGCCTTCCCCCGCTCCCCCAAGGAGCTCGAATCGGAGAAGGCCCGCGGCGACGCGTTCACCTGGAAGGTCAGTCTGGAGGCGAGGGCGGGCGCGATGGGCGCCATCCACGCCTTCCTGCTCTTCTACCCGTCCGAGATGCTGAACGAGGACACCCTCCGCCGCCTCACCGTCCCCGTCGAGGCCTGCCTCAACCTCTGTGCCCAGCTGCCCGCCGTGCTCCGACCCTACCCGGCCGAGCTAAAGGCCCTCGCAGCAATGCTCAGGCTCAGGCTGTTCGAGGCCATCTCCCTCCTGCCGCCTACCACACTCGAAAAGAGCTACACGCAGCTGCTGCGACTCTTGGTAAGTCATTTATTTCTTGCCGTCTGCGTACTTCTCGCTACCGACTTTCTCCGTGTAATACGTGTACTTGTCCTTTGGACTCTCCTCGCCTTTTGGGCCGTCCAAGTAGTAATTCTCGTCGTACGGATTCTCTTCCGCGGCTTCTGATCCTCGAGTCTCTCTGTCGCTTCTCCGTTTAGAAAAATACTTGCTATTTCTCGCGGCCAAGAGCCCAGCGAGGCCATGCAGCCTCTCCTCGATTGACTTCTTGTACCTATCATATAAAATCGCGTGGAGGGTTAATGTGTTCTCCAAGTTCTCGCCCAGCTTATGCTTACGTACAGCTTGAAGACTAGGAAACCGATTATGAGCATGAAGGTGCCATTGAAGCAGCCCAATATAATGATAATATTGGTGTGACCTATTCCCGCAGTGGCGCCCGGTGGGCACCTATTGACGATGGGTCGATCAAGTCCAGTTAGGACTGCCCTACACAGTACGTAATACGGGCTCACCAGTGTTCGCCGTGGACAGCGCTGACGACAACCGACTGCGTCCGTACTCCCGCCTTTCTGTAATAGCCGTGCACGAGGCACGTCCAGTTCCCGAAGTCGTCCGTGCTTGCTCGGTGGATGTCGATGTCACACTCGTGGTTGTTGTAGTTGCCGCTGAAACTGTTTGCCGACCCGGTTAGTTAGAGAAAAGTAATGTGCATGAAGGACTTACTTTACTCGGGTACTCCTCGGCAGCGTGCAGTTGGTCTTGCGTACGCCGCCGCTCTTTCTCCACTCGAAGTTGCATTCGCCTGTGTTGTGGATCCAGGTGCAGCTCTGGTAGTGGTCGTTGGCCCGGCACAGCAAATGCAAAATCGGGCCCTTGTCTACGTGCTAGAAACGACCGCTTTAATTCAAGCACTTCTTACGTAGTTAAAAGGAGTTAATATACCGCGTATGCCACTTTATTTATCTTAAAGGTAGCCGATGCTTGGGAGGCGGCAAGAAGGATTAGAGAGACGATATGTGGTAGTGCCATTCTGAACTGATTAGTCTAGCTATGTACTGCGAGAGAAGTAATATCTGGCGGCGGATGTGACTTTTTCAACGTCTACTTATCAAATGGACAGCATTCGACGTTAGCGTGTTGTCCCTATTTGACTCGCGTATTAAGTAGTCCCGACAGAGTTAAGTCCGTGTTCTATATTTATCGCGATTTCTCTTGCTTGGTATACCTACGGTTATTCCGGCTTCTTCGGAAATGGCGTCGTCGTTGCTTGCGACCTATTTGACCTCACTAATATTTCGTCATTGAGATCCGTGATCTAGGCCTGTTTTTTTAAAGCGAAATAGTTGTCCTTATTGTCAAGTCCCAGCCTATATGTATAAGCAATTACACAACCTACCGCCGGATATGGAGGTATATCAGGGATCCCGCTACTAGCGCGAGCACCAGATTGGCGACCAACGCTATCGTGATCGCCGCGTCCTTGTTCATACCGCCGTCCGCGCTGCCGGCGGATCTCATGGATGCCGCGTCGACGGTGATGTGGTTCCGGATGCATTTGGTCTCTGTAGCTTCGCATAGCGCTGCCTCGTCCTTCCACCAACTATATATACATGGAGCACACAATATTTGAGAAGTGTCACCGGCAATCTTTATTTACTTTACTGTAGTCACCCTAGTAGATCCTCGACTCGTATTTGCTCTTGAAAGCAGGTCCCGGTCGGACAGGTCACAGACAGACTTCCACGCGGTTTTCGCATCTCATCGTCTATAAAACAGTATGACTTTATAGTTGGCGTGTTAGGTTATTTACAGCCTATGGAATACATTACCGACGATCTTGAAAGGCAGCGAGGGTGTCCCGAATTCCGACAGAGTCCCGTTCTCGGTTGCGCAAAGCATCGCCACGCTGTCGCTGTTCGCGTCGGAGCTCCCCTTTGTGGACTCGCCTTGCAGATTCGTCTCTCGAATCTCCAACGAGTGTGGAAAGCCGATGGGGCAAGAGATCGGGAGGGCCGTCTTTAGATCGAGGCATTCCGCTGTGGTCATAAGGATCGTAATCAGAACCTGCGAGTAAAGTAAATTGACCATGGCGGACGTGTTCGTTTGCGTGACGCTTTAACTGGGCCCGATCGAATGAACTCATTAGAGACTTCCTATCGTTGGCGGTAAAAGCCCGCCCTTGTTTCCTGCCTGCTTCTCAAGAATCGGCTCGGTGACCTATTTTGCATGACAAATGCTCTAGACTTCGTTTATTTGTCTGTAGGGTCGTAGTAGGCATTGTCGTTCAGTTGCTCGCACACGATGACTGCCTCTTCCTCCTTCTTTTCTGCGTCGGTCGTTGTGTGATGCACCTCGTCTGCCGCCTCAGCCTCCTCCTTCACATCCTCGTCGTACTGATATTCGTAGTCGCCGGCCGTGCTGATCCTGTTCAACTGGCTCAATGGAGTCGAGAAGGACACCTTCCTATTCCGCGATGAGGCCTTGCTTACCCTTGACTTTCGCTTGCCATTGCTTCGAAACCTAAAGGAGTAAAGTAATGGTGATACCTATGGCCGAGTATTAATTCGCGTTATTACACTCACAGCTTACAGACCAAAAAGGCGATAATGAGGAGCAGTAGGAGGATCACCATTACCATGACTGTGATCACTACTTTGTGCGTTTCTCGCAGTCCATTCATCCACCTTGAAGGAAATAAATATATGAGCGTCAACATGTCCGCGACTCCTCACTTTTCAATGGCAGACCTGCTTTCGGTCTGGTTCAACTCGGAGCCATCTTTGTGGATGTTGTAAATCAGGCTGGTCGGACAATGGAGGGACGAGTTGGCTTCTTGCGCCTCGAACACCTCGCCGCTGACGAGGTCGACGTCGGACAGCCGAGGCTTGAAACAGGGACCGGGAACTTCGCGGTCGTAGCAGACGGTTCCGTCCCTGTCGGGGCAGGAGCTGTGCAGCATAGCCTTCAGTTCCGCTATGCTCCTGAACGGGACAAAATTATCCACGTGGTGACACACAACGGATATTCCATACGTGTACGTATACCTATTTAAGTACAAGATGCTCTCCGAGTGGGTCGGCTGGTGGAGATTTGTTCCATGCCCCTTCTCGTCCACGTAGACGGCGGCACACCTCACCCCCATGATCTTGGAGATCCGGGTCACTGCTGCCGGCCTGATGCCGTTGCTTGCATCCTCCTCGCCATGTCTCGAATCGATGTAGATTCTGTTCAGAAAGTAGAATATCCGCCCCTTATGATGCGCTATTGGGGAGGGACATTTCAGCGAAAAGTGCTCCGTCCTCCAAGTCCCGGACGCCGCCTTAATTCCCGAAAGGCTGAGCAACAGCAGAGGCAATTGCAGTTCGGTCGGATACTTCATGCTTCAAATTGAACGCAAACTTGTTTTCTGCCCTTATCACAAACAGGCAGCCTTCATTGCTTCCGGTCTATGTACAGTGCGTATATTTAGCGGCGCTTATTTAATGCAGTTATTTAGGCGATAAGGCAAAAATATTTTTTTTATTCGTAGTACGCGTTGTCTGACATGATAACACTTTCTTGGACATCGGTGGATTCGCCGCTCGCGCTGACGAGAACTCCCGCGTGTTCGTTCTTCCTTCGGCAAAGGCTGAAATCGTGCACGCAAATGAGCTGCATGTTATGCCTCAAAGTCCTCGATCACTACTAAATATACCTGATCACTGTGGCCACTGTCGTGGCCAGACTGAGGATTAGAACGGTGCATAGCAAACCCAGCACCACTGGATCTTGTGTCTTTTTCACCACCATCATTCCCGTCCTGGCCCTTCCCTTCCATGTCGACTGCTGAGTGCCACTCTTGTCAACCCCCAAGTCCAAGAAGACCCACCCTCGGGGACAGCTTTGCTCGGAAGCGTTCTTGGTCCACTGCGTAGCTTCGCATAGGCTATTTCCCTTGTGCCACCTGAAATGCAATGCTTTTTAACTGATAGAAAGCGCTATTAATGGTTCTTCTTCTTCTTACTGTCTAAGGTCCTCAAGACGTATTTTGCTGCGAAAGCAACTTCCTTTTTTGCATTCCACTTGCGGCGGCCTTATGGACGTCGTCTCGGCGCTGGCGACATCCCTTTCTGCGATTGTCCAATGTCCATATGCGAATCGAAAATCAGATTCCGATTAACCGACTTACCGATTATTTTGACCTTTACTTCGCCACCTGGGTACACCCAGGTGGCGTTAGTTTTACACAAGAGTGTTATTTTGGTCATGGTGACGTTCTTCCAGTCGGGTGAGTCGGGATCACGTCCTTTAACTGAAGATGGCCGCAATGGGCCGATTTCAATGTAGGCGATTTCTGGGTGATTGTCTGGGCACTCGAAGTAGACGACCGATGTCTCACCTTTCCTCAGATAAGTGGCAATAAATAATACAAGAAGAAGTCTTGTAGTACTGAAATGCATGCCGATCCTCTCAGGAACATAAATGTTTGATACTTAGCGACGGCGTACTATGAATGACTGGTTGTCCAATTACTTATCGTCGTGTCAGCTTGCGATACGTAATTGTATCCGGTATACCGCAATATCTTCGTTGAAGGAAGAACTGCAAAAGACTTTACGTACGTATATCCCAGCTATAGCAGGTGTCTGTGTTGCTATGCATTGACTATTATTAAGCACTCTCAAACAACACATATAGTATGTATACCTTAGCTGCTAATTGTACCATGTAACCGTACTACTGTCGTTTACGTACTTTATTTCTCGAAATTTCTAGTTGTCTGATAGTTCTTTGAGACTTTCTTTCGCTTCTTGCGAGCTCGCTACAACTCCGTTGATTAATGTTTCTTCTCCCGCTGTGTTCTCATCCTTCTCTAATTTCGCCCGTTCAAGTTGTGTACTTGGCGTGGTTCGCGAAAGTGCCTCGTCGAAGCCCAGTAGAGCAGCCAATTTCATTCGGAATCTACGTAGAGAAGCACGTTTTACAGAATGAGTGAAAATCTATGTATACCTGAAGGTCTTTACTCACATGTAAACCAGGCTTAGGCCAATGCCGAGCCCGAGTGCCAGGCCGATGACGCAATAGAGAGCCTTCTTGCCGGCGTCCGACGCCGCCGCAGGTGGCGCGATCATCGCCGACCCGCTCAGAGCGCTGCTTGTCCCGCCCATGACCACCTTCAGCGACGACCTGTGGCACCTGAGCTTGCCCGGCTTCATGTCCTCGCAGACCTTGCCGATCATGAGGTCGACGTCGCTCACGTTTCCAGCGAAGCACCTCCCGCCGCAGTTCATGCTGAAGTGCTCGGCGAAGCCCTCACCGGAGAAAGAGGCGGCGGAGTGCTCAAGCTCGAGGGTGGTGCGCAGATCGCGGTAGTCTCCGTCCAGGGGGCCGGGCCGGCGGAGGCTGTACGCCTGGCACCGAACATTCACAGAGACGGAACCCTTACCGCTGTCCCTGTTAAATAACGTATTCATTTGAGGCTCGATTAAATCTAGGCAGTACGCACCCCAGTTTGGACACGGTGATCAGGTGGGGCAAGTATCCCTTCCTGTTGGTGTCGAACACGGAACAGTCCATGAGAGCGGTGTTCTCGCTGTTGCCCTTGGGCTGCGCCGGGATTGCCGACGCGGCCCGCAGAATTGTAAGGAACAGCAGGAGTAGTGGCTCCATTTTTATCCACGCAATGTCCAGTTACAGTTTCTTGTTGGGTCGATACACTCTAGCTGACTCTACGCACGTTTTGCGTATACGGCTATCATTCACATTTTCGGAAAGCACTGCAATCAGAGGGGCTGGCTGGCTAAATCACTTTGGATGTCTCAACAAATGAGCTCCGACTTCATACAATGGGGGAGCCGGGGTCCATTTGTCACTTTTTTCTCCTCTTCCTTTGCCGAGCCAGTTCCTCCACCGATGTCGTGACCACGGCGAATTAGGCAATGCGGCTTACACACGACGACTGCATGCTACTACAACTACTACTATGCGCTGCACAATACTAGATGAACGCACTCGTAGTATGTGCTGGCGGGGTGGACCCACTGGCCGTCCCAAGGGCGCACTAAGTCCACAATAATGTCAATTTGTTTAACTGTAGAGGTGACGGTGCATATAACGTTGAGTTTATCATCGTGTTAAGTAGTTGTACC
>JAAUYK010087248.1_pt1 | contig 25513 bp, 29 predicted proteins | sample 7278021 | NCBI WGS metagenome assembly JAAUYK01 (sample SAMN14350223, study PRJNA611818) | marine sediment metagenome | isolation source: surface marine sediment (1.8m) | place: French Polynesia: Moorea | collected 2018-08
AACTCCATTGACCTCCTAATGGTTGATTTTCATCATCAAGCAGAATGTGATTTTTTTTTCGTTGCTGTTTATAAAATATCGTTTGAAAAAAAGACTGTTTGTCCGGCTTGAAAAAATCCTATAAATCTTTGCGGCTATTGATAAACAGCGGATTCTCAAATTCCTTAAGTTGAATGGATAAGCGCCTGGCCATTGATTGAATCCGTTGCTCTAACCAGTTATCCGTGGGGTTGATATAAGCTATTTCATCTATGCCTGACTCATACACATTTTCAAAAAGTTTTCGAATATCCGACCGGGGATCCGCGCTCTCAATATAATGAACCTCGGCACCTTGGTTCACCAGGTAGTCCTGGTAGTACTTCATCGATGCCCGGTGAAATGCCAGCTTCATCTTGTGGAAAGCGAATTCTTTGAAAAACAGCGTTTCCTCGATCAGGTAAATGGCTTGCCCATTGTCGAGCATAGGATGCTTGAGGAATAGCTGGTGAGGAAAAATAAGGTTCACTGCATTCATCGAATTCACCGGTTACGGCGACAGCGTTCGCTACAATATCTTACGGCATCCCAATCTTTACGCCATTTTTTTCGCCAGGCGAAAGGTCGTTGGCACACCGGGCAAACCTTAACAGGCAAATGCTGTTTTTTCACATGGGTCCTCTGAGTCGATGAATAAAAACCCAAGGGGACGATAATGGCTTAATATCAGAGATCATTTTTTTAGCAAGTGCTTAACTGAATCTGACGGTATGTTCCGGGTATGGGTTGCCAGTATTCTCTCACGTTCAGCCTTAACCAGGTCATTTTTTCTGTGACTCCAGATTTTTGATCTCGCCTGACGAGCACATTCAATATGATCGATGATAGGCAAGGGATAATCTGTACCGAGAGTGATTCCACAACAAGTCTGGTCAAATTCACTCATCAACCAGGGTTCATGAATAAATTCCGTATTGACCGGCTCCAGTTCAGGTACCCACTTCTTGATAAAGAGGCCCTCTGGGTCATGATCCTTGGATTGTTTGACCGGATTATATATGCGTAGCGTATTGATTCCTGTAGCCCCGGCCTGCATTTGAAACTGGGGGTAGTGAATACCCGGCTCATAATCCAGAAATAGACTAGCCAGATGGTAAACACCTGCACGCCAGTCCTGGTCTAAATGATGACATAAAAAAGAGGCCAGCATGGCCCGCATGCGAAAGTTGATCCAACCCGTCGATTGGAGACAACGCATACAGGCATCGACTAATGGAAATCCTGTATGACCGGTTTGCCAGGCATCAACATAGTTCCGATTGGCCTCATGCTCCAATTCTTCATAACCGCGGTTAATACAAACAGTTTCATAATCACATTCAACTTCAAATTTTTGCATGAAGTGACAATGCCATTTCAACCGAGTATTGATGGCACTATATGCCCGTTTATTTTGAGCATAAGTAGGATGAAACTTGATATGCTGATAAGCCTGTTTAACACTCAAGTTGCCCCATGAAAGGTAAGGAGAAAGTCGTCCACAGGAAGTACGACTTTTTTCAGGTTTTGAAATATTCAGATGATACTCACTTCCACGTCCCTGGGTAAATGAGTTTAAATATTTCCAGGCATTACTCTCTCCAGCCGGCTGGAATTGGTCAGGATACTGTTCCAGGCGCTCAAATAGAGACGATTCTAACGGGTATGGATTATCTAATGGGGACAGAGTATTTATAGAGAAATGATTTTCAAGCAACGGTTTTCGCATGGTTTTAAACCAGCGCGCGTCCCAACCATCACGGTGCGTAATTCCACGTTCCACACCATCACGCTGATATTGATTCCATTCAATGGCATGATCTTGAAATAGCTGATTTAATTTTTTATCTCGGTTCCAGGTCAACTGGACACCAGTTTCCTGGTAGGAAAAAATATTATTTACCCGATAGCGCTGGAGTAGATGTGCAAACACGTCCTCTGCATCTTTGTGGAATATTTGAACCTGCCGGTCAAAGGGTTTGAGCACCCTGTTCATATCAAGAATGGATTGATAAATAAATTGCAGGTGACGGATCGAGGTATCCGCATGAGCCATCAAGGCCGGTTCAAACAAATAGATAATGATATAGGATAGACCATGATTCTCGGCAGCCTGCAAGGCTGCGTGATCCTGGGTTCTAAGATCACGCTTCAACCAGACAATGTTTATTGGCACACCATCCTGTTGATGTGTTTTACAATTCGTAGTCATGACCCACTACTTTCAATGTATGGTGATCCCTGAGCATTTTTTGTCTTAAATAAACGTAGTCAGTTCGCCACTACCCGTGCACAATAACACGACCCGTACAAAAACGGGCCAACCTAACAGCTGCAGCCAAAGTTTCAAAATGATCAACTACAGCCTGAGTTGAGTCCATCGCAGCCTTAAGGACCGGGCCTGCCTGCCCTACCAGATCTGCACCTAGTGCCAATGCCTTGGCTGCATCAAGACCATGCCGGATACCACCCGACGCGACGAGAGGCAACTCAGGAAACTCAGACCGTATGGCCATTATTGCCTTGGGCGTGGAAATCCCCCATTGACCAAAAAGTTTACCAAGAGCCTGTAATTTTTGATCATTGGTACGCTGACTTTCTACTCGATTAAAACTGGTTCCGCCTCTACCGGCCACATCGATGGCTGCAACACCAGCATTGATCAGTCGACGTGCAACATTCGTAGATATACCCATACCCACTTCTTTGGCTATAACGGGTATGGATAAACAAGAACTGATCTCCTCAACACGATTGAGAATATGTCGCCAGTCAGTATCACCATGATCCTGTAAAGCTTCCTGGAGAGGGTTAAAGTGAATGATTAATCCATTAGCCTCAATCATTTCAATGGCATGGCGTATTTCATTAATACCGAAATCCTGACGCAGCTGGGCAGCACCAATATTTGAGAATAAAACAATATCGGGTGCATATTGTCGTAATCTCTTGTTTAAACCACTTTGTGAAGATGATTGCAGTGCTACACGCTGTGAGCCTACACCCATGGCAATGCCCAGATGTTGTGCCGCCTCCGTCAAGTGAATATTAATTAATTCCGCTCGTCTCGGCCCACCGGTCATCGAACTGATCAAAAAAGGGAGTTTTAACTCGTACCCTAAAAAGCAGGTTGAGAGTTTGATATCAGTCAGTTTCTCTTCAGGTAAAGCATTATGTTCAAGCTCTACTTTATCAAAGCCGTTAGGGGGAGGTGTATCCTGTTGTTGCGCCAGAACGAGCTCTATGTGATCGACTTTTCGCTGGAGGATGTCTTTCATGACGTAATCTCAACCGGATTAAGACGTTGTGTCAGCTCAATCAGTATCATGTGGGGTACAGTGAGGATCATTAAACCGATAAAAACAGTGCGTAATAAATCCTGGTGCCAGTCCTGCTCCGGCATTAACAGAAAGGCCATAAATCCCAGGATGACGGTCAGTACACTGAATACTATTGCGGTTGATATTACGGCCTCTAGTTTTTCACGCTTTGCAATGGCCAATAAATGCCGAGGGCTATGTTGTAAACAAAAATAAAGGACGAAAAAAATAAGAGGGGGTAATAATATCGCTGTGATAATTATAAGAACTATTTCTACTGCCGAATAAATATCAACTTTCAGCGATTGCCATAAGCTAGTCAACAACAACACGGCCACCATTGGCCACAGTTGGCTTGAAATAATTACCAGCTGTCTTGCTCCTTCCGTTGATATCAGGAGACCGTAGATATTCAAAACCTCAGTCGAATGGAACAAGCTGGGAATAACGATCAAGGCCAAGCCCATTCCTATGCGATTTAATTGACTTAACTTGAAGCGCCAATCATTGGAAAAATGCCAGGCTGAAAGTAACAAAAACAAAGCGAAAGTTAAGTTACTCAACCATACCCAGAGCCCGAAAGTGATAGCAGCAACCAACAAGTAAATGAGAATAAAATGAAATAAGTCACTGCCTGTCTTCCACAAGCCATAGCGACGAGCCACAATCGGGTCAAGTGCTCCATGGGGTAATCCCAATAAAATGACCAGAGCGGTTAATAAGATTATTTGCCACTGCAAAGATACATTCACTTCGAACATTACCAACGCAACAGTTGCAACAGACGCTGTAAAAAAAAACCACTGCTGCAAACGATCAGCTGAATTATCCACGGTGGAGACTGCCCTTTTGATCTTCGCCATGGCGTATTAAATTTGTGCTGAGCTGTTTAATAAATGGGCCGGCCGGGAGAGCAAAAATGACGGACCAAAGATCTCGCGAGGTGGGTTGATCACTCAGAAATCTAACCAGAGCTGTTGGCTCAACCTTTTGCGCCAGAGATAGAAATAAATCAGGGGCTAAACCGGGATGATTTCTGATAACTTTAAGGAATAATTGATCCATCAAAGATTGTGATGTGGGATCTTGCGGATGCGGAAGGATCTTTTTGTGTTTCAATAATGCTCTGGCACAAAGACGAGACCAATTTTGGATCCTTTTATAGGCATAACCTGTTGAAGCTCGAATAGCCCCTCCGCCACTGCCAACCCTAACCCAGTTAGGCAGAAGCGCTTGCCTAACAGGATCCAGTCCCATTGGAATGATTCCTCTCTCTCGCCGTAGCACCCTGTATTGACCCGAGGGGAAATATCGTCGTAATGCAAGATCCAGATCATTGGTCAATTGCTTGATTGCTGATTGATCCGGACAAAACCGAGTACTTTCCACTAATACCCGGTTCTTCTGGAAAGGGATTATGTAATTAAATTTAAATCCAAATTGATCAGCGGCCATGTCTTGCATTAAGCCGACTTGATCTGCTTGATTTAATTTTTGATCCGTTTCTATTTCGGCTCCTTCAAATACCTGCAACAGGATCGCCTGCTCGTTATCAGCAGAGGATGATGGGCGTGTATCAATGACTTTATTAGCCAATAAATCTCCATTGGAGGTATTGATTAGAAAGTCTTTGTTATATGCCTGAATCCTTTCAACTCGTGTATCTTTTTTTAGAGTGGCCTGGTCATTTTGTGAAATGATATCGATAGCATCACGGTAAAAATTAATGGCCGGAATACAACAGTATGACCAGCTTTCCTCTGCGGTATGAACAATGCTCTTATCGCCAGCAGAGAATGTCCATTGTTGCCAATGATTACTAACCAAATGTTGATTATTGTCATTATTCTGCGCCCAGAAACACCAGGTCCGATCATTCACATACTCATTCCTAGGTTCGATGATTATAGTTCTTGGCACATTGAACTGAGTTCCTGCACCTTTGATTAAATCACGTGCAAGTGAGAGGCCTGCACAACCTCCACCAATAATCGCCAAATCATAACGTTTAGTCATTTAATCACTACTTATTGCCGTAACTGCCAGGAACCCCCTGGATCGGTTGATGCAAAACTGGATTATGTTGGGCAGTTTTCAAATGGAAACGGGTACGAGTGATAAAATCAAAGCAAGCTTTCACAGTAATCATAATTTTACCCCTGGTGGTCACCTGTGCACGACCTAACCATGTCGCATATTTTTTACGTGCTAATTGTCTGCCAATACCTCGATAGACCCTGGCTGCAATTAAAATCGCCAAACGCACACGCCATGGCAGGTAAGCCATTCCCCTTTCTGCAGATTCATAGAAATACTCGGCATCATCGAGAAGTATTTTTACCGCTGTTTTGAGATTATCACGATGCCATACATCGGCATTGGCTATTTGCAATGGATTAAGATTACCGACCAAACTTTTAGGCAGATAACGTCGGTTATTTCTGGCATCCTCAGCGACATCGCGGGCGATATTCGTTAATTGCATCGCAATACCTAAATCGATAGCGTGCTTGTGAGCTTGGGTATCCTCAACACCCAGCACATCACACATTAACAAACCAACGGTTCCAGCAACCCGGTAACAATAAAGCTTCAGCTGGGCATCATCCTCGAAAAGTACACTATCCAAATCCGACAACAATCCCTGAATCAACTGCCTAACGGGCTCATGATTGATTTGATATTCCCTGGATAACATCAGAAAGTCACTGATCACCGGATCAAAACTCATACCGGAATCAAGTTCGTTTGCAATTTGAATCAGTTTTTTTAGTGCGTCGGGCTTCTGCAAAGACGCATCTACTACGTCATCTAAATATCGGCAAAAACTGTACAGTCGCGCACAAGCCTTAAATTGTTTTAAAGGTAAAAATCTTCCCGCAAAATAAAAACTTTTACCATGTTTTGAAAGCACATCTGTAGCCTGAAAGGCTGGCGAATGATGATCGGATTTTGGATCAAAGGAAATGGCCAGGGTCATGCTGCTGCCTCCTGTAAGGATCGACTTGAGGGTAAAAGATTTTCGAGTACTTTTGCTGATGATAAAACGCCCGGTACACCCGCACCAGGATGTGTTCCCGCACCCACCAGGAACAGGTTTTCCGGCCCCTCTGCCCGATTGTGAAAACGAAACCAAGCTGACTGCCTAAACAGAGGCGCTACTGAAAATCCCGCCCCATGCTCGCTTAGATAATCGTTAGCGAAATCTTGCGGGGTCATAAAAAAATCTGCGGTTATACAATTATCAAGTCCCGGTAGCAGAGTTTCCGATAATGCATTGACAATTCTCTGCTTGAGTAACGGACCTTCCATAGACCAATCAATGCTGGCTTTCAGATTAGGAACTGGCGCCAGCACATAAAAAGAATCACAACCTGGCGGTGCAAATGAAGGATCGGTGGCTGTGGGTCGATGAAGATACAATGAAAAATCCTCAGGTAGTGCGTCACCGTGGAAGATGTCCCTTAACAATTCACGATAGCGTTGGCCCATCCAGATCGTGTGATGAGCAACCTCCGGATATTGCCGCGTGGTGCCAAAGTAGAGCACGAATAATCCCATGGAGAATTGTGAGTGTTTTTGTTTCAGCCCCACAAGGCCACGTTGATATTTCTTATCAAGCATATGGCGATAGAGATAAGCTGGATCGACATTAGAAACGACTGTATGCGTTTCTATTTTTTCACCACTATCGAGTTGAATACCACTAACGCGGTCGTTTTCAACCAACAAACGAGAGACGGACTGATTTAAATGGATATCGATACCCTGGCTCCTCATCAGTTGCTCTAATGCATCAACAATCGCACCAGTCCCGCCCATAGCGAAATGAATTCCCCACTCTCTTTCCAGGTAATGAATCAAGCCGTAGATGCTGGTCGTATCAAAAGGATTGCCCCCAACAAGTAATGGTTGAATAGAAAAGGCCTGGCGTAAGTGAGGATCCTGTAAATGACTACTGACCAAATCCCAGACTGTTTGCTGGCAGTTAAGACGTAACAGGTTAGGTACCTGTTTTATCATGGTCATGACTGAGTGAAAGGGTTGATCAGAGAGCTGGTTGAAGCCCACTTCAAAAATTTGTTTGGATTGATGCAATAGATTTTTATATCCGTTTACATCAGCTGCATTGAATTGACCAATTTGTGCCAACGTATCTTCGATTGTCCCTCCGTAGTCGAAAGTTTTGCCATCACTAAACCAGAACCGGTACCAGGGAGAAAGGGGAACAAAATCAACAAAGTCTTCACGTTTTTTTTCGAAGAGCGCGAACAATTCATCAAATAAAAATGGCGCCGTAATTACGGTGGGTCCTGCGTCATGGCGAAATCCATCTTGCTCAAATACTTGTGCACGTCCGCCTAGGCGTTCACACCGATCATAAATCGCCACATCATACCCTCTTGCCCGCAAACGCAAAGCTGAGGCAATACCGCCGAAACCTCCACCTACGACTATGGCTTCAGGCATGATTCTTCCTTTCCAGTTTATGTAAGAGCTGTTCTGCTAAATCTTCAAGCAAAAAACCACACTGGTTAGGTAATTCCTTGCCTAATGCAGTTGCTGACTCAAGATGGTCTTGGGCCATGTCCATAGCCGCCTCGAGAGCATTGGATGCACCGACTTCCAGTTCCAACGCGAAAAGCACATTGGCTATGGACCCTTGCTGACGATCCTCATCACGATCAAAGATATCATCAATAATTTGATAACCGGTTCCGAATGTTCTGGCGGCTCGCCTGGCATGGGCTACAGAATCTTGATAACCTGCGACAATGAGGGGTAATTCCAACCCCAGCGAAAATAAGGGGCCTGATTTTGCTTCAGCCACTTGCAGGCATAATCCAGAACCCAACTGATTAACGTTATGGTGAACCACATCGTAAGATTGACCATGAATGGTGTTGGCAACAGCATCATGAAGATGCTGGATCAGATAAGGCAATTTATCGACTTTACTGATTTGAGCGATAGCAGCAAAGGACGCGGTAATCATCAAATCTGTTAAGCCCAAGGCAGTGTTGATGCCATAGCTTTTCCAGACGGTTAGCTGACCTCTCCGGATTTCCGCAGCATCTTGCAGATCGTCCTGTACCAGGGAAGCGTTGTGAAGCAACTCCACACTGGTAGCCAGAACTATGGCATCGTGCTGACTCAGACCCAATGAATAGGCAGCAGTCAAGGCGAGTTTACTGCGAGTTCTGCCACCGCCCGAAGTCAAGTGATGCCTCAATGCGCGTAATATTTGCTTGTTTTGAGCTGGCCGCGCACAAATGGTGTACATGCGCTGTTCGACTAATTCGATATCTTGTTGCCACCCACTAAGCTTTGCTTGCAAAAAAGGGCCAGAGTTCAACTCATCAACGGGTGTCGCTATATGGAAGTTAATCTGTTTCATAGTTATCGGGCCGGCTGATCTTCATAATCAGCCGGCCGTATCCCTCAGGCTTTTTCCTGGGCCGCGTCGGCTTCAGATTTACGTACCGCAATCATGTATATGAGTACACCAAAGACCGCCTTGGCGACGATATCAGCAATGGTGTAACCCACCTGAACTGCTGTTTCAGCAGCACCGCCTACCAAACCAATCATTGGGAATACGAACACAACTGGGTAGAATGACCATGACAAAACGGTCAACCAGCGCGCCTTGTTGACTAAGCCACGAACATTTTCGGGCTGAGCGGCAATCGAATCGCGAAGACCCACGAAAAGTTCGTACACGATCCATATAAATGGAATCATTGCGAGCACCCACCAGATCCAGCGAGTGCCGGCATCATCAGATATTTCTCCTGGATAACCCAACACAATCATGATCGCCGCCAGTAAACCCAGACGTAGCGATTTGCTGTAGGTCTCTTCTTTCGAAAGACGCATTACCAGGATTAGTTCAATCAACAGTAGTGGTACTGTCAGTAACCAATCCACGTAACGATAGGCATCGTTAAAGGCAATACCCGTTTGAGTGAGCACACCATTGACGACATCATAAGCAGCGTCCCAGCTCTCGTAGATGCGGACATAGTGATAGAGCGCAATGAATGTTACGAGCCCGGTTATGGTGAGAGCTGTTTTGTAATAGTTTGACACCTGACTGCGACCCAGCCAGAAAAAAATGGTTGCTGCGGCCATCGTAGCTATTGAGAAGGAAAAAAAGTTTGCAACTAATTCATATTGAAAGACGGTTATGGTCATACCGTAATACCTCTTGAGTAAAATGTTTGTTCAGTTTTCGAATGCCTGTTCAAAGCATCGGGGTTATCCATGCACTAATCAGCGATGGTTAGACAAACCTTGTACAATCCGAAAGGAAGAAGAGATAAATGCACTATTTAAACCCAGAAATATCGATTTGTCCTGCACAAGTTATGGACATAGTGCCACATATCAACCCAAAAGTTCAAATATTTATTATTTTAATACTGGTCAAAACATGGACAAGATTGATTTGGATAGTTTTGTTATTGGGAAAATTTGAAAACACAAATAGCTCAGAGAAGAGCGTTTCATCTGGTAAATTTCTATCAATGTAAATTGATCTTGAACATCAGAAACGCTCTGATGACTGGTAAAGAATATGACTCAATGGGTTCTTGCGCAGACTGACAGCGCTGGACAGGACTACACGATTCCACTCATTTAAAAGTCAATCGCAGATTTTTACATTATTTTCACGGCAACTTAACGGGGATTTCACATCTCAGCCCGTATGTTCCTTGAAAATAATAGTAACTGGTGTTTATCTAACGCCCGTTTCTTAAAATGCATATTTTTTTATCAAAGTTCTGGGATTTGCCAAGCGATGAATAACGAACCAATTCTGGTAACAGGTGTTGCCAAACGTGTAGGTTTACACCTTGCCAATACCTTTTTGGAAAGGGGTATCCCGGTAATAGGTACCTATCGCACACAGCGATCAAGCCTTGCCACTCTGCAGCAAAAAGGTGCTGAACTTTATCAATGTAACTTTGACAATGATTCAGAAATTGATGAACTGATCAATTCGGTGAAACAAAACCATACATGCCTGCGAGCCATCATACATAATGCTTCTGACTGGCTTCCAGATAATGCCGACCAGCCCTCTTCAGATATTTTACGTCGTATGATGCAAGTCCATGTCAATGCACCTTATCAAATCAATCTTGCACTGGCTTCATTACTCAATGCCAGCACTGAAAGTCACGCAGATATCATCCACGTTGGGGACTATGTGAGCAGTCGCGGTAGTAAAAAACATATCGCCTATGCCGCGAGCAAGGCCGCTCAAGACAATCTCACTCTATCTTTTGCGGCAAAACTGGCGCCTAAGGTAAAAGTCAACAGCCTGGCTCCGGCGCTCGTGATATTTAATCCCGAAGATGATGAAGACTACCGTCGCAAAGCGCTTGAAAAGAGTTTGATTCAGCATGAAGCGGGGCTTGATGAATTTCAGCATGCAATCGACTATCTGATGCAGAGTAATTATGTTACCGGCCGAGTTTTACCGATGGATGGAGGCCGCCACCTGAGGTAAATGCTAAAGGATCTTATCTGGTACTCTTAATAACACGAATGAATTCCACTAGATGAAAATTATGTCAGCAGTATTATTGGTAATCAGATCACTACTGTTGATGAATAAGTTTTTACTGTGATTTTTTAGTGCTTCAGTAAAGTATCTTTGGCCAGGTTAATTTTGGCTGCGAGGTAGGCGGAACCACCACGATCCGGATGCAGTTTTTGGATCAAACGGCGATGTGCCTCGATGATTTCCTCTTCGCTGGGATCTGGCTCCAGGCCGAGGATCTGCAATGCTTCAGCACGTGACATCTCACCCGGCGTGCTTGCTTCATGCCGTTGCGACTGTTCACCGGCGCGTTCCTGCCAGGTGTCTGCATAGACACGATCCAGATAAGCATGCAGCAGTGCTACTGACTCTTCATCATGCCGGCATTCAGTCAACAATCGTAGTAACGCGTCAAGATCGAGTTGATCAAGCATTTTTCCGGCAAACTGCCCTGCCAGTACTTCACCATTGATATCACCAGAATCGTGGTTCAGAGTCATGCGGATATACTGGCTTTGAACGGTTGAAGTCTGCCCGCTACTGGGTCTTTGTGGCTTTGCGCCACCTCCCATACCTGCCAGCAAGCGACGGATCAATGGCCAATTGCCTGCCAAAGTAAGCAGACCCCGTAAAAAAGGGAGCAAAGCGGCAAATACCGCGGCCACCCAGTGTGCACGTCCAGTTAAGACCAACGCCAGCAGTACCAATGCTGCCGTAACCGCGAGTAACTGCCAGCGTACCCGTGCAGGTTGGCGGCTAATCCAACGGAAGAGAAAATAGGACCCTGCCGCGATAATAAGCAGCAGTAACAACCGTGCCATATCAGTTCTCGTCCAACTGACGGGTGAGTCTCCGTACGACCTCGCCACGATCTTTACCAAAGTCCCTTAAGGCTTTGTGCCCACCGGCAGCATAGACTGCCACGGCGCTTAACAGATCCCTCAGTTGAGCTGCGCTGTTGCTATCGAAACTATAATAGGCCCCACGGGTCAATCGGGCCATCTCCTTAAAGGTGTTTTGCGCCATGGGCTCGTCACCCTCATGAAAAATGAAAGCGGGCACACCGAGCATACCGAGCTCGCCCGCAAGATGGCACAAATGATCAACGTCTTCCTCCATACAATCCCCGACAAAAACAAGCGCCTGTATTTTTTTCTGCTTGGTCTGTTCGATAGCCTGGCGCAGTACTTTTTCGATCTGAGTATAGCCACCACGGCAGGACACGCTCGTCATTCTCTGTAGCAGGGCACTGGCAGACGATAACCAGGGGCTAGCATCAAATTCATCATACCCACGGTAATAACATAACTGGATCTCGAGGCCTCCCAGTGCTGCAGTGGTACTGAACATATCGCCCTGGATTTTACAGGCCCGGTCCCAGCTAGGTTCCCGGCTGGCGGTTGCGTCCATGGCAAATATCAATCGTCCACGTTCAGTACTGGGTTTAGTTGCTGGCATCGATCGAACCTGTTTGACAAAAGCATCAATGGTTGCCTTGCCTGAAGTTCGTGTAATGTTCTTGTCAGAATTTGCCATGTGATTTTTTGCTACTTATCTGCATGACAGTATACCTATAGACCTTCTTTTTAGGCCAATGGTCTCTCCCTTAAAAGGATCAAAATTTCATTTTTTACTGGGTGGCAGCAGACGAAACCGTTTATCGATCAGGTCTGCATCATCGAAATGCCTCCTACCCACAAAAGCCGTCGCTTGTGTACCCGCCTGTCGCATTGCGCCGGCATTCTTGATACCCATCGGCCAGAACAAAAAACGCTCTCGCCGTTCGCTTCCAGCCACCAGGCCATCTGGCCCGAACATGCTGCGAGTGGCTCCATCAGGATGTGGCAGGACACGCAGGTCATCGTAGTCAGCGAGACGGTAATGAACCCCTTCCCCAGCATCACTTGGCGAGACATTACGCAAGTAATGAGTACGGGTTTGTAAGCTCAAGGTAAGACGCTCACCTGGCATGATTCGGGGCAAATCTAATGGTGTAAATGCCCACTCCTCTTTGGGATTCGGTGCTGGAATGGGCTTTACTCGCGGTGTGGTAAAAAACATGTGATAACAACCGCAAGGATGAATACTGTCATAAAGAATGGGTTCCCCATCAGGAGCAAGCGTCACGCGCCAGACAAACCCATCCAAGTGTCCGCCGAGTAGATCAAAAGCGCTCTCCCGCGGACGTTCGGGCATCCACACCACGTAGACCAACTGTAACAAGGTTCGTTGTTGCACGCGGGTATATTCCAGTCGTGTATAAACGGTAGGTTGAGAGGTATCCAACTGGGGTGATGGTTTATCTGCCCAATTAATTGTGCCAATGCGGTCAAATTCACCGGTTGTTTCGACTTGATAAACCGGGGCAAAAGTCTGAAAAAGCTTTTGTTTTTCAGGCTTGCTTAATTTGATCATGCCGAGAGGATTCTTCTCTGCCTGGGCTAAAATATCGCGAACCTCTTGTTGACTGAATACACCCTCATCAGGCGGTAAGTAATACTGAACAGGCTGACTTTCCAGCTTGCCACTTCTTGCCAGTTTAATCGTCTCTACTGAACGCTCCTGCCAGTCCTCAATACCCAGATAAAAGGGATAACGGGTCATTGCATAGAGTCCAAGCACTCGTTTGGGGGTGCTGTAATCATCCTTTACCTTTACCCGTTGAGCCATCAATGTGATCGCTTCTGCATGATTAACATCCTGTAACAACAATAGCGCCCCACATTCCTGAAAACGAGCAATCAGAAGATCCTTATCCTCATACCCGAATTCATTCAGAACCTCTGCTGGTAAATTGGAAATTTCAATAGCTCGACCTTTTATATCAAGCTCACGTAATTGTCCCATCCAGGCTTCGCGGAGCGCAGCATCATGAACGGCTTGTTTACCAAACGATGCCAGGAAACGGTTAACCCGCAAATACGGATAGCCTTCAACCTGCCGTGCCCCCTTATCACGCACCTTGGCCTGGACCGTGACAGCATCCATTTTCTGGTAAAGTAGTGCGCAAGACTGAGTTTCGATTTCGGTGGATTTAAGATGGCCCAAATGGGGCTGCTTAATACTGGCACATCCCATTAATGCCAAGATGAAACCGGTCACACAAAGGGTCTTGCTGACAACCATGAGTGATTTTTTAGACATAACCGCTATTAACCCTAATTCGCTATCACAAAGGTAGCATTGAAAAACGACAACTTGGACTCAAGGATAATGCTATCCACTATATGAGTTATTCATTACCTTTCATCTACTGAGTCATTTTCTATTAAAAAGTTGTGGTTTCTTTAATCATAAACTCACTGATAACATCACCCACTTTCAGAAGTGATGATGGAATGCGGGTTGAAACCCTCAAAATGACCCCAATTGTATACCTACGATTGCGAAACCTATTTGAGCTGACATCATTATGGCCACACATCACCCCACAGAAATAAAACTCCATCAACAATCTCACCTATTGGAGATCAGCTATAATGATGGCGCCCAGTTTAATTTGAGATGTGAATACCTGCGTGTTTTTTCTCCATCAGCAGATGTGAGAGGACATTTTGGGGACTTTGCTAACCTGGTGACTGGTAAGGAAAAGGTCAATATCAAGAATATAGTGCCCGTTGGACAATACGCGATCAAGATTTTCTTTGATGATGGCTATAAGTCAGGGTTATACGACTGGGACTACCTGTATGATTTAGGCTTGAATTATGAAGAATATTGGAACGATTATCTCACCCGTTGCCACGAATCTGGAGTTTCAACCACCGCAACGCATGCTGTTAAAGAAAACAGCAGTGATTAACTTCACCCACTGATTACGGGTTAACAGGTTCCAGTGAAAACCCGTCACTGATTGCTTCTAATGGGTTTGTTTCGAAGATAATCTTAAAACGAGGTAACCCGCCAGACCGGAGAGCAAGGATCCCGCCAATATGCCAATTCTATCGTTAACAGCATAGTCGGGCCCTCCTTGTTCAAATGCCAGGGAACCTACAAAAAGACTCATGGTGAAACCAATACCACATAGGAGTGCAACACCGTACAACTGGGCCCATGAAGCTTTATCCGGCAGTTTTGCAAGACCGGATTTTATCGCCAGGAAACATAACCCGAATATACCTACCTGGTTACCCAGAAAGAGCCCTAACGCAATACCCAGGGGAACAGGCTGCAGCAAAGCATTAAAAGTTAATCCTTCAAAAGTGACTCCTGCATTGGCAAACGCAAAGATCGGTAAAATGCCAAATACAACCGTGGGATGGAGGTCATGCTCCAGTTTTTCGAGTTGAGTATTCGATTCACCGGGCAACTTTTTATAGGGTATAAACAAGGCTGTAACCACGCCCGCAAGAGTGGCATGGACACCGGACTTTAAAACCGCCGCCCAGAGCACTATACCCACGATGATGTAAGGAGTCAGCCCCATGACTTGCCTACGATTCAATATCCATAGAATGCTTATTCCAACGAGCGCGGCAATGAGTGAAGTAATGGACAGTTCACTGGTATAAAAAAGTGCGATGATGATGATGGCACCCAAATCATCGGCGATGGCCAAGGTCATTAAAAAGATTTTTAGTGACTGCGGGATTCTTGATCCCAGCAAGGCCAGCACACCGAGAGCAAAAGCTATATCGGTTGCCGAAGGTATAGCCCATCCTTTCATGGCCACAGGATCACCATAATTGATCACCGTGTAGATAATCGCTGGAAGCGCCATACCGCCTACCGCACCGATAAGCGGTAAGGCCACTTGTGATGGATTGGATAATTCTCCGGCGATCACTTCCCTTTTGATTTCCAGGCCGATGAGGAAGAAAAAAATTGCCATCAAGCCATCGTTGATCCAAAGCAAAAGCGGTTTAGCGATTTCCAATTGCCCAATTCGGATCTCTACCGGAACACTCAGTAGCGAATCGTACAGGGGCTTCAAGGGTGAATTTTCAGCAACCATGGCAAGTACCATGGCTATTACGAGCAAAAACCCGCCCGCAGCTTCCAGTTGTAGGAATTCTTTAATTCTATTGATCATGTTTTATCTTATTGAAAATCAACCATGCGATCATTGCACCGCTTTTTGCGCCCATTAACTGCTCAATTTTCCGTTGCCATAACCCGACAACATATCAACGTATGGCATTTTCATCAATGCCAATAATGTTAATTTAATTCTGACTAGGAACGAATACTTACCATTTTTAAAATGGTAAAACTATAAGATCATTAGTGGCACGACCACCAATTAGTTTTTTTATTGTCGTAATAATTTTGTTTTTTCACCACAAAGGGATTATGTATGGTTTCAATTTTGAAAACACACAAATGGTGGCGCTATTAATTTTCAGATTATGATGATTTGTCTCTTGAAACTTGCAGCCCTTGAAGGGCTGCAAGTACCTGGACAGGGTATTACCTGGACGCCATAAACAAAACTAAGCTGGTCGTGAGCAATCCTGAAATCAGGGTCAGAATCCACTTTATTTTCTCCATCGCTTTATAACTCAAGCGGCCCAATACTGTTTTTTTCATCATAGAACTCCGGTTAATTAATATTATTCAATCTGAAAAATATGCAATATCTCAAGCGAACACATTAAATGGATTCCATAAGCCTTTTTATTTAAGCAGCTTGTTTAAATCCGCAACTCATGTTTGCAGGCAAGGCTTCAGCAATCTTTGCGGGTGGATCCAATACCAACGCGTTCATTTGCTCAATATATTGTTCCCTGGTGTGGACCTGCAATCGAGGATTGTAAACCCGCTCTTCAATGATGCTGCTGCTCGTTCTACCCTGGTAGTCATGCGCCGGGTAAACCAACATGTTATCGGGCAAGGTTAATAGACGACCAAAGATACTGTCATACTGAGCCCCGGCATCTCCATTTTGGAAATCAGTTCTACCTGTACCCCTGATTAGCAAGGTATCACCCGTAAACACTCGATCCTTCATTACAAAAGAATAAGAATCATCGGTATGGCCCGGTGTGTACCAAGCACGTAATACCAATTTACCCACAACCAGCGCATCGTTATCCTTGAAGTGATGTGACACACATTCGGCACGGGTTTGTTCACCCATGGCATACATGCATTTGCTAACCTCACGCAAATGGCCTGCCCCGGTAATATGATCGGCATGGATATGCGTGTCTACGGCCATGACCAGTTTTAAATCCAGTTCGCGCACTAATTGCGAGTAGTAGGAAACATTCTCCAGTACCGGATCAATAATTAATGCTTCACCACCATGACGATCAGCCAGAAGGTAAGTAAAAGTTGAGGATACGGGATCAAACAATTGTCTAAATATCATAAATATCTCCAATTAAGTTGTAATGTTTACTTGTGCCTTCCAATTCAGGCCGGATGGTTTGGGCTTATCTGATTCCAAGGCATCTTTGCCAACAATGCACTGAGCGTACATTTAGCAGTAACACCCGCGGTAATCAGGCCGATACCCATAAAAGCGATCAGCGCATAAAAAAACGGATGAATCAGCAGCCCCTTGGCAAGCATGAGTAATAACAATCCGCCAATCGCTATTTGGGTTTGACGCTCTAAGGAAGGTAACCTTGAGGTACGTTTAATGGGTAAACCCTGGTTGCGCCAGGCCCGGGTGCCGCCTCCTACGATTACCAGATTATTCAGATTCTGTTCCTGCAAAAGCTCAACTGCCTGAAGAGCACGATCACCCGACTCACAGATGAAATACAAGGTATTATTTTCAACAACTTCAGGGCCCAGATTCTCTTCCAGATGTTCCCGGCTCAGCTGATTGAGAGGCACTGACTTTGCGCCCTTTGCATGACCATCTCTGAATTCGACCTGGCTTCTAACATCCACTAGCTGAATGGGGGCATAGCTTTTCATCATGTGATGAACCATTTCTGGTTGTTCATAACGATATTGTTTCATTAATTTCTCCAACTAAAAAAATTTGATGGAGTTAAATTAATGCTGTTTGACCAAATTTTAAACATCGATTGATTCGAAAGAATACTAAAAACACATCGTATTTTTCGAACATTAACCAAAATATCCTGAAAAACTTTACGTTTCGAAAAAATCGAAATATTTCATGACCTATTCCGACTTTTTTATTGTTATTCCTCCAACATAATTATCACAACGAAAAAACTCATAGGCAAAATTATGAATAGTCAAATAACAGATTCGATAATCAGCAACCATGCATTGGAGGAGAAGCTTGTAGAGTTGAAATCATTTGGTGATCCCAACAGCTTGGTCATCAGCTGCTATCTGGATATGTTGTCAGGTAAAAATGCTTGCGAATCTTTTATAACCGAAAATTTGCGACAATTACTGGATCATGCTCCATCTCTGGATAATGATACTCGACAAACACTCGTAGAGAGTTTCATAGAAAAGTTACACCAACATTGGCATCCGCAAGCCAAGGGATTGACGATATTCTGCGAAAACTTCGATCGTATTCCTGAGTTCATATGTTTTGCTTTGCCTCAGAACATGGGCAATCAATTCTCGGTTTACACCAAGGCGAACATTCTTCCGTTGTTGACACTTAAAGATGAACGCTTGAATGGTTCCGTTTTAGCTTACACGGATGAAGTCATACAAATCTACGACATTAATCTGGGGCAGATAAGACCCATGGCCTGGGCGACGGCTCCGCGACTTTCCAAGACCAGGCATATTACCGTGTCTCAAGATGAACCCCGGGAATTTGACAAACGTTTACAGAGAGTGTGTTTATCTCTGCTCAGATCTCAGGCTAAGCCCATGCTCGTGGCTGCTAATGCTGAAAACCTGGAACATATAAAACAGTGGCTACCACGCAAAATTGCCTGGAAAATTACAGACACTATCGAATTGCCTTACGAACTGGGTCATAGTGCTTTCAGTGAATTTTTACAAGCGTATTTTCAGCAACAAAAGCAGATCGATACACGACGTATCGATGAAAATATTAAAAACTCTCTGCATGTCAAAGGCGCTACTGTTCTCGGACCCGTTTCCACCCTTGAAGCTTTACGTAATCAGCAGGTTGATCGATTGTTGATCAGCCCGACTGAAAATCAAAGAGTCAATACCCACTGCCTTCATTGCAACTCTTTACTCGTTAAACCCATGAGTCAGACCTGTAACCATTGTGGTCTTTCGATACAAGAACCCTGGGACCCTATGATTGAAGCCAGCTGGATGGCCGAGGCTCAGCAAGTACCGGTTATCGAGATCAAATCCGATGAGCTGTCTTACCTGGGTGGCATGGCTTGCTTTATCAAACAAAAACGAGAGGCAGATTTAATTCCAATCAAACCAGCACCCTCAAAAGGTCTGGACCTTGTGGCTTAATTAGGTCGTTTATCATGCTTTTAGAAATAAACAGTAAACATATTGATAGTGCACGTGTGGAGCAAATCCTTAAATTTTATCTGGGTAGATTAGAAAATCAGATCATGAAGCTTTCAATCGATCTCAATGATCGGGAACAGAATAACGAGACACAATTTATGGTTCGACTTCAAACCACATTAAACAATGGTTCCACAATTGAATTTATGGAGATTCAGAAAGACTTACTGATCGCTACACAACGCGTGCTTGATCGTCTGGTCCGCCATCTTCAACTACAACGTAAACGACAACGTTTTATGAGGCAATTATAAATATGGGATGATCAAAGCATTTTAAATTTTTAATTCACATAGGAGCATAACACCATGAGTCTAAATAACTTACTGAACCAATTCTTAGGATCTTCAAACCCGGGAGCCACTGACAGCCAGGGCCAGGGACTTGGACAAACCGTATCGAACCTGGCCAAAGGTATTCCTGGAGGGCTTGCCGGCGGTGCCGCCGCGGGTGGTATCGTGGCATTACTGATGAGCAATAAATCAGCGCGTAAATATGCCGGCAAGGCTGCTAAATATGGCGGAGCTGCGATGCTGGGTGGTCTGGCCTTCAAGGCCTACCAAAACTGGAGTAATAATAACAGCGCACCTGCTCAGGCCCAGAATAACAGCATTTCACCTGCCTTGAGCGAAACCAATTTTCATCAACATGCTATTGAATCCTCAGTGGACAGCCAGGATGACTTTGAATTAACGGTGGTGAAGGCCATGATCGCTGCCGCCAAGTCTGATGGTCATATCGACGCCGAAGAGCAACAACGCATATTCCAGGCAGTTGATAATATGGAACTGACTGCCGAAGAAAAGGGCATCGTTTTCGACAGCCTGCAAAAGGATATCCCCATCAGTGAGATTGCCGGTAATGTCAGAAGCTTGGAGCTAAAATCAGAAATTTATCTGGCTTCATGCCTGGTGACCAAGGCTGATCATCCGGGAGAGCGTGAATACCTGGATAAGCTAGGCTTAGCCTTGGCATTACCTAAAGAGTTATTGCAGCAACTTGAGTGGCAGGCCCAGCAGGCATACGCCGAAGCGGCCTAATTCCTCCCCCAACGCCACTTTTGCACGGGTTCCTTACCTGGACCCGTGCTTTTTTGGTTTTTTTAAACCCGCTATTTTAACCCTCTTAGCCGATCGAAAGGCTATGCGTGGCTATTCTTAATGATAAGCCCCAAATCCACGCCCAATTGTACAACCCATCCCTGAATAACTTAAGGTATTCACCACACCTCTAATACTTCGTATAATTCGAACTATAGATGATTATAATTCGAATTTTATTATTTTTACTGAGCCTCATCATATAAACCTATGGTGTAAAACTATTCAAATCTCTTCAGGAGTTAAAGATGATTAAGCTTTTCTGTAATGCCCTGTATCGAGCCAGGTCGTATATTTGGGGGACTATTGAGTCAATGGCGCTCTTAAATCTGATGCGAGACAAATCACTGCATTATAAACCCGTTCCAATCCGTATCACTTACCGGAGCCCCTTACGACGCAAGCTTGATAGAACACCATGAAGAAAAATGCCAACTGGGTTTTCTGGGGCCTCGTACTCGCATCAATCTGGTTGTTATTAAGCCAGGGTGACATCGCTTCATGGGTTATCGGTTTACCCTTTATACTTATCGCCATGGCTTTACGTCCAAGCGGGCAGCAAAGCCAAAATAAAGAGAGCACATTCAACCTGACGGGCTTGCTTCGATTTTCATACTTTTTCTTCATTGAGTCTTTCCGCGGGGCCATCGATATCAGTCGTCGTGTATTGACGACTGACCTCAAGCTTGACCCCTATTTTTATGAGTATTCAATCCGCTTGCGACATCCAGTGGCCCGACAACTTTTTGTTAACACCATTAGTTTAGTCCCGGGCACACTGAGTGCCGATTGGTTCAATGAAAACGCCCGTATTCATAGCCTGGATAAACAGCCTCAATTGAAGCAGGGAGTCATTCAACTGGAAAACCGAATCGCATCCATTTTTGGAGAACAGCTTGATGGCCACTGAATCACTGTCGTCGACGATACAAGTGAGCCTCATGTTTGCACTGTTTCTGTTGATGGTGAGCCTGGTAATTGGATTAATCCGTGCCTGGAAGGGGCCCAGCATTGAAGATCGCTTCAGCTCCTTACTTCTGATAAGCAGCACAGGTGTTGCCATCATGTTTATACTGGGCCTAATTCTGCAATTACCAGCACTCTATGATTCTGCACTGGTTCTCGCTTTACTTGCAGCCGTCATTAGTATTGCCCTGACGCGCCTGGAGTCACACCATGATTGATATCCTGGCATTGACGATAATACTGGGCGGTGTTTTTTTCTACATGACCGGTAGCATTGGCCTCATCAGACTACCTGATCTTTTTTCTCGTCTACATGCCTTATCAAAAGCCGATAACACCGGTCTGGCATTAATAACCCTGGGAATTGCCATGCTGGAACCGGACAAAATACTGATTTTTAAATTGATTTTGGTCTGGTTATTAATGCTCGCTGCAAGCGCTATATCCTCGCATCTAATTGCCAAACATGCTTTGTCAGGGGGTAGGCAAGATGACTGAATGGTTATGGTTATTCCTTGACCTGACTCTGATACTTTTATTGCTAGCCTTGGCCTGGCTTACTTGTGAAACCCACAACAATCAGAAAGGCGTCACTTATTTCATTGCCTTTGGTTTACTGCTCGCCCTGGCCTGGGCACGTCTTAAGGCTCCTGATCTGGCACTTGCAGAAGCCGTCATTGGTGCTGGAATCTCGGGAGCTTTACTGCTTGCCGCTATAAAACATGACAATGATGCTCAGTCTGTTAACAAACTGCCGTCAATAAAGCTTTGGATGGTTAATCTATTGACAGTGGCATTGGCGACTCTCATGGGCTGGGGTGTATGGCATGGTCTGGAATTATCTGATGGTAACCGCCTGGCGGACCAGGTCCTGGCTCAGGTACCAGAGAGTGGCGTCACCAATCCAGTCACAGCGGTATTGTTAAACTTCAGGGCTTACGACACCCTTCTGGAACTGGCGGTGGTTTTAACCGCGGTTTTAGCCGTGCTAACCTTGAATCCAATGCGTAAAACTTACGTACCGGCAGAACCGATATTGCAAACTATGTTGTCATGGCTGGTGCCATTACTGGTAGTGACATCAGGCTACCTGTTATGGGTGGGTGCGCATGCACCTGGTGGCGCTTTCCAGGCGGGTGCCTTGCTGGCCTCGGCTTTGATACTTTTACAGTTGGCCCAACCGACCGCTTACCAGGCCATAAATCTCAACTGGATGCGATTTTTACTGATTGTTGGAATCGCTGTCTTCGTGAGTGTTGGACTTCTCATGATGTTTTTAAACACTGCCTTTCTCGGTTATTCCAGTAGCTGGTCCGGTATCCTGATTTTAGTAATCGAAACCGCGGCAACCTTCTCGATTGCCAGTGCTCTGGCCATTGCTTATATGGGGGGACGGCCAGATGGCTGGGAGACATTTGAGACCTCAACTTCGTCAGGACATCAGGGAGGCAAGCATTCATGATCAGTGAACAATTGTTATTTGCCCTATGCGGGATTGGTATATTCAGTATTGGTTTGCGCGCTACTCTAATCCATCAACAGTTGTTATCTCGCCTGTTGGCTCTTAATGTCTGCGGTGCGGGCGTGTTCCTTATATTCATTGCAATCGCTTACCGCGGAGAGACACAGATAGCGGATCCTGTTCCTCATGCACTCGTTTTAACGGGCATCGTGGTTGCCGTCAGCGCGATGGCCATGGCTCTGGCACTGCGACATAAACTGAAGGATCTAAACGATGAATAATCCAATGGTCTGGGTCATTATGCTGCCGTTACTGGCCAGCCTGATCACGTTGGCCTGGCCCAGGCGTGCACACTGGATCGGCTTACTATTCAGCGTGATTACACTGGCCTTCAGTATGGTATTGGTATACCAAGTTTTTAATGGGGGACCTCAAACCCATGAATTGGGCAATTGGAATGCCGGGCTGGGCATTGCATTGCGTGCTGACGCCTTGTCTGCATCACTGCTGGTCATGGCCATGTTGGTATTCACCGCGACCACTTTCTATGCGGACGCATATTTTTCTGATGTAAATAAGCGCATGCGGTTTTGGCCATTATGGTTGATGCTCTCGACCGCGATCAATGCCTTGTTACTTTCGGGTGACCTGTTTAATCTCTACGTGACCCTTGAATTACTGGGTTTATCGGCCGTTGCCCTCACCGCATTAAGTGATAATCGGGCAGCGTTACAGGCATCCATTCGATATTTGAGTATTGGACTACTGGGCTCTCTGGTGTTTCTAGCCGGTGTGGCTTTAATTTACACCGGTTATGGAATTCTCGATCTTGAATTACTCGCTCAGCGCATTCAGGCAGAGCCCTTGGCCCAGGTCGCATTAACCTTGATGAGCGCCGGCTTGATTATAAAATCAGCGCTGTTTCCCATGCATTTCTGGTTACCCGCAGCTCATGCCAGCGCACCGGCACCCGTCAGTGCTGCACTTTCCGCATTGGTGGTAAAAGTTTCACTTTATATCATTTTACGCCTCTGGATTGATGTCTTCGATGTGGTAATCACTCCTGCATCAGCCTTGTTGATAGGGATTCTGGGCGCAGCTGCGGTCATCTGGGGATCCTGGCAAGCACTAAGGGCAGAACGATTAAAATTACTGGCCGCTTATTCGACTGTGGCACAGTTAGGTTATCTATTCATATTTATACCACTGATCACAGGACTGCCTGAAGGACAGTTGCGTGAGACTGCATTTACGGCCCTGGTACTTCTGGCGCTGACTCATGGCTTTGCCAAGAGTGCCTTATTTTTAAGCGCCGGCGTGGTTCAACACCGTGCGGGACATGATCGAATTGCGGATCTAGCAGGCACTTCCAGAGCCTTGCCATTAACCACCTTTATCATTGCTTTATCCGGTGTGGCTCTGATCGGGCTCCCCCCGAGTGGCAGTTTTATTGCCAAATGGCAACTTTTAGCGGCATCTATTCATAGTGCCCAATGGTGGTGGATACCGGTAGTAGCGACCGGCTCAATATTAGCTGCCGCGTATACATTCCGTGTACTGGGACACGCCTTTGGCCCTGGTGACAGCGCGGGTAAGGTGTTGAACTGGGGACGTGAAGAGATCCCCGCATTGACTCTGGCTCTATTTGCCACGGTTGTGCTGGGATTAGGCTCCGCCGGGCTTTGGGATTTCATCAGTAACAACAGTCAATTTATAGGCGGCTAAAATGAATCTATTCAACAGCTTACCGCTACTGATTCTACTCAGCTCGTTGTTGCCAGGGCTTGCGATCTTCTTGCTAAAAGAAGAGAGCCATGGATTGCGCACCTTGTTAAACCTGCTGGGTGCCGTCACCAAATTATTATTCGTCGCGATCATGATTTGGGGAGTTTTTCATGAAAGAGATATTGAAATGCGCTGGGCACTGGGCCCAGGTCTGGAACTTGTTTTACAGGCAGATGCGCTCTCAGTCCTATTTGTCACCCTATCCACCATACTGTGGTTAGTCACGACCATCTATGCGATTGGTTACCTGGAAAATACTCCACATCGCAGCCGTTTTTTTGGTTTCTTCAGCCTTTGTGTCACCGCGACCGTGGGGCTCGCACTGTCAGGCAACTTGTTCACTTTTGTTATTTTTTACGAATTACTGACCCTGGCCACCTATCCTCTGGTCGCGCACAAAGGTTCCCCCATGGCCGTCAGGGGAGCTCGCATCTACCTGGCATATACCCTGGGCGGTGGAATACTGTTATTAATTGGCGCGGTTTGGCTACATACAATCGCTGGCCCTATTGAGTTTACTCAGGGTGGCTTGCTTTCACAATTACCCCATCTTGATCCCAATGCACTACGCTGGATATTCTTGCTGTTAATCATTGGTCTGGGGGTCAAGGCTGCCCTCTTCCCGCTACATGGCTGGTTACCCCAGGCAATGGTGGCACCCGCGCCGGTTAGTGCCCTGTTACATGCGGTTGCCGTGGTCAAAGCGGGGGCATTTGGCATCGTACGCGTAGTCTACGATGTGTATGGAGTTGAATTTTCCGCCTCACTTAATCTGCTACCTTTTCTTGGCGCCATGGCAGCCTTTACGATCATTTATGGTTCAGTGAAGGCCTTGTCGCAAGACCATTTGAAACGACGATTAGCCTATTCAACCATCAGCCAGGTTTCCTATATTGCACTCGGAACCGCGATTGTC